>Ga0136634_10000072_pt1 | contig 48141 bp, 41 predicted proteins | sample AntDrymUQ8332106_2_FD_104654 | JGI IMG/M metagenome (GOLD analysis project Ga0136634, IMG submission 104654) | Polar desert sand microbial communities from Dry Valleys, Antarctica - metaG UQ833 (21.06) | ecosystem: Environmental > Terrestrial > Soil > Desert | place: Antarctica: Dry Valley... | reverse complement strand
GCTAGTACTACAGGGACAGTTATATGTTGATCATAAAGAACTCGCAGGTCACGAGCGCTCCGCTCGGCGCCCGCTCGCGGCATCTTCACAGGTCGCTCAAACAAGTGTCTCTGTAGTACTAGCAGGGGCTGCTCCGCCAGCTCCGGTGCACGGTGGTGTCGGTCGTTCGGTACCTGCTGTAGACGACGAACCGGGCGACACCATTCGGCAGAGACGTATCAGTTGGTGTCAACCTGGATGCTGGCCAAATCGGCGATTGCGCTGGTCACCAACGCTCTGGCTTCGGCTCCGTACACTGCTGACTGCCGGAGCTGCTCGAACATCTTGGCGTAGAGCCCGACTTCGCGAGGCTGGGTAACCTCCAGGCTGGCCGTGGGCGTTTCGACGCCGACCAGCGCGTTGTCATAGATCCAGAAGCCAACGGACGCGAATGCCGCGCGGATGGCCGTCTCTGGAATGATGCCGAGACTGACCCGGGGCAACGACATCACCCCGAGTAAGCGGTCAAGTTGACCGGACATGATATCGAAATTTCCCACTCGTGCCTGAATCGCTCGTTCTTCGAGCAGCACGGCGAAGCGACGATTGCCCGAGTAAACGATGCGCTGCCGCTCCATTCGGGCCTCGACGGCGGCGTCGAGGTCGTTCGGAGTGTCCAGGAAATCGATAAAATACGACAGCATCGCCGCTGAATATTCAGCGGTCTGGAAGAGCCCGGGGATGATGTTGTGCTCATAGATCCGAAACAGCTGGGTCCGTTCATAGAGCGACGTCGACGACAACATGAGGCGCTTCATGCCAGCGCGTGTTTGTCGCCGCCACTCCACATACGTTGACTCGATGGTACGGGCGGTGGCGATCAGGTCAGAGATCTGGTCTTCGGCGCGACAGGCGCGACACCATGCCTTGATGTTCTCCTCGGAGGGAGACTGGTTGCCGTTTTCAACGCGACTGATTTTTGTGTAATGGCACCCGATGTCGATGGCCAATGTTCGTCCGGTGAGACCCGCCTCCTTTCGGATCTCACGAAGACGGACACCAAGGGCCTCACGGGCGTGCTTGGCTGGACTGGTATTCACTGTTGGGGATTGATAGCTTCCACACTTCCTCGAAAGATGTCCGACACAACTCGATCGCGCTGCGATCCGTCGTTCTGTGCCGGTCCATCACGAGTCCGCTGGCGGCGAAGATCAAGAATATTACGACCTCGTCGTCGAACAACCAGAAGTCGTTGCCAGGTAGCGAGACGGTGGATACACGACTTCGCGGAACCCAACGGATGTCCTCGCCTACGTCAACGTACAGGTGGGTGTCCTTCAGCACCCACCTCTGGTAGTTGGAGACTGGCTCCGACACGATACGTGCCCGTCGGAAAAATTTGCCGGCCCGCCGTCCGGCACTGATGACGTCAAACCACGGTTGAAGCCAGTCGGCGTCGTCCGGCTCACCAGCCTCCCATCTGCGGAGATGCGGTATTTCGGCAGCCGTGCCGTAGGAGTCTCGCATCTCCAAATGGAGCGCTTCCCGTTTGAATGACGTGAAGAGTGCATCGAACTCTTCATACGTAATGCTATCCATCTAACCTCCGAGGAGTGTCACGATTGCTGACCGCGCGACTTCGACGCAGGTTTCATGATCAGGGATGTTCATCTGCCCCAGCGCCTCGGTGTCTGTTACGCGCAGTCCCTTGACGATGTAGTTGCCATTCTCTTTGGTGTACACAATGGGCGGGACAAGGTTTACCACATCGCCGCTGAGTCCGTCCTTGGCGAGGTGGGCCATGAGCGTGGCCGGCACTTCAACGATCGTCTCGTCGTCGGGCACGGCGATCATGGCCAGGATCTCCGGGTCGGTGACGATCCATCCCTGCACCACGTAGGACTCACGGTCCGTGGCGAACAGGGTCGGTGACTGGTTCGGCTGGGATTCCTTGCCTAAGAACATCAGGTACACGGTTGCCCTCCTGCCAAGTGGTTGCTGGTTGGTGCAACCAGCCTAGCTTCAACCCTGGCCGCTGCATTCGTCAAGAGCTGGCGGTCAACCCATCTGACGTGCAGAAAGAAGCCTATCGACCGGTGGAGCAGGAGCGGCCACCGTGATCTGCAACTTTCTACAACATCCTTGGGTCCGTCTCGGCGACGCTCTAGCATCGCGGCTGTCTGGCTGGGAGGGAGTGAGTCCAATGACTTGGCAAGCATCGACGAAGCTGCTGCGAGGTGGCCGATGACTGTGCAGGGCGATGACGTCTTCGGGTGTGGCGTCGTGTGCTGTGTGCTGCGAAGGCTCCGACCGCACGGCGACCCGGCTCCCCTTCCCCCAGGGTGGCTGTGAGCGCGCGGTCGGGTGAGGGTCACGGTGAGATCGGTGACGGCCCCCGACGTCCCGATCTCGCCGTGACCGCGACCGACACGGCCGTGTCCCATGCGCGGGCTTATCGGTGTCCTTCCGAGGTGTCCCGGAGCAGGGTGAGCGTGGTCCACACCCCGACGTGCACGCGGTCTCCGTCGGAGAGCGGGACCTCGTGCTGCGGGGGGAGCCGTTGCGGGTTGTCGTTGAGGAACGTGCCGTTGGCCGAACCCGTGTCCATCACCGCCCACGACCCGTCGGGTCGGGCGATGAGGAGCGCGTGCTCACGGGACACCCCGGGATCCGCGGGCTGCTGGGAGAGGTCGATCTCCGGGGTGACCTGGCGGGAGACGCTGTGCCGTCCGATCCGTACCCGGTCGCCGGTGAGCGCGATGTGTCGGGGCCGGTGGGATGCCGGGAAGTCGAACCCGTGCGCGTCGCCGCCGCGCGTCTCGTAGTAGCTCCGATCCGGGGTCAGCGTGACCGACCATGCCCCCGGTGCCTCGGGTTCGGCCGGCTCACCGCACTGTTCACAGAAGTGCGCGCCGGCGGGTAGCCGGCCGCCGCACCGCACACAGGCGCGGGCCGGTGCCGCGGAGGACGGCGCGGCCTGGGGTGCGGGTTGCTCGGGTGTCAGCACGGTGCCACAGACATCGCAGTAGTCGGTGCTGCGCGACGGGTGAGCGTGTGGGCAGGTCGGCATGGGATCGGCTCAGCGGTCCAGCAACGCTGTCTCGGTGGTCTCCGCGAAGATCTCGACCTCGTCGCGGGCGTCGAGCCGGAACGTGCCGCTCTCCTCGTCGTAGATCTTGTCCATCCGGTTCTTCAGCGCGATGTCGTCAGCGTTCGCGGCGTCGTCGCGCACGCGTCGGAGGATGCGGTTGGCTTCCTCGGTGTCACCGCGTCGCCACGCGGCGACGCCCGCGCGCAGGGACTCGGCCATCCCGACCCGCCCCGTCACGAGCGCGACCCGGCTGTTGGGGATCAGCGGGGCCATCGGATCGTCGGTCCACAGCGCCCGGATCCGGCCCCGGTCGGTGGTGAACATGATGCCGTCCGACTCGGCCTGCTCGTAGCTCTGGATCAGATCCGGGTCGCCGGGCTCGGGGTCGCGCACCGCGAGCGAGACCCGCCCGACCAGCTTCTCGGCGAGGACGGGGGCGACACCGGCCTGCGGCCACGTCCGGTCCCCGAGCGTGGCTGACGGTGGGTCGATGTCGATGCAGATGTGGTAGTCGCGACGTTCGGTGCCCCACGCGCCGAGCAGGTAGCGGGCGACGCCGTCCGCGGCCTTCTCGCCATGCGGGGTCAGCTCGGCGATCGTCGGTGCGACCTGCTTCACGAACCGCACGGTGGCCTGTGCCGGGGTCCACAGCTCGAGCTGGAGCTCGACGACCTTGCGCATCGAGTCCACCATGATCGACGCGAAGTCGGCGGCGAGTTCGGCCGGCTCGGCCACCGTGGCGATGGTCCCCTGCAGCTTCTCGGAGACGTTGTAGAGCTCGGCCGGGTCGAAGTCGACGCCGACACCCCGGCAGTCGCAGCGCAGCACGCCGACGCAGCTTCTGATGGCCGCGTCCAGCTCCTCGGTGGTCTCGTGCTCGTTCCGGCCGTCAGTGACCAGGGTCATGTGGCGCAGGGCGTGGGGATGCCCGCTCAGCAGCTCGCGGGCCAGCCGCAACCATTGCCCGATCGCGGTCCCACCGCTGGCAGGCAGGCTCTGCAGTGCCTGCGTCGCCTCCGTACGGGTCCGCGCGTCCGCCAGTCGTAGCTCGGGACTCGACGGCCACACCATGGTCGCCTCGTGTGAACCGGTGACCACGGCGAACGACACGCCGTCGCGGATCTGCTCGATGGCGGCGGCGCCTGCCTCCACGGCTCGGGCGCGCTTGCCGCGGCGGTCCATCGACCCGGACCCGTCGAGGACCAGCACCTCGGCCGCGGGCGGCGGGGCATGAGCCCGGCCGAGGTCGTCGCTCTCGGCGTCCAGGGTCAGGACCGCTTGAATCTCGTGCCCGCCGCGGGGCAGGAAGAGGTTCTGGTGCACGACGCCGGTGAAGGTCAGGGTGGCGCTTACAGGACTGCTGGTCATGACGGTCCTCCGGGTTCGGGGTCGACCGGCAGGATGGCGACCGTGATGTTGTCGCGGCCCCCTGCGCGCAACGCTGTCCGGGTGAGCTCCGCAGCGGCGCCCAGAGCGTCCTCGGCGGCGTTCGCCGGAAGCGCTGCTGCCAACGCGTCCGGGTTCTCCATGTAGTTCCACAGCCCATCGGTGCAGACCACGATCACTCCTGGCCCGGTGGGGCGCACCGTGGTGCAGTGTGCCCGGTAACGCGGGTTGTCGGCACCGAGCCAGCCGGTGATGGCGTGTGCCCTGCGGTCGGCTGCCGCTTGCGCGGGGCTCAGGGCGCCGTCGGCGAGGACCGCGGTCAGCCAGGAGTCGTCCTCGGTGAGCCGGACCGCGTGCTCCCCGCCGGGTTCGGGGATCCAGTAGGCTCTGCTGTCACCGATCCAACCGATGGTGACGATCCCGCCGACGAGCGTCGCCGAGACGTAGGTGCAGGCGGGAACCTCATCCGGGGTGGCTGGATCGACCAGGTCCGCTACCGCGGCTGCGGCGTCGCGCAGTGCCTGCTCGGTGGCGTCACATTCGTCCCGGCCCGCGCTCAGCGCCGCGGCGAGTGCTTGGGCACCGGCGGCCACCGCAGCGGCGGAGGCCTCGTGTGGGCGGGGTGTGGACGACACCCCGTCACAGACGACGCAGAGAGTCGCTCCGGTCGTCTCACCTGCCCGGGGTTCGAGGCTCCGCAGCGCAAGCGCGTCCTCGTTGCGGAGGTGTCGCAGCCCGCGGTCGGTGATCCCGGCGGATCGACCGGCCCGCAGCTCGCTGCGGTCGTGGCCCGCGTCGGTGCTGGCTGTCGGCGTGCCGCAGAGCTCGCAGAAGCGGTCCTGGGCCCGCATCGGCTCCCGGCAGCGAGCACAGCTCGTGCCGGGACGGTGGGCGGGGCCGTTCACCGCGACTCCGTCGTCGACGCCAGCACCGAGCGAAGGTCGTTGACAGCCTGCGCCGGGTCTTGCTTGCCGGTGTAGGCCGTGAACACCTGCTGCTGGATCTCCTCGCTGAGGGAGGGCCATTCCGGCGACGGCGGTCGAGGGCGCGCATGTGGTAGCACCCGGGCGAGGAGCGTCATCATCGGGTCGTCCGCAAGATCCTCGTAGGTGCTGCGCAGTGTCGGTGCGAGAGAATAGCGTTGCGCGATCATTCGCTGGACATCGGGCGAGGTGGCGACGAACTCAACGAACTCAACCGCGTCATCCGGATTGTCCGAGTAGCGGCTCACGGCCACGTTGTGTCCACCGAGCGCCGGGGTGGTCCCGTTGCCGTCGAACGTTGGTAGTGGCGCGATGCCGACTTTTCCCACGACGTCGCTGAACGGATCGGGATCGGGTCCGTTCATCTTCTGGAAGGCGTACGGCCAGGAGCGCATAAAGACTGCACCGCCGGATTGGAAGGTGTCCTGAGCGTCCTCGAGGTCCATCGTGTCGAATCCCGGGGCGTAGATGCTATTCTGGTAGGCGGTGCGCATGAACTCGGCCGCCTGCTGCGCCGGGTCCTGTTCGAGCGCGACGGATCTGTTGTCCGTGCTCAGCAGCTTGCCACCCGCCCCCCACAGGTACTCGAGATACTGCACGGTCAGGCCCTCGTACTGCTTTCCGTCGGCGACGAGCGGGGCAATGCCCTGTTGAGCGGCGATTCGCTTGCCTATTTTCGCCAGCTCGGACCAACTGGTGGGGGGTGTTGAGATGAGGTCGGCGCGGTAGTACAGCAACCCCGCTTCGGTAGTGTAGGGGGCAGCCCACAACGTGTCGTTCCAGACAGCGGTGCTCAGCGGTGTCGGCAACGTCACGGCCTCGATCTCCGGGCGCAGGTCGTCGAGGTCGAGCAGCCATCCCTGTTCGGCGAACTCCCCGGTCCAGATCACGTCGAGATCGAGAACGTCGAAAGTGGACAGGCCCGCGTTCATCTCTACCGCGAGAAGCTGACGCTGCTCGTCAGCCCCTCCGAGCAGTGCCTCGACACGCACCCGCGGGCCGTCGGGATGCTGCTCGTTCCACAACGCCACTATCTCGCGGGCCGATCCGTCGGCGCTGAATTTGCCGGTCGCCCACACAAGTTCGACCGCAGCAGAAGGCGGTGTCGTCGTGGCACATCCGATCGTCACCATGGTGAGTACGCACAGCAGCGCACACAATCGTAACGATCTTGTTGTGTTCACAGCCAGCTCCTGTTCCGTCGAGCGTTGGCGGCATCGATATGGGTGATCCGCTTCAGCGGATGGAGCGCGGCGAGGGTGCGGTGAGTGTGCTCGAGCCCGTCTCGTAGACCGCGCACCGTGAGCCGATACCCGAGCAGCGTGGCCGGAACCTGCTCGGTGCGGTCGTTCGGCCAACGGCCGCCACCTTCGACCCAGCATAGCGCTCGTTCGAACACCTCGGCGATGACGCGTTGGCGCTGTCCCTCGTCAGCCCCGGCGAGTTCCGCCCGGCCTGCGGAGAGCTGCTCGGCCGTCGCGAAGAAACCGTCGACCGGAGGGTCTTTCGCGTTGTGATCGTGCGTGAGTCCGAGGATCGCGCACAGCCGTGCGTCCAGCGCGTACCGTGATGTCTGTGGCACCGCCTCGAGTACGGACGCAGCACCGCGTCGGTCGTCAAGAACGATGTGGGATCGGGCCAGGCCGAAGGCCGCGTTGACGTAGGAATGATCAGTGCACCATACCGTCGCGTAGTGATCCGCAGCTGTGTCGGGCTGGTCGAGCCGCTCTGCGCACACTCCCAATGCCAGCTTGGGGGCGAGTTCGCCTGGCCACATGTCGAGCACGTCGGAGAAATGCTGGGCAGCAGACTTCGGGTCGTCGCTGGCGAGCGCAGCGATCCCACGTGCGTACAGCGGCCGCGGATCCAGCAGCAGTTCTGTGCTCAGCGCTTCCAGCTCCGCCGTCCCCGCAGCGCGGCTCGCCTCACCGAGGCGTACCCCTGCGAGGGCGCCCCGCAGGCGCGACTCCAGGGAGGGGTCGGGCAACGCCTCGAGCTCGCGGCGCAGGTCTGCTGGGAGCATCGTGGCCAGTGCGGCGATGAGACCCGCATGCGGGTCGGAAGCGTCGATCTGCAGATCTGGAAGGGCAAGGGCGAGCATCTCGGCATCGAGCCTGCCGCTCGGGAACGCATCCGGGTCGGCTCCGACCACTCGAAGCTCCGGTCCGAACATCGTCGACGGTGCGGGGCACGGACAGGCTTCCTCGCGGGCGGTCTCCTCGCGCAGCACGCCCTCCGCCTGCGCGGCCGCCTCCGCGGCGGAGGGGAAGCGACGGGCCTGGTCCTCGTGCAGGAACCGTCGCAGCAGCCGGTGGAAGGAGTCGTGCGCGGCCAGTATCGGCTCGCTGCTCGGGCTGGGTAGTGGGGCGGGTGGGTCGGCGGAGAACCCGGGGAACAGCATGCTCAAGCGGGCGGCCGTACGCCCGATCGGATACAGGTCTGTCACGATCGATGGGCCGGTGCGGCTGATGGCGGGGTCCTGGTAACCGCGTTTACCCCAGACCTGGACGTCTTCGCTGTCCATGCGGCGCACGCCGCCAAGGTCGATCACCTGGAGGCCGCCACCCGCAGTATGGATGGCCTGGTCGGGGGAAAAGTCGCAGTACAGCAGGCCGCGTTCGTGCAGGTGCTGTAAAGCATCCAGGCTCTGCACCAGGTAGCGCAGCACCTGGGGGACGGGCATCAGGCCGCCGGTCTCGAACAACTCCTTGAGCGATCGGCCGGCGACGTAGTCCATGACGATGTAGTCGATGTCCACGGTCAGGACCGAGCCGTCCCGCCTGCGCCGATGGTAGGGGTGCACGACCTTGCCGTAGACCCGCACGATGTTGCGGTGGCGGGCGGCGGCCAGAGCCTCCAACTCGGCCGTTGCGGCCCGCTGGCCTTCAGGGTCGTCGGGGTCCATCAGACCCTTCAGCACCACCCAGATCTTGAGCTCGGCGTCCCAGGCCAGGTAGGCCCAGCCCAGCCCGCCGCGTCCGATCGCTCCTTCGACATGGAAGTGGCCGCCGACCACTTCACCCCGCCGCAGTGGCGCGCGAAACGACACCGGTGTCCCGCATCGCGGGCAGAAGTTCCCCGGTTCACGGCCGCCGTCGGTCCGGCCGGCCTCGGCCCGGCAGGTCGGCTCGGGGCAGAAGCGTTTGCGCTCGGGGACCAGGGGTTCGTCGAGTACCGCGTCCTGCGGCGGGGGCGAGGCAAGCGGGGGCAGCGCGGTCAGATGGTCCCGTGACCGGAGCCCGCCTGCCGCAGGTACCGAGCTGGTGGCCGCACTCGACCGCGAGCTGGTCGACGACGATCCCGAATGTGGCGTCGGTGCCGCTGGAGCGGGATCACCGCAACGTTGGCAGTAGCCGTCGTCGATGAGCCCCGGACACCCTGGATTGCTGCAGCGCATCATGGCCGTCCCGTCCCGGTCGAAGGCACGGTGATGATGATCATCGCGTCAGTCCCGGTACCGTGCTGCGGGCGGGGCGGGTGGTGGACCCAACGCGCTGCCGAGCCACCGCTGGTAGCTCTCTTGCCAGGTGCCGTCGGCGACGCGTCGTTCCAGGACAGCGTTCACAAACCGGACGAGGTCGGCGTTCGTGCGTTTCACCGCCACGCCGTAGGGCTCCTCGGCGAATCGCGGGCCGACGACGACGGTGCGCGGATCCTGCGCGGCGAAGCCAGCCAGCAGCGTGTCATGGGTGGAGATGGCGGCGACTTCACCGAGCTGGAGCAGCATAAGGCAGTCGGTCACGTTGGCTACCCCGACGGGGATCGGGCGTGACGGCGCGGTGGCTATCGTGTTCAGTGACGTCGATCCGCGGGCGGCGCACACTCGTTTCCCCCCGAGATCTTCGAGGCCGTCTACATTCATGTTGCGGTTAACCAGCACCTGTTGCCCCACTTCCAGATAGACGGTACTGAACTCCACTGCCTGGAGCTGACGACACGTGACGGTCATCGTGCTGACCACCAGGTCAACCAACTCGGACTCGACGACGCGGAGCTGGTCGGTGCTGTCCACCTGTCGCAACTCCACCTGGTTGCGGTCGCCGAAAAGGGCGAAGGCGATGTCGTGAACGATGTCGATATCAAAACCCTCCAGTTCTCCCGTAATGGCGTTAGGGGAACTGAACAGGTACGCCCCTCGTCCGACCCCGGCGATCAGCTTGCCGCGTTCGATGATGCGCGCCATCGTCGAACCTGTCGGAATCTGAGCTGGCGAAGAAAATGGAGCGAGCGGGCGCAGACTTTCCCGTGGATCGCAGGAAGGGGCGTCTGGCTGTGGACGGGGTGGTGATGCCGTCGCGGATGGAGAAGCTTCGACGATGGGGGGAACCGCCGTCGGTGAGGGCTTCGTGCACGACAGCGTCGTGAGCACCATGGTGCTCACGGCAGTCAGCAGCACCGCCGCGCGAGTCCGGGAACGGCTCATCGGTACTCCTTCAGCCGCTGGTTGATACCCCAGCTCGCGCTCACGACCGCGACCAAAGTAAGCAGTGCGATACCGATCGTCAGCCCGGTACGCCAGACCTTTGCCTGCTCGATCTGTTCACTGAACGACCTTCGCCCAGAGTCCACCGCTGTGGTCAGCATGCCGTCGAGCTTGGCGAACGTGCTGGCGGAGCTTCCCAGATCCGGGCTCACGGCGCTCTCCACGGCTGCCGTATAGTCTCCCTCGTCATTGAGATTGCGAACTTTCTTATGTGTTTCGCGATAAGCGCGCATGTGGTGGAGTGCATTTTCCACGTATTTGATTGCTTCGCGGTCGGGTGCTAGGGCGCGGGCGGCACCGAGCGCGCCCCCTTCCCCATCGTTTCGAGCGAGCAACTGGATTTGCGCTCTGAAATCAGCGTCGCGGGTGTCCCCGTCCCTGGTGATCAACGAGAGGCTCTCCGCAGCTCGCGCCTGCAGCGCGGCGATCTGTGCCGGACCTAGGGCATCGGTAACGGACTGGATATGCGCCCGGGATTGTTCGAGGTGGTCGCTTGCCACTATCCCGGCCACCGCCCACCAGAGCCCTCCGAGTAGGACTGCGCCGGTAGCGACGAGGACACCCAAGTTGAACACCCGGTTCGTCATGCGGAACAGGTACCACTGTACCCCGCCCAGCATGACGAGCAACGCGACGCCGAACAGGATCGCTGGCAGCGGGACGGCGGATGCGATGACGTACGTGCGGTCGAGTTGTGCGGCCTGCCGGACCTGCACGGCTTCCGCTGCCGGAAGCATGGTGGACTGCATGAGGTCCGACGCACGTTGCAGGTAGTTCGCTCCGGTCGGGAGCCCTTGACGGTTGTTTGCCTTGGCCTGTTTCACCAACCCGGTGTAGACAGGTAGCAAAGTTGTGATGTCATTGATGGGGTCTGCCGTCGCGGCCTCATCGCTGGCTTGGGCGCCAGTTGCCACCAGACTCGTGGTGGCATGGGATATGTTGAGGTCATAACATGCCTGCGGTTGTGTCGAGTCGTAGCACGTCCGTGTCGGTGCTGACTCGACGTCGCCGGTCAGGAACCCGCTGGTGAAGGTCGCGTCGGCCTCGGCCAGTGACCGGTACAGCGTCGTCGCGCCGTCGCTGATCGGCTCGATGCGGTCAGCGATGTCCCGGGTGGACTGGCTGGCCACCTCTGCGGAGACGGCAGCGGCGGTACCTGTTAGCAGCAGGCTGATGACGAGCATGTTTCGTGCCAGCCGGAACCTGTCCGGTGTCGTCGCGGCCGCGGTGCTGAGCCGGTCCCGTACGCCCGTGAGCAGGGCAGGTATGGAGACTTCCGGCCATCGGAGCACCCGGATCCGAGCGACCCCTTGCGGCTCGTGCACGACGATCAGGCCTCCATCCGGACTTTCGACGGCTACGAGCTAGTAGTAAAGTCGAGGTCGCGACATCGGTCCAGCATGCGGACGTCTCTGTGAGGGCCGCTCTCACGAGATTGGATCGGTGGCTCGCCGAGCGCTAGCGTGCTCACGATGGGGGTACCATCTGATCGACAGAGCGGGCTTTCGGTGCGGTTCGAGGGCCGTATCGTCGCGACGCTGAGACCCGGTCGTCCTCCGTTCACCTTCGGCCGCGCCGGGGACCGCAGCCTGACGATCGGAGAGACCGAGCCGGACGGCACGCCGAGTCGTCACGTCTCCCGGCACGCTGGGTCGATCAGGTGGGCCGACGGGCTGTGGCTGGTGTGCAACGACAGCAAGACACGACCCTTCGACGTGCTGGTCGGTGGGGTCGCCAACCCGGTGCACCCGCGGACCTCGCGGGACTCGCGATCCGTGTGGGCCGTCGGGCCGCGCGGCGTGAAGATCCAAGTCGCCGATCCGTGGCGGGTCTACGTCCTGGAGCTGCTCCCCGAGCGGGAAGTGGACCTCACCGACCCGGACCCGGACGACGGTGACGGGACCACACATCCGCTGCGTCAGCTGAACGAACGCGAGCGGCTGCTACTGGCGGCGAAGTTCCTTGCGCTCCCGGAGCCGGGCGAGGCCGTCGGCAACCGGGAGGCCGCGGAGTACGCCACGGCCACCCTGGAGCCCGGTGCGCAGCCCGTCACCGAGGCCATGATCAGCGGTGTCGTCTACCGGTGGACGCAGGAGCTGACCAGCCGTGGTGTCCAGGGCGTCGGGGGTACCGGAGGCATCCACAACGTCGGCCGCCAGCTCCTCGCCTGGGGAGTGCTCAACCAGGGTGACCGCACGCTCCTGCGCCCCTGGGGGCGTCCGGATCCGACAGCGTCGACGCGCGCTGTTCGCCCGGTGCGGCCCGACGACATCGCCGCGCTCAGCTCCGCCCTGAGCCGGGCGGTGTTCCACGACCCGCTGGTCAGCTGGATGATCCCGGACGCCGCCCGGCGCACCCGCGTCCTGCCCGCGTTGCTCACCCTGCTTGCCGAGACGTTCCAGCCGTTGGGCGCGAGCCTGTTCGCCGCTGCCGGTGGCGCGGTGTTGTGGACCCCACCCGGCGGGCCACCGTTCCCCGACGGGGAGCTGCTGCGCCGTATCGATCAGCTGGCCGGGACCGACGCCCCTCGCGTGCGCGCGGCGCTCACGCTCCTCGAGAAGCACAAGCCGCCCACCCCCAGCGCTCACCTGAGGTTCTGTGGGGTGGCCCCGGGCCGACAGGGACGGGGTATCGGCTCGACTCTTCTCGCCTGCGGGCTCGACCGCTGTGATCGGGAACGGCAGCCGGTGTACGTGGAGGCGACCCAGACCCGCAGCCGCGCCTGCTACGAGCGACACGGCTTCACGGTGATCGGCCAGATCGCCGTATCCGACGGGTTGTCGGTCTGGTCGATGTGGCGCGAGCCCGACAGCGACGCGGCAGGTTCGTGAAGGGCGTCGAGCGGGTGTCGGAGGGGTCTCGACGGGCGCTGTGCATCGGGGTCGGCCGGTTCGTCGCCCCGGAAACCGACGGTGCGGACGAGCCGGATCTGCCCCGGTTCGAGGACCTCGACTACGCGACCGGGTACACCAGTGCGTTGCATAAAGCGCTGCAGGGCGCCGGCTACGACAGTGCTCTCGTCGTCGAGCCCGCCGAGCTCGGGCACCGGCAGCTCGGGGAGCGTGTCGAGCAGCACCTGGCCGGCGGCGGGGTGGCTGTGGTGCATGTGCTCAGCCACGGTGACCACACCCCGGACGGCGGGGTGTACGTCGTGGGATCGGACGCGCAGCGGTCGAAGTGGACCCGGGTGGAGGACTGGCGCATCGCCGTGACCGACGACGAGTCGGCGCCGATGACGTTGTTCCTGCTGGACCTGTGCCATGCCGGGGCGGCGAACCGTTACTGGCAGCCCCCGGTGTCCGCGGCGCGGGAGAAGGCCTGGGTGATCGCCGCGACGGCCGCGGGTACGCCGACCTACGCCGGGCGACTCACCCGCGCCGCCACCGTCGTGATCAACGAGATCACCTCGGGGGCCGTCGACCTCGCCCCGACGGTGCGCGCCGTGGGGTTCGACGTGTTGTTCGAGCGGATCTGCAAGCAGGTCCGGGTGCTGACGCTGGCCGAGGGGGGCCATCTGCAGGATCCGGTGGCGACCCCGGTGATGGGCGCCCAACCCGAGGTGCCGTTCTTCCCCAACCCGCGTTACCGACCCCACCCGGCCGCGGACGCCGCCACGGACGTGGAGCCGGCGACGGCGCCGTTCCTGGATCCGGCCCTGGACGAGGCACACTTCCGCGACCGGGTCACCGGGCACGGCCCCGCTGCCGGCCGGGTCACCGGGGGTTGTTTCACCGGCCGCGCGCCCCAGCTGCGCCGGCTGGTGGCGTGGATGGACGGCGATCGCCCTGGCGGGCTGCGGGTGGTGACCGGCAGTCCCGGCGCCGGGAAGTCGGCGTTGCTCGGGCTGCTGGTCTGCGCGGCGCACCCGCGGCTGCGCCGCTCGACGCAGCAGTTGTGGCGCGCCGCCGCCGCCCGGCCCTCGGAGAACGCGGACCTCGCCGCGGTGCACGCCCGCCAGCGCACTCTGCCCACGATCCTGCGGTCCCTGATCGCGCAGCTGAACCTCGACGTCGGCGACAGCGAGCTGACCCCGGCGCGTGTCGTCGACGCCCTCACCCGCCGACCGAGGCCGCCAGTGGTGGTCGTCGATGCCGTCGATGAGGCCCCCGACCACCAGCAGCTCGTCGCGCAGCTGCTCATCCCGCTGGCCCGCGCCCGCCGTGCCGACGGCGCACCGGCGTGCCGGCTCCTGATCGGCATGCGGCCGTGGCGGGAGCTCGCCTCCCTTCTCGACCTGGCCCGTCGCATCGGGGAGGTGATCGACCTCGACCGGATCCCGATCGAGCAACGCCGCCACGACGTGGCCGGCTACGTCATCGGGCTGCTCGAGCTCCTGCCCGGCTACGCCACCGCCACCTGCCGCGGCGGGCGGCGGGCCTTCGCCACCGCGGTCGCCGCGACGCTGGTCCCCGACCACCCGCTCGCGGTGCCGGCCGGCGTGGAGCGGGAGGTGCGGTGGGGGGAGTTCCTCGTCGCCGCGCTCTACACCCACACCGTCAGCCTCCACGATCCACAGCGGCTGGCCGATCCCGCGTCCGCCGCGCTGCTGGGCGCGGACGTGCCGCGCACCCTTCCCGAGGTCCTCGAGCTCGACCTGGCCGTCCGCCCCCCGTCGCGGTGGCGGCGGGCGGTGCTGACCGCCCTGGCCCATGCCCGGGGCGCCGGTATCCCGCGTCGCGTGCTCGCCGCGGTCGCGTCGGCGGTCGTCGGCGGATCGGTCTCGCCGACGACCGAGCAGGTGGGCATGGAGCTTGACGCGCTGCGGTTCTACCTGCGTACCAGCGCGGATGCCGACGGGTCGGCGCTGTACCGGTTGTTCCACCAGGGTCTCGCCGACCACCTCCGCGACGGGAATGACGGCGATCCGGTCACGATCCCCGGCCGGGTGCTGGACGGGCTGCTGGCCACGGTCCCGGTCGGGCACGGCGTGCGGCGCTGGGAGCTGGCCGAACCCTACCTGCTCCGCCACGCCGTCCAGCATGCTGCCGACGCCCACCGCGTGGACGAGCTGCTGGTCGATCCGGGCTTCCTGGCGTACGCCGACCCGACCACGCTGATCCCTTGCCTGCACGCGGCGCAGGGTGCGGACGCCCGGCTGGCGGCGGCGGTGTACCGGGCGTCCGCGGGTGAGCATCCACGGCGGTCAACGATGGAGCGCCGCACCGTGCTCGCCGTCGACGCTGCCCGCTACGGCGCCCGTGACCTGCTCGGGAGGCTTCTCTCCGGTGCCGAGGGGGGTCGGCCGCGATGGTGTCCCCGATGGGCCAGCGGTGGCCAGGTCAGCACTGCTCTGCGGGCCACCCTCACCGGCCACACCGGCAACGTGGGCGCGGTGGCGTGCACCATGCTCGACGGGCGACCGGTCGCGGTCTCCGGCTGTGGCTGGGATGGCACGGTGCGGGTGTGGGATCTGGTTGCCGGTGCCGCCATCGGGGGTCCGTTCGTCGGTCACATCGGCAGCGTGGGTGCGGTGGCATGCACGACGGTGAGCGGGCGGCCGGTGGCGGTCTCCGGCGGCGCGGACGGCACGGTGCGGGTATGGGACCTCGGTTCCGGTGCCGCTCTCGGGGCCCCGCTCGTCGGCCACGCTGGCAGTGTGGGCGCGGTGGCGTGCACGGTGGTGGCCGGGCGACCGGTCGCGGTCTCGGGCAGCAGGGACGGCTCGGTGCGGATCTGGGATCTTGCTACGCGAACTCTGGTCGGGAGCCCGCTCGCTGGCCACACCGGTCGCGTGCGGGCGGTGACGTGCACGCTGCACGACGGGCGACCGATCGCGGTCTCCGGCGGCAAGGACGGCTCGGTGCGAGTGTGGGACCTCGCCGCGCGAACCCTGGTCGGGGGCCCGCTCGTCGGCCACACCGGGAAGGTGAACGCGGTGGCGTGCACGGTGCTGGATGGGCGGCCGGTCGTGGTCTCCGGCGGCAAGGACGGCTCGGTGCGGGTGTGGGACCTGGTTACCCGAGCCGCGGTCGGGGGCCCGCTCGCCGGTCACACCGGTGACGTGGACGCGGTGGCGTGCACGGTGGTGGACGGGCGACCGGTGGTGGTCTCCGGTGGCGGGGATCGTTCGGTGCGGATGTGGGATCTTGCTACGCGGACCCCGACCGGGGGCCCGCTCGTCGGCCACACCGGTCGGGTGCGGGCGGTGGCGTGCGCCGTGCTCGAGGGGCGGTCGGTCGCGGTCTCCGGTGGCTGGGACGGCTCGGTGCGGGTGTGGGATCTCGGCGCTGGAACCCCGGTCGGGAGTCCGCTCGCCGGCCACACCGGTGACGTGGATGCGGTGGCGTGCGCTGTGGTGGAGAAGCGGCCGGTTGTGGTCTCCGGAGGAGCAGACGGCGCGGTGCGAGTGTGGGATCTCGGTGCCGGAACGCTGATCGGTGACCCGCTCGCCGGCCACACCGGTCGCGTGCGTTCGGTGGCGTGCACGGTGCTCGGCGGGCGGCCGGTCGCGGTCTCCGGTGGCTGGGACGGCTCTGTGCGGGTGTGGGATCTCGGGGCTGGAGCTCCGGTCGGGAGTCCGCTTGCCGGTCACACCGGTGACGTGGACGCGGTGGCATGCACGGTGGTGGAGGGGCGGCCGGTGGTGGTCTCCGGTGGATGGGACGGCTCGGTGTGGGTGTGGGACCTCGGCGTTGGAGCCCCGGTCGGAGGTCCACTCACCGGCCACACCGGGAACGTGGGGGCGGTGGCGTGCACGGTGCTGGCCGGGCGGCCGGTCGCGGTCTCCGGCGGTGGCGACGGCTCGGTGCGGGTGTGGGATCTTGCTACGCGAACCCCGGTCGGGGGTCCGCTCACTGGTCACACTGGCGACGTGGGTGCGGTGGCGTGCACGGTGCTGGACGGACGGCCGGTCGCGGTCTCCGGCGGTGGCGACGGGTCGGTGCGGGTGTGGGATCTTGCTACCCGAACCCCGGTCGGGGCCCCGCTCCCCGGCCACACCGATCGCGTGCGGGTGGTGGCCTGCACCGTGCTCGACGGGCGGCCGGTCGCGTTCTCCGCTGGCGGGGATCGGGCGGTGCGGGTGTGGGACCTCGCCGCGCGAGCCCAGGTGGACCGGATCGATCTGCCCGCCGAAGCCGGTGCGATGGACGTGACCCCCACCGGCCAGCTCGTGGCCGCGTTCGGCTGGGATCTCGTCTGCCTGGAGTGGACGGCGGGTGGGCAACGGTGAGTGCGCGGATCGTCGGGGTGCACGGGATCGGGAACCGCCAGCCCGGCAAGACTCCCGATGAGGCCGCCGCTGTGGTGGGCGATAGGTGGACCACCGCGCTGAGCCGCGGTCTCGGCCAGAACTCCGGCGTCCACGCCGTGGTCGCCTACTACGCCCACCACCTCGCTACCGATGCGGTGCAGGGTGCCACTGATCCCGAGTATCTCAGCGAGCCCGAGCAGCAGATGCTGTTACGTTGGGCGGCCGCGCTCGACGCGCCGATGGAGGTCGCGCAGGGCCGGCTCGCCACGCCTGCCCGGGCGTCGGCGGACTGGATCGCCCGCAGGTTCGCGCTGGACGGTCGGCTGGTCCGGTTGCTGGTCACCGTGTTCTGCCGCGAGCTGCACCGCTACCTGTCCGATCCCGGGTGCCGGGCCGCGGCACGCGACACCGTAGCTGAGACCATCGCCGACCACCATCCAGCGGTGGTGCTCGCGCACTCCCTCGGATCCGTGGTCGCCTACGAGGCCCTCTGGGCCCGGCCCGACCTGCAGGTCGACTTGTTGGTCACCCTCGGCTCGCCGCTCGCGTTACCCGGTGTCGTGTTCAGCAGGCTCGATCCGGGCCCGAGCAACGGCAGGGGCGTACGGCCGCCGGGGGTGCGGCGGTGGATCAACATCGCCGACCCCGGTGACGTCATCGCCGTCCCCCGGGGACTGACCCATTATTTCGATGGCGTCGACGCCGATCTCACCACCCCCATCGGGGTGTTCGACATCCACAAGAGCGCCGGCTACCTGTCCTGCCCGACCACCGCCACCGCGCTGGCCGCGCTCCTTGGCCTACCGTGACGTGCTCCTCTTCTGGGAGTGACGTGATCATGCTGCTTGAGCGGTGGGGACGGTGCTCACCGGTGTCGATGCGTCCCGGGCGGGCCCGGTCGGCGGCCGGGGTGAGTGGTCGATCAGAGTCGACGAACAGCCACCTGTTGTCGCTGCTCACTGCTACACTATCGAACATGTGGTCGAACGCGGTGCGGACTGGCGCAGCGCAGGCGAGCGAGGCGGCGGACGCCGTCACCGCCGAGCTCACCGCCATGCTCGCCCGTTTCACCGCGCTGGCCACCACCGACTCCACCGAGCCTGCTGCGGACGGGGTGCGGATCGATCGGATCGCGGTATTGGAACAGATCAAGGCTGCCGCCGCGGCCGCGCAACACGCCGAGATGGTCGGCTTCGCCCGCGCCCAGGTCGAGACCCACCTCGCCCAGACCGGGGCCGGCGGGTTGGACCCGGCCGCGGTCGGGCGTGGGATCGCCGACCAGATCGCGCTGGCCTGCCGGGTCTCCCCGTACCACGGGTCGCGGCGGCTCGGGGTGGCCCGGGCCCTGGATGTGGACCTACCCGCCACCGCCGAGCTGCTCGCGGCTGGGCGGATCAGCGAACACGTCGCCGAACTGGTGGTGTCCGAGACCCGTCACCTCGACAACGAACAGCGCCGGCTGGTCGACAAGCAGCTCGCCGAGGCCGGGCTGGAGGAGTTGTCGCCGCGCGGGGCCGCCGCGCTGGCCCGCAAGCACGCGTATGAGGCCGACCCGGCCGGGTACCTCGCCCGCGGGCGCACCGCCCGCGCCGACCGGCGTGTGAGCCTGCGCCCGGCCCCGGACACCATGAGCACCCTGTCCGGGCTGCTACCGGTCGAGCAAGGGGTGGCGTGTTTCGCCGCGCTGCGCGCCCGCACCGACACGATCGTCGCCACCGGGGACGCGCGGACACGGGACCAGATCATGGCCGACACCCTCGTGGAACGCCTCACCGGACAAGCCACCGCCACCGATGTGAACGTCGAAGTGGGGATCGTCGTGCCGCTCGACTCCTTGCTCGATCCCGACCATGGCGGCACCGCGGAGATCGTCGGGCACGGGCCGGTCCCGGTCGGGATCGCCCACGACGTGCTCACCTCCACGGCCGGGCGCCGGTGGTGGCGGCGGTTGTTCACCGCCCCCGAGGGTGGGCCGCTGATCGGAGCCGACCCGCGGCGCCGCCGCTTCGACGGCGTCCTCGCCCACCTGATCACGATCCGCGACGGCGGGCGGTGCCGGGACCCGTTCTGCGACGCCCCGATCCGCCATCTGGACCACATCCGTCCCTACCGGTCGGGTGGGCCCACCAGCTACACCAACGGGCGCGGGGTGTGCGCCCGCGGCAACCACGTCCGGGAGATGCCCGGCTGGCACGTCGAGGTCGTCGCCGACGGGCTCGGCCGACAACCTCACACGGTGCGCACCACGACCCCCACCGGCCACACCTACCTCAGCACCGCCGGGCCGGCACCCTGAATTGGTTTGAGGTGCGGCCTGTTGAAGGGAGTCTCAGGCGCGGTCTGCGGGTGCGGCGTTGGGCTTCGGTGAAGATCTGGGCGACCACGCCGGCCGCGTCGTCGACCACGCTGGCGACGAGCCACTTGTCAATGGTGAGCGGGCCGGGGCTGGGCTGGGCACCGTCATCGCCGGTGGCGGGGAGATGTCGGCCGGGGGCCGCGGACACGGGGTGATGTCGTAGACGGCGCCCACCTCGGCCATCGGTTTGCGGTTGCGTTTCTCCCCTGTGGACAGCCGGGTGGCGAGCTTGGGGGTGACCGTGGCCGCCGCGGCGCCACCTCGACCTTGCCGAACACCGTGGCCGGCGCCCGGGTGCTGGGTGCCGCCAAGGTGGCCGAGCACACCGCCGCTGGTGGCAGTTTTGCCGACATCGGAGTGCGGGCGCAGTGGGCTGACCTATCGGTTCACCGAACGCGGCGTGGCACCCGACCTCGATCAGTCGGTCAGGTCACGCTGAGCTCATGACCACTCGACCTCCCGGCTGTCTGGAGCTGAAGGCCGTCCCGGCGCTGATCGCCCTGCCAACGGGTCAGTAGCGCTGAGCGCACGGGGTGGACCAGGGATGATGTCCTCATCGACGTCGAGGACCTCACCCTCGGACACGGCGTCGATCAACATCGCCGACCCCGGCGACGTCATCGCCGTCCACCGGGGACTGACTCACTACTTCGACGGCGTCGACGCCGATCTCACCACCCCCATCGGGGTGTTCGACATCCACAAGAGTGCCGACTACCTGTCCTGCCCGAGCACCGCCGCCGCGCTCGCGCCGCTCCTCGGCCGCTGAGGACCCGAGAGTGCGCGGGACGGTCCGGGATCGGTAACGTCGCCCGCGGCGAGCCGCCAGCGAGGGAGAGCGATGACCCAGCCCACCGGACCGAGCCGTATCGGGGTCACCGGTCTGGCGGTGATGGGCGCGAACCTGGCCCGCAACATCGCCCGGCGCGGCACCCCGACCGCGGTGCACAACCGGACGACGGCCCGCACGACGGAGTTCATGCAGGCCTACGGTCACGAGGGTGCCTTCACCGCCGCGGAGAGCCTCGAGGACCTCGTCGCCGCGCTGGAGAAGCCACGCCGGATCGTCGTGATGGTCAAGGCTGGCAAGCCCGTCGACGGCGTCATCGACGAGCTCGCCCCCCTGCTCGACGCCGGTGACATCATCATCGACGCTGGCAACTCGCACGTCGCCGACACCACGCGGCGCACCCAAGCCTGCGCCGAGCGGGGCCTGCGTTTCATGGGTGTCGGCGTGTCCGGAGGCGAGGAGGGGGCGCTGCACGGGCCGAGCATCATGCCCGGCGGCGACGCGGCGGCCTACGCGGAGGTCGAGGAGATCCTCACCTCGATCGCGGCCGTGGTCGACGGCACCCCGTGCTGCACCCACGTCGGGCCGGGCGGTGCCGGGCACTACGTGAAGATGGTGCACAACGGCATCGAGTACGCCGACATCCAGCTCATCGCCGAGGCCTACGACCTGCTCACCCACGTCGCCGGGCTGGACGCCCCGGCCATCGGGAAGATCTTCGAGGGGTGGAACACCGGCGACCTGGAGTCGTTCCTCATCGAGATCACCGCGACGGTGCTGGCCAAGACCGACGAGCAGACCGGCGCTCCGCTGGTGGACGTGATCACGGACCAGGCCGAGCAGAAGGGCACCGGCCGCTGGACCTGCGAGGACGCGCTCGAGCTCGGCGTCCCGCTCACCGCCATCACCGAGGCCGTCTACGCGCGCACGCTCTCGTCGCTGCGTGCCGAGCGCCGCGCCGCGGCCACCGTCCTCGCCGGCCCGGCGCCGGGGGAGGACGCGGATCTCGACCAGCTCGTCGACGACGTCCGCCAGGCCCTCTACGCGAGCAAGGTCGTGGCGTACGCGCAGGGCTTCGCGCAGATGCGGGCGGCGTCGGCGGCCAACGGCTGGGACCTCGACCTCGGCGCGATGGCCACGATCTGGCGCGGCGGCTGCATCATCCGCGCGCAGTTCCTCAACCGGATCCGCGACGCCTACGTCGAGCACGGCGACGTCGAGAACCTGCTGATGGTCCCGTACTTCACCGAGGCCGTGGCCGCAGCGCAGGCCCCCTGGCGCCGGGTGGTGGTGACCGCGACCCGCCACGGGGTGGCGATCCCGGCGTTCGCGTCGTCGCTGGCCTATTACGACGGCTACCGGCGTGAACGCGGCCCGGCCAACCTCATCCAGGGGCTGCGCGACTTCTTCGGCGCCCACACCTACCGGCGTATCGACGCCGAGGGCTCGTTCCACACCCGGTGGGGCCAGGACGGCGCCGAGATCCGCACCGACGCCTGAGGGTCAGGTCAGCGCCTCGAGGTCGAGCTGGACGGGGAACGGGGCGTCGGTGGTGAACATGCCGGTGGCCGGGGAGGCGTCGGCGTAGCCGAACTCACCGGCGCGGTGGCAGGCAGTCAGTGCGGGACAGCCGTCGATGTCGAGGATCCAGTAGTGCGGAATGTCTGCATCAGCGTATTCGCCGTGCTTGGTCACGGTGTCGCGGCGGCGAGAACCCGGCGAGATGACCTCGATGACCAGGACGACCTCGCTCGCACGGAGCAGCCCGCCGTCGCGTTCCACCCGATCCACGGCAGCCCGCGTGACGACCACCAGGTCGGGGCGACGGACGAACCCGGGCTGGCCGGGCTCGTCCAGCTGCAGGTCGAGGTCGTTGTCGAGAACGAAGTCCAGGTGCTCAGGTAGCTGGCGCTCGAGTTGGACCCCCAGCCGGAACAGGCACTTCTGGTGCTTGGTGATCGGACTCGGCGACATCACGAGAACGCCTTCCTCCAGCTCGTAGCGGATCTCCGCGTCCTCAGGGAGTGCGGTGTATTCCGCGACGGTCAGCAGGCCGGGAGGCTGGAAGGGAAGGGCCGACATGGGGAGAGTGTGGCACGGGGCCCCGACGATTTCCGGCCCCTCGGATGGACGCGGCGAGTTCCTTGCCCTTCGTCCGGCCGCGCGCGATCGTGGGTGGGAGCGACGAGGAGGCCGCGATGGCGGAACAGGTGTTCGTGCTGGGCGGGGCGCAGACGGACTTCGCGGTGAACTGGACGCGGCGCTCTGACGAGCCGCTGCGGGACATGCTCGCCGAGGCCGTCTCCGGGGCGCTCGCCGATGCCGACGTGCCCGCTGCGGACGTCGAGACCGGGCACGTCGGCAACCTCGCGGCGGAGCTGTTCACCGGACAGGCTCACCTCGGCGCCCTGCTCACCACCCTGGATCCGGCCTGGTCGGCCCTGCCCACCGCGCGGCACGAGGCCGCGTGCGCGTCGGGGAGCGTCGCGGTGCTGGCCGCGATGGCCGAGATCGAGGCCGGGCGCTACGACGTGGCGCTGGTGGCGGGCGTCGAGCTGATGCGCAACGTCGGCGGTCTCCAGGCCGCCGAGCACCTGGGCTGCGCCACCTGGGTCGGCCGCGAAGAGTTCCCCGACGGGCTGCCCTGGCCGACGCTGTTCGAGCGGATCGCCGAGGAGGTCGACGACCGTTACGGCCTCGACCGCGACCACCTGCGGCGCATCGCCGAGATCAACCGCGGCAACGCGCTGCGCAACCCGCTCGCCCAGACCCGGGCGTGGACGGCGGTGTCGGTCGCCCCCGACGACGAGACGAACCCGCGAGTCGTCGGACAGCTGCGTGCCGCCGACTGCGGGCGGATCACCGACGGTGCCGCGGCGGTCGTGCTGGCCGGGCGTCGGTACGCGGCCGAGTGGGCGCGCCGCCGGGGCCGCACCCCGGCACTGGTCCGGGGCTGGGGGCACCGCACCGGCTCGCTCGCCCTGGCGGACAAGCTCGCCGCCAGCCGCGATGCGGAGTACCTGTTCCCGCACCTGCGTACCGCGATCACCGATGCCTACGCGCGCGCCGGGATCCCCGGGCCGGAGGCGCTCGATGCGGTGGAGCTGCACGACTGCTTCACGATCACCGAGTACGTGGCGTTGGACCACCTCGGCCTCACCCCGCCCGGCAAGTCCGGCCAGGCGATCGACGACGGGCGCATCGAGCCCGGCGGTGCGCTGCCGGTGAACCCCTCCGGTGGCCTGATCGGCGCCGGGCACCCCGTCGGGGCCTCCGGTGTGCGGATGCTGCACGACGCCGCCCGGCAGGTCACCGGTCGGGCCGGTGAGACGCAGGTGCCTGGCGCGGGCACCGTGGCCACCCTCAACATCGGCGGCAGCGCCGCCACCGCCGTGAGCTTCGTCGTCGGTCGGGCAGGGTAGGCGTCGTGCGCGGAATCGTCGCCCTGGCGACGATTTCCGCGCACGGGCGCGTCAGCGCAGGGGGACGATGTCGGGGGCGCCCATTCGGGCGGAGTCGGCGGTCTCGTCGTCGGGCATCTGCTGGCTCTCCCGCTCGGCCTCGACGCGCTTGCGGTAGTGCTCCACCTCGCGCTTGATCTGCTGGCGGCTCCAACCCAGCACCGGGGCCACCAGCCGGGCGGCCTCGTCCACCGTGCGCAGGCCCCGGTCGAAGGTCTCGATCGAGATGCGGGTGCGGCGGGCGAGGACGTCGTCGAGGTGCCGGGCGCCCTCGTGCGAGGCCGCGTAGACCACCTCGGCCCGCAGGTGCTGCGGCGCGCCGTCGAGCGGCTCGCCGAGCGTCGGGTCGGCGGCGACGAGCCCGAGCAGCTCGTGGATCAACGATCCGTAGCGGCCGAGCAGGTGCTCGATGCGGGCCTCGTGCAACCCGTGGTGGTGAGCGAGGACGTGCGTGGAGTTGCGCAGGGCCGCGTAGCCCTCGGCGCCGAGCAGCGGCACGTTCTCGGTGACCGACGGGGGAACCTTGATGTGGAGCCCGTGCACCGCGGTGTCGACGGCGTCGCGGGCCATCACGCGGTAGGTCGTGTACTTCCCGCCCGCCACGACCACCAGCCCCGGCACGGCGTGGGCCACCGCGTGCTCGCGCGAGAGCTGCGAGGTCGAGTCCGACTCGCCCCAGAGCAGCGGCCGCAGCCCCGCGTAGACGCCCTCGACGTCGGCGTGGGTCAGCGGCTGCTCGAGCACCTCGTTGACGTGGGCGAGCAGGTAGTCGATGTCCGCGGCGCTGGCGGCGGGATGGGCCAGATCCAGTGACCAGTCGGTGTCGGTGGTGCCGATGATCCAGTGCCGGCCCCACGGGATGACGAACAGCACCGAGCGCTCGGTGCGCAGGATCAGCCCCGACCGGCCGCGGATGCGGTCCTTGGGCACCACGACGTGGATGCCCTTGCTGGCGCGGACGTGGAACTGCCCGCGCTCGCCGGCGAGGCTCTGGGTCTCGTCGGTCCACACCCCGGTGGCGTTGACCACCTGCTTGGCCCGCACCTGAATCGTCCGGCCGGACTCCAGGTCACGCACCTGCGCGCCGGTCACCCGCTCGCCCTCACGGAGCAGGCCGACCACCCGGGCCCGCGACGCCACGTGCGCCCCGTAGGCCGCCGCCGTGCGGGCGACGAACATCGTGTGCCGGGCGTCGTCGACCTGCGCGTCGTAGTACAGCAGCGCGCCGACGAGGGCGTCCTTGCGCAGCGAGGGAACGATCTTCCGGGCGCCGCGGCGGGTGAGGTGGCGGTGATGCGGCACGCCGCGGGCGCGCCCGGACAGCAGCGCGAGGCCGTCGTAGAGCGCCACCCCCGCGCCGGCGTAGAACCGCTCCCAGCCGCGATGGCGCAGCGGGTAGAGGAACGGCACCGGCCGGACCAGGTGCGGGGCGAGGGTGTCGATGAGCAGCCCGCGCTCGGCCAGGGCCTCGGCGACCAGCCGGAAGTCCAGCATCTCCAGGTAGCGCAGGCCGCCGTGGATCAGCTTGCTCGACCGGCTCGACGTCCCCGAGGCGAAGTCGCGGGCCTCGACGAGTCCGACGGTCAGGCCGCGGGTGGCGGCGTCGAGCGCGCTGCCCGCGCCGACCACCCCGCCGCCGACGACCAGGATGTCGAGTTCGGTGGACGCCATCGCCGCCAACGCGGCCTCGCGGGCCCCGGGGGAGAGCGCGACCGATCTCATGGTGATCCTTCCTGGTCGAGGTCCACCCAGTCCCACGTCCGGGACACGGCCTTGCGCCACCGCGCGTAGCCGGTGTCGCGCTGCTCGGCGCTCCACTGCGGCTGCCAGCGCCGGGCCTCGTCCCAGTTCGCGCGCAGCTCGTCGGTGTCGCGCCAGAACCCGACCGCGAGGCCGGCAGCGTACGCCGCGCCCAGCGCGGTGGTCTCCACGACGACGGGGCGGCTCACCGGCACGCCGAGCACGTCGGCCTGGATCTGCATGCACAGCTCGTTGGCGGTGACACCGCCGTCGACCTTGAGCACGTCCAGGTGCACCCCGGAGTCGGCCGCCATCGCCTCGGCGACGTCGCGACTCTGGTAGCAGATCGCCTCCAGCGTGGCCCGGGCCAGGTGCGCGGCGGTGTTGTACCGCGACAGGCCGACGATCGCGCCGCGGGCGTCGGAGCGCCAGTACGGGGCGAAGAGCCCGGAGAACGCCGGGACGAAGTACACGCCGCCGTTGTCGGGCACCTGCCGGGCCAGCGACTCGCTCTGCGCGGCGTCGGAGATGATGCCGAGCTGGTCGCGCAGCCACTGCACGGCCGACCCGGTGACCGCGATCGAGCCCTCCAGCGCGTAGACCACCGGTTCGTCGCCGAACTGGTAGCAGACCGTGGTCAGCAGTCCGGCGTTCGAGGCAACGCGCTCGGTGCCGGTGTTGAGCAGCAGGAAGTTGCCGGTGCCGTAGGTGTTCTTCGCCTCGCCGGGGGCGAAGCAGACCTGGCCGACGGTGGCGGCCTGCTGGTCGCCGAGGTCGCCGGTGATCGCGACCTCGCCGCCCAGCGGGCCGCTCCGGCGCGTGGTGCCGTACGGGTCGGGGGCGGAGCTGGGCCTGATCTCGGGCAGCATCCGGCGCGGGATGGCGAAGAAGCCGAGCAGCTCGTCGTCCCAGTCGAGGGTCTGCAGGTTCATCAGCATGGTGCGGCTGGCGTTGGTCGGGTCGGTGACGTGCACGCCGCCGTCGGTGCCGCCGGTGAGGTTCCACAGCAGCCAGGTGTCGGTGGTGCCGAAGATCGCGTCGCCGGTCTCGGCGGCCGCGCGGGCGCCGTCCACGTTCTCCAGGATCCACTGGATCTTCCCGGCGGAGAAGTAGGTGGCCGGCGGCAGCCCGGCCTTGCGGCGGATGACCTCGCCACGGCCGTCACGCTCGAGCGCCGCGGCGATCCGGTCGGTGCGGGTGTCCTGCCAGACGATCGCGTTGTACAGCGGGCGACCGGTCCGCCGGTCCCAGACGACGGTGGTCTCGCGCTGGTTGGTGACGCCCAGGGCGACGAGGTCGGCGGCGGAGCACCCGGTCGTGGTCAGCGCGGCCGACAGCACCGCGGACGTGCGCTCCCAGATCTCGACCGGATCGTGCTCCACCCAGCCCGCCCGCGGCAGGATCTGCCCGTGCTCCAGCTGATGCCGCCCCACCTCGTTCCCGGAGTGATCAAAGATCATGAACCGCGTACTACTAGTCCCCTGATCCACAGCCCCCACAAACTCCCCCACTGCCCCCCCATTCCCGCGAGTCGGTACGAATCGGTGCGCGAGTCGGTACGCAATGGTGCATGAGTCGGTACGAACTGGCGCGGCGAGCCACCCGGTGCCCACCCGCCCGGCACAGTGAGCCTGCCCGACCGGGCCCCCTCCTCGCCAGCGCGGGTCGCGGGGGCTCGGCTGCGCCCGCTCCAACGCCATATTGTGCCGACTCGCGCACCAGTTCGTACCGACTCGCGGGAGGGTGGGGGTCAGAGGTTGAGGGTGAGGATTATGTGGGCGTGCTGCAATGGGGGGATGTGGATCTCGATCTCGTGGGTGATGTCATGGTCGATCAGCTGGCCTGGCACGGTGATGCCGCCGAGGCCCGGTTTCCATCCGACTGGTGTCTTGGCGGTGAGGCTGCGGTCGGCGAACGCCAGGTCGAGCGCGATTCGGTGCAGGACCACGATCGCCGGGGCCACCCGGTGCAGCTCGACGTCGAGGTTCCCCGTGACGGTGCGGCCGGGTCCGGCATGGCCATCGAGCGTGATCTCGCCGTGCACCTCGGAGCAGAGCCGCTCGCTCGTCCTGGCCGGCCAGCGTCCGCGCAGCTGAAGCGTCCACCGAAGGTCCTCGACGAGGTGGACGACCGTGAGGTACGTCTCGAACGTGCCCGTACAGGCGGCACAGCTCACCTCTGCCAGAGCAGGATGCCCAGCACGGCGAGCACCGTCGCGACCACCAACGCTACCGGCATCAGGGCCGCGTGCAGGCTGCTGATTCGCCGCCCCGTCGCCCGGCCCCGCCCCGCCGGACGCGGACGGGGCGGCGACGCTTTTCCCGGCGGCACCCCGATGCGGGTGAGCTCGGTGAAACCGGTGGGCTCGTCGAGATCGACGCCCAGCACGGCGAGCGGCCGAGGGTCCTCGAGCAGGGCGGTGACATCGGCCGGGGCGCCGACGAGGTTGAGCAGCAGCGCGCGTCCCGAGCCACCGTTCAGGACGTCGCTCGCCCGGGCCAGGAACGCCGACCGCGCCTGCGGGTCGGTGAGGTCGGCCAGCCAGTCGGGGGGCGCGTCCGCGTCGGACGCCTCGGACGCCTCGGACACGGCGGCCGCCGCAGGCGCCGCGGTCAGCGACGCCACGGCGTCGAGCAGGTGGCGTTGCGCCTCCTCGCGCCCCTCCGGCCCCAGCGCGCCGAGCAGCCGCTCGACCTGCGCCTCGGGGAAGGCCTCGTCGAGCGCGGCGGCCAGGACGGCGCCGTTCGCACCCAGGTCGGACAGCCACGCGGTGACCAGCGCGAGCGCCGCGTCGGCGTCCTCGGGCCGACCCGCCAACACGAGGGTGAACCGGATCGTGCTGCCCACCGCGTCGCGCCGGGTCGACGGGACGCCGCTGAGGTAGATGTCCCAGCCCTGCTCCCCGGACTGCACGAGCAGCGTCGGGACCTCGAAGCTGGTGTGACCGTGGTAGGCGCGCCACCACGGCCGTTCCGGCGCCTCGCCCAGGAACGCATAGCCCGCCTCGCGCGCCCGGCCGCGGGTCTGTACCGCGGCCCGCGTCACCATAGGCGGACCCGCTCACCCGGGTTGCGCCGCGCCAGCTCCTCGACGACGGAGTTGAGCGCCTGCACCCGGCTGAGCGCCTCCACGGCCTCGTCGCGGCGGCTGGTCGCGATCTCCTCCCGCAGCCGGCGCTCGCCGGTGAGCTGGAACCAGATGTTCCAGAAGAAACCCTCGTCGCGCTCGGCATAGAGGCGAGCGTCGTGTGCCAGCTCGTACTTGGTCACGGCCGCCTGCTCCTCGACGCGGGTCCGAGCACCGACCAGATGCCGACACAGGGCCATGAGGACGTCGTCCGCGCCCTTGATCGACTGGCGGCCGGGCGGGCGGACCCCGTACTCGGCGAGGAAAGTCAGTTTGCCCGAACGGGTGGGTTCGGCGAACCAGTCGGCGCGGAGGATCTCCACGCATCCGATCGTGTCGACGGGGCAGTAGACCGTGCGCACGTGCGGTGCCTCCGCCGGCACCGCGTCGATGACGTCGCGGTACACCCGCCGAACCCAGCCCAGCAGGTTGGCGGAGTCGTCGCGGTCGCCGCCGTTGTCGGTGAAGTAGGACTCGCACTTCACCGGACACAGCAGCAGCAGGCCGGGCTCGTCGGGCCGGCGCTTGCGCTCGGTGAGCCAGGACCGCACCACGTCGTCCACCTGGGTGGTGGCCAGGATGGCCGGCATCGCCCGCAGGTGGCTCGCGTTGGTGGCCTCCATGAGCACGGCGGCGTCGATCGGCACGATCAGGACGCTGCTCTGCTCCAGGAACCGCTCGCACTCCGCCCAGGCGACCGTCGAGTCCGGCGGGCGGTTGCGCGGGTCGAACCACTCGCCCGGGTAGTCCAGCAGCCGCAGCTCGATGCCGGCGTCGGGCACGCCGGGGTCGAGCAGCAGCTGGAACTCGAACTTCTCCTGGTTGCCGCCCAGCGCGTCGGGCTGGAAGGTGCCGGCCAGCAGCGATCCGTCCAGGTCCTCGCGATGCTGGGTGAGCCGTTTCTGGGTGGGCGAGCCGACGGCCTTCATCCCGATCCCGCTGCCCTCCAGCAGCCGCTGGCCACCGCGCAGCAGCGCCGTGATGAGCGAGGTCTTGCCCACCCGCGACGGACCGACCATCCCGATCCGGTAGATCAACCTGCCGTTGTCGCTCACGCGTCTCCCCCCGGGGTCGCCGCCAGGCTGGCCGCGAGCCCGTCGCGGGCACGGACCACCTTGGCGAACCGTGCGTTCGCCGCGTCCATCTCGCCGAAGACCCCCGGCCAGATCTCGTCGCGGTAGGATCGGGCGAGGCGCTTGAACTCCCGCTCGGAGTCCCCGGAGCGGATCAGCACGTCCTCGAACTGCTCGATGGCGGCGTGCAGGACCAGCGCCGGGGTGACGCCCTCGCGCAGCAGGGCCTTCTTCGTGAGGTAGGCGGCCCGCTCGGCGGCGCGCACCACGTACTGGTACAGCGCCTCGGCGCCGGCCGCCGTCGGCTCGACGACGATCTGCGTGCGGGGGGTGCCGGTCTGCGGGTCGAGGGTCTGCAGGTTCAGCCCGTCGAGCTCCGCGCGCACCCGCGGGTGCAGCTGCGAGCGGTAGTCCAGCCGCACCTCCAGCAGCGCCTGTACCGCGCGGCTGAGCCGCAGGCAGGGTTCGGACGCGTCCGCGAGCAGGTCCGCGAAGTGCCGCAGCGCCGCGCCGCTGGCACGTTCGGCCAGCAGGGTGCCCAGGTTCGCCGCCAGGATCTCCGCGGTGCTCGCCCAGAGCCGCTCGACGCGAGCGGTGAAGAAGGTGTCGATCAGCTCGAAGTGGCTGCTGATCTCTACCCGCACCCGGTTGAGCTCACGACCCGCGTAGTGGCTGCTGCCGCGGTCGACCCGCATGGTGCGCAGCGCCTCGTCGCACCAGCTGCGCTCGCCGACGCCTAGACCCGACGTGATCCAGGCGCGGGTGGCGGCGAACGCCTCCTCCACGGCTGCGATGTACTCGGGGTCCTCCGCGGCGTCGCGCGTCTGGCCGTGCAGCCGGGAGACCAGCTCGACGAGGTCGCCGGTGATGTCCTGACGCAGCCGGGTGGCGCGCTGGTCGAGGCCTTCGACGACGGTGCCGGTGGACGCCCGGACCGGGGCCAGGGCGGTGCCGAGGTCGGCGACCAGCGCGCCGATCCGGTCTGCGGCGGCCCGGGTACCCGCCGCGGTCCCGTTCAGCACGTCGGCGTCCATCGCAGGCATCCGCTGTGCCAGATGATCGAGCACCGGAGCCAGCATGCCGGTGTAGACGGCCGTGGCGTCGACGGCGTCGGTGTGCAGGACCCGGAAGAACCGGTCCGGCTCGCCGATGTTGACCTCGCGGAACACGCTGTCGCGCAGCGCCTCGCACAGGGCCGGCTCGGCGTCGCCCTCGTTCAGCACCAGGAAGACGAAGTCGCGAGGGGCGACGAAGCCGCGCGCGATGTCGAGCAGGTCCAGTGCCCGGGAGTCCGACCCGCCCCAGTAGGCCAGCCCCTCGACGGGGCGCTTCACCAGCAGCACGACGTCCACGTCGTGCTGCAGACCCTCGACGTGGTGCGCCTCCGCTCGGGCGGCGACCTCGCCCAGCCCGGGGAGGTCGACGATGGCGAGCTGCTCGACCTGCGCCTCGGGGAAGGCGCACTCGATCCGCACGTCGCGCACGGCGAGGTAGCGGCGGGCGACCGGGCCGGACGCGTTGAGCTGCGCGACGGTGGGGTAGGCCACCCACTGCCGCAGCTCGTCGAGGCCCACGGTCCGCTCACCGCCGGTGAGGTCGTCCTCGTAGCTGGCGAACGCGGCCTGCATGTCGCGCAGCCGGGTGAGCATCGTGGCGTAGCTGGGCTTGTCCGACGGCCCGGCCGGCGCGGTGGGGCCGGCGTCCTCGCCTCCCGGTGCCGGGTAGGTCCAGGTGTGGAACTCCGCGGGGGAGCCCGGCAGCCCCGGCAGCTCCAGCTCGGCGTGATAGGGCGCGAGGACGTCGCTCACGAACGTCTCGAAGGTGTGCAGGCGCAACGTGGCCCGGGAGACCGTCGAGCTGTGCTGGATGCGGCTGCGCACCGCGGTGACCGGGCGGCCCTTGCCGGTGGGGATCTGGTCGTCGCTCAGCCCCGAGACCGACTGCAGCAGCGTGCTCTTGCCGACCCGGGCCTGCCCGCTCACCCCGATGTTGATCGTCTCGCGGGAGAAGCGAGACTCGAGGGTGCGCAGCAGCCGGATCGCCTCCGCGATGCCCTCACGCGCCTCCTCGACCCGGAACGGCGCCAGCGCCGACCGCAGCTCGCTCGGCGTGCCCGGGTGCTCGCGCAGCGCCGCCACCGCGACCGCCAGCTCGTTGAGCTGCTCGTTGAGGCCGCCCCACCAGTCGATCTCGACGCGGAGCCGCGGCAGCATCCGACGGCGTCGCTCCAGGATGTCCCGGATACGGGTGGGGACAGTGCTGGACACGCGGCAGGCTCCTCCCGACTCGACAGCGGCGATCTCCGAGTCGATGCCGAGGTCATCCTTGTCACACTCGGCCCCGCTGGCAAACGGGCACCCGGCAGGCGCATGAAGAGTTTCTCATCTCCCGCTCATGTCCGGTTCCCGCATCGGGTCGAACGTGGGTGGCATGCGATGGGCAACCAGGCTGGCGGTGTTGACGGCGGCACTGGTCGTCCCGGCCGGGGCCGGCGCGGTCAGCTGCGCGCTGGCCGCCGAGCCGGGTCCGGTCATGCCGCCGGTGGTACAGATCGATCCGGGGGCAGCCGGCGTCCCGCTTCCGCCGAACCCGACCTCCACCCCGGACGGCCGCACGCCGACCGGCAGACCCGACGGCTCGCCCTTGCCCATGCCACCGCCACGGGTGCTTCCCGCGCCACAGCCCGCACCTCCCGCCCCACCGGTGAGCGATGATGACGACGATGACCAGCGAGGAGACGGGCAGGGCGCCGGCGACGGAGACAACCGGGACGACGGCGAGCGGGACGACGACGCGGACGACGACAGGGACGACAGGGACTGAGACGGTCTCGGTCACCGTGCCCCCTCCTGCCCCTCCTGTCTCCGGTTCGGCCGACGCCGAGCCGCGGCCGCGGCGCCGGGGGCCCTCGGCTCGACTTCGGATCATGGGTTGGCTGGTGTTGCTGCTGGTCGTGGCGCTGTCGTCGGTCGTGCTGGTCACCCGCAACCTGCTGAGCACCGCGCTGGAACGCGAGATCGCCACCGCGCTGCGCCAGGAGGTCGGGGAGTTCGAGCAGTTCGCCCGCCAGGGCCGCAACCCCGAGACCGGGCAACCGTTCACCGCGGCGTCCCAGCTGTTGCGGGTGCACCTGGAGCGGCAGCGCACCAACGACAGCGAGGTACTCGTCGGGATCTCCACCACCAGCACCGACCCACCCGTCTATCAGGGCGAGCCTTCCGGGGCGGCGGCGCAGGCCATCAAAGCATCCGGAGTGCTCGACACGATCATCACCAGTGCCGCGCCGACCGGAGCGAGCGCCACCGAGCAGGGAGAGCTGCGGTGGGTGCGGGTCCCGATCGAACTGGGCGGCGCGGTGGACGGCTACTTCGTCGTCGGCTACCTCGTCGAGCCCGAGCGCGCCGAGGTCGACCTGGCGGTGCAGACCCTCGTCCTGGTCAGCCTGCTCATCCTGCTCATCGCCGCCGGCGCCTCGTGGATTGTCGCCGGGCAGATCCTCGCCCCGGTCCGGCTGCTGCACCGGGCCGCCGCCGAGATCAGCGAAGACGAGATCACCCGGCGCATCCCGGTGCGCGGCAACGACGACATCGCGGCGTTGGCCGAGCAGTTCAACGCCATGCTGGACCGGTTGCAGGCCGCCTTCGCCACCCAGCGCGCGTTCCTCGACGATGCCAGCCACGAGCTGCGCACCCCGATCACGATCATCCGAGGCACCATCGAGCTGCTGTCGGACGATCCGGGTGAGCGTGCCGAGGACACCCGGCTCTGCATCGACGAGCTGGACCGGATGAGCCGCATCGTGAACGACCTGCTGTTGCTGGCGAAGTCCCAACAGCCCGACTTCGTCCGTCCGGAGCCGGTCGAGATCGCCGAGCTGACCAGTGACATCGACGCCAAGGTCCGCGCCCTGGGCCGGCGGCACTGGCAGCTGGAGACCGTCGGCGAAGGCACGGCCACGGTCGACGCGCAACGCGTCACCCAGGCGATGATCGCGCTGGCTCACAACGCCGTCCAGCACACCGAGGATGGTGACCGGATCGCGATGGGATCCGCGCTGCACGACCGGTGGTTGTCGTTCTGGATCACCGACAGCGGCCCCGGTGTCTCCGAGGAGGAGGCCCGGACCATCTTCGGGCGGTTCGCCCGTGGCTCCGCCAGCGGTACCGGCGCCCACCGCGCCGGAGCCGGGTTGGGTCTGGCCATCGTCACCGCGATCGCCGCCGCGCACGGCGGCACCGCCAAGCTGCGCGCGACGCCCGGGGACGGGGCCACCTTCGGCATCGACATCCCGGCCGAGACCACGCCCGAGCCGGGAGGACAGCCTCGGTGAGCAACCGCATCCTGATCGCCGAGGACGAGACCCGGATCGCGGCCTTCGTCGAGAAGGGACTGCGCGCCAACGGGTTCGTCACCACCACGGTCGGCGACGGTGACGACGCCCTGGACTACGCCCTGACCGGCGGCTTCGACCTGCTCATCCTGGATCTGGGGCTGCCCGGTAAGGACGGTTTCACCGTGCTCGCGCTGCTCCGCGAGACCCGCAACGACCTGCCGGTGATCATTCTGACTGCCCGGGACGGCGTCGGTGACACCGTCGCCGGGCTGGACGGCGGCGCGGACGACTACATGACCAAGCCGTTCCGGTTCGAAGAACTGCTGGCCAGGGTCCGGCTACGGCTCCGAACCGCCGACCGGACCCCGGAGGCGACCGTGCTGTGCACCGACGGGCTGTCCCTGGATCTGCGCACCCGGCGCGCCCGGGTCGGCGACCGCACCATCGATCTGACCGCCCGTGAGTTCACCCTGCTCGAACTCTTCCTGCGCCACGACGGCCAGGTCCTGTCCCGCCAGCAACTCCTCTCCCACGTCTGGGGTTACGACTACGACCCCGGTTCCAACATCGTCGACGTCTACGTCCGCGCCCTGCGCCGCAAGATCGGCGCCGAGAAGATCACCACCGTCCGCGGGATGGGCTACCGCTGCGGATGATGAACGTGCTCTCACGCGGGACTCACTCCCGGTTCATCCCGTACCGGTTCGCTGGGCATCGTGAAGACGACGACGAGAACCCTGCTCATCCTCAGCACCACGACTGCGGCCGTGCTGACCGGCTGCGCGTCGGCCGCGCAACCTGCAGCGTCGACAACCCCGATTCCGGTGGCACCCACCGTGGCGCAGAGCAGCACGACGCCTGGCTCCTCGACGACGCCTGGCTCCTCGCCGACCCGGCCGGTGGCTGTGCGCGATCCCGGCGCGCGGCTGGACGCCGACGATCAGTCCGGCGACGGCCGCAGTGTGGTCGTGCGCGAGGCCCGGATCACCATCGGTCCGGGCTGGCTGGCGGTCCGCACCGACGACGACGGCACGTTGCTGGGGTCTGCCCCGCTGCAGCCCGGGCAGGCCACACCGATCACCGTCCCCCTCACCCAGCCGGTGCCGGCCGACGACGACGAGTTGACGGTCGTGCTGCACGTGGACGACGGAGACGGCGTCTTCGACCCGCTGCGCGACCCTCGCGTGCTCGATGACGACCGGGACGATGACGACGGCGACGACATCGAGGACGACGATTTTGACTACCGCGTGAGCTGAGCACGTCGAGTTCCAACACCGGTAGCGTCACCCGTCGTGGACCCTCGAGACTCCGGTCGCCTCGCCCGCCGCCTGGAACCCCTGCACGCCATGGCCTACTTCGCCCCGGAGACCGAGCAGCACCTCACCGCCGCCGGGCTCAAGCCGGGTCGGATGAGCTACTTCGCCGGCCGGTCCGCCGCGATGGGCGCGGTCGGGCCGGGCGTGGTCGCGGCCACGTTCTACAACTTCAACCCCGCCCTGGTGGCCCGCAGTATCCCGGCGGCATGGGCGCTGGCCGACCCGGCCACGCTCGTCGCCGCCCGGTTCGCCGCGGTGGACGCGGCGCTGCGCCGGATGCTCGGCGAGGACGCCGTCGCGTCGGCGGAGGTAGCCGAGGCGGCCGGGCTCGCCCGGCGCGCGGCGGAGACCTGCCCGCCGGAGGGCCGCCCGCTCGCCGCCGCGCACCTCGACCTGGAGTGGCCGACCGCACCGCACCTGGTGCTGTGGCACGCGTTGACGATCCTGCGCGAGCACCGCGGCGACGGCCACGTCGCGCTGCTGCTCGAGGCCGAGCTCGACGGGCTGGAGGCGCTCGTCAGCTACACGGCCACCGGCCGCGGGTTCCTCCCGCCGTTCGCGATGGCCAGCCGGGGGTGGTCGCAGGAGCAGTGGGACGCGGCGCAGCGGCACCTCGTCGAGCGCGGTCTCCTCGACGTCGACGGCACCCTGACCGCGGACGGTGCCGAGCTGCGCACCCGCCTCGAGCACGACACCAACCGTCTCGGCGCGGCGCCCTGGACCCGGCTGGGAGACGAGAGCGCGACGCGCCTGGGTGAGCTGGGCAGCGCGCTGGTCGCTTCCCTACTCGCCGCCGACTGCTTCCCCGACGGGATATTCGCGACCACCCGCTGATGATCGCCGAAATCGTGCGCTCACCGTTGCGGTCACGACCAAGAGTGCACAGTTCCGCAGATCATGCTCGTGGGAGGCCTGCGCCGTCCAGGGGGGTGAGTTCGACCAGTACGGGGGGGCCGGACAGGAGGGCCATCACCTCGCTGATGGCGACCTCACCGAGGTCACCGGAGAGCGCCTCGTCCGACGCCGCCTTGTCGGCCCACACCTCGGTGACCCACACGGTGTCAGCCTCGTCCGCCGACACGTTGATCAGGTACAGCTCGCAACCCGGTGCGTCGCGCATGCCGTTGGCCACCCGCAGCAGCGTGTCGGCCAGCGCGTCGCCCTGCCCTTGGCGCGCGACCATCCGGACGTAGCGCCCGATGCGCCCGGCGTCGCCGGGTTCCTCTTCGGCTGTCATCGTTCGACCGTAGCCGTGGCCTCGATACCGTCCCGGCCGGGGTGCGGGGGTGTTCAGATCGCGTAGGGCCAGATCGTCAGGGCGTACCCGCCGAACCACGCTGACGCCAGCGCCGCCCCGGCGACGACGGCTACCGCCGTGCCGGTGCGCCGCCGCGCGAGCCCCAGCGCGACCGGCAACAGCAGCACGAACGCGGGGACCAGCAGCCGCAGCGTCGTATTCGTCAGGCCGTCGCTGCCCCACACCGTGACGAGCAGGAGGGCGCCGTAGACCAGCAGCGGCCACGGCAGCCGCATCCGGACCCCGAGGCCGAGCAGCACCAGGCTGCCCACGAACGTGAGCACGATGAGCACGTCGAACGCGCGCTCCCCCTCGGTGAGCACGACGGCGAGGTAGCGGACCGTCGCGACGCCACCGTCGAGGTGCCAGCCCCAGCCCGTGCGCTGGATCGCGAACCAGCCGTCGAGCGCGCCGGTGCGGGCGGCCACGTAGCCGAGGTAGCCGAGCAGGCCGGTCGTGGCGAGCAGCCCGCCGACCCACGGCCGCCACCCGTCCCGGCGGGTGAGCACGGCGGCGAGCGCGGCGAGACCGACCGCTGCCACCACCGAGCTCGCGGTCGGCCGCACCAGCCCCACGGCCGCGGCGCACCCACCGGCCAGCAGCCACTGCCGGCGCAGCACCCCGACCAGTGCCCACACCGCGAGGGCGCAGAACAGGGCCTCGGTGTAGGTCATGGACAGCGCCACACCCATCGGTGCGGCGGCGAACAGCGCGGTGAGCAGCAGCCCGGCCCGGCGCGACCCACCGGGCACGAGCTCACCGAGCCGGGTCAGCCCGTAGGCCGCTACGACACCGGAGACCGCCGAGACGATCAGACCGGCGACCACCAGGTTGCCGCCGGTCAGCACACCGACGGCGGCGACGAGGCCGGGGTAGCCGGGGAAGAAGGCGAGCGGGGTGTCCGGGGTGCGGCCACCGAACGCGTCGAGCAGGTCCGCCGACACGCCCGCGTAGCCGAACTCGGCGATCGCGAGCAGCCACTTCCCGTCCCAGCTGGTGAGCTCGCGGAGCAAGCTGGAGCCGCTGCTCGCGGCCATGCCCGCGAGCACACCGACGCCGACGAGCCGCACGCCCAGGTAGACCCCCGCGGGTGCCAGCGCGTCGAGGATCCGGGCCCGGTCGGCGTCGTGCGGGCGCGTTGCCGGGGGAGCGGTGATCGGCTGCGCATCGTCGGTGACGACCATCACGGGCTCCTTCCCGGGGATTGCACCGATCCTCCCGGACGGCGGGTCGCTACCGGTAACCGCCCGGCCCGAATGACGACGCTGCCGGTCACCTGGTGAGGTCGTCCTCAGGCGACGCGTGGCGTAACCGCGTCGCGGTCGGGCACGATATCCTCTGTATGCGCCGTCTCGCCCTGATGTTCCTCACCGTGCTGGCCGCCCTCGTCGCGTGCGGCGGCCCCTCGGCCACCGCACCGTCGACGGCTCCGACCACCAAGGCTCCGATCACGGCCGACCAGGCGGCCTACCTCGACGGGCTGAGGGAGATCAACCCGGGACTGGTCATGAACACCGACCGCGCCATCCGGCGGGCGACCAACATCTGCCTGGACATCGAAGAGGGCATGACCGAGCCCGAGGTCGTCCGCAGCACGGTGGCGCGCCTCTCTGGCAGCAACGCCACGATCGACGCGCCCCAGGCCGCCCAGGCCGTCGAGCTGGCCAAGAGACACATCTGCGAGAAGTAGGACTGGAAGGGCCCGAGATGACCGACGTCATGGTTGCGGTTGAGCGCTCGTTCCTCGTTCCTCCGGGGGGAGGCACCTCGGTTCACCAGCGGGCCGAGGCAGTGATGGCTGAGCTGGTTGAGCTGTCTGAGATCGGAACGATTCTCGACTCCACCGTGTCCGCTGACGCGCAGCGCGGCGAGTTCACCGTCGAGGTCACCGTAGCCGCCGAGGATCTCGACGACGGCATCGCACGAGCGATGGCTGCGATGCGTACGGCCATCCACGCGGTGGGGGATGCAACGCCGGGGTGGCCATCACACGAGGATGTCATGGAGATGATCGCTCAGACGATGCGTGCCGAGCTCGTCGAAGCCTGACACGCTCGTTCGCCACAGAAGCGCGATGCGAGTGGTCGCCTACGCCGCCGAGGACGACTACCTGGCCCAAAGCCGCTGACCTGGCGGGCCTTCGCGCCCGCGCCGATCCGTACGTCTCCCAGGACGACGAGCAGCGAACCGATCGGCCCTGCGTTCACGTTCAGCCAGGGAGCGGCCAGGACAACGCGGAGTCGGGGTCGTGCAGCCACACCCGCTGCGCGCCCTTCTCGGTGCTGGCGGTCACACCGAAGGCGTCGACGGTCGGGCGGCCCGCGTCGTGCCAGGTGGTTACGGCGGCCTCGACAGAGTCCCAGAGCCTGCGCGGTCCGCCTTGCGCCACGGTGTGGCGCCCGTCCTGCTCGGCTGTCAGGTTCGCGGCGGCCCAGCTGCCGTCGGCGGTGGCGACGACGACCTCGCCGCCACTGACGAACACGTCCGACCTGGTCACGCCGAGCTGGAGCTCGGCGGTGAACCGCAGCGCGGGCACCTCGGCCACGAGCCGCACGTCGGTGCTGGTGGTGCCGCGCTGCGGGTTGCGGCGGTCCATGATCAGCGGTGCCGCCGGCCCGTACCGCAGCGGGTAGCGCAGGTCCTGGCGCAGGGGCATGAACGCGGCGTCGAGGGTGTGGCAGCGGCCCTGCACGGTGTCATCGTCGATCTTGCGCAGTGTGATCATGGCGCCGGAGAAGCCTCCGCGCAGGTCGGCGACGACCACCCCGCCCGGTCGGAGCTGCTCGATCCATGCGGGCGGGATGTGGTCGACGGCGGCGGTGGCGAGGATCGCGTCGTAGGGTGCCTTGTCCGGGAACCCGTCCGCGCCGTCTCCGGCGGCCAGCGTCGGCGCGTAGCCGACCGTGTGCAGGTGCTCCCGCGCCGCGCTGACCAGCTCCGGGTCGATGTCGACGCTCGCCACGTTCGTGTCACCCAGACGGTGTGCGAGGAGCGCGGCGTTGTAGCCGGTACCGGTGCCGATCTCCAGCACCCGATGCCCGTCGGACACGTCCAGAGCCTGGAGCATCCAGGCCATGATGCTCGGCATGCTCGACGAGCTGGTGGCCCGCTGGGCCCCGGCCCCGTCTAGTCCCGCCGCCCGGGCCTGGGTGATCAGATTCGTGTCGGCGTACACCTGCTCCAGCCAGTGCTCCCGCTGGGCCGGGTCGTCCCCGTCGATCACCAGCCCACCATTGGTCGTGTCGATGAATCGTGGGACGAACACATGCCGCGGCGTCTCAGCTAAGGCCCGCCGCCACTCGGCATCCAGTTCATGTTCTAGCTTTATGCCGGTCGCGAGCGCGCGAGCCAGATTCTTCCATCGCGCAGTCATGAAGATCCTTTGTCTATGAGAAAGTCAGCCATACCCGATCCTCTCACGAGTGTCCTAGGTCAAGCCGGTGATGCGCACCTCCCCTTAAAATCAAGGCGTACTGCCGACCAGGATGTTGCTGCCTAAATGATTTGTCAGGTTGCTGTTGTCGCCATGGCTTTGGTGGTTGCGATGACCGCGGACTGTGGGGGGAGGTCGCTGTGCGTTTCGGGGCTGTGGATCCAGTGCCAGCGTCCGAGGTGTTCGTCGTCGGGGGAGGGCAGGACGACATCGTCTCCTGGGTGGGCGACGGAGGTCTGTAGTTGGAGGAGGTCGGTGTGCACGGTGTCGGTGAGGGTGTGGCCGGGGCCGGTGAGGAAGGTCCAGCGGTGGGTGTGGGGGTGTGCGATGACCGGTCCGGTGAGCATCCGTACGCGGAGGCCGGCGAGTACGCGGTGTCCGAGTGTGGTGGGCATGGTGATGGCGCCGATCAGGCCGCCGATGGGGAGGAGGATCCGTCGGGATGCGGGGTCGACGGTGGTGGGTAGGTGGTGGTCGCGGCGGTAGCGGAGGCACCGTTGTTCGGGGGTGGTGTCCGGGTGTGTCGTTGGGTTTCCGGTGTTCGATGTTGTCACGGCGGTCTATGTCCTTTGGTGGGCGGGGGTGATCGATCATGCAGTGCAGGATGTGCGGGCTAGGTTCGTTTGGTCCGCCGTCGTTCAATCATGAACAGGTACCTTCGAGCGGTGGCCATCTACTTGGTGGCTGCCAGGGGTCGCGTCGGGTTCGGGGGTGGACAGGTGCAGCGCCAGGTCCAGCCCGGATAACGGCGCGGTTGACCTCGCCGGGTCGACTCGTCGAGCGGTGACCCGTGTGATGGGCATCAGCGACTATCCGGTGTCGTGAGTACGCGTACCAGGTGGGGTCGGATGTTGAGGGTCGTGTTGTCATCGAATCGGACGATCAAACGGTTGATGCCGCGGCCGAGAACCTGGCCCTGTTGGTGCAGGCGGGACGGTAGTGCGCCGTACTGTTTGTCGATCGCGATCTGTACGACGCGGCATTGCGGGGGGATCGGGGTGTCGTCCGCGTCGCGCCAGGGGTCGTAATGTTGAGCTGGCATGCTATTCGTCCCCTCTGGGTGGGCTCGCTGGTGACCGTCAGCTGTCGGTTGCGCACCCGGAGGGGGTGTGCGGCGTTAATGAAACCGAAGAATGCGGGACGGCTACAGTGCCCCAGAGGACTTCTATGGACGTCTATGGTAGTCTTAGGACGTCCCTTGGAATACTTGCATTGAGAGGTGGCATGGCAAACGAACGTCTTCGTGATGCGTTGCAGTCACGAGGAATCACTCCGGTCCGGCTTGCTGATGAGCTGGGCGTAGATTCGAAGACCGTTGAACGGTGGATCACTAAGGGAAGGGTTCCTTACCCTAAGTATCGGCACGTAGTCGCCGCAAAACTGAACGAGCGTGAATGTTATCTTTGGCCGTCAGTCGTTTCTGGCGTTAAAGCTGAACAGGTGAGCGGGGCGGAGATCGTTAAGTTTTATCCGCATCGTAATTTTGTCCCGATCGATCTTTGGGATCGATTGTTCGACAGCGCCGTAGTCTGTATCGACATCCTTGTTTACGTCGGAATGTTTATGACCGAGAAGCCGAACTTGGTCTCTATTCTTAGCGAGAAAGCGGCTAGGGGTGTTCGAATTCGACTACTTTTTGGTGATCGGGACTGTGATGCTGTAATTCAGCGCAGCATCGACGAGGGTATCGGACGGAATACGATCTCCGCAAAGATCGATCACGCGCTTGCGCATTTCCAATCCCTTATTGCAGAATCAGATGTAGAGATTCGAAAGCATAAAACTGTGCTATACAACTCTTTGTACCGATTTGATGATGAGATGATCGTTAACTCTCATGTGTTCGGCAAGCTCGCCTCTCATGCTCCGGCAATACACCTTCGCAGACTCTCGGCAGGCGATCTGTTCACGATGTATACCGACAGTTTTGATGCGGTCTGGAATGGTGCTAGTCGATTCGTGCGGTAAATGAGGGGACCAAAATGAAGAAGGATTACTATAACGATCCTCAAGCGCCAATTGCAAACAGCCTGGTGGTAGCTGTCCTCGCGGTCGTCCGAAATGAGGCGGGTGAAATATTGATGATCGAACGTTCCGATAACGCATTGTGGGCGCTACCAGGTGGTGCTCAAGATATCGGCGAAACAACGCGAGACGCTGTTGTCCGGGAGGTTCGAGAAGAAACAGGTATCGAGGTCCAGGTGACCGGAATCACTGGAATCTACTCCGATCCCCGGCACGTCATAGCCTACGACAATGGAGAAGTGCGACAAGAGTTTTCGATAGTATTTGGTGCTCAACCGGTAGGTGGGGATATGCGCAGCAGCTCCGAGTCAAAGCAGGTACGCTGGGTTTCGTTGGACACAATCGATGAACTAACTATTCATTCGTCGATGAGGCTCCGAATTGATCACGCTTTGCAAGATCGCTCGCAGCCTTATCTTAGCTAACCTATTATAAGATCGAGCACGACTTCGGCGCTAGCCGCTTGCTGTCAGCTCCACTCTATGAAACATCTTCTCGATGTTCACCGGTACGCCCAGCCCTGCATAGAACCGGCGTGCCTCCTCATTTTCCCGGTCGGTTGTCAACTCCACCCGTCTACAGCGGTGCTTGCGGGCGACGTCGAACAGCGTGTCCATGAGCTGCCGGCCGATACCGAGACGTCGCCGAGCCTGGGCTACGTACAGCTCCTTGAGGTACAGCGAGCGAGTCACGCCGGCTGCCGGCCACAGGAACGAGTACGAGGCCAGGCCGACAAGTTCGTCGTCTTCCCAGGCCAGCAGCACGAAGGCGGCCGGGACGTCGCCGAACAGGGCATCGGTGACCTGTGTGATCCTTTGTTCCAGCGGCTCGAACTCGGTACTGCCGTAATGGCGATCCATCTCCTCCACGAGCACGGCCACGGCGTCAACATGATGCATTTCGGCAGGCGTGATAACAACCATTAGCTACGACCTTTCTATCCCGCTCGGCAGCCTGAGTAGATCGCGCAGCTCGCGTACCGGCGCCACGGCACGGTGCCGGCGAGGTACGGTCTCGATGACCTCCCGAGCCCGGCCGTTGATGATCCCGTGCCGTTCGGCTTCGCTCAGGCACAGCACTGTGTCGAGCGCATACGATGCGGCCCCCGACGCATCACCATCGGTCGCCAGGCACATCGCGCGGTCGAGCCGGGTGAAGGCCCGATCCATGAAGTCCTGGGGAGCGACCAACTCCAGCGCCCGGTCCTGCGCTGTCCACGCCGCCCTGGTGTCGCCGAGATGGGTCAAGGCATTGCTCTCATGGAAGCGGAACTGTGCCTCGTCATAGGTGAACGCCGTCGGCGTACTCACGTCCACGTCGATGGTGGACAGGAGGTGCTCGGCGTGGCGCAGGGCATGGCGCGTCTCGTCGGCTCGGCCGAGGGCGGCCTGCGCCCGGGCTTCCAGTGCCGCTGCCAGCACCGCACCCACACACGGTGTGCCCGGCACCACTGCCTGGGCATGGCGCGCGACCGTCACCGCCTCCGCCAGGTCGCCGCTGTAAAAGTGACCGTAAGCCTCCTGCGCCAGCACCCACGACAGGGTGACCGCGTCGTCGACCTCGCCGGCCGCCACCCTGGCCGTCCGTGCCCACCGTCGGAATGCTTGTCGCTCATCGAGCTTGATGAGGGTCAGGCACATCAGGCCGGATAGGTGGGCCGCAACCCGGGTAAGCCGACGCAGGCCAGACAGCGAACGGTGACGCACCATGCTGCGGTGCAGCCCGGCCACGTCCGCGGCCACGTCATCGAGAAGCAGCGCCGCCAGCCGATCCTTGGTTGCCGCGCCATGGCGGGTCACGGTGAGTTCCCACTCGTCCAGGGCTGCGCTACCGGCCCCGTCGGTGATCACGTCGTGGAGGGTGTGCCGGAGCTGTTCGACGTGATCCACGTCGACGGGCGGTCGAACCAGAATGAGGTCGGGAGAAGCCGGCTCGTGCAACAGCGTGTGGAGCTCGTCCGGCCGAGTCCGAGCGCGGCAGCGAGGCTGGGGCGGTACCACGCCCGCGGTGTCGTCTCGCCGGCTTCCCACCGTTGGATGGTGGAGCGTTCCACGCCCAGACCCTCCGCCAGGCTTTCTTGGCTGTGACCGGCCGTTTGACGAGCGGCCGCCAGACGGTGCCGTCTGAGGGACATAGGTTCGGCCTCCTGCTCGGGTGCGGGTGTGCTCATACCGTAGCGGGTGGTCATAACCGCAGTTCAGGGCGTTATTGCGGCTGTTGTGCGGCCGTATGCGTCGGTTTCGCTGCTCTGCTGCTCGGTGAGGTCCGCGAGGATCGATCCCAGGTATCCAGCACCGGGCACCCGACTTTCCCAGAGTGCCTCCGGCCAGGGTCGACGACGGCACAGGCACGCGCCCGTCTGGTACTTGGCCAACCGGACGGGCCGTCTCCCGGGCGCTGGGTGCCACCCACAACAACAACCACGACCAAGGGTGATCCACCACCGTGAACACCGTTCTCACCGTCGACTCCTGGGTCGCCATCCGCGAAGGCTGCCCGATGAGCTGCGACATTCTCGGCAGCGGCGAGGTCCACTTCCTCTACGGCATCCCGACGGACGGCTTCGAGTTCAGCTTCGAGGCCGAAGCCCTGCGGGAGTTCCTGGAGCTGGGCAGTAAGGCCCTCGCTGACATGGACGCGCGCTACGCGGAAGAGGAAGCCCACGAAGCCGCAGAACCGGACGTGGCTGCACAACGCGGCAGCGCGCAGCCAGCCGAACTGTCACAGCCAGGGCAAGGTACCGGCAAAGTCGCGAGGTAGCCGGTTAACCTGCGATGGTCGACCCCGTGTTGGGGCGTTACCCGGCTTGTCGACCCCAGTTCAACAGGCCACACACAGTCTTTGTCGGGCCCCGACGGCCGGACAAGGGAGGCAGCGTGAGCGAGGTGTTCAGGCTGTTCGTGAGGTTCACATTGAAGCCAGGTCACGAGGAAGCGTTCGATCAGCTGGTTAGGCAGATGCTGGCTAGTGTTCGGGATCATGAGCCGGGGACACTGATCTACACCTGTCACACCGTGGAGGACCGGCCGGCGCAGCGGGTGTTCTACGAGCTCTACCTCGACCGGACGGCGTTCGAAGCCCACGAGGAGCAGCTGCACGTGCGGCAATTCCTCGCCCAGCGCGAGCACCACGTCCACGGCGTTGAGGTCGACGTCGTGGCGTTGTTCGACGGGAAGGGCGTGCCGGTGTCAGGCTGACGACAGGCAGACGGCAACCTGCTGGCAGGTTTTGGAGATGGGGGTCAGGTGGCACTTCCACCGTGAACGGGCTGACGTTGGGTCAGCGCCTCCCTCGCTGAGTTACGGCGACGACATGGGTCTGTCTTGGCTCCAGGTGCTGCCGCGCTGGTCCCGCAAAACTGCGGTGACCAACCTCCGCCGAAATGACGGTGGACAGCACCCGATAGGGGAGGAAAACCCCAGTTCAGAGCTGGTGCGCCGCCAGGTACTCGAGCCCCGAACCCGCTGTTCGGGGGCCAGACCAGTTGGCTGTGTGCCGTGGTGCTGCTCAGCGGTGGTGTCTGGGTGTCTAGTTACGTGGATCTTGGTCTATAATGGCCAGGTGCGGTCTATGCTTCGTCGTAAACTTCGGCGTTGGTGGCAGGTGGATCACGGCTCGTTCAGCGGGCGCCAGGCCGATTCCCCAGCGCAGAGGTGGCGCGCGTGTTCAGAGTTCCTTGCTTGTTTTCAAGGCGGCGCCTGCGGCGCCGCGCGGCGCTCTGCCCCGATGCAGCCGTAAGCGCTCACGCGGGGCGTGCGGCCTCCGACCGGTCCCCGCGCGCCGCGCGACTGCGCGCCACTAGTCTGCTGCACCCCAGCCGACGAAGTCGCCCTCCTCGTATTCGCGAACGACGTCACCGATGTGCACGTAAGATTCCTCCTCATCCAGCTCTTGCTTGTACGTCGTTTCGTCCGTCTGCAGGGTCTCAATGCGAATTCCGGGCTTTCTGACGAGATCATTCATCTGCGTTATCTGATACAGGGGACCGCCGGGGGTTCTGTACTGGCGAAATGTCCTTGCGACAGCTAGTCGATCACTCACGCGGCTTACTTTTACGAGCACCTTCGGTACGTCGATCGAGCCCAAGGCTTCCCCTGTGTCAGGGTCTCTAATCTCGCCGCTATTTGCATTTAAGACGGCAAATCGCATGCCGACCTGGACGCCATCACTCGCGCCCCTATTGATCACAAGTTCGCGGGCGTTAAGTATCTGCGCCACCTTACCCTCGATGCGCAACGTGTCGTCAGCCATTACGCTCCTCCCGGGAGAATAGGTCAGGCCTGAGGTCGCGCCACGTCTCAACTGACTCTATAAGATGGTCGTTGATGTAACTAAGATCGGTACTTAGTCGACCCAGCGTAGCTCGCTCAGCGGGTTTTGCGTTCTCGAATACGTGCTCAGCTAATGCTGTCGCCGCAGCGGTCCTATATTGAAGTGTCAATAGGCGTCGGGCGAGCGTCCTCACGTGTGATGGGTCGAGCCTTCCAGCTCGGTTTCCGACGTAGACGCCTAGGACCTGAAAGAGGCCACTGCAAACGGTTAGGGCAATGACGGTCGTCACGGAAATTGTATCTGCTCTCGCTCCGATGGCCGCAATAACAATCGTAAGGCTAAGGCCGATTACTAAGAATCCCCACGAAGCGTACTGCTGTGTCTTTTGCGGCTTCGCTGGCAGAATCTCAGGTAGTTGTACATCGGGTGGTGGAACGAGCACTTCCCCGTCCGGGGCGCCCGCTGATCCACTCACGCGCTCCTCCGAGCTTTTGCAGGTAGACGGCTCAGACGTGATCGTATCGCTTTCGACGCTGGGGGTGCACGGCGTTGCTGGCGTAGCCTCGTCGGGCGCGCCTCGTCAGGTCCGAAGTGTCACAGCCCTCAGCCAGCCCCCCGTGAGTGCTTGCCCTCGTCGGGCGTGCAGGTCTCCGGGATGGCCGAGTGCCCGAGTCGCCGCGGCCGGATGGGCAAGGAGGGTGCGGCATACCATCAACCTCCCCGAGGGCTACCACATGGCACCCCGCCCCGGAGCCCGGTGATCTAACGCGGATTTCCGCGCAGGCCGTTCAACGCAACCTTCTCTGGCGGGGTGATACACGCTGACGTGCGTCGATGTCGGCTGACAGTCATCGACCCTCCTCATGGACTTGCTGCGTTCCTCCTGCCAAACGACACCAGTGCAGTTCGTCACCGTGTCGCAACCTGACCTGTTGATCTACATCGGTACGCCGCTGACCAGCAGTAATGCCGGAAGCGCCCAGCGACGTCGTCAGCGGAGATCGGCCGTAGCGCGGACGGTCCGACTGGTAGAACTCCTCTGTGACAGGAGGATCGCCGCAACGAGACAGGACGGAGTGGTCCACCGCGCCGGAGCAGGTCAACCAGCACTGCTACGAGGCGCTGCGCGTGTTCTTCGGCCGTACCCTTCGCTACGAGCTCGCCTGACGAAGCCCTTGCGTTGAACCGGGTGCGTGGAAATCCGCGCTAAGCCGTCACAGCCGCTGCTCGGCGAGGGCGTGCGCAGCGGCACTCTCGGACTGGGGGTCCGCTCGGCGTGGTGACCACCGTCCCGCGTTCCGGTGGCACCTGACGGCATCAGGTGTAAAGCAGCGCACCGGCGGTCTGGGCCCGCGTGAGATCGAGCAGGCAGCACGGAGCCTCAGCCCATGCGGCGCCGCGCGACGCTGTGTCCGACGAAACCGCAAGCGCTCGCATGGGGCGTGCGGCCTCCGGCCGGTCCCCGGGCGCGCTGCGCGCTGGCAGAGGCGCCGGGAGTGGGACTGCGGACCGTGCGGAGATGGGACGGCAGGTATGCCCTCGCCGGTCGGCAGGATGCTCCTGTCTGTACTGCCAAGGGGTCGGAGCCATGCTGTCGTAACGTGGTGTCCTCATCCGCGCTGATGGTCATGAACGGACAATCGTCAACTTCAAGACCTGGAGAATCCTCCACACTGACTAGTAGTCGTAATGAAATAAACTATCGATTTGATCTTTCCTTGATGGTATAGTTCCAGTCACCGTGAAACGCGTGTCGCTCGATGGGAATCGCCTCCTTCTGCGCGTCGGTGAGCTTTATCTTG
>Ga0136634_10000071_pt1 | contig 48221 bp, 47 predicted proteins | sample AntDrymUQ8332106_2_FD_104654 | JGI IMG/M metagenome (GOLD analysis project Ga0136634, IMG submission 104654) | Polar desert sand microbial communities from Dry Valleys, Antarctica - metaG UQ833 (21.06) | ecosystem: Environmental > Terrestrial > Soil > Desert | place: Antarctica: Dry Valley... | reverse complement strand
ATTTTGCATTGCATGCCTGGATTCCAATAACTTTCGAACTGACGGTATTATTTTCCGCCGTTGGAATGGTACTGACATTTTGTTATCTCTGCCAGCTTTCACCTTTCATAAAGAAGCATCATTTTCACAGAAGGGCTACGGATGATCTTTTTATAATGGCTATAGAATGCACCAGTAAAACGAATGATGAAGAAGTGCAGGGTTTTTTACATAATGCAGGTGCCAAAGAGGTTAGTATACAGGTTGCTGAAACGGGGTGGTGGATAGGAAGGTATGACAGGGAACAGAAATTATATAAGCACGAAAAAGGATATTAAGAAGTTGCTTTAAATACGGATAAATAGAGAAAATAAAAAAGAAGTTAATACGGGATGAAAAAAATAAACATTGCCACTTTTGTTTTGATCATTATCACCATGAGTTCTTTAGTGAGCAGTTGTGGAAGTAAACGCAAGCCTAAGAGTACATACATGCCTGATATGGCTTATAGCAGGGCGTATGAAACATATGCAATGCATGATACTACATTGTTTACTACCGATGCAAAGAAGCGGGGTGGAAATATTATTTTTTATAACAGCATGCCTGTACCTGGTACGATGCGCAGAGGTGACCTTTCTCCTTATACTTTACCCAATAATACCGAAGGATACCTGGGGAGTTCAGCAATTAAAAATCCCTTTCCTGATTCTTTAGATGTTGCCAGCCTGAATGAAGCCGGGAGGCTTTATAATATAAATTGTGGTATTTGTCATGGTGATAAAGCTGCGGGAAATGGACCTCTTGCAATATCTGGCCATGTAGGTGGGATTGCAAACCTTACTTTGCCTAATTATATAGCATTAAGTGATGGCACTATGTTTCATGTAATTACATATGGAAAAGGTGTTATGGGAAGTTATGCTTCACAATTAAACAGTAAACAAAGGTGGGATGTTATAAAGTATATCAGGACATTGCAAAATCCTGCGAAAGTTGCAGCAGGGGCTGATAGTACAGCTGCAGGAAAAACGGCAGATAGTGCTGCAGTAGTAAAGCAATGACATGCATAACTGGAATTATAACTTTAGAGATTAAAAATAATTAATAAATTTTTTAGATGAACCATCATTTTGATTTACCGGGTAGTTATAAAAAATGGACTATAGGATTATTGGTAGCCGGTATATTAGCATTGTTGTATGGCTTTATTATGTTTCATCCTTTTACTGCGCCGGTACATGGTGCACATGGGGAAGATCATGGTTCAGTAAACAGCACCCGGTTTTGGGCCGTGCTGTTACAAAACAGCGTGTATTGGTTACTGGTAGTAAATGCATCCATGTTCTTTCTTTGTGTAACTACTATGGCAATGGGCGGATGGCAGGTCGCTTTTCGCCGGGTCACAGAAGCCATATCCAGTGTGGTTCCGGTTCTTGGAATAATTACATTTATCATCTTATTAGCTCTCATTATGGGTCACCGTACTGATATTTATCACTGGCTGGATAAAGAAGCAGTAGCAAACGACCATATTTTGAATGGTAAGAAAGGATTTTTAAATCCCACATTTTTCATCATCGTATCTGCCATATCAATCGGCTTATGGTGGTTGCTTGGCCGAAAAATGAGAACTCTGAGCCTGGAAAGTGACAAGAATCCTATGGATTATACCACGGCAAAAAAATGGATATGGGATAATACCGTCTGGGCCTCTTTATTTACAGTGGTATTCGGGTTAACAGTAGCATCAACGATTCCATGGTTATGGATCATGAGCATTGACCCACACTGGTATAGTACAATGTTCAGCTGGTACGCATTTGCAAGCACTTTTGTTTCAGGGGTTTCCTTAATTGCACTATTTGTTATCTATTTAAAAAACAGGGGCCAGCTTGAATATGTAACAGAAGAACATTTGCATGACCTGGGGAAATTTATGTTTGCATTTTCGGTGTTCTGGACATACCTGTGGTTTTCTCAATACATGCTGATCTGGTATAGCAATCAACCGGAAGAAACCAAATATTTTATTGAAAGGATCGGCACTGCAGAAAAAGCGGGTCCTTACCGTGGAATTTTCTTCTTCAATTTGATCGTTAATTTCCTTTGCCCTTTATTAATTTTAATGAAAAAAGGAACCAAGCGTAACTGGACAGTCATCACATTTATGGCCGTGCTGATCATTTTCGGGCATTGGATAGATTTTTACCAGATGGTAATGCCAGGCACGCTGCATGAGCATGCGGAATTAATGCCTTTTGAATTTGGTATTGCCTGCTTATTTATCGGTATTATTATGTGGGGTGCCGGGAGGTATCTTTCCAGGCATTCATTGCTGGCAAAGAATCATCCTTTTCTTAAAGAGAGTATGATCCATCATACTTAATGACAAAGAATTTTATAGAAATAGGTAAATTGAAAAACTTATTATGGAACCAAACAATATCTGGCAGATATTTTTGAGAGACAAAAAACAAAAGTAAAAATGGAAGAACTTTTTGTGGTGCTTATTGTAATAATGATTTTCGTCGTCATCTTTCAGATTGCGAAAGCAAGTGAATATGTAAGTGTATTAAAAGGAGAAGAGAGATCCCGGAAACAAAATAATAAGATAAACGGATTTTTCATGATAGCTTTCCTGGTGTTTGGCCTTGCAGGAGCATGGTGGTGTAATGATCTATTTTATGGAAAAACATTATTTCCACAAGGCTCTGCATCAGTAGAAGGGGAGAAGATAGATCAAATGCTTTTTATAACTATTGCTATAACAGGTGTGGTATTTATTATTACACAGGTATTGCTATTCTGGTTTGCATTCAAATACCAGGAAAAAGATGGTAAAAAAGCCTATTTCTTCCCGCATAATACAAAACTGGAACTTATCTGGACCACAGTCCCGGCAATCTTCTTAACTGTATTGGTTGTATTCGGATTAAAATACTGGTTTAAAATTACGGGTGATCCACCGGAAAATCACGTTCTCATTGAAATTACAGGGCACCAGTTCGGATGGGATATGCGTTATCCCGGGGCAGATGGTATCTTAGGCAGGAAAAATTATAAATTATATAATACTCCGGCAGGGAATACCTTAGGTGTAGATTTTGATGACCCGGAAAGCCGGGATGATCTCCGTTCCAACGATATGCATATGCCAGTTGGTAAACCCGTTAAACTTGTAATTCATTCCCAGGATGTTATTCATGATGTAGGCCTTTCCCACTTCCGTATGAAAATGGATGCAGTGCCCGGTATTCCAACTACAATGTGGTTTACTCCAAAATATACGACGGAAGAAATGAAAGTAAGAACAGGAAATCCGAATTTTGTATATGAGATCAGTTGCGATCAGATGTGCGGTTCAGGTCACTTTTCTATGAGAGGAGTTATTATAGTGGAAACAGAAAACGAATATAAGAAGTGGCTGGCTACGCAAAAGCCCGAGTATACATTGTTATTAGAAGGCAATGCTCCAAAAACAAATGGACCTGTATCGGATACTGCAAAAACAACAGCTAAACTGGATGGGATTGCACCTATTAATTAAAAGGGTATAATAATATTATTATGAGCAGTGTAGAGAATTTACAACAAACGGGTATTCATGCACAACATGATGTACATCATGAACCACATCATCATCATGAAACTTTTATTACAAAATATATATTCAGCCAGGATCATAAAACCATCGCTAAACAGTTTTTAGTAACAGGTATTATCTGGGCGATAATTGGTAGTTTGTTTTCTGTAATATTTCGTTTACAGCTTGGTTATCCTGATCAGACTTTTCCTTTCCTTGAAGATATACTTGGCCGCTGGGCAGTAGGCGGAAAATTACATCCGGAGTTTTATTATGCACTCGTTACCATGCATGGAACCATACTTGTGTTTTTTGTTTTAACTGCCGGATTGAGTGGAACATTTGCAAATTTTTTAATTCCATTGCAGATAGGTGCACGTGATATGGCATCACCAATGCTGAATATGCTAAGTTATTGGTTCTTCTTCCTCGCATCAGTGATCATGATGTCTTCACTTTTTGTTCAGACCGGTCCTGCAAGTGGTGGCTGGACTATTTATCCACCATTAAGTGCACTGGGAGATGCATCTATGGGCAGTAAGATCGGTATGGATCTCTGGCTCGTAAGCATGGCAATGTTTATTGTTTCATCATTATTGGGGGGATTAAATTATATCACCACAATTCTCAACATGCGTACAAAGGGTATGAGCATGACAAGATTGCCATTAACTATCTGGGCAATATTTTTTACTGCAGTTTTGGGTGTACTTTCTTTTCCTGTATTATTATCAGGCGCTATTTTATTATTATTTGACAGGAACCTTGGAACAAGTTTTTTCTTAAGTGATATAGTTGTTGCCGGTAAAATATTACCTAATGAAGGGGGAAGCGCCATACTTTTCCAGCATTTATTCTGGTTCCTGGGTCACCCGGAAGTTTACATTATTATATTGCCCGCCATGGGAATTTCATCTGAAGTATTATCAATCAATGCCCGGAAACCGATCTTTGGTTATATGGCTATGGTGGGATCATTGTTCGCTATAACTATCCTTGCATTTCTGGTGTGGGCTCACCATATGTTTGTTACAGGATTAAATCCATTCCTGGGAGCTGTATTTGTATTGCTTACTTTATTGATCGCTGTTCCTTCAGCAATAAAGGTTTTTAACTGGTTGACTACATTATGGCGGGGTAATATAAGATTTACACCCGGAATGCTATTTGCCATTGGTTTTGTAAGCATGTTTATTTCCGGCGGCCTTACAGGTATCTTTTTGGGAAATTCTTCTTTAGATATCCATTTACATGATACGTATTTTATCGTTGCACATTTTCATATTGTGATGGGAGTAGCGGGAATTTTTGGCATGTTTGCAGGTATCTATCACTGGTATCCTAAGATGTTTGGCAGGTATATGAATAATACTTTGTCTTATATACATTTCTGGGTAACCATGGTAGGGGCGTATCTCATTTTCTGGCCAATGCACTACCAGGGTCTTTCGGGTATGCCTCGCCGTTATTATGATTATGCAAACTGGGAATCGTTTAATATGTTTGGCGGTCTTAATGAATTTATAAGCCTGGTTGCAATGATCGTATTTGCTACGCAGTTATTATTTGTATTCAATTTCTTCCATAGTATCTGGAAAGGAAGAAAAGTAACGACACTGAATCCATGGGAAGCAAATACCCTGGAATGGACAACTCCTATCAGGCCTGGTCATGGAAATTGGGTAGGTGAAATACCGGAAGTACACCGCTGGCCTTATGACTATTCAAAAGATGGTAAAGAATACATTCCACAAGATGTACCTGTTGGTGAGGATGAGACTAAACATTAAACTGGACTTAACAGGGATGCAATAAAGAGAAAAAGTATAATTAGTTATTTATAAAAACCCGGCCTCTTCCGGATATACGGCAGAATGAGGGTTAGGACATGCAGGAGAACAAAACCATATCCAGCTCAACATCGTTTGCGTTGGCAAGTAAAGTGAAAGATTATTTTCAACTGATTAAATTCACTTTGAGTTTTATGGTTGTGTTCAGCACAATAGTAAGTTACCTGCTTGCTCCCAATGTTCAGTTTAACTTACTTCAAGTTCTTTTACTTTTTGTAGCTGGAATGCTGATCACAGGTTCCGCTAATACGGTAAACCAGGCACTGGAAAAAGATACCGATGCATTGATGAAACGTACTGCAACACGTCCCATAGCCAGCGGAAGAATGAGGGTTTCGGAGGCATATGTTTTTGCCACGATAGCAGGTATCATTGGTATAGGTATGCTATGGTTTTTTTTTAATTTTCAAAGTGCATTGATAGGTTTATTAAGCCTGTTATTATATGGCTTTGTGTATACGCCTTTGAAAAAAGTAAACTCCATTGCAGTTCTGGTAGGTGCTTTACCTGGTGCTTTGCCGTGTTTGATTGGTTGGGTTGCAGCTACAAATGAATTGAGTGCAGGTGGCTGGGTATTATTTGCAATACAGTTTCTCTGGCAATTTCCACATTTCTGGGCAATTGCATGGGTTGCACACGAAGATTACAGCAGGGCTGGATTTAAACTATTGCCGGCTGACAAAGGGCCCACAAAGTTTACTGCTTTGCAATCTATCATGTATAGTGTAATGATGATACCAATAGGATTATTACCATTTTATTTTGGTGTAAGTGGAATGGTAAGTTTATGGATCCTGTTACTCTGTAACCTGGCAATGGTGTATTTGAGTATTGTACTTTACATTAAGATGGATGTAAAAAGTGCCCGTAGGGTAATGTTCGGATCTTATTTTTACCTGATGATAGTATTTCTAAGTCTGTATGCCGATAAAAAAAGGAATGCTACAGGAAGGGATCAACCATCAGTATACAGTGAAAGGAAAAATCTTCCCGGATTTCACTTTTCACAAAAACATTCACTTTAAAGAAACCAAGCACGGTTATTATATGAGTACAATTGCAATGACTACAAGTAATAAAATACATCCGCATAAATTCGCTTTATGGGTGGGTATTGGAAGTATATTAATGATGTTTGCAGGACTTACCAGTGCATATATTGTAAAAAGAAACCAGGCCAATTGGACAACATTTGAATTACCGGCTGCATTTTGGTACAGCACAGCAGCTATAGTATTGAGCAGTATTACAATTATGCTGGCGACAAAGGCTTTTAAAGAACGAAGCATGGGCAGGTATAGAAGTTTAACTGCTATAACCGTATTATTAGGAATTGTTTTTCTTGTATTGCAGTTGTTAGGATTTTATCAATTATGGACATCAGGCTTAACTTTACAATCAAATGTTTCTGTTTCTTTTCTGTATGTTATTGTAGGCCTTCATGCTGCACACGTCATCGGGGGAATTATTGCATTGATAGTTTTATCATTAAAAGCTTTTAGCAATAAGATAAGAAATTACAGTGCAGTGCCTGTAGATCTTGTAAGTACCTATTGGCATTTTGTTGATATATTATGGATCTATTTATTAATATTTTTATTAATGATTCGCTAGCAGGAAAACAAGCAATATAATAAATAAAAAAAATTATAACTTAGAATGTATTGTTTTAATCAATCACAAAACTTCTAACTTTATTACCTATGTCAACAGCAGTAATACCAGCAGGAACAAAATGGTGGAATGGAGGAAGAAGTCCATTTAATTCCAGTTATGGAAAGGTAATGATGTGGTATTTTTTAATGAGCGATGCATTTACTTTTGGCGCATTTTTAATTAGTTATGGAACTATCCGCTTCAGCGTAAACAAATGGGCAGATCCAAACCATGTGTTTAATTCATTTCCTTTTGCCGGCCATGCAAATCTTCCCCTGGCTTTTGTGAGCCTTATGACTTTTATCCTGATATTTAGTTCGGTAACAATGGTACTGGCAGTACATGAAGGACATAAAATGAACAGGAAAGGTGTAGAAAAATATATGATCCTTACTATTTTAGGCGGACTTGCATTCTTAGCTTGCCAGGCATGGGAATGGACGCATTTATTAACAGGAGAACATGTTTCATTATTGTCAGATGGCACCCTGGATGCAATACCAACAACTACTGTGAGAAATCCATGGGGCCCGGATCTTCAAAATGCAGATATGCTGGCAGCATTGCAAAAAACACCTCATGAACAATTAGTGAATATCGCATCAACAGTTCATCACGGAGCTGAAGGCAATATACATAATCTGACATCCCTTTCTAACGCTGAACTGATCAGGCAGATTTCTGCATCCGGGTTGCAGGCCACGCATGCCGGCCCGATAGCATTCGGAGGTTATTTTTTTGGGATTACAGGCTTTCATGGTTTTCACGTTTTCAGTGGGGTTGTCATCAACGTTATAATGTATATTCAAACAAAACTGGGGCATTTTGAACAAAGAGGACATTATGAAATGATCGAAAAAGCAGGGCTCTATTGGCACTTTGTAGATCTTGTATGGGTATTTGTTTTCTTATGTTTCTATTTAATATAAAATGAGGGAATAATATTAAAAGAGAATTTTTTTATGAGTCAACATACTATATCATCTGAAGCAGGCATTCCTGTAAACCATAATGAAGGGACAAAGCATATTTGGAAAACATTTTGGATTTTATCTGCAATCACCGTTGCTGAACTAGTGATCGGGCTCTCTATTTACACCATTCACAAAGGGGCGGAACCGAATCATACCCTTGTATTATTTTTTAAAGGAATGGTGTGCATATTGACCCTGGCCAAAGCATATTATATAGTCTCTGTATTTATGCATCTTGGAAATGAGATACGCAATTTTATTATGACGATAATAGTACCACTTACCTTGTTTATTTGGTTTATTGTGGCATTTTTATGGGATGGTAACGCATGGAAAAATCTTAAAAATACAAATGCCGGCAGTCAACCTGATACACAAAAAACGATCCCTGCAAAAGAAAAAGGTGCGAAAGATTAGGAATGAACAATGTTTCAGAAATTATTAAAACCATCGTTGCCTGAGGTAACGATTTTTTTTTAAATAATGATCCTGATATATTAACCGGAAATTAATGAATAAAAATGCGTTTATAGCTTTAGTACTTGCCTTAATGCTGCCATTAGCAGGGTACTGGATTGTAAAATACATCAGTAAAGATGCTGTGCATATGCCACCTCATTATTTTTACGATAATGTAAATATTAATCAAAAAGGGGGTAAATCTGTAAGCGATACTGTATGGCATTCTGTAAAGAACATATCATTCACAAACCAGTTAGAACAAAAAGTTTCACTGGATGATACCAGGGGAAAAATATTGGTGATTAATTTTTTCTTTACACGCTGCCCGGTTGTATGCCCTGCTCTTACAAAGGAAATGAAGAGGCTTCAGAATTCATTTGTTAAGAATTCAGGGATCGTACAGTTTATATCTATCAGTGTTGACCCTGAACATGACAGTGTGCCAAACCTGAGAAGGTATGCAGACAAATTTAATGTAAATCATGATTCATGGTGGATGGTCACCGGGAACAAAAAAGAAATTTATGATTTTGCGATACAGGAAATGAAAGCAAACATTGCGGATCCCGGGATTGACACTGCATTTATACATACAGAAGATTTCTTTTTGCTGGATACCAATCGGGTTATCCGGGGCTGGTACAGTGGATTTGATTCAATAAAACAATCACAGCTTGTACGGGATATACCCACACTTATGCTGGAAAAGGACAGAAAGAGCCCCTCTATATTCCGGGGTTTTATACCATACCTGCCAGTAATATTTTTAGGAATAGGGATGGTGGTCTTTTTGGTATTTTTTTTAAACAACAATAAAAATAAATAGATCATTGTTAGAAGCCAGTTTAATAAAGAATGACTTCAGGGCGAGGATTTTTATATTTAGTGTTTCTATTATTGTATTTGTAGCTGTCCTTATATTAAGCAAAGTACAGCTAAAAACAGACTTGCCATTTGATGTACATGTTTTTGCTTTGGCAAATGCTGTGATCAATTCAATAGTTGCGATGTTACTTATTGTTGCACTAATTGCAGTAAAGCGGAGAAAATATTTGTTGCATAGAAATATTATGCTTGCTGCAATATCATTGTCAGTTTTATTCCTTATAAGTTATATCGCCCACCACTTGCTTGCAGGGGAAACAAAGTTTGGAGATACAGATCTTAACAGCGTGGTAAGCGCTGAAGAAAAAATGACTGCAGGTAGTATCCGGTATATTTATTATATATTACTTCTTACCCATATCCCATTAGCTGCATTAATATTACCGCTGATCTTATTTACTGCATACCGGGGACTAACGGGAGAGTATAACCGTCATAAAAAACTGTCTCGTCTTTCCTGGCCTCTTTGGATGTATGTGGCAATAAGTGGAGTTATTGTATTTCTGCTTATTCATCCTTATTATAACTGACTTCATTTATTCTACAACTGAAACAGTGATCCTGGATTTACTTAAATGGGTAATCAGGACTTGCAATTTATCCCCTGTTTTTAATGTAGAAGACAGGTATTTTGACTTCTCATTTTTATCTGTGGGAATCTTCGCCTGTATCTTATCATTTATAAGGTTTAAATAAATACCATGCTGTGTGATATTACTTATTATAGCTTCCAGGCTTGTTTTAGCTTTAAAACTTTTAACAGCAACATGAAATTCGGGGATATATACATTTGATAAAAGGGAAGCTTTAATTTTTTCTTTTTTGTCCAGGTTTTCCAGGGAAAAACTAACCTGCTGGTTTAACTCCTCATCAGTAGGTTTTATTTGCCAGGGTGAGAAAGGAACTGAAAAAAAAAGGTAGCTATCTATCTCTTTTACAAAATATTTTTCATCTACTATTTTCAAATAGCCAATAAATTTATTTACTTTCTTTGCTTTATTAATAAGCTCATCAAGGGCATTATTATAAAGAAACTGAATTTGTATTGCGGTCATCCTGTCACCGCGTTCAGATATACGAAGTGTAAAATCCACAACATCCCCAATCATGAAATGATGAATTTTTTTTAATAATTTCTCTGACTTTAATTTTTTCTGAACCTTTTCATCAATAATGCCTTTTACCGACTTTTTTTTTCCATTTTGCTCAAACTCAATAATGGCATAGTTGTTTTCATGATTAATGAATGATATTTTTCCTGTTGTTAAATTCATTTGATTAATATATCACAAAGCAAGTTCGGTAGTCGGATCCCAGAAGCGTTCTTTAAAATCTATAATGACTTCATCTTTCACCAGTATACCTTCTTTTTTTAATAATTCTTCCATCATGGTTGGTGTTGAAAAATGGTTTCTTCCTGTTAGCATTCCATTTCTGTTGACTACACGTTGAGCCGGGATTTTAGGTTTTACATTGTGGGCTGAATTCATGGCCCAGCCAACCATTCTGGCTGAGAGTTTTGTACCGAGGTATACGGCTATTGCTCCATAAGAAGTTACACGGCCTTTAGGGATCTTTCTTACCACATCATATACATCCAGAAAAAAATTCCTGTCATATTTGGGCAGATCATTTTTTAATTTGATATTTTTTTTCAGCATAAATATTTTTTCTTACCCCAGTAACAAGAACACAAAAAATAACTTAAGAATGAATATCCCTTTTTTGTTTAGAAATTAATAGGATACTTCGCTTTGGTTCGGGAACATTTATATAATTAAAAGGACAATGTAAACAACCGCTGCCGCAGCAATATCCTCTCTCCAAATGATACTTTTCTGTAAGTACTATATATCCGTCATCATTATAATAAAAATCTTCTTCTTCCAGGTTAACTTTCATTTTTTAAAAGTTCTTTTAACTCCTCATCTGCAAAAGATAGTTCCGCAGGTATTATAAATTCAAGATAGTATATCTTCCTGCTTTGAGCAATATCCAGGTTTTCATAATGAGTTTTAATTTCTAATTCCGGAGTTAAAGGGGTTTTTAAATAAACGTCATCTGATTCAGTAATTTTCGTGAGGTTAAAGAGATTTATAACTGTATTGGTAAACCGGAAAATCTCTGGTGAATCAGTTTTAAGATGGAGAGAACCTCCTTGCTTTAATACTTGTTGATATAACCTGAGAAACCTGGGATGGGTAAGCCTTTTTTTAGATTTTGAAACACGTAAATATGGATCAGGAAAGGTTATCCAAATTGCTTCTATTTCCCCTTGTGTAAAATATTCTGGTAATTTTTCAATCTGGCTTCTGAGGAAAGCGACATTATTTAAATTTCCTTCAAGCGCTTTTTTAGCACCTATATACATTCGGTTTCCTTTTATATCAATCCCAATAAAATTTTTATCAGGATAGATCTGGGAAAGACCGATAGTGTATTCTCCCCTGCCACATCCGAGCTCAAGAATTATAGGGTTGTTATTTTTAAAAATAAAATTCCATGTTCCTTTTATGTTCGTAGGATTTTCAAAAACATTGGGAAATGTTTTGATCTGAGCAAAACGAATTAATTTTTTTTGAGCCATAAACCTACTCTGACAATGTAATATATAAGTTATGTACCCTTTAAAGCATATTAAGATCAAAGTTTACTGATATAATATTGCAATTTTAGTAAAATGAGATGTAAGTAAAACATAATAAATTATAAAAAAAGGGGACAAGATATAAATCTTGTCCCGTTCTTAATCCAATATCCTTTGAAAAACCTATCAGAAATTTTGCATTAATCAAGCCATAACAATTATATGAAGCTAAATCCCCATTTACTTTAACCAACAATGGCAGAAAATAATAAGTTTATTTTCTCCTGCTCATAATCAGTAATATATATATTAGTAATATTAAGTTAAAGGATTAAAGTATTTGCCTCCTGTACGATGAATAATACCGGTGTAGAAATTAATCATAGAAGTGAGGTTAAAATTACCTTACAGGGTAATGAATTTTTATTGACTTATACTAAAGTGCATATTTAAAAGTGAAAGTTATCACCTAAGTGATATTCTGATCAGGTGGTTATAGGTAAGCAACAGATATAAGCGGGAGATTAAAGAGGCAGAGGTAATAAGTATCAAATTACTACTATAATTAAACTGTGGTTGTAGTATATATAATTTAATAAATTAGAAATAAGACTAATGTAGTAGAACAATAATTATAAAGATTATCAGAGGAAAAATAAAGTTGAAGGTCAGGCGTTATATTCAGACTAACCTGATTTGATCAACCTATATAATCTTCAATGAATTTACCTGAAAAACCAAAGCAAACTAATCGCTTGTCTTCGTTTTTATACCAGGCATTTTCTCATTTCTTTTCAAATTTTTTTGTAACAATTGATGCCTTGCATTCGTGGCAAAACAGGAATAAATTATTCTGACCGGAATTTTATAAACTATTTGATTAATAGAAAGAGGGGAATATTTCAAATAGCGCAAGGAAAAGCCCTGGCACGGATTGGGAATTATTATCGAAGACTATCCCCACCAGCGCAAATGCATTGAAACACGCACAACTTGATTTCACAGTGGAGAAAAGGACATTGTTTACCACTGGTAATGACCAAGAATCCAACTTAGAGGTACCAAATTTCTTCTCTACAGTAAGGACAGATACTAACTAGGTACTTGGTGTAGTTGGTAAAGATTACCAGATCGTTCAGAACACAGAAGCGTTTACATTCTTTGTTGGAATTGTTGGTGGAGATGGTATTCAGTACGAGACCGCCGGTGCGCTTGGTAACGGGGGTTTTGCGTAATTGTAGCGATCGGAAGTTTATGAGTTGTTCGTTCGTTATAACTTAATGCTAAATTAGCATTTTTAAAAAATTAAATTTTTAATGTCCGATAACAAAAAGCAGCAGCTTGAACAACAGCTTTGGAAAATAGCCGATACACTACGTGGCAAAATGGACGCAGATGATTTCAGGGATTATATATTAGGCTTCATTTTTTACAAATACCTCAGCGAAAAGATGGAGGCCTATGCCGATGATATTTTAAAGCCCGACAAAATAACCTATGATCAGGTAGAAAAACGGAAGGCTAAAAAAGAACTGCTGGCTGCTGTTAAAGAAGAAGCACTGGATAAGTTGGGTTACTTTTTAAAACCATCGGAACTATTCAGTGAACTTGCGCGTCGGGGAAATGCGGAAGGCAAAAGCAAATTTATTCTAGATGATTTAGCTAAGGTACTTACCTCCATTGAACAAAGTACCATGGGTAGTGAAAGTGAAGAAGATTTTGGTAACTTGTTTGAAGACCTGGATCTGACCAGCAGCAAACTTGGGAAAACTGAGACGGCAAAAAACGAACTTATCGTAAAGGTACTTTCCCATTTAGACGCCATTGATTTTGATTTAAAAAATACTGAAAGCGATGTATTGGGCGATGCTTACGAATACCTGATCGGCAAGTTTGCAAGTGGTGCCGGTAAGAAAGCAGGAGAGTTTTATACACCTCAACAGGTAAGTATTGTATTGGCACGTCTTGTAACTGTTGGCAAAACAAAATTAAAATCTGTATACGATCCAACATGCGGTTCAGGTTCTCTTCTCCTGCGTGTAGCTAAAGAAGTAAAAGAGGTAGCTGCCTTTTACGGACAAGAAAGTAATCCAACGACCTATAACTTATGCCGCATGAACATGATCATGCATGATGTGCATTACAAAAAGTTTGACATTAAAAATGAAGATACCCTTGAGCGGCCACAACACATTGACTTGCGCTTTGAAGCCATTGTAGCCAATCCTCCTTTTAGTTCGAAGTGGAGTGCCAGTCCATTGTTTATGAGCGACGACCGTTACGCGTCGTATGGACGTTTGGCACCTAAAGGAACAGCCGACTTTGCTTTTGTACAACACATGATACACCAGCTGGCCGATAAAGGTACAATGGCTTGTGTATTGCCACATGGTGTTTTGTTTAGGGGCGGAGCCGAAGGCCATATAAGACAGTATTTGATAAAAGACAAAAATCAGTTAGATGCCGTCATTGGCCTGCCTGCTAATATATTTTATGGAACAGGAATACCGACTTGTATTTTAGTATTGAAGAAAAAACGTGAGCACAGCAGCAATGTATTATTTATTGATGCCAGTCGGCATTTTGAAAGAGTGAAAACACAAAATGTATTAAGGGTTGCAGATATTGATAAAATTGTTACAACTTATAAAGCTCGTATAGACGAAGTCAAGTACAGCCATGCAGCGCCACTAAGCGAAATTGAAGAGAATGATTACAACCTCAACATACCACGCTATGTTGATACTTCTGAAGAAGAAGATGATTTAGATTTAAAATTAATTTCTAAGGAATTGAAGCAATTAGAAAAAGAAATAAAAATTACCGATGTCCGCATCGCCGCGTATTGCAAGGAGTTGGGAATTGATACTCCGTTTTAATCATTCCGTTAATTAAAAATTAAACGAAAAATTAATGGCCCCGAAATTAAGATTCAAGGGATATAATGATCCATGGCAAAGTAATAAAATTGGAGATGTTATCAATAATAAATCAGGTAAATATAATCCTGAAAAAGACGAGAAATCATATAAATGTATTGAGCTAGAGCATTTATCAACAAATACTGGTCGATTATTAGGCTATATCGAAAGCATAAAATCGTCAAGTATAAAAAATAAATTTCAAAAAGGTGATGTTCTTTTTGGAAAACTTAGGCCTTACCTCAGGAAACATTTCCATGCGTCTTTTGAAGGAGTTTGTTCATCTGAAATTTGGGTCCTAAATGGTAAAAACATAGTTGATAGTTTCTTGTATATGATAATCCAGAGAGATTATTTTATTGAACTGGCAAATCAATCTACGGGATCAAAAATGCCTAGAGCTGATTGGAACGTTGTTTCCGCCGGTGTTATAAATTTTCCTTCCTTTCCAGAGCAAAAAAAAATCGCATCCTTCTTATCAGTGATAGATGAAAAGATACAGATGCTCAGGCGAAAAAGGGAATTGCTAGAGAAATACAAGAAAGGTGTGATGCAACAACTCTTCACGGGTAAATTGAGATTTAAGGAGGAGAATGGTAGAAGTTATACGAAGGGGGAAGATATTTCTATTGGTGAAATATTCCGATTTAAACAAGGGGTTCAGGCCGCAATCGAAGAACAGGTTTTTGAACCTACAAATAACTTTATAAGATTCATTCGTATTGTTGACTTGACAAAAATCGATGAACCTATCCGGTACATTAAAGACCCAGGTAAAGAGCATCATTTAAAAGAACAAGATTTATTTATGGTTAGGTATGGTAACCCTGGGGTTGTCGGGTTTAATTATAATGGCGTTATTGCAAATAATTTATTTAGAATTTTACCACTTGACAAAAGGACCAACACAAATTTTTTCAAGTATTGGTTTGAATATATAAAAAAAGACCTTGATACTCTTGCCAGTTCTTCAACAATGCCAGCGTTAAATTTCGGTTCACTGAATACATTAAGGGTTGTGTTGCCTACAATAAAAGAGCAGAACAATATCTCGGATTATTTGAACGAGATTGATAAGAGAATTAGCGCGGTAAACAAACAAATCACCCAAACCCAAACGTTTAAAAAATGCTTGTTGCAACAAATGTTTGTATAATTGTCTGAATTGTGGTTTTTATGATTGATGATTTTTCGGATTTAATAACTTCAAGTCAATTGAAAAGGTAATTAACTAATTAGAAATCGAGTTCATCAGAATAATCCTACAAATCATAGTTGAGAGAGTCAGTCAAATTATAAATCAGACGATCCAATAAATTAAAGTTCAGATAATGAGCAAGCAGTCAGAAGCGATACTGGAAAATAATTTAATCAAACAACTTTTAGGATTAGGTTATGAGTCTGTCAGGGTCTATGATGGTAATGCATTTGTTTCCAATCTTAAAAAGCAATTGGACACATTTAATAAAACAACATTTGCGGTAAAAGAATTTGATGTCATTTTAAATCATTTGGCCAAAGGCAATGTATTTGAAAAAGCTAAGACATTAAGGGATCGTTTTGTATTGATTAGAGAAGATGGCACTTCCTTTTATGCACGTTTCTTCAATGATGAAGACTGGGGCAAAAACAAATTCCAAGTTACAAATCAGGTGCAGGTGCAAGGGTCTTTTTTAAACAGGTATGATGTTACCATTTTAATAAATGGTCTCCCCCTGGTACAAATAGAACTCAAGCGTAGTGGCCTCGAAATTAAGGAAGCTTTCAATCAAATCAATCGGTACCAGCGTCATTCTTTCTGGAGCAATCATAGTCTGTTTCAATATGTGCAATTATTTATCATCAGCAATGGCGTAAACACAAAGTACTTAGCGAACAACAGGTTGCAATCCGTAAAGCAAACTTTTTACTGGGCGGATGCTAATAATAAAAATGTAACGGGTCTAACGGAATTTACTAACGCTTTTTTAAATCCTGATCACCTGGGCAAAATGATCTCGCATTATGTGGTGATGAATGAAACTTTTAAAAACATGATGGTGATGCGGCCTTACCAGTATTTTGCATCGGAAGCAATCATTAAGCAAGTAAAGGCCAGTAATGACAATGGTTATATCTGGCATACTACGGGCTCTGGTAAAACTCTAACATCTTTCAAGGCAAGCCAGATCATCATGGATCTTCCGGACGTACACAAGGTTGTTTTTGTGGTAGATAGAAAAGATTTGGATTACCAGACTATGCAGGAGTTCAATGCCTTCAAAAAGGATAGTGTCGATGTAACTGATAATACTGCTTCTTTGGTTAAGCAGTTAACCGATGATACAAAACTGGTCCTAACTACGATTCAGAAACTGAACAATGCCATCACCAAACATCACTATGAAAACAAGCTAGGACATTTAAAAGATAAAAAGATCGTTTTCATTTTTGATGAGTGCCACCGTTCGCAATTTGGTGAAACACACAGCCGTGTTACGGAGTATTTTAAGCGCGCACAATTGTTTGGCTTTACGGGTACACCCATTTTTGCAGCCAACGCCAGTAAAAATGAATTAGGAAAACGCACGACCAAAGATCTGTTTGGTAACTGTCTGCACAAGTACGTGATCACCGATGCGATCCGTGATCAGAATGTCTTGCGTTTTGGTATTGAGTACGTTGGTAAATACAGACAAAAGGGCAACACCTTTATTGATATCGAAGTTGAAGACATTGATAAAACGGAGGTGTTCAATGATGAAAAACGTTTAGCAAAAATTGCAGATTACATCATTGCATATCACGGCCACAAAACATTTAATAAAGATTACTCCGCCATATTTGCTGTTAGCAGCATTGCCAACGCCATCAAGTATTACGACATCTTTAAAAAGAAGAAAGAAGCCGGCGAACATGATCTGCGTATTGCAACAATTTTCACCTATGGCACTAATGAGGACGATGAAGATGCTCAGGATTATCTTCCCGGGGATGAAGAGTTACCCATGGCGGCAGATCCAAAGGTTGCCTATATATCAAAACATACCCGGGATAAATTAGAAGCTTGTATTTGTGACTACAATAAAATGTATGGCACCAGCTTTTCAACCAAGGATGGCCAGGCATTTGAAAATTACTTTAAAGACATCAGCAAAAGATTAAAGGAAAGAGAAAAAGAAACTGCAAAAGATGAAGATCGTTTGGATATTTTATTGGTGGTTAGTATGTTCCTTACGGGATTTGATGCAAAGAAGGTCAATACAATGTATGTAGATAAGAACCTAAGGCATCATGGTGTTATACAAGCCTATTCAAGAACCAACCGCATTTTAGGAGAGCAGAAATCCCAGGGCAATATTTTGTGTTTCCGTAATTTAAAAAAGGCAACAGATGATGCTATTACACTTTTCTCCAATAAAGATGCAATAGAAGATATTATATTACCGCCTTACGAAGCTATTGCCGAAATATTTGCAAAAGCTTTAAATGCCTTACTTACCATTGTACCTACCTGGCAAAGTGTTGACACTCTCGAAACAGAAGAAGATGAACTCGATTATATCCAGGCGTTCCGGGCTTTGTTGCGTGCAAAAAATGTATTAGAATCCTACACTGATTTTTCGTGGGATGGACTTGGAATAGATGAACAAACATTTGAAAATTACAAGAGTAAGTATTTAGACCTATATCAAAAAGTAAAAGGTGAAACCCAAAAGCAAAAAACTTCTATTCTTGATGATATTGATTTTGAATTAGAGCTTATACACAGGGATCTGATCAATGTTGCTTACATAATAAAATTGCTGGCAAAGCTAAAGGATGCAAAAGGCAGGGAAGCCCAACAACAGAAAAAAGCCATCATGGATTTGCTAGGTGGCGATATAGAATTAAGAAGCAAGCGTGAACTGATAGAGAAATTCATTCAGGAGAATTTGCCGCTTATTGATGATGCAGATAACATACAGGATGAGTTTGAAAGATATTGGCAGGAGCAAAAGGTGCTTGCACTTGGTAAACTGTGCGAAGAGGAGCAATTAGACAAAGAACAATTCAAGGCACTAATTGATGCTTACATATTCAGTGGCCAAGAACCCTTACGCGACGAAGTGCTGAAGTGCCTTGGCAACCGGCCGAGCATTCTGCAGGCTCGTATTATAGGCCAAAAAATTATTGCTAGGATGAAGGAGTATGTGGAAGTTTTTGAAATCAGAATGGTGGGATAGTAGAAGAACTTGCAACGAGCTTCCTACAGAATGACGATTAATCAAATACAAAAATAGCTTTGGAATTGAAAAAAAAGTAGGATTGCTTAATTACAACTTCACGTTATACTTATTATTTAATAAATGAATATCTTCTATACCGCGTAAAGTATAGCCCCTTTTTTTAACCCAACCTCGTTCTAACAGTTTATTGTACCGATCGTTTGCTGTCAATAATTGGCGACCTTTATTCGCTTCGGTTTCTTTTATTATTAAGTCTTTAAGGGTGTCGATCACATTTTTCATGTCTTCGATTATGATCATTTAAATAAATTTTCGAGTATGAACAAAGATAGGAAGATTATTTGTAGTGATATAATCCGAAAGAAGCGTATAATAATTTCTTATTAAAGGCTGTAAAGTTTCATCTTTTGAATAATCTTCGATTTTAAGTCCCATACCCCTTAATGCTTCTATATTAATGGGCCGGCCATGGCTATTCCACAAATCGTTCTTATTCAGTTTGCTAGCAATCTCTTCTGCTTGTTCCTCTTTTTGTTCTGAAGTTACATCTATACCTTTTATGTCGGGATTCGTTTCATGCTTATTCCAATTTTTGAACTTGTATTTCACAAGCCATCTTTTTAAAAGTTGAATTGTTAATTCTCTCGCTTGTTCGTAGCTACGTAGTTCAGCGAGATCTAAATCCTTAATCATTAGAAACTCAGCGTCTGATAATTCATTTTTTTTTGACTTCTCTATAGCGTCGTTCACTTTATCTAAATATCCTAAAGCTGCTACCCATTTCCCATCCTTATTTTGAACCTGTGGGTCTATTGGGCCTAAAACAGAAAAGTAATCCATATAGATATTATCACCGCTCATGCAGAATACAGTTCCGGCGCTATAAGCGTAATTTGGAACAATAAAATCAACTACTTTATAATGGTGTCGGATAATATTTACATATCTCTCGACAGCAATTGCGCTACCGCCAGTGGTAGTTAAAATTACAACTAGTCGATCTTTTTTATCAAGATCATTCGCTAGCTCCTCTATCAAGCTTAATATGGTATTTTCAAGCCCGTCAACGATTGCTCCGAAATAGCAAAAGATATCCGCCTCTAAGTGGTTTTCTATACTTTTTAGTTTTTCATCTAATAACCCTTTGATAGATGTATGAACATTAGGCTTCATTTAGTTAGTTTCTTTTTGGCTTGCCAATATAGAAATAAAATTTGGTAATTGTATAGGTATATATCCTGCGCAAGAAACATCGGTTCTCGATTAATAACTGAGCTTCTTCTAGAGACAAAAACAAGTGTATTTAAGAATTTATTACGATAACTACCAATAAAAATTCAATGAAAGGATTTGTTGGTTTACCTAGACTTTGAATAGTTGAAATTTATTCCTGCAGTTGTGCTCCTCTCAATTTCGAAGCGCCCGTCGGCTACAGTTGTTCCCGTCCTAGATTGCTTTAAGTAAAGGCGAATTTCTAACTTTCAAAGGTGGTTTTTTAGAGAAGGCACGTTATTTTTAAATAATAAATGGATTCTTCCAGAAAATTTCTCAAACAACCAAACCCTATCAAAATTTGAAATTGTGATTTCTGGTATACTATGAGGTTGAACATCTAACCCAGAGAAGCTATTAACATCATCTACAACTACTAACAACCATAAACTATCTACGTTTTGCGCATTTCTATATTTCTCTGCTTTTATCTCTTTTTTAGAAATACACTCCAATAGTTGGTCTGAAAATTCTGAATTTGTAATATAGTTTTCTGCAAGAATTAAGTCGATTTTAAAATCTTTATTTTGAGTTACCTCAATCTGCGATATAAATTCAGGTTTTGGAAAGTTTGTCTGCTGTAATTCAGATCTGATGAAATTTGCAATCAAGAGTGGAATTTCATTTTTTTGTTCTTCTGAAAAGTTTCTATTATCAAAGTTTCCGTTACCGATAACAGTTTTAGTATAATCAATAAAAATATTAATAGTCTTACAATGATGATTTAATTCTACGGCAATTATTTTTTCTGCCTTATCAATATAATATGCTGCTGCTTTATAAATAGCTCGAGTTTTGCTATCCCATAACCGAGTGTGTTCAACTCCTATTTTAAAATGATTAAACAGAAGGGTGAAGTCAGGATATTCTGGAAGTACTGCAGGGACATCAATTAGAAATGCCTTATTTGTAGAAAGAATAAATTTTCCAATATCACTTAGCTCTTCGAAACGATCTTCATTGATTTTTGGCTCATTTTTAAATCTCACTTTACACTGTTCAATGATCATTTGAACTTTTGTAGATTGTTCTCTCATATTTGCAAGCATAGCGTAAACATTAATTCGCGGAACTTGTTCTAAAGGAATACCGTTTGCCCTTGCAATTGCTTTACGCATATCTTGTTCATTAATATCAGTTGATAACTTAAGAGAAGTTCGTTTTAAACTTAATTTTCTATTCATGAATAAAGAAATGGTATTAGTAAATTTTGTATCTATCATTCTTTTACCCGATAACTATTGCCCGTTCTAATGGGTTATTGTAAAACAGTAATGAACTTTTTCAATGTTACAATTCCGGTAAACAACATTTTCAATTTCACTTTTTCTTTGTTCATTTCAGCACCGAAAAATAAAATTATATCCATTTTTATAGATGTTATACAGTTAATAATTTCCATATTTTTTTTAAAATATCTTTTCCAAACTGATTATTCCGGGCCTGATACTTAAATACTTAGGGGTGAATTTGTTCATAAAATATCCTAAAGGGCATAAATAAAAAAACCTCAACAAGTTGAAAGTCAACAAATTGAGGTTCGTTATTTGCTGTAGGGGAAGGGTTCGAACCTTCACGAGGCAGTTAGCTATAACACAAAGTTCGGTGGTCGACCCCGGTCAAGACAATATTGCTATTGAATTGGCTCTATGTTACGTTTGTCCTGTTATCCTCACCTCCGAGACAAGGAGGCATGTCTGCCAAAAATTTCATCACCCCACAGTATAATCAACATAAAAATTGATAATGCAAAGCTAAGAAAATGAAATTAATTCTTAAAAATATTTTAAGATAAAATTTGTAATTATAGATAAATATTAATATTTTGTACAAAACCTTGAAATTTTATAATAAATTATATTGATATGGGAGTGAAATTGAATCTTGACAAATTAGACTTACAGATCATTCATGAAATGATGGAAAATGCAGAAATTTCTTACGCAGAACTGGGTAAAAAATTGTTTGTTAGTGGTGGTACAATACATGTGCGTATTAAAAAATTACAAGAAATTAAAATAGTAAAAGGTTCAAGGTTAAATGTGGATCTAAAATTATTGGGTTACGATATTACCGCTTTTGTAGGCATCTACCTTGAAAAAAGTTCCTTGTATGATACAGTAGCTAAAGAACTTATGCGAATTCCGGAGATCATCCGCCTTAATTATATCACAGGAAATTATAGCATGTTTATTGAAATTGTGTGTAAAGATATTTCCCAGCTTCGTTTCGTTTTACATGATGAGTTACAGAAAATAACTGGCATAGAACGTACTGAAACTTTCATATCCCTTGAAGAAGGATTTAACAGGAATGTACCCGTTGCTCCCCAAAACTAAGATTTTACATCTACGGCATCTCTTAATCCATTACCCAGGAGATTGAATGCCAGTACCAGGATCATTATTGCAAATCCTGGTATCAAAGCAAGCAGTGGATTATTTGTTATAATGAAATTATAATTTTCCTTGATCATTAATCCCCAACTCGGTTGGGGGGCCTGCACGCCAATTCCTAAAAAACTTAAGCCTGCTTCCACGATGATTGCGGTTGCAAAATTACCTGCTGCAATTACCATTAATGGTCCTAATATATTTGGCAGAATATGGCGGAGGATGATTCGTGAATTAGTAAAACCCAATGCCCTCGCAGCTTGTATGAATTCCAATTCTTTTATTGCCATAACCTGCCCTCTTACCAGCCTGGCAACATTTACCCACATTGTGAGGCCTACGGCAATGAAAATTTGCCAGAAACCTTTTCCTAATGCCATTGTGAATGCGAATACCAGCAGGAGGGTAGGAATGCTCCAGGTAACATTTACCAGCCATATAATTACTTCATCTATCCATCCCCGGTAGTAGCCTGCAAGTGCACCCAGCAAAATACCCAGGGTAAGAGAAATGATCACTGCGATCAATCCAACGGCAAGGCTTACACGAATACCAAGAATCAGCCTGCTTAATATGTCACGTCCAAAAGCATCCGTTCCCAGCCAGTATTTTTTTACGATAATATTATTCCTGATCTGCGAGGGATTATTATTGGTCAACATAGCTATATCATAGGATTGAATAACAGTTGTGTCTTCATCTATATATTTATGAACGATAATATTATTGCCGTTTATTGACCATGAAGTAATGGGCAAATAGCTGGATGCAGATTTTTTTCCTGATAAAAGGGTTTTGTACCAACTGCCTTTCTCATTTGTTCGGGCAGGTATCATTAAGAAAAGCTGCTTATAACCTGGTTTCTTTGCCTGTATTTCCACAGTTTGAAGATCAGCATTTGGCGTGTTATCCGGTGCGATGAGGTATCCAAAGATCGCAACCAGGAATGAAAGCGAAATAATTATAAGCCCTGTGAAAGCAAGCTTATTTTTTTTCAATCTATGCCATGCCTGTGAGGAAAAAGACACACTCTGACTCATAATGTAAAATACAAATAATTAGTGCTTAGCATGAAGCAATGCCATGAACTCTTTTCTGCTTATTATCACAGCACCCATGCTGATCAAATGTTTATTCGGAAACTGACAATCTATTAATTTATATTCACCAACTGACACAACCAGATGAGTGCTGATTTTGATGCATTGCTCACTTTACTAAACATGCTTTCACCACAAAACACACCATTTATAGCTACACCATATAATCCGCCAACAAGTTTATCTCCCTGCCATGCTTCTATACTATGAGCCATTCCCTCGTGATGAAATTTGGTATACGAATTTTGCATAGTGTTTGAAATCCATGTGCCTTCCTGGCCTGGCCTTGATATATTTTTACAATTTTCAATTACTTTTTCAAATGCAGTATCTATTTTTATTTCAAAAATTTTTTTTGAAATGATTTTTTCCATGCTCTGACTTATATTTATTTTATCGGGAAATATTACACAGCGAAGATGAGGTGAATACCAGAAAATAGGCTCCTCGCCTGAAAACCAGGGAAATATTCCATTATTATAAGCAACTTTTAATCTTTCTGTACTGAGATCACCACCCATTGCAAGTAATCCATCTTCATCTGCTAATTCGGGATCGGGGAAATTTAAACTGGTATCATCAAGTTTTAAGATCATATGAAACGTCTTATTATTTCACTTTTCTGCCCTTCCATTTAAAGGTGCCAAATTTTCCTAGTACACCTACAATTACAGTATAGATAATATGAAAAGGTTGTAATAAAGGGAAAATAAATAGTAAACCTTGTTTATTAAAAAACTTTGCAACAGGATATAAAAAAAACAATTCAATAATAGTTTTGCTGAATACGAGAAATAGCCAGAATGTGATCAGCGATAAATGATAATTAAAAACAGGAACACCATCATTACTAAATACTGCAATAAAAGGTAAAATAAAAAGTATACTATTGAAAGCATATACAAACAGCAATACAGCTAAGATCCTTTTGTCCCCGAAATTTCCTGATTTACTTGTCCATCGGATACGCTGATTAATAAACAGGGCCAGCGTTTTTTCAGGTGCAGTATTAACGATCACATCTTTTGATCTTAAATACATAAGTTTTTCAGGATAAAGTTTAGAGATCTTATGCATAAGCATCATATCATCACCACTGGCAAGGTTGTCAATTCCTTTAAAACCACCTGCCGCATCAAATGCACTTTTTGTATAGGAAAGATTTGCACCATTGCACATGTTATGAAATTTTTTATGCACAGAGGCCCCTGTGATTCCCTGCAGTGTCATAAAATCAAGCGCCTGGAATATTTCCAATATGTTATTGCTACAATCAACAGAAACAGGCATAACAATAAGTTCAGGCTTGTGTTCTTCATAAAAAGATGCGATATTTTGCAGCCATGCAGGGCGCACAATACAATCTGCATCAGTCGTAACAATTAATTCCCCCTTTGATTGACTGATGGCGATTTCTATTGCTTTCTTTTTGTAAGAATTAATTCCCGTGTTTACAAAATCCGCGAGTCGTACCATTTTTAAATTTGTTATTGCTAATTCAGTAACAACCTGATGTGTCCGGTCTGTGGAATGATCATCAACAACTATAATTTCAAAAAAACGGGAAGGGTATGTTTGATCTTGTAAGCCATGTAATAAAACGGGCAAATTCAATTCTTCATTTCTTGCCGGGATTATTACTGTGATGAATACATGTGGTTGTGTTGTTGGTTCGGGTTTAAAAACGGGAATTGTAGTCCAGCTATACCGATAGTATAAAAGGAGACAAATATAAATAAGCAGAAATAAAATTCCTGTCATGAAAAAAATCATACGCTCAGGAGTGGTTTGCTGTTGAAGAGTGCGACGCAACGATGTTGCATCTTACCCAAATGCCCGGAAAATAAATATTAAATCATGCTGATAAAATGTATCTGCACCGGCAAAAATAATTTTTTGAAATTAGATCGAATGATTATCTTTATATAGTTGTTTAAACAACTATATGCCAAACAACCAATTTAAGAAAAGTGAACTATATAGTTTTATTACAGGCAAGGCCAGTACTGCAATAGCAAGAAGGCTGCAAAAGAATTTTAAACAAAACGGGGTTGATATTACCATTGAACAATGGAGCGTTTTGTATCATTTATGGAAAGAAGATGGATTAAGCCAGCAACAGCTGTGTGATGCGACTTTCCGGGATAAGCCCAGTATTACAAGGCTCGTAGATAACCTTGAAAAGTTAAAGCTGGTAAAACGGGTTGCTTCAAAGGATGACCGCCGGATAAACCTGATCTATTTAACTCCCGAAGCACAATTAATTCATGAACAAACAATGGAACTTGCCAGCCAGACGTTAAATGAGGCATTGAATGGCGTAACAAACGGACAGATTGAAATTGCCAAGGAGGTGCTGCAAACTGTTTATGAGAATTTGAAGAAGTGAAAAGTGAATAGTGAAAAGTGAAAAGTGAAAAGTGAAAAGTGAAAAGTGAAAAGTGAAGAGTGAAAAGTGAAATGTTGGTTTGCTCCCTCTCTTTTGGAGAGGGTTGGGGTGAGGTTTAAAAGTGAAAGATACGAGATAATGGATACGAGATACGAGATATTGGATACGAGTATGTTGGAAAGAAATAAAATACATTTTAAATTTTGAATATGATGAATACTACAGTTAGTGCCGGCTTACTTAAAGGAGGAGAATGGCTTATAAAGGAAAGCAATCCTTATGAAACGTATACTCCTGAAGACTTTAATGAAGAGCAGAAAATGGTAAAAGAAATGTGCCTGCAATTCCTGGGCACTGAAGTATTGCCAATTGTTGAAAGAATAGACGCAATGGAACAGGGGCTTATGCCATCACTTATGGAAAAAGCCGGAGAGCTTGGGCTGCTGGGTGCTTCAGTACCGGAAGCCCTGGGAGGATTGGGAAAAGACTTTGTTACCTCTACTTTAGTAAGTGAAGGGTTAGGGGCCGGATACTCATTCAGCGTGGCTATGAGTGCCCACGCAGGGATTGGCACATTACCGATCTTATATTTTGGAACAGAAGCACAAAAAGCCAAATACATTCCAAAACTTGCAAGTGGTACCTGGAAAGGAAGCTATGGACTAACGGAGCCCAATAGCGGCAGTGATGCGTTGGGTGCAAAAACTACAGCTGTACTTTCGGCTGATGGAAAACATTATATTATGAATGGGCAAAAGTGCTGGATAACAAATGGCGGCTTTGCTGATGTATTCACTGTATTTGCAAAGATAGATGGCGATAAATTTTCAGGATTTATTGTTGAAAAAGGTACGGAAGGATTTACACAAGGCCCTGAAGAGCACAAGATGGGAATTAAAGGTTCCTCTACTGTTCAGTTATATTTCCAGGATTGCAAAGTTCCTGTTGAAAACCTTTTGGGCGAAATCGGAAAAGGCCACATCATTGCATTTAATATTCTTAATATAGGCAGGTTAAAGTTATGTGCTGCAGCATTGGGAGGCGCAAAGATGGCTTTGACAAATACTATACAATATGCAAAAACAAGGGAACAGTTTAAAACTGCTATCGCAAATTTTGGTGCGATTAAACATAAGCTTGCAGAAGGTGCAATACGGATATGGGCAGGTGAAAGTGCATTGTACCGTACAAGTAAATGGGTTGATGATAAAGAACTTGAACTGGCTGCTGCGGGCAAACTTTTTAATGAAGCTTTATTGGGTGCAGCAGAGGAATATGCAATAGAATGTGCTATGCTAAAAGTGGATGGTAGTGAAGTGCTTGACTATGTAGTAGATGAAGGTGTGCAAATTTTTGGTGGTAACGGTTTCAGTGATGAGTATGGTATTAGCCGGGCATACCGTGACAGTAGGATCAATCGTATTTATGAAGGGACAAATGAGATTAACCGTTTATTAACTGTTGACATGATGTTGAAGCGGGCTATGAAAGGCAAGCTGGATCTTATGGGCCCTGCAACAGCAGTATCAAAAGAACTGATGAGTATACCTGATTTTGGGATAGAAGATGATGGGCCTTTTGCTGCGGAGAAAAAATATATCGTAAATATGAAGAAAGCGATATTGATGACAACAGGGGCGGCTGTACAAAAATTAATGATGAGCCTCCAAAGCGAACAGGAAATACTGATGAATATTGCGGATATGTCTATTGCCACATTTCATGCAGAAAGCGCATTGCTCCGGGCCATAAAGATGAGTGATAAGACGGGTGAGGAGTCCGCACAGCTTCAGATTGATATGATGCGCTGCTATCTGAATGATGCAATTGATAAAGTAAATAAAGCTGGCAAGGAAGCTATAAACGCATTTGCTACAGGAGATGAACAAAGAATGATGTTATTGGGATTGAAACGGTTTACTAAATCCGCACCTTTCAACAGCAAAGATGCCCGCAGACGGATCGCCGATAAACTGATAGCAGAGAACAGATACCCTTTGTAAACTTATAAGAAAAAAAAGTGAAGCACCTGCTTCACTTTTTTTTAATTAGTTAATTACTTAATTCATTTTCTACAGCCTGTTTTCTATTTGCAAACTTTCCTGCAGTTCACTTGTAATGTTGATACTCCTATAAATTTTTCACTAATTATATCAAATAAATTAATAGTATGAGCAACGCAGCAGAAGAATTCAATTCTTACCGCACAAAAATGAACGAGGTTATATTGAGCAAAGAAAATTTGGTGATAAAAAGATTATGGAACCTGGATACAAATGCCTACGCAGCAGGAGCTCTTGATGTAAAAACAAAAGAGCTAATGGGACTTGTAGCAAGTATGGTTTTGCGATGTGATGATTGTATTAAGTATCATTTAGGTAAAGTACATGAATTACAGGTTTCTACGGATGAGCTATATGAAACATTTGCTGTGGCAAATATCGTAGGCGGAACGATCGTTATTCCCCACACGCGGAGAGCCGCAGATTATTGGGAAGAATTGAATGTTTCAAATTAAAAATAAGTTACAAAACATAGCTTGTTAAATCCTTGTATTATTCTATTATTACTTATGTGCTTGCCTATAATTTAATAACTTTGATTATAATAAAATTTTATGGAAGCAGAAATAATCGACAAACCCTTATTGTCGGCAAAAGACTTCGCCACTGACCAGGAGGTTCGCTGGTGCCCGGGATGTGGTGATTATTCCATCCTTGCCCAGGTTCAAAAAGTAATGCCCGGTTTAGGAATTCCTAAAGAAAATATTGTAATAGTTTCCGGTATTGGTTGCAGCAGCCGTTTTCCTTATTATATGAATACATATGGCATGCACAGTATACATGGACGCGCAACAGCCGTTGCAAGTGGTTTAAAAGCAGCGAGGCCCGAACTTAGTATCTGGATCGTTACAGGGGACGGTGATGGATTAAGCATAGGTGGTAACCACACGATACATTTATTACGCAGAAATTTTGATGTAAACATTTTATTATTCAATAACCAGATATATGGCTTAACTAAAGGCCAGTATTCTCCCACATCAGAACAAAAGAAAGTTACCAAAAGCACACCATCAGGAAGTATAGATCATCCATTTAATCCTTTGGCATTAGCAATGGGAGCAGATGCAAGCTTTATAGCCCGCAGTATGGACAGGGATCCTAAACACCTGCAACAAATGCTTCTTCGCAGTAATTCACATAAAGGAGCATCCTTCCTGGAGATCTACCAGAATTGTAACATATTTAATGATGGTGCTTTTGAAGTTTTCACAGAGAAAAGTTCAAAGGCAGATGAGGTGCTTTTCCTGGAGCAGGGCAAGCCACTTATTTTTGGTGCTACTCAAAATAAAGGGATCAAACTTGATGGATTTAAGCCTGTTATTGTTGACATTTCAGAAGGTGAAAGCAGAAATGATCTGTGGATACATGATGAAAAAGATTTTTATAAAGCCCAGATATTGATCCGCATGTTTGATGACCCTCACATGCAGGGCCACCTTCCAAGGCCATTCGGAGTGTTTTTTGAAACTGACCGGTCATGTTATGAAGATGTAATGGCCATGCAAATACAAGAGGCTATAGCTGTGAAAGGAAAAGGAGACCTTGATAAATTACTCCGGGGCAGGGAAACCTGGACTATCAATTAAAGCTTTTTAATTTCCCATTAGCTGTTTAATAAATTTAATTCTATTAATTTTTCTGCTATCTGTATTGCATTAGTTGCTGCACCTTTTCTCAGGTTATCACTCACAATCCAGCAATTTAAAGTATTGGGCTGTGTTTCATCTCTTCTCAACCGGCCTACAAATACATCATCTTTATCATGTGAAGAAAGAGGCATTGGATAAATAAAATTATCTGTATCATCCTGTATAATAACACCACTTGCTTCACCTAATATTTTTTTTACCTCTGCAATAGTAAAATCCTTTTCGAATTCAATGTTCAAACTTTCACTATGCCCGCCAAGAGTTGGAATGCGCACGCAGGTAGCGGTAACACGAATTGTATCATCACCCATTATTTTCTTTGTTTCATTCACCATTTTCATTTCTTCCTTTGTATATCCATTTTCAACAAAAACATCAATATGAGGAATAGCATTCATGTCAATTATGTGCTTATAAGCCATTTTACCATTTACTCCTTTTCGTTCATTCATCAGTTGCTCCACAGCCTTAACGCCCGTACCGGTAACGCTTTGGTAAGTGCTTACTACTACGCGTTTAATCCTGAATTTATCATGTAAAGGTTTTAAAACGACCACCATCTGGATTGTTGAGCAATTGGGATTTGCTATGATACTATCAGCATCAGTAAGCACATTTCCATTTACTTCAGGCACCACCAGTTTTTTTGCCGGGTCCATACGCCATGCACTGGAATTATCAATAACTGTTATTCCTGCTTCTGCAAATTTTGGCGCCCATTCAAGGGATATATTGCTACCAGCTGAAAACAATGCTACATCAGGCTTTGCCTTAATTGCTTCTTCGATTCCAATTACAGTATAATGCTTATTTTTAAATAAGATCTTCTTTCCCGCTGATTTTTCTGATGCTACCGGTATGAGATCTGAAACAGGAAAATTTCTTTCAGCTAATACCTGCAGCATTTTTGATCCAACCAACCCTGTGGCTCCTACAATCGCTACTTTCATATTATTTTATAAGAAGTTTAAGAAACAATTTTTTTGATAAAAAAAATTTGTTAACAACATAGATATAATATTTAAATAACAATAAAATTAAATTAAAGCAACGACAAGCTGTCGTTTCAGGAAAATAGTATCTTTAAAAGCTAGTTTATATTGTATGATAAAAAAATTACCCTTCTGTATTGCTGTATTAATTTTGAGTTTAAATGTCAATGCACAGTTTTCCGATAACTTTAGTGACGGGGATTATATAAATAACCCGGCATGGGCTACCCCGATGCCAACGGATTGGGTAGTAAATCCTGCCTTCCAATTGCAGAGTAATAATACAACGCTCAACAGCACTTTTTATATAAGTACTCCGAATACGCTTGCCACTTCTGCACAATGGGATTTCTATACCCAATTGTCTTTTAATCCTTCCGGTGCGAATTATGCAGACATATTTCTTATTTCTTCTGCAAACGATCTTACCGCTACTACAACAACAGGATATTTTGTCAGGTTAGGAAACACTGACGATGAGATAAGCCTTTGGAGAAAGGATGGTGTAAGCATTGTAAAAATAATTGATGGAACAGATGGCAGCCTGACAAGTAATAATACTTTGAGAGTAAGGGTTGTGCGGGATGCAGCTAATCAATGGAATTTAAGCAGGGACCTGGGTGCTATTGGATCTTATATCAGCGAAGGCGTCGTTACTGATGCAACCTATTTAAATTCTTCTTTTTTTGGGATATTAATAAAACAGAGTACTGCAAGTTTTGTACAAAAGCATTTCTTTGATGACCTGGAAGTTAAATCTTTTGTCCCTGATATAATTCCTCCTGCAATACAATCCGTTACTGCCACATCTTTAAATACACTGGATATTTTATTCAATGAACCCCTTGATCCTGCAAGTAGTGAACAGGTATCAAATTATATGGTGAATAACGGAGTAGGTATCCCTTCTACAGCATTTCTTGATATTGATAATCCATCTATTGTGCATCTAAGCTTTGCTGTTAGTTTTCCCCGTAATACAAACCTTGTGCTTTCTGTGAATGGTGTTAAAGACATTTCTGGGAATACCCTTACCAATGGCACGTCCATATTTAGCTTTTTCACTGCCACTCCGTATTCAGTGGTTATTGATGAAATAATGGCTGATCCCACACCCCTTGCAGGTTTGCCGGATGCAGAGTGGATAGAACTAAAAAATACAACATCTTTTGATATTAACCTGCAGGGATGGAGATTGGGAAAACCAACAGGGCAAAGTGGGCCAATGCAATCTTATATTTTAAAAGCAGATAGCTTTGTGATCGTCTGTACAAGCAGCGCATTAGCACTTCTTACTCCATTTGGACCCGTTATTTCGGTAACAAGTTTTCCTTCATTATCTAATTCCGGTGACCTTCTTTATTTGCGCTCATCTGATGGGACTATTATTCATTCTGTCAATTATAGCGACAGCTGGTATAAAAATGAATTAAAAAAAGATGGAGGATGGACTCTAGAAATGATCGATACACATAATCCATGTACGGGAACCAGTAACTGGGGTGCAAGTATTGATGCAGATGGTGGCACACCCGGTAGTAAAAATTCCATTGATGGAGTTAATGCTGATCAGGTTTCCCCTAAACTGATACGTGCCTATGCGCCTGACAGTTTAAATATTGTACTTGTATTTGATGAGCCATTGGATAGTTCCAATGCCGCTAATGCAGGAAGCTATATGATAAGTGATGGTATCGGTAGCCCGGTTTCAGCTCTTCCATTATCAATTTTATTTGACCAGGTACAATTACAACTAGCCTCACCTTTGTTGCGAAATAAAATATATACTATTACAGCTGGTAATGTTACAGATTGTTCAGGCAATGCTCTTAACACCACAAATAATATTTCAAGAGTGGGATTATTTGAGCAAACAGACAGCTTAGATATAGTGATAAACGAGATCCTGTTCAATCCCAAATCCGATGGAGTGGATTATGTAGAGTTGTACAACAGGAGCAATAAAATATTAAATCTTAAAAATGTATACATTGCCAACCGGGGCACTAATGCAGCAATCAGCAGTATCACCCAATTGTCTGGAATAGATTATTTATTGTTTCCCCAGGAGTTCATTGTAATAACTGAGGATGTGGATGCTATAAAAAGAGAATTTATTACAATAAACCCGGAAGCGTTTATTGAATTAGCATCGCTGCCATCTTACAATGACGATGAGGGAAGTGTGATCATATTGAATGAGCAGGGAAATATAATTGATGAAGTAAATTACAGCGAAAAGTGGCATTTTAAACTAATCAGCAATAATGAGGGTGTAGCATTGGAAAGGATTGATTATGATGCACCTTCTAATAATTCCGGAAACTGGCACAGTGCTGCTGCAAATATAAATTACGGCACGCCAACATATAAGAACTCACAATACCGCATAGATGCAGGAGTAAAAGGGGAAATTACAATATCGCCGGAAATATTCAGCCCCGATAATGACGGTCTAGATGATTTTGCAACTATTGATTATTTATTCCCACAACCAGGATATGTGGCCAACATTACGATTTTTGATGCTTCTGGCAGGCCTGTACGCTATCTCCAGAGAAATGCATTGAGTGGTATCAAAGGATTTTATCGCTGGGATGGCCTGGATGAGAAAAATAGTAAACTTCCTGTTGGTTTATATATTATATACACAGAAATATTTAATTTAGAAGGCAAAACAAAAAAATTTAAAAATCCCATTGTTCTTGCCCGCAAACAATAAATTATAACATTAAACCTTAACAATGCATATTAAATCAATTGCAATAATTGTTGTTGCATTATGTATGGGTGTAACATCCAACAGCCAGTCAAATATGGATAAGAAACTTTATAATTGGCCAGAGAATGTTACTCCACCTGTTGGTGAAAAAAAGCCAAAAGAATTAGTTGCCCATGGGGATACGCGTATTGATAATTATTTCTGGATGAATGATTATTTTAAGAAAGGCCCTGACAGTGCAAGGGTTGTCTCCTATTTAACGGATGAAAACAACTATTATAATACAATGATGGCTGGCACTACAGCGCTGCAGGAAAAGCTATACACTGAAATGAGATCGAGAATAAAAGAAAAAGACGAAAGCGTTCCTGTTTTTAAGAATGGATATTTCTATTATACACGCGTAGTCGAAGGAAAAGATTATTTCATTTACGCTCGCAAAAAAGGCAGCCTGGATGCAAAGGAAGAGATATTGCTGGATGTAAATGCGATGGCTGAAGGGCACAATTATTTTTCAGCCGTCGGTTTTGCCATAAGTATGGACAACAAATTATTTGCGTATGGAATAGATTCTAAATCAAGGAGGCAGTACACAATTAATATTAAAAATTTAGAGACAGGCGTTATTTATAAAGATGCTATTTTAAATACAGAAGGTGACCCGGTATGGGCCAACGATAATAAAACTTTATTTTATACAGCCAAAAATCCGGTTACACTTTTGTCTGAAAAGATAAAGAAACACAAGCTGGATACAGATGTATCTTCTGATGTTGTGGTATATGAAGAAAAAGATCCCACCAATTACATCAATGTAGAAAAATCAAAATCTGATAAATACCTGTTTATAAATTCCCAGGCCACTTTATCTTCTGAAGTAAGATACCTGGATGCAAATGAGCCTGGTAAAACATTTACGGTATTCCAGCCACGGCAGAAGGAAGTACTTTATAGTGTAGACCATGCCAAAGATTTATTTTATATACGTACAAATAAGAATGCAAGGAATTTTAAATTAATGACAACTTCTGAAGGTAAAACAGGTGTAATAAACTGGAATGAATTGATCCCACATAATGAAAAAGTATTGATACAGGGTTTCGATCTTTTCAAAAATTTTCTGGCGATCAATGAAAGGAAAGATGGATTAACACAGGTACACATTATCAATACAAAAAATAATGATGCACATTTTCTGGCATTTGATGAGCCGGCTTATTCTGCGGGAATTGGTTTCAATCCCGAATACAATACAGATGTGATACGGTTTAATTATACATCATTAACAACACCTTCTTCGGTATTTGATTATAATATGAAGACCAAAGAGAAAAAACTGATAAAACAGCAGGACGTACTGGGAACCTTTAGTAAAAATGATTATATAACAGAGCGTGTAAATGCAACTGCTACTGATGGAACAAAAATTCCAATGTCTATAGTTTATAAGAAAGGGTTTAATAAAAACGGCACTGCACCATTACTGCTATATGGATATGGCTCTTATGGATCCAGTATGGATGCAGGTTTTTCAAGTGTGCGCCTGAGTTTGCTTGACAGGGGTTTTGCTTTTGCCATTGCACATATCCGGGGCGGGCAGGAAATGGGAAGGTACTGGTACGAAGATGGTAAAATGATGAAAAAGAAAAATACATTTACGGATTTTATTGATTGTGCCGAGTATTTATTGTCAAATAATTATACATCAAAAAAGCATCTTTATGCTTCTGGTGGTAGTGCAGGTGGCTTACTGATGGGGGCTGTAGTAAATCTTCGTCCAGACCTTTGGAATGGAATTGTAACACAGGTCCCTTTTGTTGATGTAGTAAATACCATGAGTGATGCTTCCATTCCACTTACAACAAATGAATATGATGAATGGGGCAATCCTGCAGATAAGGAAAGCTATTTTTATATGAAATCATATTCACCTTATGATAATGTAGAAAAAAAAGCTTATCCCAATATGCTGGTAACAACAGGCCTTCACGATAGCCAGGTACAATATTTTGAACCAGCAAAGTGGGTTGCTAAATTAAGAGAGTATAAAACGGATAATAACAAATTACTCTTATATACAAATATGGATGCAGGCCATGGCGGTGCTTCAGGGAGGTTTAAGGCTTTAAAAGACCGTGCACGGGAATATGCTTTTTTGCTTGCTTTGGAAGGGATCCTGGAATAATTGAAATTTAATTTTGACCGAGCCTGTTAATGTCCTCATCAAGATTTGTATCCGGCCTTTTATTAAGGTTTGCTTTTAATATATAATAACTGGCAAGCGCAAACGCAATTCCTACCATCATAACGCTGAATAAGTTGTCTTGTCCGAAGATGAATACACCAATAATTACACCCAGTATCTCCATACCTATCCATCCAAGTACAGTATATAATTTCCAACGGTTTTTATGTAAACCTTTTTGTAATGCAAGGTGACCTATTTCCCTCGTTAAAAATATCAGAACAATGATCTCAATCATAAATAATAATTAAACAAGATCTATATCAAAGTTTACCAGCTGAACAAATTCATTTATACGTTCATCAATATCCTTTTTTGTTATTTCCTTTAAACGCTCAGGCCCAAACTTTTCCACGCAAAAACTGGCCATGGCGCTACCAACAATTATAGCAGTTTTCATATTTTCAAAACTGATATCTTTTGTTTTTGCCAGGTAACCGATAAAACCTCCTGCAAAAGTATCCCCGGCCCCTGTAGGATCGAATACTTCTTCTAACGGTAAGGCAGGAGCGAAGAAAACAGAATTTTTATGAAATAACAAGGCACCGTGTTCTCCTTTTTTAATTATCAGGAATTTAGGTCCCATTTCCATAATTATCCGGGCAGATCTTACCAGCGAAACTTCTCCACTTAATTGCCGGGCTTCTCCATCATTAACCAGTAATACATCAACTTTTTTAAATACTTTCTTCAGATCATCGAGGGCAATATCCATCCAGAAATTCATTGTATCCATTACAATAAGCTTCGGACGTATCTTTAACTGGCTGATTACATCCAATTGAATAGCAGGCATCAGGTTCCCCAGCATAAGAAATTCGGCTCCCTGGTAACTATCCGGCACAACCGGCTTAAAATCTTCCAGTACATTAAGATCCGTGATCAAAGTATCACGCGTGTTCATATCAACATGATATTTTCCACTCCAGAAAAAAGATTTTTTGTCAGGTACAATTTCTACCCCTTCCAGTTTTACTCCCCGTGATCTTAAGTCGTCCATCTCATCTTTAGGAAAATCATTCCCTACAATGGAGATCTGCAAAACGGGTTTAATAAAATTACTTGCTGCATAGGCAACATACATTGCCGATCCTCCTATAATTTTATCAACTTTTGCAAAAGGAGTTTCTATTGCATCGAAAGCCATTGTACCTACGGAAATTAGCGACATATTTATTTCAATATTTACTGAATGAGATTAAAACGCTGCAAAAATACCTGATAAATTTTGTTTTCCAGCTAACGTTACATTTTGTGTTATTTTCATTTCATGTTATTACAGATACATCCGGAAAATCCCCAGCCCAGGCTGATTAAACAGGTTGCAGAATGCCTGCGTGATGGAGGTATTATAATTTATCCTACTGATACAATTTATGGATTGGGTTGTGATATTTTACAACATAAAGCTGTAGAACGCATTTGTGAGATAAAACAAGTTGACCCCCGGAAAGCTCAATTGTCATTCATTTGCCGGGATCTTAGCCACCTGAGTGATTACACAAAAAGTATAGACACCCCTCTTTACCGGATATTGAAAAGGTATTTACCCGGACCTTATACGTTTATCTTACCTGCCAGTAAACAGGTGCCCAAAATCTTACAAACGAAAAAATCGACAATAGGATTAAGAGTTCCTGATAATGAAATAGACAGGCATATACTGGATGCCCTGGGGAACCCATTGCTTAGTGCATCTTTACCTGGTAACATGGTAGAGGAATACACAGATCCCGAAGTGATCTATGAAAAATTTAGTCAGCTGGTTGATTTCGTTATTGATGGGGGAGCAGGTGGAATTTTTCCATCTACAATTGTGGATTGTACAACACCTGAATGGGAAATAATCCGCCAGGGAATCGGGGAATTTGAAATATAAAAAAGGCTTTATATAAAAAAAGTGAAACTTTTTGTTTCACTTTTTCCGGAATTAATTCCTATCTCTTTTGTTATGCTTTTTCACATAAATGTTTTTGCTTGCTTTACGCTTATTATGCCTGATTTCATGACGCTCTCTTTTTGTTACTTTACCATCATATTTTGCTTCTTTAACATCCTGCCTGATCTCTTTTTGTTGTTTAACTAACCGGGCAGTCTCATTTCTGGTAAGTTCGCCGTTTTTTACTCCTTGTTTGATACGGGATCTTTCAGTTGCATTCTGCGCCTGGGCCGTTGCTGCAAGGATTATAAAAGAAAACATAGCCACAATCTTTTTTGTTTGCATAAAAATATTTTTGAAGTTTTCAAAGGCCGTCAGAATATCCGGGGCTTAAGTAAGACTATCTCTTTTAACTTAAGTTTAATTAATGTAATTCATTTCCATGTGAGCTGGATTAATATCAAAACTCTTGCGATGGTATTTACAAAGGCCATTTTGTTCAATACCTTTCCTGTGTTCAACAGTGCCATAGCCCTTATTTGTATGCCAGCCATAGTATGCGAATTCATTGTGTAGTTTTTTCATGTATTCGTCCCGGTAAGTTTTAGCTAATACACTGGCAGCAGCAATTGATGAATAGATACCATCTCCTTTAATCACACAACGGTGCCGGATGGCATTATAGGGACGGAAACGGTTTCCATCAATCAATAATAAATTAGGAGACCGATGTAATTTATCCAGTGCCATGTGCATGGCTTTAAAGGATGCCTGTAAAATATTGATACAATCAATTTCATCATTATCAACAGAGGCCACGGCATAAGAAATACTTTCTTTTTCTATTACGGGCCTTAGAATATCTCTTTCTTTTTCCGTCATTTGTTTACTGTCATTCAAAAGTGGATGATGAAAATCTTTTGTTAGTATTACAGCAGCCGCAAATACAGGCCCCGCGTAGCATCCACGGCCTGCCTCATCAAGCCCTGCTTCAGTTTTGGTTTTATAACAGTATGGTAATAACATTGTCTTCAGCAAATATCAGTAAATGAAAAATGAATTTAAACAACATTTATTAACAAATTTGCTGCACTACCTTTGCCGGCATGGATCAATCGGTTCAACAAAAAAATAATAAACAGGTAGCAGTTTGGTTATTTATTGGGGTATGTATGATAGTGATCCAGGTTTTAATAGGTGGAATTACGAGGCTTACAGAATCCGGTTTATCAATAACAGAGTGGAAGCCTGTTACGGGAGCATTGCCGCCATTAAATGATGCAGAATGGCAAACAGAATTTAGTAAATACAGAATGACTGACCAGTTTAAATATGTGCATTCTGATTTTACCATGCAGGATTTTAAATATATATTCTTCTGGGAATGGATGCACAGGTTATGGGCAAGGTTGCTGGGAGTGGTGTTTTTAATCGGTTTTATATATTTTTTAATACGTAAAAAGTTTAACCGTCAAATGATAGTTCCGATGGTTTTACTTTTTTTTATTGGGGCTATACAAGGCGCAATCGGTTGGATAATGGTAAAAAGCGGATTGGTCCCGGAAAAATTTTATGTCGGGCATATAGAACTTACTACCCATCTGATCGCTGCTCTTATACTATTGGGTTTTACTCTTTGGTTTGCACTAAGCTTATTCCCCACGATGCAGAAAAAAATCTATGACCGGTCCCTTAAAAATTTATTAGGATTTATTGTAGTTATTTTTTTCTTACAGCTTGTGTTTGGTGGTTTTATGGCAGGCCTGAAAGCAGCTCAAACTGCACCTACATGGCCGGATATCAACGGTGAAATGTATCCCGCTGAAATGAATGCCTTATCTCCCTGGATACAAAATTTGGTAAATAATAAGATTACCATTCATTTTATACACAGGGGAATCGGGTATGTTTTATTGCTTTTAATAATATTATTTTATATAATATCTAAAAAATATATTGAGATAAATATATTTAAACAACTAAGAGTAGCGTTTATACTTTTGATCTTCTTACAATTAACACTCGGAATTTTAACGGTAATCAATGCCACAATAAATGAAAGATTTGTTTGGCTGGGAATATGCCACCAGTTTGTCGCAATGTTGCTTGTTATTAATCTTATTTCACTTATTTACATAGTAAGAGGCAATAGATCCCTGAACTAATTTGTATTACTTTTAAGAAACCTCTTGTACTAATGCAAATCCTTAAGAATATCTATTATTTTTTCCCCGTACAGCTATTCATTTTGCATTTTAGAAAATACCAGATTTTACTGATTTTCTGGCTTATACTAATAAGTACTATCAACAGCAATTTCATGAAATCGTTTGGGGCGGATGCCTTGTTCCTTGCACCAGAATACCTGGGAACAGTAAATATTCTTGGAGCATTAATTACAGGAATTGCACTGGGAGTATTCATCATGAGCTGGAATGTTACAACGTTTATATTGCATAGCAGGCGTTTCAAATTTCTTGCAACAACTTCCAATCCTTTTTTAAAATATTGTATAAACAATGCTGTTATTCCATTAGTGTTTTTAATGTTTTATTTTATTAAGATGTATCGCTTCAATGCATATGATGAACTGATGGCTCCTAAAGAGATCATTTCAGAATTGGCAGGAATATTTTCGGGTATCGTCTTAACCTGGCTTGTATCGTTTATTTATTTTTTTGGGGCAGAAAAAACGATTGAAAGAACTATGGCTCCCCTGGTATCTAATCCGGCTCTCTTCTTAAAAAAATTCGGAAGAGGAAATAACTGGGCTGACGATTTTGGACTAAAAGTAAATTATTATGTAAGTGCTAAATTTAATTTACGCAAGCCGCGCATTGTAACTCACTACCGCCAGGAATATATCGATACAATATTCAAGCGACATCATCTTGCCGCCATTGCAAGCATTATGCTCGCATTTATATTTTTAGTTGTAGCAGGATTTTTACTTGAGAACAGGTATTTTGAAATGCCTGCATCTGCCAGCATTTTAATATTTTTCGCATTAATGATATCCGTAATAGGAGCCTTGTCCTATTTTTTACAAAGCTGGAGTCTTCCATTTATTATTGTGTTGGTTTTTTTAATCAATTTTTTATATCAAAAAGAAATCATAGATCCACGCAATAAAGCGTATGGATTAAACTATTCAAATAAAAAGGAAAGGCCTGCATACAATAAAGGATCCCTGGAAGCACTAAGCAATCCTCATAAAATAGAGGCTGATAAACTTAATATGACAGGTATACTGAACAGGTGGAAACAAAAACAAAGTCAGGAAAAACCGGTTATGATATTTATAAATGTGAGTGGGGGCGGTTTGCGTAGCGCAGCATTTGTAATGAATGTTTTACAACAATTAGACAGCATTTCCGAAGGAAAATTGATGAAGCATACTTTTTTGATCAGCGGGGCAAGTGGAGGTATGTTAGCAGCTACATATTACCGTGAGTTATACAGGATGAAATTAGATTCATCTTTTAATTTATCAGAACCCAGGTTTAGTGATGACATTTCCGGGGATTTGCTTAATCCTATTTTTACATCCATGATAGCCAGGGATTTGTTTGCGCCTGCCCAGAAATTTAAGGTTGGTAATTTTTCCTATGTAAAAGACCGGGGATATGCATTTGAAAAAAAATTATCGGATAACACCCACGGAATTCTCAATATTCAGATGAAAGACCTTGTTGAAGCAGAATATAATGCTGAGGTACCATTGATGATCTTTAATTCCGTTATTAAAAGTGATGGCCGTAAGATGGTAATATCAACTCAGCCCATGAGCTTTATGACCAAGCCATTTATGCATCTGAATAATTCTGAAATAAGCCCTGATGCCGTAGATTTTGCAGAATTATTTAAAGCACAGCATCCTATGAATTTGCGTGTGCTTACTGCATTGCGTATGAATGCTACATTTCCATATGTTTTACCGAATGTATGGCTTCCAAGTAAGCCGGTCATTGATGTGATGGACGCAGGGTTAAGGGATAATGTAGGCCAGGAAACATCTCTGCGGTTTATAGAAAATTTTGAAGACTGGATAAAACAAAATACCGGGGGTGTTCTTTTATTACAAATAAGGGATCGTTCAAATGATAACTGGCAAAATCCTTTTGAAACAAATTCTTTAGCTGATATGATTGTAAATCCAGCTACCATGTTGCAACATAACTGGTATAAACTTCAGGATTATTTCCAGGCCGACCAGTTCAGTTATTTCCAGCAGGGAAGTGATAGTACAATAAAACGGATAAGTATTACATACTTACCGGAGAAATCGGATAAAGGAGCTGCACTTAATTTTCATTTGTCCAGCAGGGAAAAGCGTGATGTAAAAAGATCTTTCAGCAGTCAGCTAAATAAGGAAGCAATGGGAATGGTTGTTAATTTATTTAAGGATTAAGGCTGTAATAACCGAAATGCATTTTCTATTATTTCAATGTCAAATTTTTCAGAAGAGATTATTGGATCCCCATCAATATGTAAAGGCGCTCCACCTGGATTTTGAATAGATAATTTTTTTGACTGGAAGTAATGGATATCTTTCTTATGGAATTTTTTTTCTGTTACAGGAACAACCTGGCCTGATTTTAATTGTATAATTAAGGCATATAACATTTTCAGCTTACTCATTTTATTTACAATTACTATATCCAGCATACCATCGTTCAAACTTGCCCGTGGGGCAATCCGTACATTATTTCCAAACTGGTTGCTGTTTGCGATACTTATAAAAAAAGCCTGTGTAGAAATTTCTGTATTGTCATCTTTTATGATGAAAGGATATGTGGGAGCTATTAAAAAATTCCTGAGTGTTTGCCTGATATAAGTAATTAAGCCCCGTTTTTTTTGTTTGGCAAAATCATGAGCTACTTGTGCATCAAAACCAAGACCGCATAACATACAACTGAACTTTTCATTTATGTAAAAAGAATCAATAAATGATGATTTTCCATTTAGTATGATCTCAAAAGCCCTCGTAATATTTTTTGGTATACCCGCTGCCATTGCAAGTCCATTTCCTGAACCCATTGGAATGATTCCGATGTTTACATTGATGCCACGTAAAGCAGATGCAACATGATTTATGGTGCCATCTCCACCACATACAATAATATCCGTTACATTTTCATTTGAAATTATAATTTTAAGAAATAAGTAATCGCCGGTTGCATTCGTTTCCAGTATTTTGAAAGGGATATTTGCCTGTAAGGTTTTCTTTTCAATAATTTTTTTCAACCCTGTCTTACCTTTTGTACCTGAAATGGGGTTGATAAGGAATATAAATTTTCGCTTCATATTTACAAGTAGGCAAATTACATTATTAGTACCTGATGATGTATAACCCCTTGAACCCGCTATTTAACTTTGTCAGCTTTTTGGATTATTTAAGGTATTCCAAAGCATGTCTTTAAGGGAGTTTAGTCCTGATCCGGTAATAGAAGATATAAAAATGTGCGGTATGTTCTTCGGCAATTCTTTTTCAATGGCTGATTTCAGTTCATCATCCAGCATATCTGATTTACTTATTGCAATTACAAAATCTTTTTGCAACATCTCCGGATTATATTGTTCAAGCTCATTTTTCAGAACTGCGAATTCATTTTTATGATCATTACTATCTGCAGGGATAAGAAACAAAAGAATAGAATTACGTTCGATATGGCGAAGAAAGCGGTGACCAAGCCCTTTTCCTTCCGCCGCACCTTCTATGATGCCCGGAAGATCTGCCACACAAAAACTTTTTCCATCCCGGTATTCTACCATGCCCAATTGTGGAACCAGCGTTGTAAAAGCATAGTCCGCAATTTTGGGAGTAGCAGCCGTTATCCTGCTTAAAAGAGTTGATTTACCTGCATTTGGAAAACCCACTAATCCAACATCAGCAAGAACTTTAAGCTCCAGCACTTTAATGCCCTCAACACCTGATTCACCGGGTTGTGCATATTCGGGGGCCTGGTTGGTAGATGTTTTAAAATTACTATTGCCCAGTCCCCCCCTTCCACCTTTGACCCATATAATTTCCTGGCCATCCTGCAGGATCTCTGCTTCCATCTCATCTGTATCATCATTTTTTGCTATGGTTCCCAACGGCACTTCAATAATAATATCTTTCCCATTTTTGCCGGTTGAATTATTGCCACTACCATTTTCTCCATTATCTGCCAGGACGTTTTTAAAATAACGCAAATGAAGCAGCGTCCATAATTGTGCATTGCCTTTTAAAATTATATGAGCGCCTCGTCCGCCATCTCCTCCATCAGGCCCCCCTTTTGCAGTAAGTTTATTGCGCATAAAATGCCTGCTTCCCGCACCGCCATGGCCACTCCGGCAAAAAACTTTAATCTGGTCTACAAAATTTGATCTTTCCATTAATACAAAGGTTAGAAAATATTTATTATTAAATTTGTAATCAATAAATTATCAAATGAAAAAATTACTCCCTGTTATTATATTGATCGTTTTTTACAGCTGCTCATCTCAAAAGAATGCATCCCCGGTAAAATCTGCCACCCTTGCTGGGGACTCAGCAACTGCTTCTAATCAAAATGAAACCAAGTCCGCGACCCCTACCAAAACGGCAATATTAAATAATCCTTCAGGGGAATCCAATGCGGATAAGCCTTCGGTGACTAATCCTGAAACAAAAAATAATGATCTTCCGCCTTGTATAAATAATCTGATTGAACAATATCGGAAGGAGGATGTGCAGAATCCACCACGTAAAATTTATAGCTTCAACTACAATGGCAAAAGGGTGTATTATGTAACACCGCCATGTTGCGATTTTTTTTCTGATCTATATGATACAGATTGTAATTTAATAGCTCATCCTGATGGAGGTATTACAGGTAAAGGTGATGGAAGAGCAAAAGATTTTTCTCAAACAAAGACAAATGAGAAATTAGTCTGGGAAGATAACAGGAAAAAGTAATAAATGCAGAGAAGGGTATGCCAGGAATCCTATATGTTATTTTCATTCCAGGTATTATAATTACTTTGCTGAATCACTCTCCCGGGTTCAACTTCCTTTAAAGGTTCGCATTGGATCCAGCTGTTAAGCATTTCTTCCGGTAATTGCTGGTAGAGTTTAGTGCCTTCGGTTTTCCATTTGATCATATCATCACTTACATCCTTTATTTTCTTTGCGGGATTTCCCACTATCAGGCTCCTCCTGTCAAATTTTTCTTCCCCTTTTATAAAGGTTAATGCGCCAACAATACATTCATCGGCAAGTATAACTTTATCCATAATAACAGCATTCATACCTATTAGGCAATTTCTTCCGATGGTAGCGCCATGTATGATTGCACCATGACCAATATGTGCTCCTTCTTTTAATAAAACGGTAAGTCCGGGAAACATATGTATCGTGCAATTTTCCTGCACATTGCATCCATCTTCAATAATTACCTGGCCCCAGTCGCCGCGTATGGCAGCGCCAGGGCCAACATATACATTTTTTCCTATGATCACATTACCGGTTACTGCAGCTTGCGGATGTACAAAAGAAGAAGGATGAATAACAGGAATATATTCTTTAAATTGATAGATCATTTATTATTTCTTTATAAGTTCTTTTCCTGTTCTAAAACAAGTGCCTTTAAATACAGCTACTATTTGATCTTTTTGATTGGTAATGGTAATATGATACAGACCGGTAGATTTCCCATTGTGTAATTCTTTTGCTTCCGCAGTCAGAACATCTCCAACATGTACTGCTTTTAAAAAACTGATGGAAGTATCCAGGGCTACAGATAAAACATTCCTGTTATTACATGAAAATGCAAAAGCACTGTCGGCCAGAGAAAATGCAATACCGCCATGAACAATATTAAAACCATTGATCATTTCCTTTCGCACTGTCATTTTAATTTTACTGTGACCTTCTTTTACATCTAACACTTCAATGCCAAGCCACTGGCTAAACAGGTCTTTTTCCATCATCTGTGTTACAACTTCCTGTGGCGAAATCTTCATTTTACTTTGATATAATTTGTACCGTATTATTCACCTGTAAACGCTGCTTTTCGTTTTTCCACAAAAGCAGCTACTCCTTCCCGGTAGTCCTTTGTTCCGGCTGATTCAAATTGCAACTTATCTTCTAATTGTAATTGTTCCAAAAGATTGCTTTGTATAGATTGATTTAAAGCCTTTTTTGTATTAGCCAGGCCTTTTGTTGGCATTTGTGACAAGGTTTCAGCAATTTTAAAAGACTCCTCTTCAAATACATCATCTTCAAAATATTTGTATATCATTCCCATTGCTTCTGCTTCTTTTGCAGGGATCTTATCACCCAGCATCATGATCGCTGATGCTTTCTGGAAGCCGATCAGGCGTGGTAAAAAGAATGTGCCACCACTGTCGGGTATCAATCCTATTTTAGAAAATGCCTGTATGAAACTTGCTGATTTTGTGGCCACAACAATATCGCAACATAAAGCAATATTGGCACCTGCACCAGCCGCTACCCCATTAACGGCTGCAACTACCGGCTTTTCCATATGCCTTATTTTACGAATGATGGGATTGTAATGCTCTGATAATATTTTATCAAATGAAATAGCTTTGTTGCCGGTAAGTTCACCAAGATCCTGCCCGGCAGAAAAAGCTTTTCCGATACCATTTATATACACACAACGTATGTTTTTATTAACAGCACAATCATCTAAGTGTTTTTGAAAAAGCAATGCCATTTCCCTGTTAAAAGAATTGAATTTTTCAGGCCTGTTAAAACGGATACAGGCGACATTTTTTTTGATCTCGAGTAAGATGGGATCCATAATATAATTTATAAAATAAAATTACATAAAAGTGCCGCAGTTATATTAATGGCATTTAAAATAATCAAAAGGCTCTTTGCAATCATTGCACTGATATAAAGCTTTACAGGCTGTAGATCCAAACTGGCTGAGTAACCTGGTATTAAGGGAATTGCATTGAGGGCATTCAATTCTATCGTCAGAATTATTATCTGACATTAAATGGGGAGCCGCAATTCCATAAATTTTTAATTTATTCTTTCCTGCTTCAGTCATCCAATCTGTTGTCCATGCAGGAGAAAGAACAGATATTATTTTTATCTTATTGTAGCCATGAGAAATAAGATGTAGTTTAATATTCATAGCTATCATATCCATGGCCGGGCATCCGGAATAAGTAGGTGTGATACTAATCTCAATTTCCATCCCGCCATCTGCCGGAAAATTATTTATGCTTACATTCCTTACAATACCAAGATCCAGCACTGATAGTACCGGAACTTCAGGATCCGGTATATCTTCAAGAAGCTTCCATATGATAGCTTCCTGGTTTTTATCCGGAGCAACGATAACATCAGTATGTTTATTCAAAGTCGTCATTAAACAATTTTATAAAATTACCATTCAGCACCCGGGTATGTTCTTTGCAGATATTGAAGTTCTGTTAATATAAAACCCATATGTTCTGTATGATTTCCTTCTTTACCTCCTGATTGCATGAAAACTTCCCCCGGCATTTTTAATGTAGCTTCTTCAAATATTTCTTTTATTTTTTGCATCCATTGATCCTTTAATAATAAAATATTTATTCCTGCATCTTGTTCGAAATATGCGGGCTGAAACAATTCCCCGGTATACATCCACAAATAATCAATAGCCTTTATCATTCGCTGATGACTAACTCCCGTACCGTCACCCAGCCTGATAACCCATTCACCACTCCATTTTACGTGATAAGTTACTTCTTTAATTGCCTTTGCAGCGATAGCGGAGAGTTGTGCATCTTTATTTTCTTTCAACTGTTCATATAACAGGTATTGATAGACGCTAATAAAGAACAGGCGAAGAGTGGTTTGTCCCCAATCCCCGTTGGGAAGTTCAACCAATAAACAATTTTTAAATTCTTTTTCTGTTCTTAAGTAAGCCAGGGAATCTTCTGTAGCCTCTCCCCCCGCCCTCTCCAAAGCCTGCCCGTACGCCTGTTCCGGACCGGATAGAGATGACCCGTTCGGACGGGGAGAGGAAGCTAAGGTGTTTTCGTTTATAAGTTGTGCTGCGTACTGGTAAAAATTCCTTGATTGGCCTATCAGGTCCAATGTAATATTTGTAATGGCAATATCCTGTTCCAGTATGGGACCATGAGCACACCACTCACTGTTCCGCTGTGCAAGTATCAGTGCATTGTCGGCCAGGTGGAGGGTGTATTGTATGAGATTGTTCATTAATTAAAGAGGAATAGTTGTTTAGTGATTAGTTGATTGGTGATTAGTGATTAGTTGATTGGTGTGTCTTACCCTGAAATAGGTTGACCATTTTTTTGTTATTAAAATTGTTAATGGTCTTTACAAATTTACCGGAACATTGATAAGTCTTTGTAAAAAATCTTTGGTGGATTTTTTCAGACTTATCAACATT
>Ga0136634_10000069_pt1 | contig 48417 bp, 38 predicted proteins | sample AntDrymUQ8332106_2_FD_104654 | JGI IMG/M metagenome (GOLD analysis project Ga0136634, IMG submission 104654) | Polar desert sand microbial communities from Dry Valleys, Antarctica - metaG UQ833 (21.06) | ecosystem: Environmental > Terrestrial > Soil > Desert | place: Antarctica: Dry Valley... | reverse complement strand
TATAATAACTGGGTTTCAGAAACAAAAGCCGATTTAACATTAGAAGCGGATGTGATTCTCTTTCTCAAGTATTATAATAGTCAAATTAACAGCATTCCCAAATCTGCGGAAAGATAAGTAGTCAGGCCACCTACATCAATCAGAAAATAAATTTTGAACAGAACATATTTGTAAAAACAAAATGTTCTTCACAAAATATTCTGGGTTTTAGAAAAATTAGTTCAGAATTAAATTTATAACAAATGGTAAGCATATGCGGCTTTGATAAGGCCTGCTGTATTTTTTACATGCAGCTTATTTAACAGATTCTGACGATGAGTGTCGACCGTTCGCTTACTGATGAATAAACCTTTTGCTATTTCATCATTGGTCATTTCCAGGGCAATCATTTTCAAAACTTCAATTTCTCTTTTAGTGAGCCGGCTCTTGTTCGCTGGTATAAGATTATCAGAAACCTTTGCTGAATCTATAAGTTTAAGTGCAACTTCATTAGAATAGTAGGAACTGCCTGTAAGCACTGCCTGTATGGCCTGAATCAATTGAGATGGTTCAATATTCTTCAGGATATATCCATTCGCTCCTTCATTGATCATACTTTTCACGTATGACAATTCATCATAATTTGAAAGTGCCAGCACCTTCATATCTTTTTTATACAAGTGTATTTTTTGTAAAGTCTCCGTTCCGCTCATGCCCGGCAACTGATAATCGATCAGGACAATATCAAAAATTTTTTTTAGTATTTTCTGAACACCTGATTCTCCATTCTCCGCCTCATCAATTTCAAATCGAAGAAAATCCTCACGAGATTCGAGCATTACTTTGATCCCATCACGGACCATTTGGTGATCGTCGATAATTAATAGTCTTATTGTCTTGGTTGTCTCCTCCTTCATATTATTGATTATTTTCCATCGGTATTGAAATTTCGTATCTGGTGCCCTTTCCTGGTTGACTGATAATCTCTACTTCTCCACTATAAGGACTTATTCTGGATCTTACATTATTAAGTCCCATTCCATTACCAGGAAGGCTCGATACTTTAAACCCGATGCCATTATCCCGAAGACTGATAAGTACGATCTTTTTCCTGTATTTGAATTCTATCTGTAAAGCATCAGCCTTACTGTGTTTCAGTGCATTATTTATAAATTCCTGAATGATCCTGAAAAGTGCAAATTCCTGCTGCAATGACATTTTGGGAAAATCCCGGGATTGCTTAATGGTAATGTTTATACGGTTAAGAAGCTCATTCTTCGAACAGAGTTCTTCAACAGCTTTCACCAATCCAAAGAATTCAAGGGTTTTGGGCATAATGTTGAAACATATATTTCTCATATCAGCCTGTACATCTACCAAGGCCGCATTGGCCTTTAATAAGATAGATTTTTGCCGTGGATCTGCTACCGCATCTGCCGATGTACCTATATAAAATTTTATGGCAGAGAGTTGTTGTCCTATGCTGTCATGTATATCCTTTGCAAACCGGATACGTTCTTTTTCTTCCGTTTCAATAATTGCTTTGAGAACGATATTCTGTGTTTTCTTTTGAATGGATATGTCCTTTGCCGTTAACAATATTCCACCTTTCAGATTGTTTTCGCCAATAAGAAAGGATGCAGAAATCAGTACAGGGATATTTTTTTTGCTTTGTGTTCTAAAAATACTTTCATAACTGATCATCCGCGATGAACGCATATCTTTAAATACCTGGTTGAACCATTCAGGTTGTGCTTTATCAAATAAATAGGTGATGAGTTTACCTTTAAGAGAATGGAGGTCATATTCTAAATGAGTTGTAACAGAGTTATTCATATTTTCTATTCTACCCTGCATATCCAGTACAAATACCATATCCGATACAGAATTGAAAATATTATTAAAATAATCTCTGGAAATGGTTTTATCCTTTAATTCTTCGCCCAGCATATTCACTCCCATAATAAAAGCATCTACCTCATCCATCCGTGAAGAAATGCGAAGTTTTTTATTGAAATTACCCAGTGAATAATCACTCAAAAGCCTGTTTATTTTCTTAAACCTGTTATCCATGAAATAAATTTATTTCCTAAATTTTTCAAGCCATTTCAATGCGTCGTCTTTTTTTGAAAAGATACGTGCAGGTATTTTAGGTTTTGTAACAGATAAAAAAAAATTTCCTAAAAAAGAACCGAAGGGAGAATCCAGAACAATAGCGGCTGCAATAATTCCTTGCACTCCTTCGTTTGAAGAAAGATAATCCCTGGCTTTCTTATCCATACTTATTACCCCCTGGTTGTATATCAATGTTACGACAGGATTATGATTCGCAAATTCCAATCTTGTTTTAACAATTTCTTTTGCCATTTCAAGATTGATCTTAAGATTTTTTTTATACGTCCCAATCATTAAATCATCCTGCAATTCAATGTGTACATACGGCGAATCGAGAATTTTAACCATAATATAACCCGTAAGTATAAAGCCTTAAGAAGAATAGTTAAGTCAAAAGTGTAAAAATCAGTGTTTTACTTGTTCTTTATCTACAGGATAAAGATAAAGTTTGTATCAATCTATTACAAACATCTATTCCGATGAAGTCAGGCAATGTAATTAATGATACTATTGATCAAATCATCACAGATGGAGTAAAAAGAGGAATACTTCATTTATACACTGAAGATGATACTTTATACGGCAATCACATTAGGCTAAAGGGCAAAGAAGTGGTTAATTTCGGATCCTGCAGTTACCTGGGTCTTGAATTTGATCCTCGCCTCAAAGAAGCTTCGAAGGCAGCAATAGATAATTACGGAACACAATTTTCTGAATCGAGAGCATATGTCTCCATTAAGCTATACCGGGAATTAGAAGAATTGTTTTATCAGGTGTTCGACGCGCCCTGTGTCATCACACCTACAACTACCCTAGGCCATTTGTCAAATATCCCGGTATTGATTTCGTCGGGAGATGCGGTAATTACAGATCAGCAGGTTCATAATTCGGTAAATACCGCCGTAAAGCTTTTGACCGCAGATCGTATTCATATTGAGGTATTACGTCACAACAGGATGGATCTTTTGGAAGACAGGATCAAAGCACTTCGAAGTAAACATGAAAAGATCTGGTATTTGGCCGATGGAATTTATTCTATGTTCGGAGATACGGCTCCTATAGATGAACTCTATGAATTACTTGACTTATATCCGCAACTTTATTTATATGTAGATGATGCCCATGGAATGAGTATTCATGGGAAGAATGGAAGTGGTTCGGTTCTCAACAACCGGCGTTTTCATCCAAAAATGGTTCTAGCTACTTCCCTTGCAAAAGCCTTTGCAACCGGAGGAGCTGTTATGGTTTATCCAAATAATGAGATGGCACGCAGAGTGAGAACTTGCGGAGGCCCATTAATCACATCCGGTCCCCTTCAACCAGCACAGCTGGGAGCTGCTGTTGCAGCCGCAACTATTCATCTTTCTGAGGAGATATACAACATGCAGGACGAACTTCATGAAAGGATTAAGTTCACCAACCTGATGCTTAAAAAATACCATCTCCCTGTGATTGCGGAAAATAACGCCGCTATTTTCTTCGTGGGGGTTCACCTGCCTAAAGTAGGATACAATATGGTCCGTCGCATGCTGGAGGCAGGTTATTATGTTAACCTTGGCATTTTTCCTGCAGTCCCCATGAAGAACACAGGGATTCGTTTTACTATCACCCGGTTGCATACATTTTTGCAAATTGAACAGATGATCCGTACAATGGCAGAAGAACTGCCAAAGGCACTGAAGGAAGAAGATGTAACTTATAAAGATATCTATAAAGCCTTCAAGTTGCCAGCACCCGAAGAGGTTTTACTCGACCAGCAAGTAGGCTCAGTAATCAGTCAGGCATTAACTCTAAAAGCATTTCATTTTAAAAGCATTCAGAACATTGACAAGAACGATTGGGATGCACTCTTTAAAAACAAAGGAAGTTTTGACTGGGAAGGAATGAAACTTCTCGAAAATAGCTTTCAAAATAATGAACTTCCTGAAGATAACTGGGAATTCGATTATGTTATTATAAAAGAAATCAAAACCGGAAGCCCGGTAGTTGCCAGTTTTTTTACAACCACATTGTGGAAAGACGATATGCTCTCTCCTGGAGAAGTTTCTGAAGCAGTAGAACTTAAAAGAAGAATTGACCCATATTATTTTACATCAAAAGTAACCTCCACTGGTTCGCTGCTTACAGAAGGTGAACATCTTTATATAGATAAATTATCCCCATTCTGGAAAGACGCAATGCATCTACTCTTCGACGAAGCCAACAAATTACAGGAGAAATACAATACCAATGGAATTGTATTACGGGATTTTAAGAATATGGATGATGAATTTGAAAGTTTGCTCATTGATAATGGGTTTTTTAAGATGGCAATGCCTGATAATAATGTTGTAAGTAATCTGGGATGGAAGAATGCTGAAGAATTTCATCGCTCCTTATCTAAATGTTCAAAAATACATTTCAGGAAAAATGTAAAAAGATTTAGTGATAAATATAAAATAGAAATTAAAAAGAATCCCACCGAAACTGATATCAGTCTCTGGTATTCACTTTACAAAAACGTAAAGAATAACAGTCTTGACCTGAATACATTTTCGTTGCCTAGAAAACTTTTTGCTAATATAGCGTGCAATGCCTCCTGGGAAACTCTTGAACTAAAATTGAAACCTGAAAACGGCCCGGAAAAAATAGTAGCCGTAGTATTTAGCCATAGTGAAGGAGAGAATTATATACCTATGATTATTGGCCTTGATTATACATACAACCCAACTTATAAAGTTTACCGTCAGGCATTGTTTCAGGTAAGTTTACGAGCAGGTGTACTCGGAAAGAAAAAAATTTTTCTAGGTTTCTCTGCATCTATTGAAAAGAAAAAAGTAGGGGCTGTGGCCTCCCCTACCTATGCATTTATGCAGATCAAAGATAATTACAATGCTCAAATGCTTGCCATGATGACTTTGGCGCCTGCCACATCAAATAAATGATCTGATTCAAATCCAATTTCATGATCTGCTTAACACTGAATTGTAAACATAAAAATTTTTTCATTTATTTAAGCCGATTAAATGAAATTGACCAGAGGCGAATTCTGCCAATTCAACCGTACTACCCGTCTCCAATTACTTAAGGAATTTGGCAAGAATATTCTGGAAAAAAAAATAAGAATGAGGGTGATATCAATTTATAAGATATCCAACTTCTATGTAGAAGTCTATGAAAATCTAGACAGCCACCAACTCGAAAAGGTAGAACCACTCTGGAATATGCGCATTCTCGATGTATATGATACTCTCTGATCCTTCGATTGAGTATAAAGACGTATCTATTAACAAGCTTTTATACGCAGAATAATCATCTCCTTAATATGTAATTTTGACTACCAGTAAAGATTGATTTAAACTTAATCCAACAGTTATGCGAACAGACTCTCTGATATGTGTGATGATGTTCAACAAAATAAATTGGATATGAAAAACCCGTTCCTTTCGTGCTTACGTTAAGCTACAGCGGTAGTTAGTGGATTAATTACGTATGGATCAGAATAAATTGAAACAGTAAAGTGAAACAATTATCTGATCCATACGATCGCTGAACAAGGCAGACCTTAGGAGATCCCTCCATTCACTTTTCCCTTATAACTGTAATATTCATGATATGTTCTAGCTTTTAGGATAGCATTTTTTATTACTATAAACTCCATTTTTGATCAGTTTCCATTAACCAAATTGCGCCGATGAATTTGTAACCATGTTTTTAGAAAGAACTACGGAATTATCTTTTGGAACAAGCTTTAATAATATTGTTGGTTTTGGAGAACGTAAAATAATATTACATTGGTTTATGGTGATCCCAAGCATCCAGGTAAAAATCGTGCTATTGTACGAATTATAGTATTCTATTTTTTGCCAGATGCTGACAAAGCTCTCCCGTAATATGTAAGATGCGATTAACTGATCAGAAGTACATTTCAGGATTACACCATTTAATGCAGGAGCATACTTATCATATAAGTAATTAAAAGTTGCGGCATCCTTATTCTTAAGAAGTGTAATGATATCAACCTCCACAAGCATAGTAGTAAGAAATTATTGCAAATGAATACTCCCTCATCTGCAAAAATGATGCTTGGAACGTTTACAAAGTTGAGTACAATTTTGTGCAAAATTGATAGCTAGATTATATACCCACATTAAACAAATCATAACTTAATTCCAGCAGTGTGTATAAGTATCCCCATAATTTGTTTGCCCCATGGCCCAATATTAGTATAACCTTTTTTACGTGTAACTAAATTCTTCACCTTATTAATATTCTTAAACAAATATTTAATTCTATTCATGAAGATAGGAGGTAATGCTTTTATGACAAGCTTCTCAATCAAAGATCTTGCTGAACTTTCTGGTGTTAAGCAACATACCATTCGAATTTGGGAACAGCGCTATTCCTTTTTACATCCTAAAAGAACCAGTGCTTCCCATCGGACATACACCGTTGAAGAACTAAACGTTCTTTTAAATGTGGCTTTGCTGAATCAAAATGGCTATAAGATATCTCATATAGATAAAATGACACTGGAAGATAAGGTGCAGGTTGTTGCTACTATTGTGCAGCAACAACAAAAAATAGTGCATGAATTGATCATCCAAATGGCAAAAATGAATGCAAAAGAATTTGATAAGGTATTAAATCATGGCATCCATGCCTGGGGAATACATGAAGCTATTCAACATATCCTTTTACCATTTTGTGAAAAGGTGGGATTACTTTTTAAAGGCTACAATAAGAACTATTTAGAGAACATAATTGTAATAAAACAAATTATTAAGCAAAAACTACTCCTGGGTATTGAAAACGCAGTGGCCTTAAACACCAGGGATAAGAAAGCTTTGTTTTTTTTGCCAGCAGGTGAACAACAGGAATTACCTTTACTGTATCTGCAGTACCTGCTTAAAATGCAGGGATTTGAGACTTTGTATCTTGGACAACATGTTTCCATAGAAAGCCTGGAAATGATCATCAGGCATACAAAACAGGACTATATAATTACAATGCTGGTTAAAAGGATCAGCCGCCCTCTTCTGGTATCATTTGTAGAGAAACTCCCCAAATTATTTGGTAGATCATCTTTCATTTCAATAGAAAATCACTTGCCATTGGAAAAGCAAAAGCACTATAAATATGCACCAACCCTTTTCAATGCGTATGAATTGATATTAGAGGAGAATAAGTGATAGACCTATTTGGAATTTTGACCCTTTTCAATGGTTTCTTTTCGCTCGATAATAGCTTCCATAACAGAACTGGCAAATCGTTTTAGAAGATCTACTTCTAAAGGAGTAAATTCTCGGGGCTTTTTATCAACGACACATACGGTACCGATATTAAATCCTTCGGGGGTGATAATGGGGGCGCCGGCATAAAATCGAAGTCCAAAGTTCCCAACAACAAGAGGATTAGCTAAAAGACAAGGTTCTTTTAATGCATCTTCAAAAATGGTGGGTTGCGGTTCCAGTATTGCAAGAGAACATAAGCTAATTCCCCTTGGTACCGACATGGTATCTTCCATTCCCACATTTGCCTTAAAAAAAACGTGTTCTGTATCTACCAAAGAAATGAGGGCAATTGGTGTTTCAAAACATTTGGCAATTAAATGGGCGAGGTTATTAAAATAGCTTTCTGGCGGAGTATTAGAAATTTTATAAGCCCGAAGCATTTGAATTCTTTCCTCCTCGTTTAGTGGAATTATAGGCTTACCAAATGTATTGAGCATAACAATACTCTTTTTAACAAGTTAGAATATACGATTCAGGCATTATACGGCCCGAAGTAGAAGTACTAAATATACTACTCCTTAAGGGAAGTGACGATGAACTATTTCTCGTTATCTTATTCTTAAATCCATTTTTAAAGCGGGTATCATCCACTAAAATATAAAATGAAATACTTTTCAACTGAAATACAGTGGGGGCCAGTAAGACTTTCACAACAAACTCCATACCCGTGAAGCATGTTATTTAAACCACTGTTAAAAATGATTTAGTCTGCTGAACATTCCCGGGGCTTGTGAATCCTAAGCCTGTTAGAGAAATAATTCCTCCTAATCAATAATGTATAATATTTATAATTTAAGAGCAGGATTTTTATGATAATCAAATAGATTAAAATACGTTGCATTACCTTAGAGGCATGTTTTTTAAAGCACGCTTCTAGTAAGTTATCTACCATGCTAAGAACTGCCCAAGCCAGGCCCCTCATTCTTGTTTTTCCATTTTGTATATTATCTCATTACCTCAGGTGCTTAATCCTTTGCAAGGAATTCAAAAAATATTTTGAGGTACGCATTGCATATCATCCTTCTTTTGCTTCTTTTATTGAAGAGCAAAAGATTGATATATTTAATTGCGAAGCCCTTAATGGCAGTTCTGCAGTAGAGGCGATAAAACAATTTGATTTCTCGTGGATTAACGAAACAGATCTGGAACGAGTATACCTGGAACAAGTACGGGTAATAAATCAATATAAACCAGTGGCAGTATTAGGAGACCATTCTCCCACTCTTAAAATGGCTGCTGAATCAACATCTGTGCTCTTTATTTCTATTTTAAACGGGTACATGAGTAAGTACTATTCTGGCCACCGAACTATATCAAGAACCCACCCTTTATTTCCTTTATTAAAAATGCTTCCCCCATTTATTGAACGGTTATTAACTAAACAAGGAGAGGCAACTGCTTTTAGACAATTGCATAAACCCTTTAAAAAAATCAGGAAACGATTTCGGATTCAATCAAAATCGGGGTATTTGGATGAGATGGAAGGTGATATTAATCTAATATGCGACCTGGAAGATCTTTTTCCTCAAAAACGATTGCCGCCCAATTATCACCTGATTAAACCTTTAATTTACGAGCCTCCTACAGCATTATCTGATATTGCTACCAGATTGGTAAATACCAAAAAAACAATATTGGTTTCTATGGGCAGCACAGGTGACTGGCAAAAATTGTATTTCCTGAACGATAGTTATTTTGAAAAATATAATATAGTGACAACAGGTGACCAGTCGCGGGTATTACATGCAGCTCACATCATCCCATTTTTATTTCTAAATATACACGACATTTTCCCTTCTACGGATCTTCTAATTTGTCATGGTGGTAATGGTACTATTTACCAGGCATTGTTATATCAGATACCTGTCTTATGTAAAACCAGTCATTGCGAACAGGAATGGAATAGTCATGCACTTGAAAATAACCAATTGGGAAAAAATCTGGATGGAACAGACGATCTGGATCAGTATAAAAAAATTATCGAGGAATGGTTACTAAAAAAGGAGACTCAACATTTTCGATCGGTAAGTGACAGTCTAAAGAGAAAGTCTTTTGAATTACCTCAAATCATACAGCAATTATCACATTCGCTAGGCGAGGATATGCCGTTAACCCAATCTCATAAAGACTCTGTGGATGCTGCCTGAAACAGGTTCAAATTTCCCTGACTAACCAATAATAGGTGCTTTAGATGTTTTCCAGTATGAAATGATCACTTCTAAGGAATGTTTAATCGTTTTATAAGTTTCTCCCTTTAGAAAAAACCCATGGGCTCCAATATCGTATGCTCTTTTTACTTGCTCGTTGGAAGCCGCGGTTGACCAGAATACAAAAGGAACACCTTTATAATGAATAGCAGTTTCTTCGGAAATTCTGTTTCTCAACTCAAATCCATCCATTTGTGGAAGATTTACATCACAAATAATAAGAAAGGGATTCGTAGGATTGTCTTTTAGATGTTGAAGCACTGCCATTCCGCTATCAAAAAAAAACAACTGATTGTTCTGACCCAGTTCTTCCCAAATTTCCTTGATAATCACATGCTCATCAGTATCATCATCTACAATAAATACCGGCGAATTGTCCATTTTATAAAAATTTGATGCATGTAAACCCTTACTTCTTCAAACTAAAGTAAATTTCTACCTAAATAACCATGCCTATGAGGATATCGGTTTAATTGAGGTTAAAGAAATTAGATATATAGATTATATTTGACTTACGCCCACAATTACGGAGATGTTCCATTAAACATCAAAGGAAAGTGGTTTTCTTGCAGTGACCCATTTAAGTTCAGGTTTCCCCCTTTTCAGTAACTAATAAACTAATCTTTATGAGTGAGTCACCAAATCAAATTTCTTTTGAACAAATGGCTGAATTGCTAATCGAGAAGAGAAACATTTACAATACGATGCTGAATGAAGACAGAGAATTTGAACAGGTAAAATCTCTTTTTATAGAAATAAGAGAATTGGAAAAATCAATCCAGGGTTGGCAGGATGAGATTTCAAAACAATAAACGAACCCCTTAGAATTAGTTATCGATTTCTAAGTTGGTGACTTTTGTTACCATCAATTAAATATCGCGCCACATCGGTAACCCGATTGCCAACTACATTCACCGCTTCACGAATCTTCTCTTCTGAAACCCCATAGCGCTCCGTCCAATCGTTTAGCTCATACTCCTCATCGATATTCAAAATTTTGTCCTCGCGAATATTCTTTTGACGCATAGAGTTATACATACAATTTTAATTTTAAAATTAAATTTTCATGCCATCGATGGAAATTGTTTACTCCTATAAGTTTTCACTTGCTGTGAATTCAGCAAACACAACATGGCTTCATCAATCCAAGGTATTCCATCTTTGTTTTAGATATAAGTGATGGCACTATCCTGGTTTGCAAATAAAAAATGTATCTCGCTGATAAACTTTAAAAAATATGGGGCATAAACAAATGGAGCAACTAAATGTTTTTAAAGAATAGCCCAATATGCACATTACATCCATTTCGATATTCCTTAACTTCATTGATACCGATATGTTGCACAAACCTTTTACTGAATCAGTAGACAAAGAGGATAATTTCAAAATTTTTGAAGCCACTCCAGGAATTCGCGGTTTGCTTCTTCCCAATGCCCCACATTATACCATTGTAGGCTTGACAGATGATGCCATAAAAGTTAGTGGATTATCCCGGGACCAATTAATCGGGCAAAGTATTTTTGTAATGTTTCCAGCAAATCCTGAAGATCCTGATTTCACGGGGCAGAGAAATTTGAGCGCATCTTTTGAGCATGTTACAACTTACAAAACAGCACACCAGATGCCGCTCCAAAGGTATGATGTTGCCCAGCCCGACAGTTCGTTTGATGAAAAATATTGGCAGTATTATAATTCTCCGGTTCTGGATGAAGATGGCAATATTAAATATATCATCCATGCCTGCGAAGATGTAACCGATAAAGTAAAATCGGCACAGCGGGCAACAATTACTCAAAATAATTTTGAGTATTTTTTTAACCAGGCGCGGGCTCCATTTGCAATTATAAAAGGAAGGGATTTTATTTTTTCTTTTGCCAACCCTGCATATACCGAACTCTTAAATGGAAGGCAACTTGTAGGAAAAACGGTGCTTGAAGCCATTCCTGAATTAAAGGATCAGCCTTTTATAAAACTTCTCGAACAAGTATATGAATCGGGAGTACCTTTTCATGCTTCTGAAATACCAGCCACCGCTATATTTAATAAAGGTGAAGTAGCAATAACCAGGTATTTCAATCTAAGCTACACTCCTTATAAAAATGAAAAAGGTGAAACAGAAGGAATTCTAGCATCTGGTTATGATATTACGGAGCAAGTAGAACTTCGCAAAAAGGAACAGATTTCTAAGTTGAATGAACAGGCATATTCTCTTTTCATGCAGGCGCCAATACCGATCTCCATTTTTAAAGGCCCTGATTTTATTATAGAATTGTCTAACGATGCTTCCATGTTATTGGCGGGTACTACAAAAGATGTAATTGGAAAGCCTTTACTAGAAGTATTTCCGGAGGCGGAAGCACAAGGCTTCATTTACTTATTACAAAACGTGGTCAAAACCGGTCAGCCGTATCATGCCATAGAAACTCCTGTGACCTTTAAATATAATGGCATAGAACAAACCCGCTATATTAATTTAGTTTACCAGCCATATTATGAATCAGATGGCAGCATTTCAGGGGTTATAGCAATTTCTAATGATATTACCGAGCAAGTAATCTCCAGGAAGAAAGTGGAAGTATCTGAGATGCGCTTTCGCAATGTGGTAGAGCAGGCCCCCGACCCAATATTTATTTTAAAAGGGGAGAACATGGTACTTGATGTTGCCAACGAACCTCTTTTAAATTTATGGAACATAGGAAGGGATGCTATAGGTAAAGCTTTTCTTGAAATTTTACCAGAAATGAAAGACCAGGGTTTTTTGGAACTTTTGGTTGATGTTTATCATAGTGGCAGATCGTATTATGGCTACGAAATGCCTGCGGTTTTTCTGAGAGCAAATGGAATGAAAGAAACCACCTATTTTGATTTCGTATATCAACCCTATCGAGAAACAGATGGATCTATATCCGGAGTTTTAGTTATAGCCACAATTGTTACAGAAAGAGTTCTGCTTAAGCAAAAACAGGCAGAGACCGAAAATAATTTCAAAAACCTGGTCATGCAGGCCCCTGTAGGAATTTGTATATTAAAAGCGCCTGAACTTATTTTTGAAACTGCCAATAATTTGTACCTCGAACTAGCCATGCTCACCTGGAATTCAATCGAAGGCAAAAAATTCCAGGATGTGTTTGCTGATGTAGCCGCTTCCACCTTTATTGATCCATTGAAAAATGTCATTTTAAATGGTAAAGCTTTTCATGGGAAAGAATATGAGATAGAATTGATTCGCAAAGAATTAAAAAAAACCATCCATATTGATTTTGTTTATGAACCTTTAAAAGAACCTGATGGAACGATAAGTAGGATTATGGTCCTTGTGATAGACGTCAGCGATAAAGTAATGGCTAGAAAAAAAATAGAAGAGAGTGAAAAGGAATTACAGAAACGTGTAAAAGAAAGAACCGCAGAACTTGAGAAAAAAAATAATGAGTTGGAACAATTTGCGCATGTAAGCAGTCACGATCTGCAGGAACCGTTACGAAAAATCCGCTTATTTACCGAAATGATTATGGTGGAGGATTATGATCGACTGAGTGAGTTATCAAAATCAAGGTTTGAAAAAATAACAGATGCCGCTTTTCGAATGAGCAGTTCCCTAAGTGAACTCTTAAATTTTACAAGCCTTACTAAAGAAGAACAGTTTATAGATACTGATCTGAATGAAATTGTAAAATCTGTGGAAACTGATCTTGAAGTGGTCATTGAGCAAAAAAATGCTTTGATCCATCGCCCTATATTACCTACTATCAAGGCCATTCCTCTGCAAATGCACCAGTTGTTTTATAACCTTTTAAACAACGCGTTAAAATTTTCAAAACCGGGTACAGCCCCCATAGTAGACATCAGTTATAAAAAATTGACAAACGATAAAAAACTAAATTATAAAGACATTGATCTTAGTAAGGATTATTTTGAAATAGTTATAACAGATAATGGGATTGGATTCGAGGAACTTTATGCTGATAAGATTTTTATGATGTTTCAACGACTTCACGACCGCCAAAAATTTGTTGGTACCGGTATCGGCCTAGCTATTTGTAAAAAAGTTGCGATTAACCATGGCGGACAGATCTATGCCATATCAAAACCAAACCTGGGGTCTGCATTTCATGTTGCTCTACCCTTTAATATGAATTAAATCTGAGAACGGGTTATAGTTTACAATTTTAAGATTGCTTTTGTTGAAGATTCGCAATGGCTTCAAACTCGTCAAACAACTTCCAGCTGAGTCTTTCAAAAATCGCATAGTGCTTCATGTACACATTATGATGATGCCTCGTGGGTAGGTATGTCTCTGGCAATTCGACAGTTTTAGCTGCTTCATCAAGGTTCTTGTATATACCAATTTCTGTAGCGCTAAGCAGGAAAGCACCAACGGCAACACTATCAGAATCGCTTTTCGTATTAACAGGCTTATTAAAAATATCTGCGATCATTTGCGCCCAGAAAGGGAAAGAGGCAAACCTCCCGTTTACGCATAGACTGTTTATGGTGCGATGTTCTTCCAGTGTTTTGCCAATACTATAAATGGCATATAAAATTCCCTCGATCGTTGCCCGAACAAAATGTTGCTGCTCATGCTTTATATTTAAACCAAAATACACACCTTTTGCATTGGCATTCCAAATCGGCGCTCTTTCGCCCTGTAAGTAAGGAAGAAATAGGAGCCCCGCGGAACCTACCGGAACTTTTGATGCATCATCGATCAAATGCTCCATACATCCTTCGAGATCGAATGCCCGTTTAAAATCCCCAAACTGCTTGGCGAACCATTCAAATACAGCACCGCCATTATTTGTAGGTCCGCCGGAAACATAATTATTCTCGGTAAGCAGGTAGTTGAAGAACCGTTGCTTTTCATCCTTCAATACTTTTTTTCCCATTACTCTTACAGCACCACTATCTTCAATTGTTATCGTTGCTTTACCTTCTCCCCAGATCCCGCCACCAAGGGTAGCCAGGCATCCATCGCTTGAACCGGCAATGATTTTTACTTTAGCGGGAAGACCTAAGGATGATTGATATTCTTTTCGAAGTTTTGCGCTGGAATAAAAAACAGGAACCAGTGATGGTAATTTATCAGCGGTAATTCCGGCATGCTTCAATGCATCGCCTTCCCATTCCCAGGTGTGAATATTTAATAAACCTGTAGCTGATGCAATACTGAAATCCATTACATATTCCCCGGTTAATTGTTGAATGATGTATGATTTTATTGATAAGAATTTTTTTGCCTGCTTAAATCTTTCTTTGTCATTATTTTTTATCCAGGTGATCTTATTCAAAGGAGACATAGGATGAATAGGTGTTCCTGTAGCATTATAAAGGATTTTTCCAAACGATGAATGAATTAAATCATGTGATTCTTTCTTGGCACGATTGTCGGACCAAACGATAGCATTACCCACAGGAATTCCATTTTTATCAGTGGTCATTACGCTATGCATAGCTGCACTAAAGCAAATAGAAACAACCTTGTACTTTTTAGGATGGATTTTTTCATTTAAAAAATTCTTTAACACATAAAGCATGGTAATAAAAATTTGTTCAGGGTCCTGCTCGCTATAATCGGGTTTTGTATGAAATGTAGGATAGGAACCTTTAGTAAAACCAATAATACCCCCTTTCAGATCAAATCCAGAAACCTTTACAGCTCCTGTACCGAGATCAATTGTAATAATGCAATCCATTTTGTAGTCATTTACTTGTTTGGAATATTCTTTTTTCTGAACTCGCTTGGCGTATACCCTGTTAATTTTTTAAATGTGGTGGCAAAGTGTTGCGACGAATAGAACCCTATCTCCAAGGCTATGTCGGTTACATTTACATCCTTTTGTTTTAATAATTTTAGGGCTTCCGATATACGTATATTGATTACATAATTCAATGGGGAAAAACCGGTATAGCTTTTTACCCTCTCCGAAAATGCGGTGGTTCCAAGACCCACTAATGCTGCCATTTCTTCCACCGTCCATGGGTGTGATAAATTTTCACGAAGCGTGTTCTCTAATTTCATAAAAGTTTGTGGAAAGTCTCTGCGCGAATCATTCTGTCGGGTGAGTTGTCGTGCAAGTAAAATTAAAAGTTCATCAATCACCTGATTTGTCCTGGTAGTATACCCAATTTCCTGATTGAATAATTCCTGTTGGATCTGGTGAAACAATACCCCAGCTTCTTTCAATTTTGATAAAACAGGCTTATTATTAAGTATTAAAAGTTTTCCAATGGCCCTGCTTTCGATATCCGAAAGACTGCTCCATTTTCCCGGTATAAGTTTTCCCGTAAGCGCCAATTCCTTTAACTGGATAAATAACCATGAAACAGTACCTATATCTAATAAATCTTTTTCGCCACCTAGCAATTGCCCGGGCAGAATAATCGCCAGGTCTCCTGGATAAAGAATAAAATGTTGCTCATCAATGATCCATTCAAATTTTCCATCCAAAACATAATAAAGCCTTAAGAGATCAGTAGCGGATGCTTTAAGAGAATTAAATTGAATGTTAGTATTCTTCTTTGAACCGAATTCAACAATGTGCGGAAAGGGAAGCAGTTCGATGCAACCTTTTTTAAAAATAAAATGGTTCATGCAAGCATCATTGATCGGCTAATATACATTTATTAGAAATTTCTTTTCCTGAACAATATTAACCCCCGGAATGAATTACCAAATCCATTTATCATTTGTATAAAATTCAACGCTGATGTTTATTGGAAGTTTTTTGTTTCCAGGTTTGGATACTTTGTGTTCGCATATATTCTCACTCTCCAAGAACAAACGATTTCTTACCTAACAACTTGCTATTATGAGAAAAAAATTAATGTCGGAATTATCCCAGTTATTGAGTAAACTCTTCATTCTTTTATTATTCAGTGTAAGTTTTTCAACAACAGCCTATTCTCAAACAGTATCAGGAACGGTTTCAAATGTAAACAACCAACCAGTATCCGGAGTAACTGTGCAGATTAAAAATACTACCCGGGCTACGGTTACAAATGATGCAGGCCGCTTTCAGATAGATGTTTCAGGAAATGAAGTTTTAGTGTTTAGTTCTGTAGGTTTCACTACAAAGGAGATGCCGGTAAATGGTAGAGGCACCATAAATGTTAGTCTTGAAAGTGGCGGAGAAGATTTGAATGAAGTAGTAGTGACTGCATTAGGAATCAAAAAAGAATCCAAAAGACTTGGTTATTCTACTGCCACAGTAAATCCGGAACAACTTACTACCATTCGAACTACTAATTTAGGGAATAGCCTGCAGGGTAAAGTTGCAGGCCTTAATGTATCCCCTCCCGCAGGTGGACCTGGCGGTTCTTCTAAAATTCGTATCCGTGGTCAATCTTCTTTTGGGGGGAATAATTCTCCTTTGATAATCGTTAATGGAATTCCCATTAATAATACAGGAATCTCTGCAGGGGGCTCTAACGGAAATGGCACCGGAAATCCTACCGGCGGTTCATCGGACCAGGGTGATGGATTGCAAAGTATTAACCAGGATGATATTGAATCTATGACAGTGTTGAAAGGTGCCGCTGCAGCTGCCTTATATGGTTTCAGGGCGAAAGATGGTGTCATCATCATCACTACAAAATCAGGTACAAAAAGTACGGGTATCGGCGTAGAAATCAATTCGAATTTTCAAACAGAAAGAGCCCTCGACTATACGGATTTCCAGTACGAGTATGGACAGGGAGAATTTGGCAAACGACAAACCACGGTTACAGAAGCGCAAAGCTCCGGTGTATTTGCATTTGGTGAAAAGTTTGATGGAAAACCAACTCCTCAATTTGATGGATCAACACAGCCTTACCTTCCTAATAAGGATCGCATCAAGGATTACTACCGCCGGGGCTATAGCTGGACAAATTCTGTTGCTTTATCGGGTGGAAGCGATAAGGGAAATTTCCGTTTGTCTTTTGCGAATACTGATGCAGAAGCGATTGTACCTAATTCGGATTATCATAAAAAGATATTGAATGTTGGATTGAATTATCATTTTACTCCGAAATTCTCCGCACAATTGAATGCGAACTATTCCAATGAATACAACCACAATCCCCCACAAATTGGAATTCAGGATATGAACGCAAATAGTACCATTTATACCATGGCCAATAGCATCGATGTAAAATGGCTGAGGGACAAGTTTAGGGATGTAAATGGTAACGAACAACCCTTAGCGAGGTTTACAAATCGCAATAATCCTTACTGGGTGGCGTATGAAAGATTTGAAAATGTTCGTCGCGACCGTATTCTTGGGAATGTTTCTCTGCGATACCAATTGCTGGATTGGCTATATGTGCAGGGCCGTGTCGGTCAGGATTATTATACCCGGCCATATGATTACGACCGCCCCACAGGCACACGGTCTATCGGGGCTGCTACAGTAGGTTTTAATGGATTTTATTATCAGGATGTAACTACCTACCGTGAACGCAACCTTGATTTCCTAATAGGCGGAAATCATAATTTTGGGGCTTTTGGAGTGGATGTAACATTAGGTGGAAATCAGTTGCAACAGATTTTTGACAGAGTGAGCACCAGCGTTACTAACTTTTATGTTCGCGGCTTGTACACAATTGGCAATGGACAAACAAAATCACCAAACTATGAGTACAGCAAAAAGAAGGTGAACTCCCTGTATGGCTCTGCAGAATTTTCTTTTAAAAGCATGTTGTATCTGACCCTTACTGCCCGTAATGACTGGTTCTCTACATTGAATCCTAATTCAAATAATTATCTCTATCCTTCCGTAAGTGGCAGCTTCATTTTTACTGAACTGTTTTCCAGGTCACCATCGTGGTTAAATTATGGTAAGCTTCGTGCTGCTTACGCAGAAGTAGGGGGCGACACTGATCCTTACTCCAGCAATCTTTACTATTCGGTTAATGCAAATACATTTAATGGGATAGGTCTTGGAACCGTTGCAACGAGTGTTTCTCCCAATCCGAATTTGAAGCCTCTAAAAGTTAAAGAGTCGGAGCTTGGTTTAGAATTACGCACATTAAACAATCGTGTTAATCTCGATTTTTCAGTTTACCATAAGAACACCGTTGATGAAATTCTGAATGTTGATATTTCGAATGCATCTGGTTACAGTCAAACAAAAGTGAATATAGGCAAGCTGCAAAATAGAGGATTGGAAGTATTACTTACACTGGTACCGGTTAAACAAAAAGATTTTATGTGGGAAACCGGTTTCAATGCAAGTTATAATGAAAGCAAAGTATTGCAGTTAGCAAATGGGCAACAACGCTTTGATGTAGGATCAGGGGAATTTTTCGGATTTGTATCACATGAAGTGGGTCAACCTTTAGCGTCGTTGCGTGGCTTTGACTATAGAAAAGATGTTAAAGGAAATATTATTACCTCAGGCGGGCTTTTTCAGCAAGGTAATATTATAACTTTTGGAAGCGCCATACCCAAATGGGTCGGAGGCTGGTTAAATACTATTCATATAAAAGGTTTCCGCATCTTTACGCAGATTGATTTTAAAGCAGGGCATAAGATTATCTCCAACTCCAATCTTAATTTTCTTCGGGAGGGATTATCCCAGTCTTCTTTAGTGGGTCGTGAAGGGGGGGTACAATTTGAAGGATTTAATGCAGATGGAACTCCCAATGGCACAAAAGTAGAAGCACAACAATTTTACACGCAATACAGGAGTACCAATATTGCAACCCCTTTTATTTATAGTGGCAGCTTTGTTCGATGGAGAAGTTTATCATTAGGCTATGACATGACCAAATTTGTAAAAAGAACCTTCATTAAAGGACTCACTGTTTCTGTGGTAGGTACTAACTTACTAATGATCAAAAAATACATTGACAATTTAGATCCGGAAGCACAAGTGTCAGCATCGGACAACCTTCAAGGTATAGAAACCCATACGTTGCCTACAACGCGTGGCTATGGTATGAATGTAAACATCAGGTTATAATCATCATCAAACCTCAAACAAATGACCAAACAACTTTTTAATATAATGATCTTTGCTGCTTTGATTCTGAGTTCAGCCGGCTGTGATAAAGATTTTGAGCAGGTCAATCAAAACCCCGTATTAGCTACTTCACTGGATCCAGGCTATCTTTTTTCAAATGCTCAATTTGGGTCGGCCATTTTTACCATACATTATCAATCAGAAATAGTTCAGCAGATCAATACTCCATACACAGGCGTTTTGGAAGGGGGTAATCACAATATTATATATGATCCCAATACCAGTCAAACTTTTAACCTGCTATATACAGGATCAACAACAAATGGAGTGGGTGCAGGCCCGGTAAAATTATTAACGGATGTAATCAATCAAACTAAAGCGAATCCTTTACGAGGCAATCTTTATCAAATGGCGCGCATCTGGCGAGCCTATACATTCCAGGTGCTGGTAGATACTTATGGAGATGTGCCTTATTCAGAAGCGGGTAAAGCTTTTCTCGAAGGCACTAATCTGCCAAAGTATGATGACCAGAAAGTTATTTATGATGACCTTTTAAAAGAAGTGAGTGAGGCAACAAAGGCATTAGACGCTTCCAAGCCAACCGAAGCGGGGGATCTGTTTTACAAAGGGAATATTCCTCAATGGAAAAAACTGGGCAACTCCCTTTTATTACGTATAGCCATGCGGTATACTAAAATAGATATTAATAAAGCTAAGCAATATGCGATTATTGCCACCGATCCGGCAAACGGCGGAGTCATGCAATCTAATGCTGATAACGCTTATCTTACTTTTAACAGCGCCTTCAATCATCCTAATGCCAATACCTTCCAGGGAACAGAACGTGCAAATTATTATCTGGGAAAGCCATTTGTAGATTACTTAAAAACTACTAATGATCCCCGCCTCGCTTTCATCGCTGTGAAATATGCTACGCCTGCTAATCCATTAGCAACCGCAGGAGCGGAGGATACCAATCCAGTAAACCAGGAAGGTATGCCTTATGGTTATAATGAATCAACTATTACCACAGCTCCAGGATATCCAGGCAAAACAGGTGCAGCTTACAAATATTCTCAGCTCAACAGGCGTACAGTTGCTAAAATTGATGCCCCGGAATTTTTTATCACGTACGCACAAACACAATTGCTCCTGGCAGAAGCTGCTTTTAGAGGATTTATTTCAGGAAGCCCAGGCAGTTTTTATGATGCCGGCGTAAGAGCTCATATGGATCAAATGAAACAATTCGATGCCAGCGCAGTTATTAGCTTGGGGCTAATGGATGCTTATTTATTATCCAATCCCTATAATGCGGCAAAAGCGTTGGAGGTGATCAATACACAATACTGGATCGCTTCTTTTTTAAATGGACCAGAGGTATGGGCAAACTTTCGGCGCAGTGGGTTTCCACTTTTACCTCCTAACCCATACCCATCTGCAGATGCTACCGTGAAAGGTGATTTTGTACATCGTTTAGTTTACCCCGTTCGGGAGAAATCAGTGAATACGATTAATTATAATGAAGCCGTAGCAAGAATGGGTGCTGATAATCTTGCTACCCGCATTTTTTGGGATAAATAGATCTTTTTCTTATAGCAAGTAGAATTTTAATAATTCGAAAGGCCTTTTGTTTCTACAAATGGGTCTTTCTTTTTACTTTCATTTTCGATTCCGGGGTTCACCTTTCGAAAAACTACCGTCACAATAAAGTGCTTAGCTTGCAGAAACACTTAAAAGCTTAAATTTTTTAGCCTTTATGAAGTATTTCATGGGAGTTGATATTGGTACAACGTCATTAAAAGCCATAGCATTTAATGAAAGTGGAGAAGAGATTTGCAAATATTCGGTTGGCTATGAAATGCAACATCCCCATCCTAACTATTCAGAACTGGATTCTATAGAAATTTTGAATGCTGTTGTTTATTCTATAAATAAAATCCTTGACACTCTTTCTCCATCAAAACCGGCCTTTATTAGCTTTAGCGCAATGATGCATAGCCTGATTGCTGTAGATGATCAAGGTGATCCTCTTACCAATTGTATTATTTGGGCCGATAACAGAGCGGCGAATATTGCTGAAAATCTGCTTAGTACAGAAGAAGGAGAGCGATTTTATCATTCTACTGGTGTTCCTATTCATGCAATGTCTCCTTTTTGCAAATTGCTTTGGCTTAAAGAAAATGAACCTGAAATTTTTCAAGACGCTTATAAATTTATAGGTATCAAGGAATATATTTTTTATAAGTTATTGGATACTTACGTAATCGATACCGCCATTGCTTCTGCAACCGGTTTGCTTAATCTTTACTCACTTCAATGGGATAAAAGTATTCTTGAAACTCTTGACCTTACGGAAGATAAGTTGTCGCAAGTAGTGCCGGTAGAACAGTTGTACTATACCAATCAAAATAGTAATAAACCCTATATATTAAATGTTTCTACTGATACTCCTTTTGTAATAGGAGGAAGCGATGGAGCTTTAGCAAACCTGGGAACAGGTTCCATTTCCAGTGATTCCATGGCCGTCACTATTGGAACCAGCGCTGCCGTCCGTATTCTTTCCGATCAGCCAGTGACAGAAAAAAACATGAGCATCTTTTGCTATCATGCAAGGGGTGGCCAATATATTATCGGAGGAGCCAGTAATAACGGCGCTATTGTCATTCAGTGGTTAAAAGAATCCTTACTTCAGACTAAGGAAAGCCATCAGCAGCTTTTTGAATTAGCGGAAAAAATAGGGGTTGTAAGTGATGATCTGTTGTTTATTCCCTATATCCTGGGTGAAAGAGCTCCTGTGTGGAACGCCCATGCGAAAGGTATTTTTTTTGGCCTATCCATCAATCATACAAAAGCTCACCTTATCAGGGCGGCTATGGAAGGGGTGACTTATAATTTATATAGCATTGCGAGACACATGATGAAAAAAACGGCAGTAAAAGAAATTTATGCCACCGGAGGTTTTGCCCAAAGCTCCTTATGGCTTCAGATACTTGCTGATATTTTTAACTGTAAGGTTTTGGTATCTGGTTCATTGGAGAGTTCGGCATTAGGGGCCGTGATGGTAGGGATCAAAGCACTTAATATACCTATTGCTATTCGGCCATCGATCGTTTCGGAACATGAACCCAACCTCTTCAATCATGAAGTTTATCAAAAACAATTCCATAAGTTTGAAAGGATTTATAAACTATTAAAAAGTGAATTTGTTTCCACCAATCAATTGATTACTCCCATCCCTGCTTAACAGATCTATCATTATAAATTGAACTTGCTATATGATTAAGAAAAATCTTCTCTTTATTTTCTTTCTGGCTATTGGATTGATTTCCAATTCGCAGCAGATTACACCCACGGCGGAACAAATTAAAGTATACACTCCTGATTGGAATGGTGAACGTACTACTGATGGGAGGCCGAAAGTCGCAGATAAGTTTTTGAATCGCCTCAAAAATGTTTCGATGGAAGAAGCATGGGGATATCTCCGTAATAAAGGATACCACAACCAATATGAAAATGACTGGATAGTAATTCGGCCAGATTCCGTAATGGTTGGTCGTGTTGTAACGGCGCAGTATATGCCTTTACGTCCAGATGTTGATAAACTAATTAAGGATAAAGGAAAAACAGAAGGGCGTATTGGAGGAACAAATTCATGGCCCATTGATGTACTCAAAGACGGAGATGTGTACGTGGCAGATAGCTATGGAAAAATTGTTGATGGCACTTTGATTGGGGATAACCTGGGAAACGCCATTTATTCAAAATCACACCGGGGAGTAATTTTTTATGGATCTGTTAGGGATATTGAAGGCCTTGAAGAAATAAAAGGTTTTAATGGATGGATTAAAGGTTCGGACCCTTCGTATATTCAGCAAATGATGCTTACAGGGATTAATATTCCTATTCGGATTGGAAGAGCAACTGTTTTACCGGGCGATATCGTACTTGCAAAAAAAACCGGAACTGTTTTCATACCTGCTTCAATGGTTGAGGACCTACTGCTAAATGCTGAATTTATCATGCTGCGGGATGATTTTGGAATTCAACGATTAAAAGAAGGAAAATTTACTCCCGGACAAATTGATCAGCAATGGACTGACGAGATCAAGAAAGATTTTTTACAATGGCTGGATACCAAAAAAAATCTTCCAATGACACGAAAAGAATTAGATGATTATATGAAAGCGAGGACGTGGTGAGTCGTTGATAGTTTATAGTTCATAGTCATAGTAAGAAAGATTGTTCATGTTTTTGAAAAGGAATTATCGCAAGGATTTACAAATAAGGAGATCTGATTCTTTTTTATTATGAATTCTAAAGTCTACAACAATCATATCATCCACCACCATGAACCCTCGATCATGAACTATCAACCATCACCCATAAATCATGAACTAACAAAACTTTTCATATCAAAAACTAACCATTATGACTCCATCCCAAAAATTTTTATCCAAGATTGGTCTCAAAGATCCTGAAACTGTTGACGATAAGAAGAATGAAGAATCCCAGCGTGAAAATCCCCGCCGTTCTTTTTTAAAAAAGACAGCCCTGGGTGGAATAGCTCTGGGAAGTTCGGCAATGTTGTTACCCATTGAAGATGTGATAGCGCAAAGCACGCAAAAGGTCAATCGGGCTTCATCGCCTTCCGATTTAAAAATTACGGATATGCGCTATTGTGTTATACAAAATGTTGGCCGTACACCCATCATTCGGATCGATACCAACCAGGGAATTTATGGTTTAGGCGAAGTAAGGGATGGCGCCGATGAGCGTTATGCGTTAATGTTGAAAAGTCGCATTCTCGGACAAAATCCTTGTAATGTAGAAATGCTCTTCAAAACCATTAAGCAGTTCGGCGGACATGCCCGGCAGGGAGGTGGTGTATGTGCAGTGGAAATGGCTCTTTGGGATTTATGTGGCAAAGCTTATAATGTTCCAGCCTGGCAGTTATTAGGAGGAAGGTATCGCGATAAAGTTAGAATCTATGCAGACACTCCGGAAGCCTCCAATCTCGACGAATTTAAAGCAAGGATCAAGCATCGTTTAGTGGACCAGGGAATGACATGGCTTAAAATGGATATTTCTATTGGAGCAATAAAGGGAATACCGGGAGCACTTATTAACAGTAAATTCTGGGGCTCCAATCTGGCACAATGGAATGGAGGATATATGGACTATGCAAATACCAAGCATCCTTTCACAGGAATACAGATCACAGAAAAAGGCCTTGATGAAATGGCGAAGATCGTTGATGAAGTTCGATCCGTGGTCGGCTATGAAATACCGATAGCTTCAGATCATTATGGGCACTTCGATTTAAACAATGCCATACGATTTGGAAGGAAAGTAGAGCCCTATCGTTTAGCATGGCTGGAAGATATGGTTCCATGGGAATATACCGAACAATTTAAATCAATGACTGACGCGTTGGAAACGCCCACTCTTACCGGGGAAGACATTTATTTGCTGAGTGGATTTAAGTCTTTGATTGATACTCATGCTGTCGATATTGTTCATCCTGATCTGGCTACTGCAGGGGGGTTACTTGAAACCAAACGTATTGGTGATTATGCAGAAGAAAAGGGGATTGCCATGGCTATGCACTTTGCAGGCTGTCCGATTTCATTTATGGCAAATGTGCATTGCGCAGCAGCAACTCAAAACTTTCTAGCGCTGGAACATCATTCCCTTGACAATGCATGGTGGGAGGGTTTAGTAAAAACAACAGATGGAAGAAAGCTTTTTGAAAAAGGATTCGCCAATGTTCCGTTAACAGCTCCCGGACTTGGGATTGAACTTGTAGAGGAGGAATTGAAGAAACATTTGCACCCCAGTGAGAAACGATATTTCGAACCAACTCCCGAATGGAACGAGAAACGGTCGCACGATAGAATATGGAGTTGATCGCGGGTACGCATGTTGCACTTTGTGATACAAACGTTTTTTGATTTGAATAGAACTTAAATCTTAGAAACATAATTTAATGTATGGCATAAAAAATCCGGATATAAATATATCCGGATGCCTTAAAAGATTATTTTCTATTGATATCCTGCATTCTGTTTAAACACATCCTTATTAGACACAGCATCTATCTGGCTTTGTGGTATCGGCCGAACCATATGGAAGGGTTGTACAAATTGCGCTGCATCAGGATTTAAGGCCTTTATCCTGTCAACTAACTTATTGGTTCTTTTCAAATCAAACCAACGCAATTGTTCACCTGCAAATTCTCTGGCACGCTCATCAAGAATAAAATCAAGTGTTACCTGTGCGGGAGTTATCTGCATGTTGGCAGCGCGGCCTGGCAATGCCGCTCTCGTTCTCACAATATTGATATAGTATGCGGCAGAATCCAGCTTTCCTATTTTTAATTCTGCTTCAGCTGCAATCAGATACATTTCCGCAAGTCTCATTACAAATGCATCGCGGGCACTTTGTGCTTCTGCTAAGGTAGCCCTGGTTGAATCTTTGAATTTTTTTAATGATACGTAAAACCTCCTTTGAATAGGAACCCCGTTTGTACCATAGGTTTTGGACAAATCGTAGGTAGTATACTTTTTACTAGCAATTACCGCAGCTGGAATGGTTGCTTTGGTGGCATAAGCTGCCGTATCGCCAATCGCAAATCCCGGTGCCACTTTATTAGCATACCATACTGTTTGAAATGACCCCTCATAACGGGCATCATTAGCGTCATCAAACATATTCAGAAATGAAAGGGTGGGCATGTACCGGTTGAACGGACGTCCATTATTGATATCCCGACTGAGGATAGCGGTATTTACCTGGTCATACACCATCAGGAATAGAAGATGGCCGCTATTTGAACCCCGGGGGTGCCCGGAAGGATAAGAGACTGTTGTAAGATCATTAAAGGAAAGGTTTGTAGAATAGTCAACGGCCCAGATCACTTCCTTACTTTTCAGGTTAGCCATATTCCACAAATCTCCATATTTTGGTTGCAAGGCATAGCCATAATTTTTTATGACATCGCTAGCTAAAGATATTGCTTCTGTATTTTTACCGCGGGTTAAATACATTCTTGCCAGGAAAGCTTTTGCAACAGGAACAGTAGCTCTTCCATATTGCGTTGCGGTTGCGGGAAGATTTGTAACAGCAAACTGAAGATCGCTGAATATCTGATTGTATATTTCATCCACAGATGTTTTATTGGCTGTTGTGATAGCCCCTTCCGTTGGCTCAGTAGTAAAATGCACTCCTCCCCAGGTTTCTACAATATGCCAATAGTAAAAGGCTCTTAAAAAACGCAATTCAGCTTCCCGAAGAAGTTTCTGCGCGGCCGTATAATCCTGTACTTTTTCTATACCTTTTATGCCGGAGTTACATACATTGATAGCGGCATACAAATTATTCCATTCCAGGTTTAAGGCCACTGTATTATTTCCCTGAAGATTATTGTATGTAGATATCTGTGGAAACACATCCCCCGTTCCATTGGTCCATAAATCAGTGCCCATTTCTGAAATAGTATATCCCTCCTCTTTACCATACCAGAAACGACTATAAGAATATGCCGAGTTCACCAGGGTTTCAAATCCAGCAGCCTGTGTATACAAAGTTGAACCTGTTAAACCACTCGGATTGTATTCCTCTAATTTCTTTTTACAGGAAGTAATTATAAATGATATGCAGGCTAAAGAGAACAGCCATTTTATTATATTAAATTTCATGATAATTCATTAATAGGTTAAACGAATAGTTTAAAAATCGATATTTAAACCTGTAACAATTAATTTACTTAAAGGCCTTTCAAATGAACCGGCACTTTCGGGGTCATAATCCTTTACTTTCGAAAAAGTAAAATAATTTTTAGCACTCACGTACCACCTTATATTCCCAACCCGCAACCTGCTAGCCATTTCTTTTGAAAAATTATACCCCAGGCTTATATTCCTAATCTTCACAAATGAACCATCCAGGTATCCTAAAGTAGTTGCAAATGGTAACGATGCCCGGGAAATATTTACATTCGGCCTTGGATAGGCGTTTGTTGGATTTTCTGGTGTCCAATAATCTACCTGGGCTCCATTTTCGATTGCATTGGGTTCAAACTTATTGGCATATGTTGAAACAAACATTTGGCCTACTCTTGCAAAAATGTAAATGTTCAGATCGAAATTTTTATATCTAAAATCATTGCTGAATCCGAGGGTGTATCTTGGCACTGCAGATCCTAACACTTTTCTATCATTGTTCGCATCAAGTTTGCCATCGGCCTTTCCACCAGGTCCACCCAGATCAGTTACCCGAATATCACCCGGTTTGTATCCAAAGCTTTTAGCAAGGGTTGAATCTGCTGTTTGCCAAATCCCAACCTTTTCATAATCGTAGAATGAGTTGATCGGATAACCTATAAACCAGCTGTTAGCAATATCATTCTGGTTCCCTACTAATTCTATAATTCTTTCTTTATTGCGGGAGTAGGTAATATTACTTGACCAGGTAAAATCACTAGTCTGCACATTTACCGTTCTTGCACTTATTTCAAAACCGGTATTGCGCGTTCTACCAATGTTTTGAAGTATACTCGAAACGCCTGAAGTTGGAGGTAACTGTCTTAATAATAAAAGGTCTTTTGTTTCCGAATCATAATAATCTAAACTACCGGTTACCCTACTGCTAAGTATAGAAAAATCTAAACCTATATCCGTTGTTGATGTTAATTCCCATCTTAAATCCGGGTTACCTATTTGTGGCTGCAGTGCATAAGCCAATGCACTTACATCATTCCATTGAAAGGGTATCAGTTGAAGATTACTTTCAGTTTGATATGGCTTAACAGATGAGTTCCCTGCAACACCATAACTCGCTCTTATTTTTAGATCATTAAAGAGACCTTGATCCTTCATGAATTCTTCGTCTGTGATCCGCCATGCTGCCGCAACTGAAGGGAAAAACTCCCAATGATTTTGAGAAGCAAGCACCGAGGCTCCATCTTCACGGCCAGTTACCGTTAACAGGTATTTCCCTTTATAATTATAGTTAATTCTGAATGCACCGGAAATTAAATTACTGGCAACGTATCCACTTGAAATAAGATTATTAGCAGGATTATTTTGCAGGGCATAAAAGGATTGAGTGGGTAATAGCTGGCCGGTTCCTGACGCAAATGAATTATCGGTTTTATCAGATAAGTAACTGGTTACGGCAGTAAGCCCTAAACTATGATCAGCAAATTGTTTTTGCCAGGTAATGATATTTTCCCATAAAATATTGGTTGAAATATTATTTGAAATCGATGATAAAGATCCGGAAGATAACGCACGGACAATGGTATTTTCACTTTGAAATGAACCATTGCGGGAATTCGAATTCGTTATGCCCAAATTAGATCGGATAGAGAATTCCTTCACAGGTTTCCATTCCAGATACCCGGTTGATAAGATACGGGTAATTTTATTTTGATTAATATAAGCGCCCGGTAATTCTTGTAATAATGGATTTACCTGGTTGCCATTCCCTGGAAATTTTGCTAATGTGCCATCGGCATTATAGGGACTGAAATAGGGAAGTACTTTGTTGGCAACCGTTAAAATATTATCCGCCCTCAGGTTCTGATCATAGTAGGTTAATTGATTTTGAAGACCTACTTTAAGTGTATTGGTAATAAACTGATCGATATTCAAGCGCACGGTATAACGCCCGGAATAATCATTATTCAGCATCCCTTTTTCCTTAAAATAATCGAATGAAAAGTATACTTTGGTTTTTTCTGAACCACCTGCTACTCCAATTCCATAATCTTGCTGAGAACCATTTTGTAAATTATTACCTGGCCAGTAAATAGAAGCATTATTTCTAACGGCTGCTAAATCGGCAGGGGTAGTAAATACTTTAGAATCATCTGCAGTTGAGTTCCATAATCCTGCGGTACGGGAAGCCTGCCTTTTTAAATCGGCAAACTGGGGTCCTGTCATTGGAATTGCGTAGCCAGCAACCTGAGAAATGCCATAATATGCATTCGCAGAAATTTTTACTTTTCCACTATTCCCTTTTTTTGTTGTTATTATAATTACGCCGTTTGCTCCGCGTGATCCATAGATGGCAGTAGAAGAAGCATCCTTTAAAACTTCCATCGACTCAATATCATTAACATTAATGTCCTGATAATTGCTGTACTGTATACCATCTACGATGAACAAAGGATCATTATTAGCATTAATAGACCTGTTTCCTCTCACTGTAATCATTGGCCTTGCACCAGCACCCCCGCTCGTCCTTGTAATATCTACACCAGAAATTTTACCCTGCACACTTTCCATGATATTACCTGCAGGAACTTTTTTAACTTCTTCTCCTTTAATTGATACTACGGAACCGGTGAGATCTCGTTTCTTCACCTGTCCATAACCGATAACAACAACCTCATCCAATGCAGTGGATTGTTGTTCGAGACTCGCTGACACTGCGCGGTCTCCTCGTATATTTATTGTTTGTGATCCATAGCCCACAAGAGAAATTACCAGATCCACAGTACCTGTTCCATTAACTGAAATGCTAAAATTCCCTTCCGCATCGGTTCTTACACCGCTTGATGAGCCTTTTTGCATTACCGACACATCAGCCAGTCCAGCGCCGGTTTTATTGTCTGTTACCTTTCCTTTTATTTGCCTGCTTTGGGCAAATACCAGTGAAAGACTGAACAGAAGAATCGTGAATGTTACGATTTTTTTCATACAGCAGTTTTTGAGTGTTTATTAGAATGAAGATGGACGCCTAATAAAGGCGAGCGATCCAAAAGAATTTTTTGAAACAGATTCTAAGGATGCTTTTGAATGTGGAAATTTGCAATCGTTCATTAGCATCTACAATTTTCGAATTTGACCTGAACTCATACCAAGTCAGACAAAAACGTAATCATTTAAGCTGCAAGTCTACTTATATATCTCAGAACAATACGTGGTATAAACCTATTTTTCTGTGCAATCGTTACCATTTTCGCTTCCATTAATTTGCATTAATGTGTCCCCTACCCACTCTTTATTGAAGTGATAACACGTAGTTTCTTTATGAAATCCAGGAATGATTATAGATTTTTTTCAATAAAGAATACGTAATAGTTTTGAGTTAAAAATGCATTTTACCTGCCTTCGAGGATGATATTATTATCATGTTACAATAGGTGGCGCATTTACATCATCACAACGTTTATTACCTGGTTTTAGTCTTCCTAATTTGAGGATTGTTCTTTTTTACAGTAAATGCATTACAATACAAAAGGCTTTGTTGCTTATCCCCGCAAGGCTTCATGAAGAGGATGGGACATTTTGGCAGCAAAGTATTTTAATACCAGCATAGTTTGTTTCAATTTGTTTTTTGAAAGTTGCAGGTAAGTGCTTTGCCAAGCCAGAAATGGAATGATGGTTTCGAAATTTTGTTTGAATTTTTTGTCGCCCATATTAATATGCGTTTACTTCCGGCAATGATTCCATGATGTAAACGATAAGTATTACATGGACTTAATGATCTCAATGAATGACCCTGATACGTTTAGTTCCTAACCTTGTCTATGTGCTTCTTCCAGTTTTTCTATATCCATCTTAGTCATTTTCAGCATGGCCTGCATCACTCTTTCTGATTTCTTAGGATCCTTATCCTGCATAAGTTCGATCAGGATATCCGGAACAATTTGCCATGACAACCCAAATTGATCTTTAAGCCAGCCACACTGTTGTTGTTGCCCGCCGGCTGAAAGTTTGTCCCAGTAATAATCTACCTCTTCCTGGCTCTTGCAGTGAACAACAAACGAAATCGCTTCTGTGAACTTGAACTTTGGGCCACCGTTCAGGGCTGTGAATGTTTGCCCGTTAAGTTGGAAGCCCGCCGTAAGGACTGTTCCTTTCGGTCCAGGCCCTCCCTCTCCATATCGCGTAATGCCCAGTACTTTGGAGTCTTTAAAAATGGAAACATAGAAATTCATTGCCTCTTCAGCGTTGCCATCGAACCATAAAAATGGAGTAATCTTTTGCATATAGTTTTATTTTATTTTTTGACTAACGTAATATTTTTTTCTAAAATGAATACCCGATCATTAAAAGGATAAATACTCCTAATCGATAGTACTCTACAAAAGTATTGTCATAATATAAGATTCGAAGGGTGCATATCCGACAAAACAGCGAGTGATTTGCGGCAATATTTTTTAAGTAATAAATGGTTGTCCCAACCTGGAAAACTTCTTTTCAGGGTTATAATAATCCAAATCTGGATAAATTGATTTTGCTAAATAATTTAGTATTTATACTTTAGCAGCCGGGCTTCTGGACCTAATCAAAATTGAGTGTATGAAAACTGTAGCAGAGTTTATTGCATATTTTAATATACAGGTCCCAACTGGGTTTCCTTCCCCTGCAATGGATTACCTGGAAGAGAGAATAGATCTGAATAAAGTATTTATCCAACATCCATTCTCCACTTTCATTGTCGAATGTTCGGGAGATTCAATGATTAATGCATTTATTCCTCATAAGGCAAAACTAATCGTGGACCGGTCTTTAACTCCTAAAAACGGGGACATTGTATTGGCCGTAGTTAATGGAGAATTCACCGTTAAATTTCTTAAAAAAAATGATTACAACTGCTTTCTCGTACCCGCAAATAGTAAGTACAACGAACTTAAAATAACTCCTGAAATGAATATGCAGGTTTGGGGTGTGGTTACTAATATTATTACAGACACTTCAGACGTAAGAAAATGTATGCTTTAGTCGATTGCAATAATTTCTATTGTTCCTGTGAAAGGGTATTCAATCCTACATTGGAAAACCGGCCTGTTATAGTCCTTTCAAACAATGATGGATGTGCTATTGCAAGAAGCGAAGAAGCCAAGGCCCTTGGTATTGTTATGGGTACGCCTTTATTTATGATCCAGGATCTGATACAGAAAAAAGACATTGCTGTTTTCAGCTCCAACTATACGCTCTACGGAGACCTTTCAGAAAGAGTCATGAATACAATTGGATCATTTGTTCCCCGCATGGAAATGTATTCAATAGATGAAGCTTTTCTGGATTTTCATGATATGAGCTACACCGATCTATTGCAATTAGGAATCACAATGAAAAGCACGGTTAAACAAAATATAGGAATACCGGTTACAATAGGAATAGCCCCAACAAAAACACTTGCAAAAATGGCCAACCGCTATGCAAAAAAAAAGAGAAAGGAGGTTGGGGTTTTTTGGGCAGCCAATAAAGAACTAATACATGAAATGCTTCTATATACCCAGGTTGGAGATATATGGGGCATCGGGCAGCAGTATACATTATTTCTTAAACGACACGGGATCCACACGGCATTTGACCTTTCTAAGGCCCCTGAGGAATGGATAAGAGTAAATATGTCGGTAGTTGGTCAAAGATTGCTTAATGAGTTAAATGGGATTCCTTCAATTGAATGGGAGTTTGAGACACCGGCAAAAAAAAATATCTGTACCTCCAGGTCGTTTGGAAATTTGCTGACAGATAAGAATATTATTAAAGAAGCTATTTGTAATCATGCTGCTGCGTGCGCGCTTAAACTAAGAAAACAAAAAAGTTGTTGTAGAATCGTTCATGTTTTTATTAATACTAACCCTCATAAGACTGAAGAAGCCCAGTATTCCAGATCGATAAACGTGGAGCCCGAAACAGCAACTAACAACAGCTCTGAAATTATTAAACATGCAAGTAAAGGATTTGATATCATTTTTAAAGAAGGTTACAGGTACATGAAATGTGGAGTTATTGTTAATGATCTTATTCCTGAAGATGAGATTCAGCATAGCATGTTCGATTGTGCAAACAGGCCAAAAGATAAAATAATCATGAATGCATTAGATTCCATCAATAAAAGTTTGGGAAAGGAAATTGTAAGATTTGCTGTTCAGGGTTTCGAAAAAAAATTCAGACTCAAATCGGAATGGCTTTCACCTAGTTATACAACCAATATCAATCATATTTTAAAAGTCAAAATATAATGCTTCAGCCATTTGAAATCTTCAAACCGTCTCTTATTCATAGATTGATTGAATTGAGCAAAGGATATCTGGTTTCTCAAACGTATACAAGAGGAGAAGATCATTTCGCTGATGAAAAAAAAACCTGCATTCTCCTATCTGATTACAACGACCTGGGATTGGCTAAGGTTCACCTGAATGCTGTAAAAAATGATAAATATTCCGCTATCCTGAACCTTGAAAAACCGGAGCACAACAAGAAGTTAACCGAAATGACCAGTCCCGATTCAAAGTACCGCCTGTTTTGGGCTACCGTTACAAGCAGGAAGGAATTAGAAGAGAAAATAAATGCAGGGTACAAAGTACAAATGAGGAAATATATTGAACAACATACCAATTGGAGAATTGACAGGAACACTACTTTCAAACCAACCATACAAGTGACTTTTGGCGAACTTTTTATAATTCTTAAATTCGGCAGTCAGACTTTAAGAATTAAATTTGAAGAAATAGAAAAAGTGTAACCTATGTGTTATGACATTTCATTCACAGTCAATATCAGGGAATTGAGCGACTACTTTCCGGACCTAATTTTTGACAGCCAGATAGAAATCAATTTTGATAATACGATTCATATTATGGGTCATGCCTATGGAAATCACCCTGTCATATATAAAAACAGGGAAGATCAGTCGCTACATTGCCGGTTGATGGAATGGGGCTGCATTCCTTTTTATGTAAAAGAGGAAAAGCAGTTTTTGAAGCAAAGAGCTACTATGCTCAATGCCAGAAGTGAAAGAATATTAGAGGACACAAAAAGTTATTGGAATAAAATAAAAAACAGAAGATGCTTAATACCTGTAACCGGTATTTATGAACACAGGGAAATCAAAGGATGGAAAAAGAAAGTACCTTATTTTATAAAGCTGAAGCAGCAGTCCATGTATTTTATTCCAGGTTTATATTCAGTTGCTGAATTACCCGATCTTGAAACAGGAGAGATGATGAAGCGATGGACATATACATTAATAACAAGGGATGCAAACGAAATAATGAGGATGATTCATAATGGAGGTGATAATAAAAACCGGATGCCATTGTTCCTTCCACTGGAAATGTCTAAAGAATGGCTGAACGATGAACTAAGCCCTGAGCGGTACAAAGAAATCCTGGATTTTGAAATACCTTCCCAGGAATTGGACTATCATGCCGTATATACCATCAGGGGAAGAACACCGAGACCAGATAGTAAACTAAAAAATGAACTTTGGGATTGGGAAAAACTACCCGCGTTAGGTGAAATGGATCCTGAATAACTTCAAGAGTGGGATATGAAATGCCTAATTTCTTTCTCTATGGATAGATCAAATATTTTTTTCGCATTTGTTTGTATCGTGATAACCCGGGCTCCCAGCTTTTTCGGATATCCTCCTCCGAAACACCGGCAATAATTTGCTTACGTAAATTTGAAGTGCCGGCAAGTCTATCAAAATTTACAATCTCCTTACTTACCCGAAAGTCAAAAAATTTTTCCTTGTCTGGATAGGCAGCATACAACTCCATTAACCATTTTAAATTAATCTTGCGGGATTGCCGTAGCTTTTGTGTGTCATAATTTCTAAGGTCGAGACCGTAACAATCTGTATCCTGGTGTAAGGGTGTTTCTGCCATACCTGGTATCCCAATAGGCCGGTAAGAGAAATCATATTTATCCTTTAAGGCAGGTGCCCCCATAACAGTGAATGGAAAATAAGTCCCTCTCCCATGGTTAAGGAAGGTGCCTTCAAATAAACAGGTACTTGGATAAAGCAATATAGATTGAGGAGTATTTAAATTAGGCGATGGAAAGATCGGTAATTCATAAGGAGTATCATGTGTATAATTGGAAACCTTTATTATATTCAGTTTGCATTTTACTTTATTTTTCAACCATCCTTCACCATTTATCATCAATGCAAATTCACCCATGGTAAGACCATGCGTAATGGGAATACGATGGAGTCCGATGCCTGATCGTAAGGAATCTTCTAAAATGGGACCATCAACAAAATAACCATTTGGATTAGGCCTGTCAAAGATCATTAGTTCAACTTTGTTTTCAGCGCAGGCTTCCATGATACGGTGCAGGGCTTGATTGGTCGTAAAAAAACGGCAGCCGACATCTTGCAGGTCGAAAATCATAATATCCAATCCTTTCATCTGGCCCGGTGTTGGCTTATTATTTCTTCCATATAAGGAGATGACGGGTATTCCTGTCACCAGATCAATTTCATCATTTACCTGCATCCCTGCTGATGCGTTTCCTCTAAAGCCATGTTCAGGCCCAAATATTTTTACAATCTTAATCCCTAAATGTACCAGGCTATCGACTGTAGATTGATTGCCAATCCGTGAACTCTGATTGGCCATAATGCCTACTTTTTTGCCACTCAGGTAGCGAGTGTATTTTGCGGTTTGTTCAGCGCCGGTTTTCAATATTATTTTATTATTGACCGAAGTTTGTGCCGACGATTCAGAAATGTAAAGGGATAGCAGGAAAATGTAAAATAATGCTTTCATATCCTATAAGTTAGTAATTGAAAATAGATCATTCTATGGAAGAAGAAAATCTTATTGAAATGTACCCTGCATTTTAGAAAAAAGACCTTCTTCCAAATCATTGATTATGGTTTAAGGAACGGTCAAACTAAAGAAGCAGAGATCTCTCCCTTTTCGGGTACAGGTATGAGATACCTGCCGCTGTTCGATAACCAGGATGGGAGGAATTCATGAATTGTAAGATACATTACAACCAGGTAAATGGATCACCTGATGCTACATGCGTAATTTGTAAACCCGTCAATTTTGGTCGAAGCCATTCTACCAACCATTCCATACCCGGCTCCTCACTAACAGCATGACCAAGAATTATTAAAGATGTTTTGCCACCAAGTAGTTTTCCATCTCTTATATATTCAGCCGTTTCCCATTCTGATACTTCACCTACAATTAAAACATCCGGCTTCTCAGTTTCTGCAATAGAAACCTGTCTTTGCCCGCCCGAAGCACCAGGCAACAATGCAATCCGTTCGCATTTCTGTTCCGGGTTGCCAATGATTTTAAGATGGGCAATACCTAATGAAGATTTAAGGTGTTGAACCAATTGCTGCAATGAAACCGGCGGAATGGTTAACGTGATTTGCCCTGTTTTGTAGTACGGAAGCCAGTTCGCTTTTTTTGCCAGACCATAACTGACGGCATCAGGTTTTAATGAATGGCAATAATCGTGAAACCGCCAGATCACCATTTTATATTTTTCCAATAATTGTAGTTTCTGTTTTAATACCGAATTATTTTTTACCCATTCGGTATCATCCCTGTGATTATAAAATGAGGGTTCATGAGCTATAATAAAATTGGCATTGCGCCTTGCGGCCTCTTCAATTACTTTAATAGTGGGAAACATGGTAGTAACAATACCTGTTACCACTTGATCTGTTTTCCCTGCTTTAATAGTATCCACAGTATTATTCATTGGCTGCAAGCCTCCTTCCTTCATAATAATATTTATAATTTCCTGGACTGTAAATGATTTTTCAATTGGGAAATTATTTTCTGTATCAAAAGAAGAGTTGAGGCCAAGTATGGCCAAACCACCAGCAGATTTTATGGAATTGATAATAAAGTTTCTCCTGCCCTTCAGGGAATTATGAATTGAGTATGGGTTATTCATATTTTTAATTATAAATAAATGTAAAACACTTCAGGTTTATTTGAAATTGTCTTCTCATCGATGTAACTGTTTATCAAAATAAGTTGTCCAAAAAATTGCAGTGAAATCCTGTTATAATCAGGCACAACCTGGCACCCGTTAAAAAGCATTCCAATCTACTTATATCTTGAATAATTATCCTGTTGGTATTCAAATAATTTTAAGCTGAAGGGTTACTAAATTTCGTGTGATGGGTCCCTGAAATATTAATACCTTAGCATACCACATTATAAAAAATCAAACCTAAGAAAATCTATGCAAGCCAAAATTTTATCTGGTCTTATTGCCACATTATTGTATCCATTTTTCCTGTTCTCGCAATGCGGCCTCGATCCTTCAAGCGGCACTACCACCATTAGTACTGCATCGCAAATTGTAAATAGTTATTACCCGGGACAAGGCAATCCTGTCATTGGAGCATTGGTATTAAATGTTGGTTCCATAGATCCTGCAGGAAACTCCACTATACTTGCTCCGGGAGATCTTATATTAATTATTCAAATGCAGGGAGTAGATATTAATAGTAGCAATACAGACTCTTATGGCAATGGCATAGTAGGTGGCGCTGCCAGTGGATATCTTGTTTCAAACCTTTTTGCAGGAAATTATGAATATAATTCTGTCGCATCCATAGTTGGTTCAACCATCAATCTTTCTTATTCCTTAGCGAACAATTATTATACTAGGCCTTTTACTTCCGGTGATAAACAGAGCTATCAGGTTATCCGAATTCCAAGAACCTTTGATCTCACAATAACTGGAGCGGGTTCGGTAACGGCTCCTTTCTGGAATGGAAGTTCAGGTGGGGTTGTGGTACTTGATGCAGCAAATGTTCTCACCATAAATGGTATCATTACCGTTAGCGGGTTGGGCTTCAGAGGTGGCGGGGGTATCCAGTTAACCGGGGCAACGGCCGGAAACACAAATGGAACAGGCGCACTTACTAATACGGATTACCGCTGGAATTCACCTGTTACTACACCGGCAAATCTTACAGGAGGTGTAAAAGGAGAAGGAATATCCGGAACCCCGGTCTATGTATTAAATCCGGGGAGTACAACAATCACTACCAATGCGGATGAAGGATATACAAATGGGGCTATGGGTAGAGGAGCTCCTGCAAATGCCGGAGGTGGGGCAACGGATGGTGCTCCAGTAGGAGCAACCACACAAAACCAATACAACACTGGCGGAGGTGGAGGAGGGAATGCAGGCGCCGGAGGACAAGGGGGGAGTGGTTGGCATGGAGGAGCAGGTAATGTGAATTCTTATCCAACGGGAGGGTACGGCGGAATTTCTTTTGCAGAAAGATCTATTCAGCGATTCATCATGGGTGGAGGAGGTGGTGCCGGCTCTGCTAACAATAGCACTGCTGCAAACCAGTATATGAGCAGCGGAGGTTCAGGCGGTGGAATCATATTACTAAGAGCCCAATCATATGGCGGCAGTGGCACGTTGAATGCAAATGGTGCCGACGCTATTGGCGTTAGCGGTGCTGGAGGCAACACGGATGCAGCCGGAGGCGGTGGCGGTGGCGGAACCATTATAGCAGTGACAAGAACGAATGTTGCAGTAAACCTCACCTCCATTACTGCTACCTCAATAGGTGGCAAAGGAGGTAATATGGAAACTTATTTTGATCATGGTCCTGGTGGTGGTGGCGGAGGTGGGTTAATGATAACCAACGGAAGTTTCGCATCCACAAATGTAACAGGTGGTGCAAATGGATTGACCAGAACAGGAAGCACATCTGGCCCTATTGATAATGTTTATGGCGCCACGGCGGGAGGTAACGGCCAACTTATCACGCTTGCGACTGCGCCAGTATTGAAGAATGCGAATAACGTTGCTTCTCCCTGCGGAACCCTGCCAATAAAACTAAACAGGTTTACCGGGGCGATACATAATTCAACTGTTGACCTGAACTGGGAAGTAACCCCTGCTAATAGCTTTTCACATTTTGAAATTGAACACAGCAATAATGGATCCTCATTCACATTCACAAACCGGGTTTCATTCAACCCATCACAATCATTCTACTCCTACAAACAATCTCCGGTTACAACGCTGGTAAATTATTACCGATTGAAACTGGTTAACCTGGATGCATCCTTCAGATATAGTAATATTCTCGTGGTAAAAAAGGTAGCAGGAACAGGAAGCTTATCAGTGCATCCACAACCCGCCAGGCAATATGTGAATGTAACGATCACTGCACAACAAACCCAACTCATAACATTACAACTTTTTAATTTTTCAGGAATCAAAGTAAAAGAAGAAAAGGTGCGGCTTTATACTGGAACCAATTCTTTAATCCTGGAAGATCTTCAATTTCTTTCCCCTGGACAGTATCTATTAAAAACAAAAATTGATGACAAACTGGTAACTAGTAAAATTACCATACTCAAGAATTGAGCGACACCATAAGTATATAATAATAATTGATGATACTGTAGAGTACTGATTCTTCAATGAATCTCAACTTAGAAATTAAAATATAATCGATACCAGGTTGTTCAACACAACGAGGCTCTTCATGAGCCTTCGTTGTTTCATATATAAAATTTCAAATGTTATTACAACCAACCTGAAGGGATTACGACTTTCTTTCTTAGTGTTTCTTCTTGATGAAATATATATTTCCAGGAATGGAAGTTTTACATCCCGAATAAAAGATTATTAGATATCACAGGTTACAAAGTAGGTCGCAGCTGACTCCCCAATTTTAATAGACCACTATAATTGAAAATTCCTGCATCATGAATTCTCTGAAATATATTTCATAGTGGCCCGTGATTGTGCTACACTGAATGATACTTTTTTATCAATTTATAATGTTATTACTTATTACGAATAATGTTAGCGGCTATAGTTGTACTTTAAATATACATAGACAAGAAGTAATTATAATGCTGCCATTACTTTCTTTAATAACACCTGATAACTACGAATCTAGATAATGAAAATAATGTTGCAGGTTATTGAGGATCGAATAACAAATGAAATATTCTTTTCATTCTTTGTGATATTAAAATTTTGAACCCCTTCGCCCAACAATTTTGATTCACAATTTTTAATTATTAAAACGATTGCATGTATGAAAAACTTACATCTACTCTTTACCGACCGGGTTACTGTAACCTTTTCCGAAAAAGCCGCGGCTTTTAAGAAAAATCATTTTTTTATAGAACTACGGAATGCTTTTAACAGAGTAAAAAAAGTGTCCTGCTTCGCTTTTCTTTCTCTTTGTTTGATGCCATTTTTATCTTCTTCTCAGGGGTTTAGAATATCAGGCAATCAATTACTTGATGCTAATGGTAACAATTTTGTGATGAAGGGATTTTCTGTACCTACTGCCTGGTTTACAAATGATGTTAACGGCAACATTGCAAATATCAGAAACAGAACAGGGGCAAACTGTTTACGAATTGTAGTAACCACATCCACTTCGGATGCTGCCTGGCAAACATCCGTCACCAATTGTATAGCCAATAAAATGATACCCATGGTGGAGCTGCATGACGTTACAGGAAATAATTCACCTTCCGAATTGAATCGAATGGCTCAATTCTGGGCATCGAAAGCTTCTTTTTTAACAAGGTCTGATATCTCCAGATACATTTTAATAAACATTGCCAATGAGTGGGGCGATTGGTTCATGAGTGCTACAGCAACAGGGTCTGTTTCCAGAGTAACATGGAGAGATGCCTATATCACTGCTGTTAGAACAATTAGAAATGCAGGAATCAGAACTACCCTGGTTGTTGATGCTGCCGGTTACGGACAGGATAATAGAACGCAAACACTTTTATCATATGCAAGTGCCGTCCAGGCCAGTGATATTTATCACAATTGTTTATTTGCGATACACATGTATTGTGAATGGAAAGTAGGTGGCAACTCACCGATTAGTTTATTAGCCGGTGTTAAAAATGCGGGTATCCCCGTGATAGTTGGAGAGTTTGGTTTCCAACATACCGAAGGAGGTTCTGTATGTGATATCAATGAAGGTCAGGTTATCAGCAATGCAAATTCAAACGGTATCGGTTGGTTGGCCTGGTCATGGAAAGGAAATGGCGGAGGTGTGGAATATCTTGATTTGAGCAACGACTGGGCCGGTACCAGTTTAACGGGTTGGGGAAATACAGTAATAAATGGATCCGGAGGAACTAAAACGGCTTCCACTGCTTCCGTGTTTTCATCAACTCCACCTCCCCCACCGCCGACTGGTACAATAGCGAACGGCACTTATAGAATTACAGCAAGAAGTAGTGGCAAATCATTAGATGTCTCGGGTCGTTCAACTGCTGATGGGGCTAATATTGTTCAATGGACCTACGGTGGTGGAACCAACCAGCAATGGAGCGTTCAGAGCCTCGGCTCCGGAGCGTATTCAATCAGAGCCGTACATAGTGGAAAAGCACTGGATCTTTCAGGTTTCTCTACAGCTGATGGCGGAGATATTAATCAATGGGCTTATGGCGGCGGAAATAATCAAAGGTGGAGGATTGAGAGTGTAGGTTCAGGGTACTTTAGAATCGTTTCAGTGCATAGTGGAAAGGCTGTTGAGATTACGGGAAATTCAAATGCGGATGGAGCCGGGATCAATCAGCGCACGTATAGTGGTGGAACGAATCAGCAGTTTACCTTCCAACTATTAGGTTCTGCGGCAAGTACTGCAGCGCCAAGAGTAACGTTACAGGAAGAAGCTTTAATCATAAAACCTTTAGTATATCCTAATCCATCTAAGGATAATTTTAGCATCTATCAAAAAGGATATTTTACTTATACGGTTAGGGATATCCTTGGAAAAGTTGTTGAAAAAGGTGGTGGTACTAATAAAACCGGGTTTGGAAATGGCCTTCCTAAAGGAATGTATCTACTACAAATAGAATCTTCCAATAAAATAAAAGTCATTAAGGTAATCAAAGATTAATGTTTATAAAACAGGGGCGTCCATATAGGGCACCCCTGTTTTATTATCAAATGATTCCTATTCGTATCCTTCTCCCGGGTTCTGAAAAGCAATTAAAAATAGTATTAGCGTATTATAGCCAGTCAACACCTCTCCTTTCGCAATGCTGCTCAGGAAATACTGCTTGCGGGAATCTATTTATCTCCGGAAAATATTGCATAATCACGTCCATTCATAGTTCTCTGGCACGGAGAAGGCGTACATCATTCTGCAAAAATAATTGTACTCAACCCTCAAAAATTTTGCCTGAAGGTTATTCGTAACTATTAATTTAATACTTTAGATGTTCGTTATCCAGGACACTAATATCATTATTGAAAACCTAGCCAAACTTTTTGAAAACCGATGAACAGGTTTTTTAGAATGCTTCCTTTTTCTACTAAACTAATGCTTATCGCATTTATACCATTAGCATTTCTCATATATCTATCCATAGAACTTTACAAAGAAAAAAATGAAAAGCTTGTTCAAATTAAAGCTTATATCGACCGTATTAATCAGTCAGCTGATATTACAGAACTGATAGATAATCTCCAGGAAGAAAGAAAGTTCAGTTTCGATTATGCTATGACGAATGCTCCAAGGAAAAACTTAGTCCTTCAACGACCTAAAACAGATAAATTTATTAATAAGCTGGAGAAAAGTACTGACCCTGCCCTCTTCAACTTTACCCTGTATACAAGTTTAAGTAAGCTCAATGAAGTGCGGGATGGTATAGATACAGCAAATATGGCCCCAAATGTCGTGATGCATTATTATAGTAATATGATCTTCCGGCTGAATACCCTCAATAGTATACCGATTGGAAGTAATAGTTATCTGCAACCTCTATATAAGGACCTGGCGTCACAAAAACTCCTCTCTGAAATGATAACCTACCTGGGCATTATCAGATCAAATATTTACAATGTTTTGTACACTAAAAAATACATGATTGAGACCTTAATGGGAACCGTGGGAACTCATGATGTTTACGATTCTTATGAAACGGAATTTCTACTGAAGGCTGCGCCTGGAGTGGTTCAATCCTATAAAAATATCAGAAACAATTCTCAGCTCAAACCCACTGGCGATTACATAGATACATTATTTAAACGTTTTTCTTTTGACACTACATACGATGCAGAAAAATGGTGGACTGTTTCCAACAATGGTATCAATGAACTTCGACAATTAAAAAAACAAATTTGGCAAAATGTCAATTCCCAGCTGAATGGAATCTACAAAAAGGAAATTTTTAATCAGAGACGTTCATTAATTTTTCTTATCCTGATTGTAGCCTTTGTAATTACCATCATTACCTATACCATCATAATGATCAGGAGTGCATTGAAAGAGCTTAGAGACGCAGCCCAAAAAATAGCAAGAGGCGAAATTAATCTCGATATTAAAGCAGAATCAAAAGATATGATTGGAGATTTGGCTAAAAGCATTTGCAGGATTGATGAAACGAATAAGAAACTAACAGAAGCCGCAGCAGCAATAGGAAAAGGCAACTTCAATGTGACCGTTGAGCCACGAAGCGAAATGGATATTTTAGGAAATGCAATTGTTCAAATGCAAAAAGAGCTGCAGCAGTATAGGCAAAAAATGGAAATGATTGTACAGCAACGGACAGAAGAGCTCATGCGATCCAATGAAGATCTTCAACAATTCGCTCATGTGGCAAGTCATGACCTGAAAGAACCATTACGAAAAATCAGAACTTTTACAGGAAGATTAAGTGATGAAAACCAAAATATTTCAGAGAAAGGGAAAACCTATATTGACAAAATCCAAAACTCTTCTGAACGGATGTCCAATTTATTAGAAGGCATTTTAAACTACTCAATTGTAAACGCCAATAATCAACCATTTGAAGGTATCGACTTAAATAAAATAATAGAAGGAATTAAAAGCGATTTAGAAATTAATATTCTCCAGAAGAATGCCATGATTAATTATCATCAATTACCTGATATTACAGGGATCCCTGTCCTGATTCATCAACTATTCTATAATCTGATCCATAATTCACTTAAGTTTTCGAAAGAAAATACCGACCCGGTTATTTCAATAACCTCCAAAATGCCCGATAATTTGGACCTGAGCAGAATGAAGAATCCTGATTCTGAATCCGGATATGTGAAAATTGAAATTGCTGATAATGGAATTGGGTTTACCGAAGAGGAGATTGATCAACTATTTAATGTTTTTACAAGACTAAATTCAAGAGACAAGTATGAAGGAACCGGGCTTGGTCTTGCATTATGTAAAAAAATTGCTGAGCGTCATAATGGTGCGATCTATGCAACAGGAAAAGGGGGAGAATATGCAATCTTTCATATTTTGCTTCCGAAATAACGATTACTCTCCGTAAGGAATCAGATCGCTCCACCGATATATTTGTTCAAAAATTGTTTCATACACCTGTAGTTGTTTTTAGGTGCGTAGCACATTTAAAATCTTGTTACTTTTGAACTTTTGTTTAAATGAAAGGATCCAATATTGAATTGCTGCTCACCAAAAATTATGAATGCACCAACTGTATAAAACCTTAACCATTATCGGTGGGATCATTATTATTCAATTATTGAAGAGATTGTTTGATACCATTTGGATTGTGTCCATTCCTTTTCATCATAACTTCCTTTCTTCGATACAAGTGTTTCTACTATTGTGGTTAATGATTAGTTTGATCCTGGATCTGACACTTTTCCGCAAATTATCTTTTAAGAAAGCCATTCAAAAAACTACATTAATTGTGTTTTCACTGTTTATATTTCCTGAATTGATTTTTGTTTTTTTGCTTCATCATCCTGCTTTCATTCCACAAGCTGCCCTTCCCTTCTTTCGGGATTATTATGAAACCATTTCAAGAAATATTATTCAGTTAAATCCGGAATGCGGCCGCTACGACAGCTCTTTATTCTATACTTTGATACCTGAACGAAAATTCGCCTTTAATAACATGGAATTCCGGTCAGACTATCACACAAATAGTAAAGGGTTGAGAGATGATGAGCGATCATTAAATAAACCTGCAATAATTGTATTGGGCGACTCACATGCGATGGGCTGGGGTGTTCAACAAGATGAAACCTTTGCTCAGCAACTTGAAAAAATAACTGGCAAACTCGTATTGAATGCAGCTGTTTCATCTTATGGAACCGCAAGAGAACTAAAAAACCTGTATCGGCTGGACACTTCCGGGCTCCAATACCTGATCATTCAATATTGTAGGAATGACGCGGAAGAAAATAAAGAGTTTATTAGGTACCATTATGAGCTCCCTATATCCTCCGCTGTCATTTATGACAAGTCAGTCCAAATCCAATTTTGGAACAACTACTATTTTCCCGGAAAGCATTTTACAACTATTGGCAAGAGATACATCAAAACAAAATTCGGCGAGCTTAGAAAAAATCCACGTAGTACGCGTACGTATTTAACAGACACGGCTGCAATCAAATTGGAGGAGAGCGCTCAGAATTTCATCGATATTCTGTATCAGGCACCGCTTAACTTTGGAAAGTTAAAAGTGTTGGTGATGGATATCAATAACTCCGAATCGAAGGATGATTTATTTGTAGAGAAAGCAAATTCCATTCAGCAATTACCCAGGTATCAGCAGAAATTCAAATCCAGTCTCCTGTTTATCCCCGTTTCAAAGATTTTAACAAAGGAGGACTACTATATTCTGGATACACATTTGCGTGCCAGGGGGCATCAAAAGGTAGCAGCTTTGTTTCAGCCTTATTTATCTTCGAAATAATAATTAAGACTTACTGAACTCATATCCGGCAGAAACGGGATATACCAATAGTCGCTGAAAGGAAGAACTGGCATCGTTACTCCAATCTATTTTTGTGAATTCTATTCTCATAGGACGTGCTATTTTTGACGAATTATGGAAATAGGAATTTACACATTTGCAGATGTTGGTACCCACCCTGTAAGCAAAGAAACCATAACGGCTTACCAGCGGATGCGCAATCTGATAGAAGAAATTGAATTAGCCGACCAGGTGGGTCTGGATGTTTTTGCTGTCGGTGAACATCATCGTCCTGATTATGCAGTATCCTCTCCTGCTGTGGTACTAGCTGCAGCAGCAGAAAGAACAACGAACATCAAACTATCCAGTGCTGTTACCGTCTTAAGTTCTGACGATCCGGTACGTGTTTTCCAGGCCTTTGCTACTGTAGATCTTTTATCAGGAGGCAGAGCGGAGATTATGGCCGGCCGCGGTTCGTTCATTGAATCCTTTCCTTTGTTTGGTTACAACCTGAATGATTATGATGAATTGTTCTCAGAAAAATTAAAAATGCTGATGCGGCTGAATGAATCGGATGTGATTACCTGGAGTGGAAAGCATACACAAACGATTAATAACCTTGGGGTGTACCCGCGGCCTTATCAAAAACAATTACCTATCTGGGTAGCCGTTGGCGGAACGCCTGAATCTGTAGTGCGTGCAGCGGAGTTTGGACTGCCTATGGCACTGGCTATCATTGGTGGAATTCCTGCCCGCTTTGCTCCCTATACTACAATGTATAGGGATGTGTACCAGAAAGCAGGCCATGATATAAGTCAGCTGAAGCTAGGTATCAATTCACATGCGTTCATAGCAGACACCTCGCAGGAAGCACGGGATGAATTTTATCCACCATACGCTGAAGTAATGAGCAGGATAGGTAAGGAACGTGGATGGCCACCAACAAACCGCTCACAATTCGATGCTTCCACCGATCCGCAAGGTGCATTGCTTGTGGGTAGTCCGCAACAGGTGATTGATAAGATTCTATACCAGCATGAAATCTTTGGCCATACCCGTTTCATGGCGCAAATGAGCCTTGGCGCTATGCCTCATAAAAAGCTAATGCACGCGATTGAACTGTTAGGAACGAAAGTAGCACCCATAGTAAAAAAATATACAACACAAACAAATGCGATTGTCGGTACCGTATCGGGTACCCAATAGGTTTTTAATTGAATATTGCTATCAAGGTTTGTCATTCCTCAGGCGTATGAATCTTTTGGGTTCCAATACGAGGTATGGCATACCAGGCAATACTGAAATGGCAAAATCGAATCGAAATAATTACAAGAAAGAGAATTGGATAGAGGCGAATTTTGGCGAGGAAATATCATTGAAAATAGGGAAGAATATAGAAATTTCTAATTTAGTTTTATTTAGAAAACATTTGCTCTTAAAAATAAAATTCTCCTATCTTTGCCCTCCCCAAAAAGGGGTTGTTTCAAGTTGGTTTTAACTTCTAACTTCGTAGTTCTTACTTATTTATTGGATCGGTAGTTCAGTTGGTTAGAATGCCGCCCTGTCACGGCGGAGGTCGCGGGTTCGAGTCCCGTCCGGTCCGCAGTTTCGATTTAAACCCGCTCTCCTAGCGGGTTTTATTTTTTAGTCGAACTGCTTATACTTTTTGCAGGTTTCTTACACTACTATACAAAGAGCAACAAATCCTTAAAAAGATACTTAGATTCGAGTCGAATACTAAAATATATAGCAAACTTACTCACAAAAAAGATTTCTGTTTGTAGCATATCCTGTATGTCATTCCAAAGAAAATAAAGGCGTGATCGTACTTTGTAAGGCTTTAGTTTACCATGTTTTAGCCAGTCATAGATAGTATGGCGGCTTACTAACACCATAAGTTTTTGCTGCATTTCCAATGCTTTGTTTTCACGGTTGTTAATCAGGAATAAAGAACATTCTCCTTGCGAAAACTTTTTCATCATCAAGAAAAAAAATCTGGAAATCAAGCTTACGAGATAGATATCAAATTTTTAAGAAGTCCCCATGGGTTTTTTGCCACGGATTACACGAATTTTCACGGATTTTTATTTAGATCAATGATGAGTTTTGTGATAAACTCACACTATGTCTGAACTCATTTTAAAAAATAAGACGTACCAGATTAAACGCCTTGTATTCTAATCCGTGCTAATCCGTGCAATCCGTGGCTAAAATTGATATTACTCATATCGAATTTTTAAGAAGTCCCCATGGCTTTTTTGCCACGGATTACACAAATTTTCACGGATTTTTATTTAGATCAATGATGAGTTTTGTGATAAACTCACACTATGTCTGAACTCATTTTCAAAAATAAGACGTACCAGATTAAACGCCTTGTATTCTAATCCGTGCTAATCCGTGCAATCCGTGGCTAAAATTGATATTACTCATATCGAATTTTTAAGAAGTCCCCATGG
>Ga0136634_10000068_pt1 | contig 48802 bp, 41 predicted proteins | sample AntDrymUQ8332106_2_FD_104654 | JGI IMG/M metagenome (GOLD analysis project Ga0136634, IMG submission 104654) | Polar desert sand microbial communities from Dry Valleys, Antarctica - metaG UQ833 (21.06) | ecosystem: Environmental > Terrestrial > Soil > Desert | place: Antarctica: Dry Valley... | reverse complement strand
TCGGCGCCGAGGGAGTCGATCCGAAGGGTCAGGCTCTTGCCGGTACTTTCATAGCGGGCGGGCCAGGGCGCGGCCCGCGGCAGCGCTTCGCGCGTGGCGGCGATGGCGGAAGCATCCGGCGAGCGGCGCGGCGAGAGCGCACCATCGATAAGGGGCAGCGTCAAGGTTACGGCGCTTTCCTCGGGTACGCAGATTTCCTTGCAGACCAGCCACCGCACGTCGGCCGCGAGCGTCACGGAACCACCGGTCATGCTTTGCGGGATCGTGATGTCCGTCAACAGCAGAACTTCGTCGGAATAGCCGTAATTGGCCAACGGTCCAACCGGAATGGCCTCGGGAAGCGGCCATTTGATCGGTCCGGCGGTAAGGGCGGAGGGCAACTTCCAGTCGATCGCGGTTGGCTCGCCAGAGTCGCCGGGGTTTTGCCAGTAGGTATGCCAACCTGGAGCGATCGTTTGGCGCAAGGCCACGGTAAGGGTTTCGCCAGGTTTTGCGGCAGTGCGTTCGGCGACCAACGCGGCGCGAACAAGGGGAGCTCGGTCGGCGGTTTGCGCGGATGGCTGGCCGGACGCGCTACATAGCGCTGCCAAGCAACCCACAACCGCCCAGATGCGTCCCATATGGCCGTTCCCGCGTGCCCGTATTTCCTGCCCACCGCATATGTCATGCGCGGTTACACGCTTCAAGAGAGTATGCCCGGCTCCGCTTTCGACACATGCCGCGTCCAAATTACACAGAGACAAACCGCCGAGGTAAATTGGTACGCTGAAAACGCTTTGCAGCGCTTAGCCGCGAGGCTTTTGCACGCCGCTGGGACGTTTTGGATCTTCCCTGAATGTTTGCGGAACAAATAGCCGTTCTCACGGTTTCTTGAACTTGATGGACGGCTTCGTGTGTGGAGTCCGTACGTTTTCGGGTGTCAAACGGACGCCGCACGGTGAAGACGCGCAGTCCCCCGAGGGGGATCCGATCGGCGGAGATGCCGCCGCATAAATCTTTTGTTGATGAGCGGCTTGCTTGCTTTTACGAGGCACGTTAAAGCTCACGTTAGAACAGTTTTTTGCGGCGCGCACGCGCCTAAAATTCGCCTCAAAAAACAAACGAAACTCTGAATGTCTCTGCACGTGGTTGGGCTGTGGGAATCGGGGGAAAATTGCGGCTTCCACGGCAATCAGTGCAGCGTTGGGTACCATCGAATTACAGCGGGACGGCGAGCCTCCAAGCGTGAGCCGGTTGTCAATGCATCGTCGCAACTTCATTAAGCTTGCGAGTACCCTGTCCCTTGCCACGGCGCTGTCGCGGCAGCAAAGTTGGGCGCAGGCGGTCGCGGTATCCACGCCCCCCGGAGAAGGGGCGCCTTTCAGCGAGCAGTGGCTGATAACCCAGGCACAAAATTTGGCCAATGCGCCCTTTGAATTGCCAAGGCTTGAGCTTCCGTCAGAACTTGCCGACCTCAGCAGCCAGCAATACCAAGACATTCGCTATAAACCCGACAACACTCCCTGGTATAGCGAGCCCGTTCCTTTCAAACCGCAGTTTTTTCATGCCGGCTTCCAGTATAAGGTGCCTGTTGAAATTCATTTGATCGATGGTGGGATTGCGCGGCCCTACAAATACGCGACATCTCTGTTTGAGTACGGGGCGCAGGTAAAACCGCCGCCCGCCGAATCGCAGGCTGGTTTCTCCGGTCTGCGTGTTCATGGCCCAATCAATCGCCCGGATGCGTGGGATGAATTTGTGGTGTTCCAAGGCGCGAGCTATTTCCGCGCCATCGCCACCGCGCAGGCTTACGGCATTTCCGCCCGGGGAATATCGGTCAACACAGCGCAGCCGGCGGGAGAAGAATTTCCGGTCTTCCGCGCCTTTTGGATACAAAAGCCCGCTGTCGGCGACCGGCAACTTGTCGTGCATGCTTTGCTCGATGGGCCCAGCCTGACCGGTGTATATAAATTCAGCGTGGAGCCCGGCCGTTCCACGGTCATGGAAGTCGAATGCACGCTTTTTCCGCGCAAGGTGCTGACGCATGTGGGCATCGCGCCGCTCACCAGCATGTACTTTTTTGGCTCCGCGGACGCCACGCGCGCCGACGATTACCGGCCCAGCGTTCACAGCTCGAACGGGCTGTTGATCTGGAATGGCCTAGGGGAATGGCACTGGCGTCCGCTCATCAATCCGGAGCGCATCCAATATTCGGCCTTTTCCGACAAATCGCCGAAAGGCTTCGGCCTCATGCAGCGCAAACGGGACTTTGCCGACTTCCAAGACATCGATGCGCGTTTTGGCGATCGGCCCAGCGTCTGGGTGGAGCCGATGGGCGATTGGGGAGAAGGCACCATCGACCTCATTGAGCTTCCCACGCGCAGCGAAATCTACGACAATATCGTCGCGTTTTGGCGGCCCAAGACACCGCTCGCAGAAAGCGCAAGCCATCATTTTCGCTATCGCCTGCATTGGTGTTGGGAACCGCCAGTCCGGAGTACGCAGGCCTATACTGTGCAGACCCGTGTGGGCGCGCTGGGCAGGCCGGAAGTACGCTTTTTTGTTGTGGATTTTGTCAGCGGCAGTTCATGCAACGGGTGTAATGTGCCGCCATTCACGGCCGACGTTCGGGCGGGAGCAGGTGAAATCAGAAGCGTCGCCGTTCGGCAAGTGCCAGCGACAGGAGGACTACGCGTTACATTTGAGTTTCGGCCTGGGAGGATTGACCAGACGGACATTCGCTGCGAGCTAAAACAAAGCGGCCAGGCGATCTCCGAAATTTGGACTTACCGCTGGACATCTTAAGGCTCGATAACCTCATGCAAGATGTGCGAACGACTTTCGAACTGCCTCCGCTGCCGGTCGAAAAGGCGGGAGAGCGGTTTCCCTTGCAGGATCTGTGGCAGTTCGACCAGGCATCCCGCCGGCAGGTCAAATCAGACATCGTCGCGTCCTTGCGAAGGCTGTTCATCTTCTTCGGCGCCGCGGTCATTACCGCCTATCTCACCCGCGAGCTTTGCCTTGTGCTCCAGGTTGGCGGGTTTGCCGAGCTCGAGCTTGTGCTGATCGGTCTGTTCGTGCTCAACATCGCCTGGCTTTCGCTGTCCTTCATGACCGCGACCGCCGGCTTTCTCGTCGTTGCGCTCGGCCTGAAACGCTCTATCGTTGACATCCCCACCGATGCGGAGGCTAAGCAGCTTCCGAAGGGGCGCTCCGCGATATTGGTTGCAACTTATAATGAGGCGCCGGAGCGAATTTTCGGCATGGCGCTTGCGACCTTGAAGGAGCTGGAGGGCTCCGGTCACGGCGAGGCTTTCGACGTATTCATCCTCAGCGATACAACCGATCCGGACATTTGGGTGCACGAGGAAGCGGCATTCAGAGCCGCACGCACCCGGCCCAGCAATGGGCCCCGCCTTTATTACCGGCGCCGCGCAGCAAATACTGGGAAGAAATCCGGCAACATCGCCGATTGGTGCCGCCGCTGGGGGCCGGCTTATGACTACATGGTGGTGCTCGACGCCGACAGTCTGATGACGGGCGAATCCCTGACGAAGCTGGCGCATATCATGGACCGCGCGCCCGACGTCGGTCTTGTGCAAACCGTGCCCTACTCGATCGGACGGAATACGCTTTTCGCGCGGATGCAGCAATTCGCGGGCAGCATTTACGGGCCGATCATGGCGGCCGGCCTTGCCTTCTGGCACCGCGGCACCGGTAATTTCTGGGGCCATAACGCCATCATCCGCGTCAGCGCCTTCATGGAATCCGCAGGTCTGCCGAACCTGCCGGGGTCACCGCCCTTTGGCGGCCAAATCCTCAGCCATGATTTCGTCGAGGCCGCGCTGATGTGCAGGGCTGGCTGGCGGGTGTGCATGGTTCCCGAGCTCAAAGGCTCTTATGAGGAAATTCCGCCCAGCCTGATCGACTTCGCCTCGCGCGACCGGCGCTGGTGCCAGGGCAATTTGCAGCACAGCCGAATCATAACGGCCAAAGGCTTGCGCCCCATGAGCCGGGTTCATATGGGCATGGGCATCATGGCCTATATGTCGGCGCTGATCTGGCTGATCTTCTTGATCGCCGCCTTATCTTTAACGATTCAGGACCTCACGCTTAAGCCGACCTATTTCGGCGGCGATCAGACGCTGTTCCCGACCTGGCCCATGCAGGACAGCGAAAGAGCAAGGGGCCTGCTGTTCTGGACATTGACCCTCCTGCTGTTGCCGAAGATTTTCGGCTTCCTCACGGTTGCGTTCAGCACCAGTAAGCGGCGCGGCCTTGGCGGGATTTGGGGCGTTACGTCCAGCATCCTATTGGAGACGGTGCTGTCGTCCCTTTTCGCGCATGTGATGATGATGGTGCAGTCCGCCGCCATCTTCGACATCATACGCGGGCGAGACAGCGGCTGGAATCCGCAGCGCCGCGATGATGGCTCGCTGCCCTTCGGCTGGGTGCTGCGCTACCATTCGCTGCATATGCTGCTTGGGCTTGGGCTTGCCATTCTGGCTTTTTCGGCGTCGCTGCCCCTTTTCCTCTGGCTCTTGCCGGCGATTCTTGGCCTCTTGCTCTCCGGACCGCTCTCGGCGATTTCCGCGAAGCGCTACGCCGGCGAATTCTTCAAGCGGCTCGCGATCTTTGCAATCCCGGAAGAGCAGGTGCCGCCCTCGATCGCGATCTCGGCGCACAAATATTCCGAGCTGCTAGCGCAAGAGTTTTCCAAGCACGAAGCGATTTCGCAGCTCGCGCGCGATCCGCAACTTCGCCATTTGCACCGTCAGCTGATCGAGCTGCAACCGGTGACGCGCGAGGCGCGAATCTCGCCGAGCCTTGCCGTGGGCCGTGCCAAGCTGGAGATCTCCGCGGATTTGCCGGAGTTGCTCCGCCTTCTCAAGCCGAATGAAAAAGCGGCGCTACTCTCCGACCCGGAAAGCTTGGCGCGTCTCGAGGCAATGATTGTTCCGTATGTCCAGACAGGTGGTACGGTGGTGACTCCAGAGGTCTGGTCGGCGCCGGCGGCCCTTGCGAGTTCATAACCTTTGCCAAAGGGGCTGAACCTCTTTTGGCTGCCATGCTTAGCTTGTTCCTGTAAGTTCCCCATCGCCGCTTCGATCAGGCGGTCAACGCGTCTCTAGCATCGTCGAGGAGCGCGCCTTCATGGGCGATTTTCTCTCCATTGTATGGACCATCGTCAGCTTCATCGTCGGGATCGTGTGGAGCATCGTGTGGTTCATCGTGCGCGATCTGCTGTCCACGCTGTTATGGCTGTTGATTGCCGTCTGGATCGTCTTCGTTCTGCGCTATCGCAGCTTTGCGCTCGGCTCCTTGGCAATGCTGCGCTATACCCGTTATGGGCTGAACTTCGGCTTGCGCTGGATTCGCGGCCGCCCTGCTGATGGGGTACTCAACCCCGCCCCAACCACGAAAATCGTAAGAGAATATCAGCGACTAATCCCGCTCGGCTACGTCTCTGCGTCCGAGCAAATCAATGTGATCCTCATCGGCATGCTGGTCATCATGGCCAATGTTTAACCGTTAAACCCGCCTGCTTTCGCGGAAGAAAAAAGCCAGCAGCAGCCCGCCGAAGAAACCGCCAATATGCGCCATATAGGCGACTCCGCCCGTTTCCGCCGTTTGCGAGGTCGTCGCGATGGACCCGATCCCGCTGAACAGCTGAAATACGATCCAAAACCCGATGACCAGCAGAGCGGGAAGCTGCATCATGCCCATGCCAGTGAGCACTGTCACCCTGCCTTGCGGATACAACACAAGGTAGGCCGCGAGGACGCCTGCGATCGCCCCGGAAGCTCCAAGATTGGGAATGGAGGAGTTCGGCATGATGGCGAGCTGTGCGAAAGTTGCAACGACACCGCTAAGCAAATAGAACAGCGCAAATTTCACTGAACCGAAATTGTCTTCCACGTTGTCGCCGAAAATCCAAAGATACAGCATATTGCCTATCAAATGCATCCACCCGCCATGCATGAACATAGCAGTAAGAATAGTTTGCGCTTCGCCCACCGGATTGTTTGAAAACTGGCCGGGGATAAAGGCCCATTCGCGAATAAATGCATTTCCACGGTTTAACTCCAAAAGAAAAACCGCGATGTTTATGAGGATGAAGGCGTAAGTTACAATGGGAACGGTGCGCCGCTGCGTATTATCGTCGCCAATTGGAAAAACCATAATTTCCCCCACGAACCTGATGCCGGCTACAAAGGCCCTCAGACCGGAATAATCAAACAGCAAGGCGTCGGTTCCCAGTCGCGTCAGGGCAGCGGCCGAGATGCGCGATTGCCGCACTCTGATGCATTAAAGCGACAGCTTCCCAAACTTTTTTACATAGTTTGTAAGTTGCGTTTGACCGCTCTATGCACTTATTGGTAGCAATGGTTCTGCGGGACATTACTGTTACCGTCCCAACATTCGACAAGTATTTTCTATTATCGAGCCCGGTAAGATTCAATCTTCTTGTCGGGTGGGGGTGCTGCTTTGCCTGCAGCGCCACTTATTTACGCTTTTATTTGACGGAGACCGACATTGCGATACGACCGTGTCATACCTGCAGTGCTGTTTTTGGCTTTCAGCACCCCTGCAGCCGCCGATTTGATCTACAAGCCCATCAACCCGTCTTTTGGGGGCGAGCCATTTAATTCCAGCCACTTACAGGGTCTTGCGGGGACGCAGAATCTTTTCAAGCCGGAGTCTCAGAGCGGCGCGCAACAGCAATCGCAAACCGAACGTTTTCTAAGCCAATTGCAATCCCGGCTCTACTCTTCCCTCGCCACGCAGGTGTCGGAAGCAATATTCGGTGAAAACGCCCAGCCAAATGGCACGATAACCTTCGACGACCAACAGGTTGTTTTCATCAATGATGGCACGACAATCGAATTGGTCATCACGGATTTCACAACCGGGCAAGTGACCAACATCGTGATTCCCACACTCGTCACCAATTAGCGCCAGAACGCATTTTTCATCTTTTATTTCAACGCCTACACGGCCTAGGCGCAGACTCGGGAATTAACATGTCGGCGATCTGTGGATTTGCACCGGGCCGGATTGTCGCGGCGGCGCTGACCCTCCTGGCCCTTTCTGGTTGCGGAAGGATGGTCAAGGAGCAACTGGCGGAAAGCCTCATGCCGCCTGTGTTGAACCCAATCACCGAGTTAAACCAAAGCTTGCGCGACCTTCCCGCGCCCAACCGGAAGGTGGTCGTCGCGGTTTATAACTATGCCGATCAAACTGGCCAATTCAGACCATCAGATGGTGTACAAAGCCTGTCTAAGGCTGTGACGCAGGGCGCAACCTCCGTGATCATCAAGGCGTTGCAAGATACAGGCAACGGCAATTGGTTCACGGTTCTCGAGCGGGAAAAGCTGGACAACCTCCTAAAAGAGCGCCGCATCATCGCCGAAATGCGGAAAACCTATCTCGGCGAGGAGACCATCAACCCGCAGGCGCTGCCTCCCCTGCTCTTTGCCGGCATTCTGCTAGAGGGCGGCATTATCGGCTATGACAGCAATCTGCAAACCGGCGGGATCGGCGCGCGGCTGCTCGGAATCGGCGCCGACATGAAGTACCGGCTCGACACAATCACGGTTTACCTCCGCGCGGTCAGCACCAAAAACGGCCAAGTGCTGGCATCCGTTGTCACACATAAAACGATTGCATCGGTGGGCTTGCAAGGCGGCGTCTTCAAATTCATCGCCACCGACAAAATCCTCGAGGCGGAAGCCGGTTTTACCAAGAACGAGCCGGAACAGCTCGCCGTGCAGCAAACCATCGAGAAGGCAGTCTACGCTCTGGTGATCGAAGGGTCTGAGCAGGGGATCTGGGCATTCGCCGACAAGGGATACCAATCGAGGGCCATCGACGACTACCGCTTGCAGCTTTTCTCCTCGCGCGAGCAGGCCATGGCGCGCGCCAAGGCCGTAGCAGCCAACGCGGAAGGGACAACGAAAGTCGCCGCGAAAAGCGGAGGCAACGCGAAAGCCGGGGAGAAGTCCCTCGCCGTCTTGCCCAATAAGGGGCAAGCGCAAGCCGCCCCGGGCGCTCTAGCCGGCCAGGGGGCAGCGCCATCCCCTGCTCCCGCAAGCACGGCGCCCAAGCCCATGGCAAGTGCAGGGACCACGGCGGAACTGCTTGCGGAACTCGCCACCATGAAAACCGAACCCGCGCCTAGCGAGACAACCAATTGATGGGATGGCCCGCCCCGGTTCAACCCCCAATATGCGTGTAACGGAGATAAAGTGATGCCTTGGAACGTAAGCCACAGGACAGCAGCAGCGGTCGTGTTTGCCTCGATACTTTTGGTGTGGCGGCCTGCGGCCCAGGCTCAGGATGCGGCCGATATTTTGCAGATCGAAGCTGTGCCCGGCGGTACGGTCAACGTGATACAGCAAGGATGGGCCAACCGCGCCACCATAGATCAGCGGTATCTGAGCGAAGGAGCACTCGACGCGCAGAACCGCGCCGCGCAAATGCAACGCGGGGACAATAATGCCGCAACAATCTTGCAGGAAGGGAGCGGCAATTCTGCGGAGATTGCCCAGAACGGCTCCCACAATGAAGGCGCGATCCTGCAGCACAATTCCGGTAACACCGCCGAACTGCAACAAAATGGCAACGGCTTGTCCATTAAGATCGAGCAATATGGAGCTGCAATGCCCGGCAGCGCGCCCGTTACCGTCACGCAATCGAACTAGCGCGTGCTGACATGGCCATGCACCTTCGCCCATCAAAATTTTGTCCCGAGGGAGAACGCAAATGGAAGCTCCCCGCTGGATGGCGACAGCCTTGCTCGTCTGCCTCTTCGTACTCGCAGGCTCCGCCGTGGCGCCAAGCGCTGCACAAGCGGCGAGGCGCGGTTGCGCCAAGGCAAGCCTTTACGACAGGAGCTGTTTTCTCGTCTTTCGGCAAGGCGCATCCAAGCGGTCAAGCGCCCGGCTGCGCACGGCGCCGGCAAGGCTGGGCTGGCCGCGGAGAAGCCGGCCCAAACTCTTTGGCGGCAATGAAGCCGCCGTCACCCAGCTTTCGCCCGCACTTAGCGTGCGTGCTCCGCATGCATCCACTCTGGACCGCGAGGCGTTCGACCGCTGCCCTAGGCTCGGCGAGCGCAGGCAAGGCAGCGGGCAGCCCTGCGCCGTTGACCGTGGCCTTCCCGAGGCTCTGCTTCGGGCGCCCGACGCCTCGACCGAGAAAGTGTTGCGGCAAATCGGCATTCCGATCATTCCCGATGTCCCGCCCATCACCATTTTGCGTCCGGGCGGAGACGAAAGAGACCGCATTCGGCGTTCCGCGCCTTCTCCCTAGCCAGGATCGCGGGCGCGGCGAAGCCGCGAGAGACAGTCTTCGCAGTCAGGGTCACGGGGGAGGGAGGACTCGATGAGATCACCAAGAACGCTTTTCACCGCCGTCATTTTCTTTCTTTTGGGCTTTTCAATCATGCTGCCTCGCAACCCGTTTGCCTTTGCCGACCCCTCAACAAACGTATCAGCCGGCCTTGTGGGCTGGATCAGCGTCGAGCCGATAGACGGTGGTCCGGGCCAGGGCCAGGTGCTCGGCATTGCCGGCCGCGCGCTTGCGTTGCACCCCTTAAGAGGCCGCTACAGCCTGGACGTCAAACGGCGGGGCAAAGGCGGCGTATCCAACACCCGTCAGGGCGGAGCCATCAGTCTGGAGCCGGGCACGGCAGCGGTCCTGTCGCAAAGCTCGATCAATATCGGGCCGGCGGACACGCTCGATATTGAGCTGAAAATCTATGTGGATGACCGCGAGGTGTTCTCCGCTTCCATGAAATCCGCAAGCGGGGCAACGACCCGCAACCTTTAGGTCAGCCCCCTCGCTGCCCCGAGGGCAGGCAAAGCCTGCGCGCGGCGACCGCCCGACTTGTCCAGCGCGCCGGCTCGTATTCAGGATCCTCCTCCGCGCCTGAGCGGGACGTGCTTGCACGCCAGTGCGCATGCTTGTTCCCCCACGCCAGACGCAGAGCAAGTGCTGCCGACTTAAGCGAGTTTGATCAAGACGTGCTTCTTGCGGCCAAGGGAGAGCTTTATGGCTCCGTTCTCGCCCAAATCCTTGGCGGTCAGCATGGCCAGGTGATCGTCCAAGCGCGCATCATTGACGCGCAAGCCGCCGCCCTTGATCTGCCGCCGCGCCTCGCTGGTCGAGGCAACCAGCCCGGCTTCGACAAACGCGTCGAGCACGCCCATCCCGTCCTCGATGCGCTGGCGCGGCAAGGTCACGGAGGGCAGCGTATCGGCGGCGCGGCCCTCCTCAAAGGTGACGCGCGCGGTTTCCATCGCCTGCTCGGCGGCGTCCCGCCCGTGGAGAAGCGCGGCCGCCTCGGTGGCCAGGATCTTTTTCGCCTCGTTGATCTCGGTGCCTGCGAGCGCCTCCAACCGTGCGATCTCGCCCAGCGGCATGGTCGTGAACAGCTTCAGGAAGCGGCCCACATCCGCGTCGGCCGTGTTGCGCCAGAACTGCCAATAGTCGTACGGGCTGAGCAGATCGGCGTTGAGCCACACCGCGCCTTTCGCTGTCTTGCCCATCTTGGCGCCATCGGCGTTGGTGATGAGCGGGCTCGTCAAGCAATAAAGCTGCGGCGTGCCGAGCCGCCGGCCGAGATCGACGCCCATGATGATGTTGCCCCATTGGTCGGAGCCGCCCATCTGGAGGACGCAGCCATATTTGCGGTTGAGCGCGACAAAGTCGTAGGCCTGCAGCACCATGTAGTTGAATTCGAGGAAGGATAATTCCTGCTCGCGATCGAGGCGGTTGCGTACGGTATCCATGGTCAGCATACGGTTGACGGAGAAATGGCGGCCCACATCGCGCAGCATGTCGATGTAGTTCAGGGTCGACAGCCACTCGTCATTGTCCACCATCAGCGCATCGCGAGGCCCGCCGCCAAAGCGCATGAAGCAGGCAAAGGTGCGCTTCATGCTCTCCATGTTCTCGGCGATCTGCTCGGGGGTGAGCATCTGGCGCGTCTCATCCTTGCCGGAGGGATCGCCGACGCGCGTTGTGCCGCCGCCCATCAAGGCAAGCGGCCGATGTCCCGTCTCCTGCAGCCAATACAGCCGCATGATCTGCACGAGATTGCCAATGTGGAAGGATTTCGCGGTGCAATCGAAGCCGATATAGGCGGAAACCGTCTCGCTGGTCAGCTTGTCGTCAAGCCCCTCCAGGTCGGAGCATTGATGGAAAAAGCCACGCTCTATCGTGACCGCCAAGAAATCCGATTTCACTTTCTGCATGTCAAATCCGTAGCGACGACCGAGGAAACTGCTCGTGGATAAAAAGCGCTGCTGGGCTGACCCGGGCATTGTTTAACGCGTGCCACGCTCAAATGCGAGTTTGTCGTTGCACAACAATTTGCGTCGGTGTCTTTCCCGCAAACACAATTCAAAAAGAATCCGAAGACTGCAAAGGGCAGGCGGGGAAGACATTGGTAAAGCGGAGTTGCGTCGGATACCAGTGGGGCTGAGGAACATTGGATGGGAACCGAGTGGCTACGAAAAGCTGGCATCGCAATTGCTGATGCCAGTAAAATCCTGAGGTGTCTACCGCCATCCGCTATGGCTTACTATCATCGCGGCTTGCTTTACATCGCTGGCGGAGAAATTGAGAAGGCTTTTATAGATTTTAATAGACCTATTCTGCTGAATCCAGAATTTCCTCACGCGTATTGTAACCGTGGTTACTGTCATCAGAGCACGGGAAACCATGGTCTCGCGCTTGCAGATTTTCAAAAAGCGATCATCCTAGGTCGCGGCAATCACTGCTTTCACAATTTGCTGCCGCTGGTGCACTGGAATCGCGGTATATCTTACAAGTTCTTAGGGGAATACGAACGTGCAATCGGCGAACATAACACTGCTATAAGGCTAAGCCCAGGCTATGCCGCCGCCTTCCGGGAACGCACTTCGGTTTTGATGCTAAGCGGCCAATTTACCCGAGCCATGTCGGATTTGAACGAAGCGGTTAAACTAAGACCGCGAACCAATGAGAGCCACAAGGCCCTTGGTGAAGTTTGCTTCTTTAATGGTGATTTCGTTGAGGCAGCAAAGCATCTTCGCCATGCTCTTCTTGGCAAGAGCGATCCGTATACGGTACTGTTTCTTTATCTGGCTTGCGCAAAAGCCGGCCAAGAAGGCAGCGCTGAATTAAAACGCAACGCTGCCAAATTGCCATCGTCTTGGCCCGCCCCGGTGGCCGAACTCTATCTCGGCGGACGGCAACCCGAGGAGCTTCTGCAGAGTGCGTCCACTCCCATCGAGCGAGGTGAGGCGGCGTTTTACATTGGCGAGTGGCACCTCCTTCGAGACAATCCCTCAGAAGCCATCGCGTTTTTCAAACCGCCAGACAAACCTGTCGCAAATTCTTCCTGGAGCATGTGGCAGCGGGGGTGGAACTCACCAATCTGGAAAGGGCTGCTGAATAGCACGATTGGAGCGCAGTCTGCGTAGTCCAAAGCCTACCTTGGATGCATCTTGCCCAGCACGCCGAGCGCAACTTTCTTGCCTTGGCCGCTCGCGGCAAGTGCAAAGCCGAGATGCGTCGAACCGGGGCTGAGCAGCAGGCCCTTGTTCTGCGCGTCGCCGAGCCATTGCTGCACGAATGAGCGCACATCGGCCGCGGTCGGCTCGGCGCCGCAGCCGCCGCAAGCGCCGGCCAGAACGGTCAAGGATTGCCAATCCTTGCGGTCCGCGGCAGGTAGGGCGTCCATAACCTTGTCGATCTGCGCAAGGTCGAAAGCTTCCAGTTTGCGCTCGGGCAGCAGCGAGCGGGCGGCCTTGTTCAGCGCGGCGCTTTCGCTGAAGGCGGTCAAGCCGGCTTGCTTGCGCTCACGGTTGAGATGCTCGAGCGCCTTGGCCACGACCTCCGTCTCGGATAGACGCTTGGGGTCCTCATTCGCGCCAAGACCGTTCGGAATGCCGGGACCGGCAAAGGCCTGTACCGCATAAAGCGGTTGCCCAGACTCGGCGACGATGCTGAAGCCGAATTGCGCAATCCCGCGCCGCAGCAGGTTCTCGCGATGGCCCTTGCTGTTCATCCAGCCGCGATGCAGGTCCTCGACCGTGGCCGCCGACAGCTGGCAGCCGGTGCAGCGGGCGATATTCTCCGCCGTCACGCGCCATTTGCTGCCGCCCGCCTGCATATAGCGGTCCTGCACGGTCTTGCCCTCGGGCGAGTTATGCGAATAGAAATTCCGCTTGAGCATGTCCGCCGCATGGGCCTTGGCGGCTTCGTTCGCCTCCCGGCCGATTTGCAAAGGCGGCAGCTTGCTTTCCGCCCGCGATTTGTTCGTCAGATCGAGGGCAAGGGCGCGAAATTTTTCTGCCTCCGCGCTCTCTTGCGCCAAAAGCGGGAGCACGGCGGAGAGCGTAAAGACCGCAACCGGCAGCAGGCGAACCGCAAGGCGAAAAAAGCATCCCGATTGTGCGGCGTGAGGCTTTTTCCGACGGCGCATTGGCATGGCCTTTTCCTGTTCTGACCTTCTTATAGGGGGCGCCGCCTTTGCCCGCAATTCCAAGCTGACAGTCCCGGTCGCTCCCGCACCACATGTCCGCTCGCCGCGCAAACGCGCGGAGATGCTACCGCTGCGCTGCTGCTTTTCTTCGCACACAATTGTGATATGACTGGCGTTTCCTGCATGACGATATGGGCCCGGGCTCGCTGAGACCCGGCCGGCGCGCACCGCCCTGCGTCGGCGTGTTCCTTCGTTTTGCGGGCGCGGTTGTAGCTCAGCGGTAGAGCGCCGGAAAGCCGGAGGTCGGGGGTTCGAATCCCTTCAGCTGCTCCAAAGACTAGCTCAGCTGGTAGAGCACGAGACTGTAACTCTCGCTGTCTTGGGTTCGATTCCCAAGTCTTGAACCGAACTGCATACGGGAAGCCGGCCGCTTCCCAGCCGCTGCTTGCCTTGCGGCCACGGCCAAGGGGCGGGAGCGGCAGGCGCCAAGGCGCTCTGTGCCGGAGCGGATACCGCCCGGCCGCCAAGCCCGAGCCCGGGCGCCGGCATGGCTTTCGCCTTCGGGCGGGGTCATGGCCGCAACCCGGTGCGGACGGCGGCGCGGCCCGGCTTAAGCTCCGGCCCGCGTTTTCGCGTCGGGCGGCGGCCGGCAACCTGCTTATCTGCCCCAAGGCAAAGGCGCCGGAAGGCAGAGAAGAAGAACAAATTGGGGTGATTGATGGCTAGGCGCGGGTTTTGGTTCACGGTGGTGGTCAAGGATGACGAGCGTGCTTTGCTGACGCGCTACGGCCGGTTCGAGCGTTTGCTGGAGCCGGGCAAGTCGTCCTTCCTCGATCCGTTTGGCGCGCTTTCCGCCGAGGTGGTGAAAGTCTTGCGCGCAGAACTGCCGCCCGAGAAGGCGCTTCTCCTGCTCAGGACGGAGCCTGCATTAGCCGAGCGCAACCTCGTCCTCGTTCAGGCCGGGCCGACGGAGGTGGCGCTGGTCTCGTTCGATGGCGACCCGAAGCATTTGGTTCTGCCGAACACCACGCGCGCCTTCTGGAAGACGCTCACCAAGGTCGATGTCGAAATGATCGACACCGCGCGCGACATGCGCGTCGCCAAACAGCACCTTGACAAGATCGACCTGTCCCGAACCACCGTCGCGGTAACGGCCGTGGTGGAGGCCCATGAGGCGGCGCTGCTCATCGTGGATGGCGAACTGCGCGAACAGCTTGGCCCCGGACGCCACGCTTTCTGGCAGGTGGGACGCGCCGTGCGCTTGCCGAAGATCGATCTGCGCCCGCAGCCCTTGGAAGTGACGGCGCAGGAGATCCTGACCAAGGACCGCGTGTCCATCCGCGTGACGCTGACCGCCTTTTACAGGATCATCGACCCGGTGCTAGGCGCGACGAGCACGGCGGATCTGGCCAACACGCTTTACCGGCTGGTGCAGTTCGCCATCCGTGAGGCGGTCGCCACGCGCACGCTCGATGACATCCTCGCCGCGCGCGACACCATCGACCAGGAGGTGCGTGCCTTCGTGGCGGACCGGGGGACGGCGCTCGGCGCGGACATCGGCGAGATCGGCGTCAAGGACGTCATCCTGCCGGGCGATATCCGCGAGCTGCTCAACAAGGTGGTGGAGGCGGAGCGCTTGGCGAAAGCCAATCTCATCCGCCGCCAGGAAGAGACCGCCGCGACGCGTTCGCTGCTTAACACCGCCAAGCTGATGGAGAACAATCCGCTGCTCTTGCGCCTGAAGGAGCTGGAAGCGCTGGAGAAGCTGGTGGAGAAGGTCGGGCGCATCGATCTCCACGCAGGCGGCGGCGCGGGCGGCTTCGACATGCTGCTGAACAAGCTGTACACGCTCGGCAGCGACGAGTTCACAGCCAAGACGGACGGCAAGGGCTAGAACGACCGAGCCGGCCGTACCTTACCTGGGCGCTGCGCGTCCGCCCTCTCCCGCGAAGGCGAGAGGCCAAGAAAGAGTGGGCCGCTTTCCTGCCAACAAGCTCAGATCGCCCTCTCCCCTGGTGGGGCGGGCGGCGGCAAAGCCGCCGGGTGAGGGGGCTAGACCCGGTTCAGAAACGCCGTGGCGAATGAACCGGTCGTGTTATGCCCAGCCGAATCCGCGATGCCCTGTTTGACACAGGCCAGCCCGCCCCGCACGATGGTGCTTTCCGTTGGGGGCAGGCTTATGCGCTTCATAACCGTTTTCTTCTCTTGCGTCCTGGTCGGCGTGTTCGCCGCCATTCCTGCCAAAGCGCAGCAGGTCGATCTGGAGCTCGTTTTCCTGGCCGACTCTTCCGGCTCGATCGACACCGCCGAGAGCGCGTTCCAGCGCCAGGGCCATGCCGCGGCCCTCACCCATCCCGACGTGCTGAGCGCTATACGCCAAGGCATTGCCGGGCGCATTGCGGTGACGTATGTGGAATGGGGTAACGCCGCACATCAGGACGTCGTCGTGCCCTGGACCATCATCGACGGCGCGGAGAGCGCCAAGGCTTTCGCGGCTGCCCTCCTCGCCGCCCCGCGCCGCGCCTATGGCTACAACGCTATCGGCGCCGCACTGGAAAAAGGGCGCGCGCTGATCGCGGCGAACGGCATGGAAGGCGCCCGCAAGGTTTTGGACCTGTCCGGCGACAGCGCGAACAGCTGGGACGGCATCCCCATCGAAACCGCGCGGCAAGCGGCCCTGGCTGACGGCATCGTCATCAACGGACTGCCGATCCTGTGCCGCGAGGCGAACTGCGGCGGGCGGCCGGTCTCCTACGACCTGGAAAAGGCGTTCGAGGACAAGATCATCGCCGGGCCGGGCGCTTTCGTGGTCACAGCCCAGGATCGGGAAAGCTTCGAGATGGCCGTGCGCCGGAAGCTGATTTTGGAGATCGCAGGGCTGATGCCGATGCGGGGCCGTTCTCATCGGGTGAATGCCGCGAATTGACGAACCGCGGGAGTGCGAACACGCCGCGCGCAGCATCGCGAGCCGCATTTCTCCTTGCATGCGGCTGATTCTTGACGGAGCTGCGGCGGATTGTTGTTGATTCAGCGCAGAAATTTTCCACCTGTAACCGTTGCGCCACGACCGGCTTCTTCTCATCGAGAGAACTGGACGCGGCACGTTGCCTAGCCGCTATGCGGGCAATACGCTCTTCTCACCATATGGGGTGGTGTCAACGAGCGTGGGTATTTTTGGCCTTGGGGAAGCTTCTTACGCTGCTGTTCGTATTGGCGCTGACGGCGCGCAGCCTGGTGCCCGCTGGATTTATGCTGGCGCCCTCCCAGCCAAGCGGCGGTTTAACCGTCGTCCTATGTTTTGGGCATAAACCCGCCAGCTCTGCCGCCCACCATAACCACGATTCCGGCAGCCATCATGCGCACAGCCCGCATAGCGGCGACGAACCCGCCCCCTCCGAGCCAGTCGAGCCCGATCTCTCCCTCTGTTCCTTTGGCGGTTCGGCCCATCTCGCTCTCCTGAGCGACGCGCCGCTGCCGATCGCCGCGGCGATTGGCAGGATGCTCACGCATCGGGCCATCCCCGGGTCGATCTTTGCAAAACGTCACAAGGCCACCGCTCCCGCGCGCGCTCCCCCAGCTTTCACCTAGGCGCAAACCGAAAGGTTTTGCGGCTTGGTCGCGTCGACTGCCCGCACAGGGCGGCCCGGCGGACCCGTTTTTTGGAAATACCAGACACCCTGCACAGGGGCGCGGCTGAGAAGCCGTCCTGCCTCGCCGGGTTCGTGCGTTCCGTGCTTGGCCCCGTGCCAGCCGAACCATTGGAGATCTGCATGCGTCCTTCAACTTCGACGCGGGCCCGAGGCCTGCTATTTACCCTGACCGCTTCCCTGGGAACTGCCGTTCTCGCGTCCGGCGCCATGGCCGATGGCGAGGGGGGACCTTCGCCTGACGGCCACGCCCCAGCGGGTGTGATGGTCGATCACATGCATAAGGCCGGCGAGTTCATGGTGGGCTATCGCTTCATGTACTCGCGCCAAGACGGCGACATGCTGCACGGCACGGACGCCGTCAGCGACCAGGAGGTGATAAGCAAGGCGTGCGGCACGCATGGCCATGGCTGCGCGATGAAGCCGGACGAGATGGTCATGAAGATGCACATGCTCGACATCATGTACGCGCCGACCGACTGGCTCACCCTCATGGTCATGCCGCAATGGATGAGCATGGACATGACGATGTCTCCGCTCGAGGGGGCGCATGGCGATGACCACCATGCGGGCCACGGTCATGACGTCAGCGGCTTCGGCGATACCACCTTCGGCGCTCTCGTGCAGCTCTGGGAAGCGCCGGGCCATCACCTCCACGCTGGCCTCAACTTCAGCGCGCCGACCGGCTCGGTCGACGAGAAGGGCAGCGATGGCAACTTCCTGCATTACGGCATGCAGCTCGGAAGCGGCACTTGGGACTTTCTCCCCAGCCTTACCTATACAGGCCACGCCGACGGCTGGTCGTGGGGGGCCCAGCTCAGCGGGGTGAAGCGTCTCGACAAGCAAAATGACTCAGGTTTCGCCTTTGGCGATATCTTCCAAGCGACCGCTTGGACCGGCTATCGTCTGACACACTGGCTGTCGGCGTCGGTTCGCGTTGTCTACACCGAGCAAGGCGAGATCGAGGGTCACTTCGCTGGCGGCCACAATCACCATTCCCCGCCGGACCTGCAGCCCAATTATGGCGGCCGGTTCTGGGACGTCGGGTTTGGCATCAACGCCGTGGTGCCCGACGGAGCGCTAAAGGGACATCGCCTCAGCGTCGAATGGCTCGAACCTGTTCAAGACGACGTCAACGGCTACCAGCTCGAGCGGGACGGAACGCTGTTTGTAAGTTGGAGCAAGGCATTCTGATGCATTGGGGCGGAGGCGATGCGACGCGTATCGCCTCCGCCCCATGTTGCAGTTCCCTATCGGTACATGCCGAGCCAGCGAGGCGCATCAGCCGCTTAAGGCGCAAACCAAGGTTCGCGGGCGCACCAGGGCTTAGCCACGGTCATTCGCGCGAAAACGGAGATTCATATTCGTTATCCAACATATCTTGCGTCTTCCGCACAGACTCCTCCAAATTGGCGTCGCTGAACGTCGTGATGACGGTCTGTCGTTCCGCGTCCGGAGTTGCATAAATATTATCAACATGGTCCTGATGCACATTGCGAACCCATGTGCGAAAATTGAAAATTCCGTCCGACAATTGCAGGGAATAGTCGAGTGATCGGAAGCCGGAGAAGAACGGCTCGGTCGGTTTGCGGTTCTTGAAGAAGTTTCTAACCTCGCCGACGTCATTGGTTAGCGGTGCAAAAGGCCGTTGTTGGAGGCTTTCGCCCATATCCATCGATCGAGCGTGGCAAGCCAAACATGCCGATCGTGGATTGTCGACCGGGCCATTCACTCTCCCCCAGAGCCCCAACCATTTGCGCGGCAATGTTCCAAACATGGCCATCACTTTGGGGTTCACCCAACCATCCGTTAGGGGCTTCGACTGAGAAAAATCGTTTTCGGTGCGCTCCGTATCATTGCCCCAATGAACGCCCACAGGGATCAGTTTCTGCCAGACGTCGGAACCTTCCTCCTGCGTGTGGTACATGAAAGTACCGAATACCCAGCCCGTCGTGCTGTCGGCGCTTTGATCGCGCACGGCAAAGTCCAATTGCAGCAGCCGCATCGTGACGGGCTCGCGGTTACGATGTATCTGGGCGAACCACTCTTTCGATCCGGCTAGATAGGGTACTTGCTCGATCTTTGCGTCCGTGAACAGCAACTTCGCGGAAACCGTGCCAACAGGGAAGACGACCGAATTCGTTGCCGGTTTGGCCGGGTTGCTCCAGACTTGACCGAGCGTGTAGCCACCCGCGGGATTATAGAATCCGACAGCCCAGTTATTCGGTTGGCCAACTTGCAGCTCATGGAGTTCCCTCGGCTTCGATTGTCGCTCGAGGGTGAGTCCATGGACCGGCTCGCGACCTCGACGCCCGAAATGCATCCATGGTGCGTGATACCACTTCCGAACTGCGTTCTTGCCGACGTCCCAATCTACCGCGGTGTTGCCTTCCAAGATGTACGCCAAGACAGCCCTCATATAGGCCTCGGGCTCATTACGGAAGTCGATGAAGACCCAAGGATAGAACTCAGCGGCGACGCTTGTGGGATAGGCAATGCTCAGCCGGAAACCCGGTTCGTGACCAGGGGGTACGGCGAATCTGGAAGCAGTATTCACCTGGTCCTTGGCTGCATTAGAGAACGCTTCGGATGACGAGAATTGCGCTTCAGATTGATGGACAACAAGACAAACGAAGAGAACGACCAAGCTTGTGGATTTCAACCAGCGCATCATTTCAGGTGCCCCCTCGGTGCGATCTGCCGTCAGCCCGTCAACCGGGTTGGACTTTAGCAAAGGCCCCCGACATGTTGATCACCCGCTTGGGTGAGTCGCGCAATTTGGTGGCTGCTGTTCGCCAGAGGTCCCTCCGCACATCTTAGTCTTTGAATGCCTCGCACCAGCAAAAATCGGTGCAGCATGTCCTCACAGCCAGGGTTCATTAACGCGCTATAGCAATGTATCGCCCCCTTGCACAGCCGGAGCGGCCAGTCAACGCGGTAAACACCCGGCGCCATTCCGATTTTCCAACCCAGGCGAAAGGCAGCCTGAGCCGCGCCGATGACGGCAAGAGCCGTCTTGCCACTGGCAACTGCAATGTCTGAAGGAGCATACATTGTATAAAGGGCAAGGCCGCGGAGGCTTGCCTTTATTCTGCTGACCTGGCAATTCCGCCATCAACAGCCATTGACAATTGCCTCCTAAAGACGAAACGCGCCGGGGTACCAGCGCGTTGTATGTCTCCGTTAGTCCGCCGCTCGCGCTATCGCTTTAATCCGCCGGCTGCGGGGTGATGCGGATATACGGGCGAGGTGTCTTCCAGCCCTGGGGGAACTTGCCTCTGGCTTCCTCGTCCGAGACGCCACCAGTGATGATCACATCGTCGCCCTGCTTCCAATTCGCCGGCGTAGCCACCTTGTGCTTGGCGGTCAGCTGCAGCGAGTCGATAACGCGCAGGATCTCGTCGAAATTCCGGCCCGTCGTCATCGGATAGGAAAGGACCAGCTTGATGGTCTTGTCCGGCGCGATGATGAAAACGTTGCGCACCGTATGATTGTCGGCGGGCGTGCGTCCTTGCGATGTGGAGCCTGCATCGGCCGGCAGCATGCCGTAGAGCTTGGCCACCCGAAGCTCGTTATCTCCGATCAGCGGATAATTCGGCGCGTAGCCGGTCACCTCTTGGATATCCTCTGCCCAGCGGCCATGGTCCTCCACCGGATCGACGCTGAGCCCAAGGATTTTCACATTGCGGCGGTCGAATTCGCCCTTGAGACCCGCCATCGCGCCCAGCTCGGTGGTGCAGACAGGCGTGAAATTCTTGGGGTGGGAAAAGAGAATGCCCCAGCTATCGCCGAGCCATTCATGAAAACGGATCGGTCCTTGCGTGGTTTGCGCTTCGAAATCGGGCGCGGTCTGGCCGAGTTGCAGCACCATTTTTGCCTCCATAATGTTGCGCCCTCGTCAGACTGGCGCGGGCGGGATGTGCCAGACGAAATATAGAAAATTATTCTCCTCGCAACAATGCCCGCCGGCTTCTCTGAGCAAATAATTCTAGCGCAGCAGCTATGCGGAAATCGATTTGCGGCAGCGTCAAGCCGCTGCACGCTGCTGGGGCGGATCGCGAAGTGCCGCCACCAACGCCTGTTCGCGTTGCTTGGCCTGTAAAACCGCCGCGTCCTTGACCGGGCCAAATCCGCGGATCTTCTCGGGCAACGCGGCGAGTTCGACGGCCGCATCGATGGTTTGGATGCGCAGATGTTTTGCGATCTCATCCAGAACAGCTTCATACTCGGCAATCAACCTGCGCTCCCCCTTACGTTCGGCGGTGTAACCGAAAACGTCCAGTCTTGTGCCGCGCAGACGTTTCATGCGCGCCAGCACGCGGAAAGCCGTCATCATCCACGGCCCGAAACGCCTTTTTCGCGGGCGCCCGGTATTTGCATCCGGTTTGGAGATCAGCGGCGGCGCGAGATGGAATTCCAGCCGGTAATTGCCTTGGAAAGTGCGGGCGAGCTGCTTATGGAACGTACCATCGGTGTAAAGACGCGCGACCTCATACTCGTCCTTATAAGCCAGCAGTTTGAAGTAATTCTTGGCAACCGCCCAGGCCAGCCTTTCCCCGCCGACGCGCTCCTGCTCCAGCGCGCGCACGGCTTCTACTTTGGCGCGGTAGCTTTCGGCGTAAGCCGCATCCTGATAGTCCGTGAGGAAGGCGATGCGGCGCGCGATCGCCTCGTCCAGCGTCTGCGAAAGCTGTTCGGATTCAGCGTGCGCGAATGCCTGCTTTGCGGCGGCCTCAACCTTTGCCGGGTCGTGTGCAAGCAGGCGGCCCCAGCGGAACGCGGCCTGGTTCGCGGGCACGGCAACGCCGTTAAGGCCGATGGCTTCGAGCACGGCGTCGGGCGCGATCGGTAAAAGTCCCCGCTGGCTAGCAAAGCCGAGGAGCAGGATGTTGGCGGTGGTTTTGTCGCCCGTCAGCGCCGCGGCATAGACTTGCGCATTGACGAGGCTGCACGCGCCAGGTCCGGCGCGGTCCTCCAGCGCGCGGCGCAGCGCGGCGGCGGGCAGCGACAGATCCGGCGTGCGGGTGAAATCGGCGGTCATGGTCTCATGCGGGCTGGCGACGACGGCTGTGCGCCCGCTGCGGATGACGCCCAGGACTTTGGCCGAACCCGCCACCACCAGATCGCCGCCGATGACGAGATCGGCTCCAGCCGCCGAAGCGCGGATCGCCTTGATGTTCTCGGGCTGGCGCGCCACGCGCACATGCACGGAAACCGGACCGCCTTTTTGCGCCAGGCCCGACATATCGATGATGGCGGTGCCCTTGCCTTCAAGATGCGCCGCCATGCCGAGGATCGCGCCGACCGTGACCACGCCCGTGCCGCCGACGCCGGTGATAACCATGGAATAGGGGCGGTCGAGCTCGGGCAGGGCCGGTTCGGGAAGGCTGGCGAAGATGGTGTCATCCGCCAGCTGGCGGCGTTCGGCCTTCCTACGCTCACCGCCATGCACGGTGACGAAGCTGGGGCAGAAGCCTTTCAGGCAGGAAAAGTCTTTGTTGCAAGCATCCTGGTCAATGGCGCGCTTGCGGCCGAACTCCGTCTCGACGGGCTCGATAGCCACGCAATTGGATTGCACGCCGCAATCGCCGCAGCCTTCGCATACCAGCTCGTTGATAATGACGCGCTTATCGGGATCCGGGAAAGCGCCGCGTTTGCGCCGCCGCCGTTTTTCCGAAGCACAGGTCTGGTCGTAAATGAGCACGGTAACACCGTCGATGGCCTGCAGCTCGCGCTGCACGCTGTCGAGATCATCGCGGTGCGAGATCGTCGTGCCTCGCGGGAAGGCGTGGGTGCCGCCGTATTTGTCAGGCTCGTCGGTGACGACGGCGACGCGCTTCACGCCTTCGGCCTCGACCGCGCGCGCCATTTGCTGAACGCTCATGCCGCCATCGAGCGCCTGGCCCCCGGTCATGGCGACAGCATCGTTGTAGAGCAGCTTGAAAGTGACGTTGACGCCGGCATTCACCGCCGCGCGGATGGAAAGGCTGCCGGAATGGATGAACGTGCCGTCGCCGATATTCTGAAAGACGTGGCGGCGCGTGGAGAAGGCCGACTCGCCGACCCAGTTCGCGCCTTCGCCGCCCATCTGCGTGAAGCCCTCGGTGGCGCGGTCCATCCACTGCACCATGTAGTGGCAGCCGATGCCGGCATAAGCGCGCGCGCCGTCAGGCACCACGGTGGAGCTGTTATGCGGGCAGCCGGCGCAAAAATACGGCACGCGCTCGATCAGCGTTTGCGCGCCCATCGCCTGCCGCTCCGCGGCTTCGAGCTCGGCGAGCTTGGCGCGGATGTTGGGCGCATCCATGCGCGAAAGGATACGGCGGGCCAGCGCGAGGGCGATCTGCACGGGTTCAAGTGCGCCCTTTGCCGGGAACAGCCACTTGCCGTTCTCGTCGTGCTTGCCGATGATCGGCGGAGCGCCCGCGCGGCCGTACAGCTCTTCCTTGAGCTGGACCTCGATGAGCGCGCGCTTCTCCTCCACGACCATGATCAGCTGGAGCCCTTCGGCAAAGGCAACGACCCCCTCCGGCTCCAGGGGATAGGGCATTCCGACCTTGTAAAGGCGCAGGCCGAGATCGGCGGCGCGGACCTCGTCGATGCCCAAAAGATCGAGCGCTTCGGCGGTATCCTGATAGCTCTTGCCGGTTGTGATGATGCCGATCCGCGGCGTGCGCCCGCCGGCGAGGAGCAGGCGGTCCAGCCGGTTGACGCGGGCAAAGGCGAGGATCGCTGGCCGCTTGTAATCGTGTAGCCGCGCCTCTTTGGCAAGCGCTGTGTCGCCGAGGCGGATGTTCAGCCCGCCCGGCGGCATGACGAAATCCGCCGGGATAACCGGCGTGAGCCGATCCAGCCGCCCGTCAATGACGGCGGTTTGCTCGATATTGTCCTTCACGCATTTCAGGCCGACCCAGACCCCGGCGAAGCGCGACAGGGCAAAACCATAAAAGCCAAAGTCGAGAATCTCCTGCACGCTTGCCGGGTTGAGCACCGGGATCATGGCGTCGACAAAGGCGAATTCGGACTGATGCGCCGAGGTGGAGGACTCGCAGGTGTGGTCGTCGCCCATCAAGGCCAAAACGCCGCCATGGCGGGATGTGCCGGCATGGTTGGCGTGGCGGAACACGTCGCCGGTGCGATCGACGCCCGGTCCCTTGCCGTACCAAATGCCAAAAACGCCGTCGAACTTGCCTTCGCCGCGCAGCTCGGCCTGCTGGGCGCCCCAAAGCGCGGTGGCGGCGAGGTCTTCATTCAGGCCGGATTGGAAGCGCAGATCGTGCGCGTCGAGAAAGCGCTTGGCGCGATGCAAAGTCTGGTCGAGGCCGCCCAGCGGCGAGCCGCGATAGCCGGTGATGTAGCCCGCGGTTCGCAGGCCGGCGGCGGCGTCGCGCGCCTGCTGCATCATGGCGAGCCGGACGACGGCCTGACTGCCGCTGACATAGATCCGCTTTTCGGCGAGATTATATTTGTCGTCGAGACTGACTTTCGCGAGAGGCACGGTCGCTCTCCCTTTGATAATCAAATTGCCCGGAGTTGAAATTTTATATCACAACCGTAACCGAATCCAAGCCGCGGTTTATCGGTGAGCGCAGTTTTGGCCACTCAACATCATCAGATAATAATGTGTTTTCGGAAAAGTTTGAGATGTCGGCAGGAATATATCGCAAGCGTATGCAGCCGCGACCTCGCGGGACTGTGCGGACGCTTAGAATGGCGCCGGCTTCGACAAAGCGCCGAGCAACAACAAAACGCCAAAGAGCAGGACGAGCAGCGCGCTGGCAATGCCGGCCCAGCCATAGATCCAGTCAGCCCACCGGCTTCCCGCGAAGCGCGCCGCGGTTTCCCGCGAGCCGACCGCCAGCACGGCAAGGGCCGAAACCGTGATTGCCGTGCCGAGCGCCATGGCGAAAGTCGCCCCGACGCCGGCCCAAAACATTCCTTGCGTGAGCGCGAAGATCAAAACGAAAACCGCCCCGGTGCAGGGCCGCATTCCAACCGCCAGGACGATCGCGGCGGCGTGCCGCAGCGACCAGTTCTCCTGCAGGTCTTTGGCCAGCGGAATATGCGCGTGCCCGCAGCCGCAGTTGTCGCCATGGGTATGGTCGTGGCCGTGCCCGTGCGCATCTGGGATGGGAACCGCGTGTCCTCCGGCCGCCGCAAGGACACGAGGCGCAAGCCAGTGCCGCTGCGCCTGCAGGAGGAGCAGCCAGCATCCAGCGAGGATCACGAGCACCGCGCTGATGATCTCGAAATACCGCACCGTCTCACGGATTTCCACGCCCGCCGCTTTGACCCCGATTGCCAGGACCACGACGATGCCGATCGCCGACAGCGCCTGCACTAAGGAGGAGGCGAACGACAAGATCACACCGCGCCGGAGCGTGGTTCGATTGGCGATCACATAGGACGAAATGACCGCCTTGCCATGGCCAGGCCCGACCGCATGAAAAACGCCATAGAGGAAGCTGAATCCGATAAGAGCGAAAGCGGCGAACCAAACATTCCCGGTTTTCAGATCACGAACGGTGCCGGCCAGTCGTGATTGCAAGCTCTGCTGAACGCCGAGCAGCCAAGCACTCCAGCCCGAGGTCTCCGGAGGCGCGGCTTGAGGCTGCGAAACCGCCGGACGCGCCGATGGCCAGGCGGATTTCGGCGCTGTCTGCTGCTGGGCCGGCGCGGTTTGAGCAAAACCGGCCGACGTAATAACGCAAAGGCCGAAAACCACGAAGGACGCGAGGATGATCCGCCTGAAATGCGCCATAGCGTGTTCGCCCGAGTTTAGGAACCAGCCTGACATTTCACCTTAACGGTCTGAGCATATTGCTGACTGAAGTTCGTGAGCTTATCCATATTGCTGAAAAGGCTCTCGCCGAGAGATTTTGAGGGCGCTTGCGCCTCCGGGTTTGAAATCTCCGCTTGGCATCCAGCCGGCGCGGCGCTTAAACGCACCGGCTCTGTCTTGGCGAAGGCGAAGGCGACATAAAAGCTTGGATCGTAAATCGAGAAATGAAAATCCTTGAGATTGGCCTTTAGCACGGGCTCCTTTAGCGGAAGCGTAAAGTTCAAGGTGATCACGCCATCCTTGTGCTCTAGCCAGTAGTCACGCGGTTGCAGCCGCTCCATTTCCTTCTCCGCAACGATGGGGAAAGTGAAAAACCCGAACTCTTGCAGCGAGGAGATGTTGACCTCCGCGAGGTCTTTCAACTCCTCGCGGTCATACTGGCCATCATTGTTCTTGTCCATGCCTTGAATAGCAAAGCTGGAGTAGAACTCGTCGAAGGTCCAGCGATGCCGGAACCCCGTCACGCTTTTCTGACCGTCGTGGAGAACCTCCGTCTGCACCGTTACCCAGACATGCGGATGAGCTTGTGCGTTGGTCGCTAGGGCAAGGCATGCGATCAACAGGCCTATGCCAAGGCAGGTGGTTTTAAAAGGTTGCGACAATGCCAAAGCTCCTCGCAAGAACAATCATGCTTTCCGTAACATCTGGAAAGGCGAGAAACTAGCCAAAACTTGCGGCGAAAGTGGGTCATGAAAAACCGGCTGGCATTTTTAAGCAGGGCGGTTATGATACGATATAACATTACGGGGAAAAACGATGCTGATACGCAATACCTACGCCGCCATTGCAGCAATTTGCTTGATCTTAGGAACCGTACAGGGCGTACACGCGCAACCCCTGCAAGTCGTGGTCACGATCAACCCCATCCATTCTCTGGTTGCCGCTGTCATGGAAGGGGCTGGAACGCCCAAGCTTCTCGTGAAGGGGGCGAGCTCGGAGCATACCTATTCGCTGCGGCCTTCCGACGCCCGCGCCGTGAGCGGCGCTAACGTTGTCATTCGCGTGAGCGAGCATCTAGAGACTTTTCTAAATAAGCCGATCGCCAGCCTGTCGCGCGGCGCGGTTGTCATTACGCTCGCAGAGGTTCCGGGCATGAAGCTGCTCCCGCCCAGGGAAGGCGGCGCGTTCGAGGCGGATGCTCACGAGGGCCATGCAAGCGGGGGCCATAATCATGCAAAGACAGCCGGCAAACATGAGGAGGAGGAAAGCGATCCTCACATATGGCTGGACACGGATAATGCTACGCTGATCGCTGACCATGTCGCCGAAGTGTTAGGGAAGGCCAGACCTGAGCAAGCCGCAACTTTTACCGCAAACGCGGCCAAGCTTAAGGAAAGGCTGGCCGCGCTGGATACGGAGCTGAAAAGTCAACTCACCGGGCTGGCGGGACGCTTCTTCGTCTTCCATGATGCGTATCAATATTTCGAGGCCCGCTATGGCTTGACGGCGGCAGGCTCCATAACCGTCAGCCCCGAGCGCCAGCCCGGCGCCGCGCGGCTCAAGGCGATACGCGCCAAAATCGCCGCGGCCAAGTCCGCCTGCGTGTTTTCCGAGCCGCAATTCGAACCGAAATTGGTGGCGCGCCTCGTCGAAGGTACGAACGCTCGGACCAGCACGCTCGACGGCCTCGGCGCAAATCTCCCGGAAGGTCCGGATCAGTTCTTTACAGTGATGCGAAATCTAGCGGGCAGCCTCAAATCCTGCCTCACGACGAATAGCTGATTGGCCGCCATCAGAGTGTCGGTCGTCGCAGTTGCGCGATAGACCCTTGAAATCAGAGAAGGCCGGAGACAATCTCCGGCCTTCTCTCCGATACGTCTCGCCTAGCGATCAGGAGGATGCCATCCGCTGCCAGGTTACCGTCACGCGCGTGCCGACGCGGGCGCGTTCATAGAGGTCTATCACGTCATCATTCAGCATACGGATGCAGCCCTTGGAAACTTCTTGGCCGATCAGCCAAGGCGCGTCCGTGCCGTGAATACGGTACAGCGAGCTGCCCAGGTACAACGCCCGCACACCCATGGGATTGCGCGGATGCCCGCCGGGAACATAGGCGGGGAGCTTGGGATTTTCGCGGCGCATTTCCGGCGTGGGTGTCCAGCTCGGATTAACCCGCTTATCGCTGACGGAGGAAATGCCGGCCCAGCGCGCGTCGCTCTTGGGAATGGCTATAGGATAGCTGATCGCCATCCCCTTTTGCTTCACATAATACAGCCGGCGATCGCCGAAGCTCACGATAATCTGGCCCACGTCATATTTCGGAGAAAAACGTACATTCTCCCGGCTGCTGCTAAAACCGCTGCTGCCAAACAGTTCATCGAGAAAGTCCGCGCGCGCATCCTGGGTCAGGATCGCTGAACCTAACGCGACACCGCCCAATGCCAACAAAGCACTCCGAAGCTTCTTACCAAACATGAGTCCACCTCCATTATTCCGCCGCAACAGACCCCCAACTGCCTGGAAGGCCCTCATGCACCCTTACCGCATCACATAGACCGGCGCGCCGATATGGACGCGCTCGAATAGATCCATCACGTCGCTGTTCAGCATACGAATACAGCCGCTCGAAGCCGCCCGGCCAATCGATCCCGGCATGTTGGTTCCGTGAATACGGTACTCGCTCCAGCCAAGGTAGATCGCGCGTACGCCAAGTGGATTTTTTGGCCCCGCAGGCACATAGGCCGGCAGCCAGGGATCTTCGCGGCGCATGCGCGGCGTCGGTGTCCAACTCGGATTGCGGCGCTTGGATTGTACAAAGGTCTCGCCAGACCATTGCATCCCTTCCTTGCCCACGGCGACGGCATAACGCAGCGCCATTCCTTGCCCCAGAACGTAATAAAGCCTGCGTTCCGAGGTGTTGATGATAATCGTTCCCATGGGGTGTTCCGCATCAAGCGGGACAAGCTCGCGCGCTTTAGCCGGGGAAAGGCCTGACGATAGAGTTACCGAAAGCGCAGCGCACACGGTAAGCGTGAGCCGGGTCGCCCTCGACCAGGAATTATCGTGCCGCCGCATCATCATCCGCATGCTCAAACCGCCTACCGCGTGTGCGCAACCCGCTTGCAACATAAAAAAAGGCGACGAGAAACGCCGTCTCCTTATGATGCCTCGTAGCGGGCTGTCCCTCAAATAATCTATGAACTCAGAAGCCCTATCAAGTCCTGGCAGCCCACCTCTGCCCCGAATCGTGGAAACGTTGTGTCTGATTCGACACAATTTGGGCGCAAACCCTAATTGCTGTTCATTGCGCTACTCCGCCTGCGTCTCCGCATGGCCGCGCAGCCTCGTCTACGTATAAATGCGGTACGGTCAACATCCGGTAAACGGACACGCCGTTGCGACACAAACCGGGCGGCGCGCGCCTTGGCCGCCCTACCCGCAATCTCAGCGCTCAGACTTACGGCGCCCTTGCACGGCGGGGCATTTGACCGTAAATTGCGGCCTGCGAACCGCCCGGCGTAAGGGCATGCCGTGGCGGTTCCTCTTCAGCTTCATAAGCAAGCGGAAAACGCGGCCCGGCATTGCCGGCCAGAATAGGTTTTGAAAGGAAGCAAAATGCCCAAAATGAAAACCAAGAGCGGTGCGAAAAAACGCTTTAAGCTTACCGCCACCGGCAAGGTCGTTGGCGTGCAGGCTGGCAAGCGTCATGGCATGATCAAGCGGTCGAAAAAATTCATACGCCAAGCGCGCGGCACGATGGTGCTGTGCGACGCCGACGCCGGGATCGTGAAGAAATTCCTCCCCTACGGCGTGTCCTAAGCGGCAACCCGCACGATCAAGCCCATTCGCTAAAGGAGCACCGCAATGTCGAGAGTCAAACGGGGCGTTACCTCTCACGCCCGGCATAAGAAGGTTTTGGAGCAGGCCAAAGGATATTACGGCCGCCGCAAGAACACCATCCGCGTGGCGCGCCAGGCGGTGGAGAAGGCGGGGCAATATCAGTACCGCGACCGCAAGGCAAGAAAGCGCAATTTCCGTTCGCTCTGGATTCAGCGCATCAACGCCGCGGTGCGCGAGCTCGGGTTGACCTATGGCCGATTTATCGACGGCCTGAACAAGGCCGGCATCGAAGTGGATCGCAAGGTTCTCGCGGACCTGGCCGTTCATGAGCCGGAAGTGTTCAAGGCGCTCGCCGGTAAAGCGCAGGCGGCCACCCAGGCGGCTTAGTCCCCTTCCCCTTAAATATCAGCAGGAGCAGTTCGTCTGCGGCCTCTGATTGGAAAGACCCGCGTCCCGTCTTGAAGCCGATAAACGCCGGCTCGAGACGCGATGGCGGGCATTGGAGAGGCTCATGGATGCAGCAACCGCAGCATCAGGGAGCGATCTGAAGAAACTTGAATCGGATCTCACCGCGCGGATTGGCGACGCCGCGGATTTGGCGGTGCTTGACGACCTGCGCGTCGGCGCGCTCGGCAAGAGCGGCAGCGTCACCGGGCTGCTGAAAAGCCTGGGCGGTCTGCCGCCGGAAGCGCGCCGCGGCTTCGGTCAAGAGGTGAACGCGCTCAAGCAGCAGGTCACCGAGCTGCTGGAGGCGCGCAAGGACGTGCTGCAGCGCGCCGCGCTTGCCAAGCGGCTGGAGACCGAGCTGGCGGACGTCACGTTGCCGGTGCAGCCCGGCCCGCTCGCCGAGGGGCGTATTCACCCGCTCAGCCAGGTGTGGGATGAGATCACCGCGATCTTCGCCGATCTCGGTTTCGCGGTCGCCGAAGGTCCGCACATCGAGACCGACGATTACAATTTCACCCGGCTGAACATCCCCGCCGAGCACCCGGCCCGGCAGGAGACAGACACCTTTTATTTCAAGGAGAAAGCCGACGGCTCGCGCCTGGTGCTGCGCACCCATACCAGCCCGGTGCAGATCCGCACCATGCTGGCGCACCAGCCGCCGATCCGCATCATCGCGCCGGGGCGCGTCTATCGCTGCGAAAGCGACCAGACGCACACGCCGATGTTCCATCAGGTCGAGGCGCTGGTGATCGACGAGGAAACCCATATGGGCCACCTCAAATGGACCATCGCCGAGTTCTGCAAGGCGTTCTTCGAGGTGGAGGACCTGCGCATCCGGCTGCGCGCGTCGCACTTCCCCTTCACCGAGCCCTCGATGGAGGTGGATATCGGCACCGAGGCGATCGGCAAGCCGGGCGGCTGGCTGGAGATCGGTGGCAGCGGCATGGTGCATCCGAACGTGCTGCGCGCCGTAGGCCTCGATCCGGAGCGCTATCAGGGCTTCGCCTTCGGCATGGGCCTCGACCGCATGGCAATGCTGAAATACGGCATCCCCGACCTTCGCGACTTCTTCGCCGCCGATCTGCGCTGGCTGAAGCATTACGGCTTCCTGCCGCTGGACATGCCGAGCCTGGCAGGCGGGCTGTCGAGCTAGGCTGCTCAGGCGATCTTGCGGCAGCTATAGGCGAAGGTGGCGTTGGGGAAGGTGATCTCCGCCTTGCCGGCCAGTTCCGGCGTCCTGTCGATCACCTCGCAGAGCCGGGCGACGACCCATTCGCGCTCGCCTCTGGGCAGCTTGGCGATCATGCCGACCGACAGCACCCGGTCGATGATGACATTTTCGGGCGCGCCTGTGTGCGGATTGGGGAAGCGCTGCTCCGAAAGCGGGGTGAAGCCCTCCGCCGGGAACTGCTTCTTCCACGCCCCGGATTCGTAATTGGGCGTGCCGTCCTCGTAAGGAGCCATGATGTCGATGATGCGCATGACCCAGGGCGCAGTGCTGTCGCGGATGTTCCAGGCCAGGCCGAGTGCGCCGCCGGGCTTCAGCACGCGTCGGATTTCCGCCAGCGCTTCCGGTTGCGCGAAGAGGTGGAAGCACTGCGCGCAGATCACGGCGTCGGCGGAATTGTCGGGCAGCGGAATGGCCTGCGCCCGTCCGGCTCTCGCGTCCACGCCAGGATGGAGCGCGGTCAGATGCGCCCGCATGGCTTCGAGCGGCTCGATCGCGACGATGTCGGCCCCGGTTGCGAGCAGGCGCGGCAGGAACTTGCCGGTGCCGGAGCCGAGATCGATGGCGAGCTTTCCAGCCCCGAGGCCCAGATCGGTCCGCAGCCAGTCTTCGAGCGCCTCGGGATAGCCCGGCCGTCCGCGGACATAGGCCGCGGCCTGGGCTGCGAGCTTATCCGGCACTGCAAACGCCATCGGCGCTCTCCACTGGCTTGTGAGTTGCGGGCAATCGGCTAAAAGAAAGCCACCACGGAACGCCGCCCCGGCGGCAGGGGAGCATCGTCTGCCACGGCAGCAAAGCTTATCAGGACGTCCCATGAAATTCACGCTGAACTGGCTGAAGGATCATCTCGACACCAAGGCTTCGGTGGACGAGATCGTCGAAGCGCTCACGCAGCTCGGGCTGGAGGTGGAGAGCGCCGCCGACCCGGCTAAGGCGCTGAAGGACTTTACCGTGGCGCGCGTGGTCGAAGCCGGCCCGCATCCGGACGCCGACAAGCTGCGCGTCTGCAAGGTCGATACCGGCAACGGAATCGTCCAAGTCGTCTGCGGCGCGCCGAATGCGGTCACCGGCCTGATCGGCGTGTTCGCGGCGCCCGGCGTTTACATCCCCGGCACCGATTTCACGCTGGGTAAGGCCAAGATCCGCGGCGTCGAGTCAATGGGTATGCTGTGCTCGGAGCACGAATTGCAGCTTTCGAGCGAGCATAACGGCATCATCGCGCTGCCCGAAAGCGCGGGCGCGCATCTTGGCGAGCCGTTCGTCAAAGTCATGGGCCTCGACGACCCGGTGATCGAGATCAAGATCACGCCGAACCGCCCGGACTGCCTCGGCGTGCGCGGCATCGCGCGGGATCTCTCCGCGGCCGGGCTGGGTAAGCTTAAGCGCGAAGATGAAGGTTTCACCGGCGAGGGCGCGTTCGAGAGTCCTGTAAAGATCGCTCTGCAATTCGACGCGGCGACCGCCACTGCTTGTCCCGTTTTCGCCGGGCGGATGATCCGGGGCGTCAAAAACGGCCCCTCGCCCGCATGGCTGCAACAGCGGCTAAGGGCTATCGGCCTGCGCCCCATCAATGCATTGGTCGACATCACCAATTACGTTACCTTCGACCGCTGCCGTCCGTTGCATGTGTATGATGCAGATAAGCTCAAGGGCGGGATTCACGCGCGCCTCGGACGCAAGGGCGAAAGCTTTGCCGCACTCGACGGCAAAAGCTATTCGGCCGACGCGGAGATGTGCGTCATCGCCGACAACAGCGCGGTGCTGGGCCTCGGCGGCATCATGGGCGGCGTAGCCACGGGCTGCACGGAGGAGACGGTCAACGTCTTCATCGAATCCGCGTATTTTGATCCGATCCGCACCGCCATGACCGGCCGTAAAACCGGCATCCGCTCCGATGCCCGCTATCGCTTCGAACGCGGTATCGATCCCGCCTCCGAACGGCTCGGCGTAAACCTTGCTACAAAAATGATCCTGGAAATATGCGGCGGCGAAGCGAGCCGCTTAGAGGTGGTTGGTCGAGAGCCTGCCGCCAAGACCGTGATTTCCTTCGATCCGGCGCGCATCGAAAAGCTAACCGGTTTGCGGCTCAAGCCCGCGGACATCACGGGCCCCCTGAAGAAGCTTGGTTTCGAAATCGAGGGTTCCGCCCCGCAGCTTTCCGTCACCGCCCCGTCATGGCGGCCGGACATTCACGGCAGCGCCGATCTGGTGGAAGAGATCATCCGTGTGGTCGGCATCGACAAAGTTCCGGCCACGCCGCTGTCGCGCCTCCCGGGCGTAACCAAATCCGTGATGACGGAGGGGCAGAAGCGCGTTGCCCGCGCGCGCCGCTTGCTCGCTGGACGCGGCATGGTCGAGGCTGTGACCTGGTCCTTCCTTCCGCGCGCCGATGCCGTTTTGTTCGATGGCGGCAAGCCCGAGATGGAACTTGCCAATCCGATTTCCAGCGAGATGTCCTCCATGCGCCCTAGCCTCCTCCCAGGGTTGATGGCCGCGGCGCGGCAGAACGCCAACCGCGGATTTGCCGACATCGCGCTGTTCGAGGTCGGGCAGATCTATCGCGGCGACAGGCCGGAGGATCAGTCCATGGCGGCAGCCGGCCTGCGCACCGGCACGGCCAAGCTTGCCGGCAGCGGGCGGCGCTGGGATGGCGCGGCCAAGCCCGCCGATGTCTTCGATGCCAAAGCTGATGCATTGGGTGTTCTAGCCGCGCTCGGCTTCGATGCAGCGAAGGTGCAGATCGTGCGCGAGGCGCCGCGATGGTTCCATCCCGGCCGCTCCGGGCTGATCCGGCTTGGGCCCAAGACCGTGCTCGGCGCATTCGGCGAAGTGCACCCCGACACGCTCAAGGCGATGGACCTCGGCGGCCCCGTAGCAGCGTTCGAGCTGTTTCTCGACGCCATTCCCCCGGCGCGGCGTAAGGCGATCGCGAGACCGCCGCTCGCGGTAGCGGATTTGCAGCCGGTCCGGCGGGATTTCGCGTTTGTGCTGGCATCCGACATGCTCGCCGGCGAGGTCGTGCGCGCGGCGCAGGGCGCGGACAAGACGCTGATCAGCAATGTGGCTGTTTTCGACATCTTTGAAGGGCCAAGCCTTGGGGCTGGCAAGAAGTCGCTGGCCATCGAGGTCACGCTGCAGCCACGCGAGAAGACGCTTACGGACCAGGACATCGAGTCCGTTGCCGCGAAGATCGTAATGGCGGTGAAGAAGGCAACGGGCGGCGAAATCCGCGCCTGACGCGGGGAGGGCGGCTCCGTTCAGCGACGCCTCCCTGTGTCGGTCAGGCCGACCTAGCGGTAGGCATTGCAATCCGGCGTTCCGGCTGCTTAGACAACGGGAGCAGGCCCATGTCCGCCAGCTTGGCGAGGATCAGATCGGCGGCTGCGTCCGGCGATACGGCGCCCGTGTCGATGCGCACTTCCGCAGCTTCGGGCGCCTCATACGGGTCGTCTATGCCAGTGAATTGCTTGATCTTGCCAGCGCGTGCGAGCTTGTACAGACCCTTGCGGTCGCGGCGTTCGCACTCGTCAAGCGGCGTGGCGACATGCACCTCGACAAAGCCGCCGAGCGGCTCGATGAGATCGCGCACCTCGCGCCGCGTCGCCGCGTAAGGCGCGATGGGCGCGCACAGTGCAATGCCGCCATTCTTGGTAATCTCCGAGGCCACATAGCCGATGCGGAGAATGTTGAGGTTGCGGTGCTCCTTGGAGAAGCCCAGCTCCGAGCTGAGATGCTTGCGCACCGCATCGCCGTCGAGCAGCGTCAGCGGCCGCCCGCCGGTCGCCATGAGCTTGGCCATGAGCGCGTTGGCTATGGTCGACTTGCCCGAGCCGGAAAGCCCCGTGAAAAACACCGTAAAACCCTGACGGTGCCGCGGCGGATGGGTGCGGCGCAGTTCCTTGATCACGCTCGGGTAGGAGAACCATTCCGGGATGTCCTCGCCCTCTTGCAGGCGGCGGCGCAGTTCGGTGCCGGATATATTGAGGATTGCCTCGCCGGAGCGGATCTCGTTCGCCGGCGCATAGCCGTGCCGGTTTTGCACATAGACCATCTCCTTAAACGGTACCATTGCCATGCCGATTTCAGCCTCGTGTTGCCGCACCAAGTCCTGCGCGTCGTATGCGCCGTAAAATGGCTGGCCCTGGCTGGTGTTGCCAGGTCCGGCATGGTCGCGCCCGACAACCAGATGCGTGCAGCCGTAATTGCGGCGGATAATCGCGTGCCAGAGCGCCTCACGCGGCCCCGCCATACGCATGGCGAGAGGGAGCAGGCTAAGCGCGGCCGTGCCTGGCGCATAATGGGGCAGAAGCGCCTCATAGCAGCGCACACGGGTGTAATGGTCGACATCGCCAGGCTTGGTCATTCCGACGACAGGATGAATGAGGAGGTGCGCGCCGGCCTGTTCGCTCGCCCGCAGGGTCAATTCTTGATGCGCCCGGTGCAGGGGGTTGCGCGTCTGGAATGCGACGACCTTGTCCCATCCCCAGGTCCGGAACAGCGCCTTCAGCGCGTTGGGGCTGTGGCGATGATGGCGGAAATCGTAGTGCGTGGGGGCCTCCAGGCCGAGAATACGCCCGCCAATATAATGGCTCCCGGCTTTATCGCGAAGATGGCGAACGCCGGGGTGGGCTATGTCGTTGGCGCCGAAAACGCGTTCGGCCTCGCGGGCTTTGTCCGGCTGCCAGATCGATTGCACCTCGAGAACCGCAAGAACGACGTTCTCCGGGTCCCGCAAGGCAACCCTTCCGCCGATGTCCAGCTTGGCCGCGAACTCGGCGGACACATCCAGCGTCACGGGAATGGGCCAGAGCGCACCGCTTTGCAGACGCATGGTGGTCAGGACGCTGTCATAATCGTCCTGGGTAAGGAAGCCGGTGAGCGGAGCGAAAGCACCGTTCATCAACAATTCCAGATCGCAAAGCTGGCGCTGGTTCAAATCCCATGAGTGCAGCTCGCCAGCCAGAGCCTTGAGCAACGCGTTTTGACTCGGAGCGACATAGAGTTCATGGGAGAAAGCCGTTGCGGAGAAAGCCTGCAATTGGTGCATACACGTTCCAATCGAGAATCGTTTGTTTTATAGAACGACCTGTACTACGCAACAAACAACTCCCATGCAAGGCGTATTCTGGAGGCTCTGGGGGTTTACGCTGCCTCGCCCGCTAGCTTGGCAACCAGCCAACGCGCCGTCCGCAGCAGTCGTGCATCGTCACGAACCTGCCCGATAAGTTGAACGCCAAGCGGCAGGCCGTCGGCTTCAAGAAGCGGCAACGAAACCGCCGGGGTTCCCAAAAAGGTCCACAAGGTGGAAAAGATCGGATTGCCGGTGGCGCCGATTCCCTCCGGCGCTGGGCCGGGCGCGGCGGGCGTGAGAAGCGCCCCGTAGCGCTCGAAATAGGACTCCAGGATGTCATAGAGCTGCTGTTGCTGATCCCGTGCGCGGTTGTAGGCTATGGCGGAGACGCGTCTCCCATCCTCAATCATACCGCGCAGCCTTGCGCTAAGCTTATCTCCCCCGTTTTTCTCCAACGGCCCGAAATGCCGTGCGATGTCGGCGAGCATGATGTCCCGGTGGCAGGTGACCGCCTCGGCAAAGATCGCCGGCAATTCCACCTCCTCGCATTGCGCGCCGAGCGCTTCGGCCAGTTCGGCGAACGCGTCTCGCGTCAAGGCCGCCGCTGCGTCCCATACCGGCGTCTTCACAAAGCCCAGCACCGGAGCAAGCGGCGGTTCCGTCATCGCGACCGCGTGGTGGCTGCCCCGGCTGCGGCGCCACATGGCCTTGTCGGCCTCGTCATAGGCCGACAGCACATCCGCCGCGATCGCCAAATCCTCAAGCGAGCGCGCGAACATGCCGATGGTATCGAGAGGCGGGGACTGCGTGAGCACGTGACGCCGTGAAATCAGGCCGAAGCTCGGTTTCAGCCCATAAACGCCGCAGAAGGAAGCCGGGCGAATGACCGAGCCATTCGTCTGCGAGCCAAGGCTGAGCGGCACCATATGCGCCGCCACAGCTGCAGCGGAACCGGAGGAGGAGCCGCCGGGTGTATGGCCGAGCCGGTGCGGGTTGCGGGTTTTGCCCGGATGAAAAACGGCGAGCTCGGTGGTCACCGTCTTGCCCATGATGATGGCGCCGGCATCGCGCAGGCATGTCACCGCCACCGCGTCTCGCCCGGTCCGCCTGCCCGCGAAAAGCGGCGAGCCGTTTTCCGTCGGCATGTCCGCGGTCTCAAAGATATCTTTCACGCCGACGGGTACGCCGTGCAGCGGCCCCACCGCGCGGCCCTGGCTGCGCACCTCGTCGGCCTCACGTGCCTGAGCCAAGGCGTAATCATGGTCCAGATATGTCCATGCGCCGATCTCGTCTTCGCGCAATGCGACCACATCGAGACATGCGCGCACCAACTCTTGGCTGCTGATCTGACCGTTGCGGATCATATTGGCGGCTTCGGCGGCCGTTAAATGGGTCAACTCCGATGCGGTCATAATCATCTCCTTGTGGTTTCCCGCGCACCTGCACCCTACCCCTTGCGGCCGCCAGGATACCCGCCCGGAGCAGCTCTTTTTGGCCTCCATCCGTCCGCATTTGTTGTTACAGGCCAGGGGGATTGATGCTATGAAAAAAGGCTTAGTGGTGGGTGTTGGTGGGCGAAAACCTCGCGCTGGGGCGTGGGGCCGTCGGCTTCATCCCCATCATACCGGCAAGACGGGACGGAAGAAGCAGCGATCCATCCCCTTCTTTGGCTTTACGCCTGCCAGTGTGATGCGCCGGTTTTGGCGTCGTAATATGATTGCGGTCTCAGCGCCGGGCCGATTGCGGGCTCGGCGCTTTTTTGCGACCGTGCGATCGAGGATTGGCAAAGCCTCGTATTAGCGCGGCGCTAAAATCATAATCATCTGCTTGCCTTCAAGCTTGGGCTCGAGCTCCACTTTCGCGAAAGTCTCCGATTCCCCCTTGACCTTCAGTAGAAGCTGCAAGCCTAGGTCTTGATGCGCCATTTCGCGGCCGCGGAAGCGCAGCGTCACCTTGACCTTGTCGCCTTCTTCGAAGAAACGCTTCATCGCGCGGAGCTTGACATCGTAATCATGGTCGTCAATGTTCGGGCGGAGCTTAATTTCTTTAACTTCGACCGTCTTTTGTTTCTTTCGCGCTTCAGCGGCTTTCTTTTGGGCCTGATATTTATACTTTCCGAAGTCCATGATCTTGCAGACCGGGGGACTGGCATTCCCCGCAACCTCGACAAGATCGAGACCGGCTTCTTCAGCGCGCAATATGGCATCGCGCTTGCTTATCACCCCGACATTCTCACCCTTGTCGTCGATAAGCTGCACATCCCGGGATACAATGGCCTCGTTAATACGGGGACCATCTGCTTTGGCGGGTTCGGCTCTGATGGGTCGGCGAATTATGGCAGTGCTCTCCTATGTTTGTTGAAATGAGATACCCGTAACGGCCGCTTGCATAGACGTGCTGCCACAGGCTTTGATGCTTCCAAGAAGCCCTTCCAGGATCAAGAATTGGTGAATGTAAGTCAAGAAATTTGAAGTGCGAAATGGCGGTACTACACATTCCCTTCAAGCATTCTGGCCGGCGGCCTCCGCGCTGTTCCGGCCCGGCTCACAAGTTTGCGCCATTCGGCTGCCGAGCAAATCGTCGTAAACTTGCAGCGTGCTCCCTTGCAAGGCGGTTTTCGAAAAGGCCGCTGCATTGTTGCGCGCGGCGGCGGCCATGGCGGAATGCAGCTGCGCCGGCGTTTGGAGCGCCGATTCCAAGGCTCGCGCCAGCTCCGCTTCGTCGCCCGCTGGCACGGTCCATCCACTGCGCTTAGCCTCGTCGCGCGTGTCGAGGCGCAGCGTTTCTGGCAGCGCTCCTATAGCGCTGGCGATCACGGGACATCCCATCGCTTGTGCCTCGATGGAGGCGCGTCCAAAAGCTTCCGGCTCGATCGAGGGAACCACTGCCAACCATGCGCCGGCAAAGGCGGCCGGCACGTCCGCGCAATGGCCGGTCAGCACGACCCGTCCAGCCAAGCCGAGGCTATGGATGCGCGTGGCAAGCTCCTCGCGGTAAGCGCTTCGGCCCTGATCGTCCCCGGCGATAACGACCACCATGCCCCGAAAGCAGGGTTTGTGTTGCAGAAGCCCGGCGGCGCCGATCAGCACATGCTGGCCTTTCCAGCGGGTCAGCCGCGCGGCCTGCACGATTACCCGCGCATCCGCGGGCACGCCCCAGCTCTCCTTAAGGCTGGCGATCCGCGCCGCGCTGACCGCCGAGGGCGAAAAGCGCTGCAAATCCACCCCGCGGTAAATGACGCGCAAGCGGCTCTCCGGCGTACCGTGCCGCTCGCGCACGAGCCGAGCGGTATAATGCGAGTTGGCGATAACGACATCGCCGCGCGCCATCACGCTGTTGTACCAGCTCTTAAGCGGGCTCTTCTGATTGTAGATGCCGTGATAGGTGGTGACGAACGGCCGTTTCGTCCGCCGGGCCGCCAGGTAGGCGCTCCACGCGGGGGCCCGGCTGCGCGCATGAACAAGGTCGATACCGCGCGCCCGGATAAGCGCCTCCAGCCTGCTGGCATTCGCGGCCATGCGGAGCGGATTTTTGCTGCCCGCCGGGAAGGGAATCAGTTCACCGCCCATTTGCGCCAATTCGTCCGCGAGCCGGCCGCCTTCGCTCGCCACCAGCGCCGTTCCACCAGCCCGCACGATCGCTTCCGCCACCTCGATGACGGTGCGCTCCGCGCCGCCAGTGCCCAGTTCGGGAATAATTTGCAGTATGGTGGGCGCTTTAGGCATGGGCCAATTGGGAGAAGCAGGGCGAGAATGTTGGCAGGCGAGGCACCGCATGGCAAAGTGCGCGGCACTTCAGCATCCGGTCAGCATAGATAGTGACATGACGCCCGCTCCGCAATTCCTCACTGTCGAAACCAGCGCCCAGATCTCGCGCGCAATTGCCTATCGCCAGAGCGTAGGCCGGGATCCGCGCGCCCCGGGTATCGTGTGGCTCTGCGGCTTTCAATCGGAGATGCTCAGCACGAAGGCGAGCGTGCTCGCCCCATGGGCGGAGCAAAGGGGCGCAAGCTTTTTGCGCTTCGACTATTCCGGGCATGGCGAGTCCGGCGGTCGGATCGAGGACTTCACGATCGGCGATTGGCTGACCGATACGGTCGCCGCGTTCCGGGCTTTGACCGATGGGCCGCAGATCGTGGTCGGCTCCAGCATGGGGGGCTGGCTGGCGCTGCTTCTGGCGCGTGCCTTGCTGGCCGAGCCCGCAGATGCCGGCCGCTTGCGTGCGCTCGTACTCATCGCTCCGGCCTGGGACATGACCGAGGAACTGATGTGGCGACAATTCCCGGCCGAGGCGCGCGACGCCCTCGCCAGGGAGGGTGTCTATCACCGCGCGTCGCAATATGGCGAGCCTTATGCGCTGACGCGGGCGCTGATCGAGGAGGGCCGCGATCATCTTGTTGGCGGCGGCATGGATGCGGGGTGCCCGGTGCGCATCCTGCAAGGAAAGCGCGATCCGGATGTGCCCTGGCAGCACGCCCTGAAGCTGGTCGACCTCTTGAGCGGAGAGGACGTCCGGCTCACCCTCATTAAGGACGCCGAGCACCGCCTCTCGCGGGACCAGGACATGGCGGCCCTGTTTGCATTGATCGCGGAATTTCTGCCCTAAAGCGTCGCTCGCGAATTGGCAATGAGCCGGGTCGGCGTTGTTAGGGAGCGCGGCCCAAGCCGATCACCGCCGATGTGCCTGGCGCGATTGCCTCGATTTGCGGGAGGCACATATCGTTGAAAATGGCGCGGCTAGCCGCCGCGATCCGGGCTGGCACGTCGCCAAGCTCGCCCCGGCGCGCCACGGTCGTGACGTTGCGGAACAGCATCGGCCGAGGCATGGGCAGGCAACGCAGAAGCGGCAGATGCTGCGCGCCCTGGAGAATGCAGAGCGGTGTGGCCAGCGTCCAGCCGATGCCGTTTGCGACCATCGCCAGCAGCGCGTCCGCGGTGTCGAATTCCAGCCGCACCGGTGGCTCAATGCGCAGGCGCCGCAGATGCTGCTCGATTTGCCGGCCGGTATGCGAACGGGCGCTGAAGCGGATAAAGTCCATCGCGCGGGCCAGCTCGGCGAGGTCGCCTGCCGGCCCAGTATAACGCGACGGCAGCACGAGGAGGTGCGGCTCCGAGAGGATATCGTGCCGCTCCAGATCGGCGGCCTCATTCAGAGCGTCGGCGTCGGCCGTAATAATGACGTCCACCTTTCGCGCGAGCAGCGCTTCCGCGTGACTAGCGGACAATCCGGACCAGAGCGACCAATGCACCGCCATGGCGCGCAGCTTGGTGACCAGATGCGGGCCGATCGCGGAAGCCACGGTGTCCAGCATCGCAAGATGCAGATGCGGGAGAGCGGCCTGGCCCGGCTCCCGCACGGCGGCCACGGCCTCGCGCGCGTCCCGCAGCAGCGCCGCCGCCCGCTCCTTCAGCACCACGCCGGACGGGGTGAGGCCGAGCGGGCGCATTTCGCGGTCGAACAGCTTGACACCGAGTGCCGCTTCCATGCTCGCCACCGCCTGGCTCACGGCGGATTGCGTCAGCCCTAACCGGCGCGCGGCGACCGACATCGAGCCGTTCTCCACGATGCTAAGAAAAATGCTGAGATCGCGGAGCTCAATGCCCAATAGCGGCGAAGAACCGGCGCTGCGCGCGGCCGGCTTGCTATTCTGGCTCATAAAATTTGGCTGAGGAATTCCTTGGTGCGCGGGTCGCGGGCATTGGCAAAAAACTCCTTTGGCGCGCCATGTTCGATGATCACGCCGCGATCGGTGAAATAAATGTGGTCGCCTATTTCCCGTGCAAAGCCCATTTCATGCGTCACCAGCAGGCAGGTCATGCCTTCCTCGGCGAGTTCGCGGATGGTGACGAGCACTTCCTTCACCGTTTCCGGGTCGAGCGCCGCCGTCACCTCGTCGAACAGCATGACATCGGGGTTCATGGCGAGCGAGCGCGCAATGGCGACGCGCTGCTGCTGGCCACCGGAAAGCTCGCCCGGATAGGCGTCTTCCTTTCCCGCCAGCCGAACTTTGGCGAGCAGCTTCGCGGCGCGATCGCGCACCTTGGCCTTGTCCTGCTTGAGCACATGGATGGGCGCCATCATGATGTTCTCCAGCGCCGTGCGGTGCGGGAAGAGATTGTATTGCTGAAACACCATGCCGACTTTTTTGCGCAGCTCCAGCTTGTCGAGCTTGGGGTCGCGCACCTCCAGACCCTGCACGAGGATCGAGCCCTCGTTGATCGGCACAAGGGCGTTGATGCAGCGTAGCACGGTGGTTTTGCCCGAGCCTGACGGCCCGATGATGCAAATCACCTCGCCCTTCTTCACGTCGAAGGAGATGCCTTTCAGCACTTCCACGTCGCCGAAGGATTTGCGGACGTCTTTAAGCGAGACGATGGGTTCAGCGGATGTCCAGGCCATGGGCGCAAATCCCGAGGGTTCAGGTGATGATGGCGAAACGGCGCTCCAGAACCTGTGTCCAGCGCGCGATCGGGTAGCAATAGATGAAAAACAGCAGCAGCAGCAGCAGGTACATCGGGATCAGCAGCTCGCCGCGGCCGCCTTCGGCGGCAAGCGCCTGCTGCGTCAGCGTCATCGAGTCGGACACGCCGACGATGGAGATCAGCGTCGTCGCCATGGTCAGGATGGCGTACCAGTTCATCCAGGGCGGCAGCATCCGCTTGAGGCATTGCGGTAGGATGATCAGGCGGAAGGTCTGCGCGCGGCTAAACGCAAGGCTTTCGGAGGATTCCCATTGTCCGGTGGGAATGGAGTTGATCGCCCCGCGCGTCACCTCGGAAATGTTGCCCATGATCGGCAGAGCCAGCCCGACAACCGCTTTGATCCAGTCCGGGAACGGTACGACGAAGCCGCCCGGCAATTGAATGCGGTAGGGGAGCAGCAGAATGGCGAAGAACAGCAGTACCAGCCAGGGCGAATTGCGGAAGAATTGCGTGACCGCCCAAGCGATGCGTCTGACGATCAGCCCTTGCGAGACTTGCATGACCCCGAGCACGACGCCGGTGACGGTGCCGATCGCCATGGTGAGGAAGCTGACGAGGATATTGAGCGTAAAACCGCCGATTTCGCCTGGCGGACCGAACAGGATCAGCGGCAGCCATTTCTGCATCGTGGCCAACACGCCGAGCCGCGGCTGTCCGCCGAACTGCGCATAGGCCTCGCCGGCCAGCACGCAAAGCCCGAATGCCAGCAGCAGGCCGTACAGCACCCGCGGCGTGAAGATGCGCTTCGGCGCGTCCCAAAGGCCCCAATCGCCGGCGGCAGAGCGCGCGGGAGGCCGCGCCATAACGGGCAGAACGGCAAGCGGCTTGGCGGTCATTGGCCGTATCCTGGAATGCGCAGCGACTTTTCCCAGCGGTCCATTGCCCAGACGAGCAGGCCGACAAGCCCGATATAAAATACGAAAAGCGTGATCATCATCTCCAGCACGTTCACCCGGTCGGACCAGATCTGACTGGCCATGAACAAGGTTTCGGGGACCGCGATGGCGTAAGCGAGGGTGGTGGTTTTCAGCAGGTTGACGACGTTGTTCGTCAGCGCCGGGATGACGATGCGCAGCGCCAGCGGGAATACGACATACCGGTAGACTTGCATCTGGGTATAGCCCAGCGCGCTGGCCGCCTCGGTCATGGTGCGCGGCACCGCCTCGATGCCGGAGCGGAAGATCTCGACATTGAACGCGCCGGCGAAAAAGGACAGGGAAATCGCCGCCCAGGCGAAGCTGCTCAGCAGCGGCTGCTGCGTGCCGTAGTCGGTGGCCACGCGCGGCAAAAGCGGGCTGAGAGCGAAATAGAAGAAATACATCTGCACCAGCGGCGGGGTGTTCCGAAAAAACTGGATGTAGCCCTGGGTGACACTGCGCAGAACGCGGTAATTGGAGGTTTGCAGCCAGGCGCCGATGATGCCGATGACGATGCTTGCCGCGATGCTGACCACGGACAGTTTTATGGTGATCCACATCCCGCGGAGCAGGCGAGCGCGCTCGAACTCATCGTAGAATTGGACCAGGTTGATGCCGTAGTCCGTGTAAAGCGATCGGAGCCACTCCGCCAAGCTTTCCATCACCGACGCGCCCCCCACGATGCCGGATAAGGAAACGGGCGCCGCGAGGACGCCCGTCTCCTGGCAATCATTTCGCCTTAGCGTTGGCGTCGATGAGCCACTGCGTGTTCTCGCCCAGCCATTTTTTCTCGAGCGCGACCAGCGTGCCCTTTTTATGCCAGTCGGTCACGATGTCGCTCATGAACTTGCCCCAGGGGGTGTCCTTGTCCTCGCTCTTGACCGCGATACCCCACGGAAGCGGCGCGATGTCGAGCTGCACGACCTCGAAATCCTTCCACTTATCGGCATTGGCTTTCTTGGTATAGATCAGCAGCACGTCATCATAGGCAAAGCCGACGCATTGGCCGTTTTGCAGCGCCTGCTCGTTTTCCGGCACGCCCTTGAAGGCGATCAGATCCTGACCGGTCATTTTCGAGGAGATCTCGTTGTTGTAGAATGCGCCCTGGATCGCGCAAACCGGCTTGCCCTTGAGATCGGCGCCGGTCTTGATTTTAGCGCTCTTAGCCGCAAGCAAGGCCACGCCGCCCGCGTAATAATAGGGCTCGACGATGCCGACGGCTTTCTTGCGCTCGTCATTGACGCTCATGGTGGCGATCATGAGATCGGTCTTGCCCTGCTGCAGGAATTGCATCCGGTTAGAGGCAACCACCGGTTCGAGCTGCAGCTTGACGCCAAGGCGCTGGGCGACGTCCTTCGCCATGTCGACTTCCATGCCGACGATCTCGCCGGATGGGTCGCGCATGCCGTAAGGGGGGTAGTCGGCCTTAACGCCGACCACGAGCGTGCCCTTTTTCTTGATGTCCTCTATGGTGTCGGCGCGCGCCAGCCCGGTCAGCCAGCCGAGCGTGGCAGCGGCCACAAGCAGAATTTTCAATGCGGATTTGTAAGTCATCAACGGTTTCCTCTACGCGTTCGATACTTCCATACGTGGTTTTCTTGATGCAAGCGTCACGCCAGCTTGTTGGTCCAACGCCGTCCATTGTGCCGCGCGGCTATAGCGGCGCTAAAACGGAAGGTGATGGGGGTCGCTCGCTGGCGGGAAACGCAAGTCCGTCATCCGAACAAGGTCTTATATCTAACTGCAATATACAAGCCGCCTTTTGGACCATGGTTGAGATGTTGCGCTTGGTGAACTCGCGTGCGAATCCGTTTGCGCCACGACGGGCCGTCTATTTCCGCGTTGGATAATATTGCGTCAGGAAATCGCAGATAGGGCATGCCGCCCTTCATCTTGGCTGATAGGCATGCATTAGTTTTGCTTATGCTACACGCGACGCGAGCGGAATGAGCTATCTCCAAGGCATGACGCGCCATTATTCCGCCCTTGGCCTTATCCGCGAAGCGTTTCGCAAGCACGAAGGCTGGACGCGCGCCTGGCGCGATCCGGAGCCGCTCCCGGCTTACGACGTGGTGATCGTGGGCGGCGGCGGACATGGCCTGGCGACCGCGTTTTACCTCGCCAAGCTTCACGGCGTGCGCAATGTCGCGGTTCTGGAGAAAGGCTGGATCGGCGGCGGCAATACCGGGCGCAATACGACCATTGTGCGCTCGAATTATTTGCTACCCGACAATGCACATTTTTATGAGCATTCGCTGAAACTCTGGGAGGGGCTGAGCCAGGAGCTCAACTTCAACGTCATGTTCAGCCAGCGCGGCGTGCTGAATTTAGCCCATTCCGACGGCCAGATGGACGCATTCGCTCGTCGCGGCAACGCGATGCGCCTCAACGGCATCGATGCCGAATGGCTGGACGCGGGCGAGGTGCGCCGCATGGTGCCGCACCTCGATTTCTCCGACAATGCCCGGTTTCCCATCTATGGCGGCCTCTTGCAGCGCCGGGGCGGCACTGTCCGCCATGACGCCGTCGCTTGGGGCTATGCGCGCGCGGCCGACCGGCTCGGCGTCGATATCATCCAGAATTGCGAGGTGGTCGGCTTCGGGCGCGAAGGCGGCCGCATTACGCATGTCGAGACGACGCGCGGCCGGATCGGTGCGGGCAAGGTCGGGCTGGCGGTCGCGGGCCATACCTCGCAGGTCGCGGCCATGGCCGGCTTGCGGCTGCCGATCGAGAGCCATGTGCTACAGGCTTTCGTGACCGAAGCAATCAAGCCTTTCCTTGATACGGTCGTGACCTTTGGCGCCGGGCATTTCTATGTCAGCCAGTCCGACAAGGGCGGCCTCGTGTTCGGCGGCGATCTCGACTTCTACAACTCCTATGCACAGCGCGGGAACCTGGCGAACTGGGAAGATACCGCGCGCGGCGGCCTGGCGCTGTTCCCGAGCCTCGGACGGTTGCGGCTACTGCGCTCCTGGGGCGGCGTCATGGATATGACCATGGACGGCTCGCCGATCATCGGCCGCACGCCGATCGACAATTTCTTCATCAATGGCGGCTGGTGCTATGGCGGCTTTAAAGCCACGCCCGCCTCCGGCTGGGTGTTCGCGCATACGCTGGCTAACGATGCGCCGCACGCGCTGAACGCCGCCTTCACGCTGGAGCGCTTCGAGACCGGCCATGTGCTCGACGAGAAGGGCGCAGGGCCGTATCCGGGCCTGCACTAAAACCCTGGGCAGTAAAATGGAAACGAAAGGGGCGCCGTACCCAAAGCCGTCATCCCGCGCAAAGCGGGGATTCAGTAAACACCGGAATCGCCGCGGAGTACTGGATCCCGCTTGCGCGGGGATGACGGCATAAGGTGCTGTAAAACTGTGTCCTATGCTTCTAGATCGCATGATCGATACGCTAAAAGGCCATTGGTATGCTTGTGATCCCTTGCCCGCATTGCGGGCCGCGCAATCACGATGAGTTTTCCTATGCCGGTGACGCCGCCTTGCGGCGGCCTGCGCCCGACGCGCCGCTCGCGGAATGGAACGCCTATGTCTATAGCCGCGACAATCCGCGCGGTGGGCATCGCGAGCTGTGGCGGCACGCTTTCGGCTGCGGCGCCTTTCTGATCGTGGAACGGGACACGCGCACGCATGAAGTCCGCGCCGCCAGCTTCGCCGCAACGGAGGAATCCCGGCCATGAGCGCGCAGCCGTTTCGCACCGCCACGGGCGGGTTGGTCGACCGCACCTGGCCGCTGGCCTTCCGCTTCGACGGGCGCAACTACACCGGCTTTGCCGGCGACACGCTGGCGTCCGCGCTGCTGGCGAACGGGGTCAGCCTCGTCGGACGCAGCTTCAAATATCACCGGCCGCGCGGGGTGCTGTCCATCGGCTCGGAGGAACCGAATGCGCTGGTGCATCTGCGCGCCGGCGCCCGGCGCGAGCCGAACAGCCGCGCCACCATGATCGAGCTATTCGACTGGCTGGAAGCCACATCGCAGCACGCCTGGCCCTCGCTGGGCTTCGACATTGGGGCGGTGAACGGCCTATTCGCACCGTTTCTCCCGGCAGGTTTCTACTACAAAACTTTCATGGGCCCGCTGCGCTCGTCCTGGATGTTTTACGAGCGGCTGATCCGCTCGGTCGCCGGCCTCGGTGAGGCAAGCCGCGAGCCGGATCCCGACACTTACGAAAAGATGCACGCCCATGCCGATGTGGCGGTGATTGGCGCGGGAGCGGCGGGCCTGTCCGCCGCGCTGGCCGCTGCTGCGACAGGTGCGCGCGTTATCCTTCTGGACGAGGCGCCGCGTTTTGGCGGCTGGCTTTTGCGTGAGCGCGACATCGTCGAGGGAATGCCCGGCGCGGACTGGGCGGCAACAGCGGCGGAACGGCTTAGCGCCATGCCGAATGTCACGCTGCTGCCTCGCAGCACTGCTTTTGGCCTGTTCGACGGCGGCACGCTCGGCGCGGTCGAGCGCGTCGCCGATCACCTTGCCTCGCCCAAAAACGGCGCCCCGCGCCAGCGCTTCTGGATGATCCGCGCCAAGCGTTTTGTGCTGGCGGCGGGCGCCATCGAGCAGCCGCTCATTTTTCCCGGCAACGACCGTCCCGGCGTGATGCTGGCGGGCGCCGTGCGCGGTTATCTGAACCAGTATGGCGTCGCCTGCGGGCGCCGGTTCGTGATCTACACGGATAATGACAGCGCTTACCGGACAGCCCTGGACTGCACGGCGGAGGGCCTGGAGGTGCAGGCCGTGATCGACCGACGTGCAGGGGTGGACGGGCCAAACGTTCAGGCGGTCCGTGCGGCTGGCATCGAAGTTCTAGCGGGCGCATCCGTAACGCGAACGCATTATGGGCGGCGTCTGTACGGGATCGATGTCGCCGCGCCCGGAGAAGCGGCGCGGTTCATCGGTTGCGATTGTCTCGCGATTTCGGGAGGATGG
>Ga0136634_10000067_pt1 | contig 48849 bp, 40 predicted proteins | sample AntDrymUQ8332106_2_FD_104654 | JGI IMG/M metagenome (GOLD analysis project Ga0136634, IMG submission 104654) | Polar desert sand microbial communities from Dry Valleys, Antarctica - metaG UQ833 (21.06) | ecosystem: Environmental > Terrestrial > Soil > Desert | place: Antarctica: Dry Valley... | reverse complement strand
GGTATCTGTTCGAATACGGAAGCTCCTGTCAGAAGTTAGAAAATATTCATCATATAAATCACTGATCACTTTCTCGGTTTTGAGTGGCTCAGCAGAGAAACTTTTTAAAGAACGTGCTTCATCTAGTGAAATGGATAAAACTTTACTTAGATCCTCCCGTCTGCCCTCCCCAATCAATGCATTTAAATAATCAACGGTATTATATAAAGCGCGGGTACTTCCAAAATTATATCGGGCGGTCATAACCGAATAATACAAAGTACCATTAGTATAGTTTAAGTAGGCACCCAGGGCCAGGCCAAAAATCAAAGCTCCGACTAACCACCACATTCTTCTTTTTAAAAATAAAAGGGTATAGAGAATCGCATCTGTAAAGCCCTTAAATATCAAATAGAAGAATCTTCCAATGCTTTTAAATCCTCTCCCTATAATGATAAGTACTGAACCCAAATCGAGGTCGTTATCATCCTGTCTGGAGAATTTTTTTTCCTGATTTTCCATAGTCAATTCCTTTTTATACATTGAGGCTTATAGCGAATATCGCCTTGCTTAATATAATGATGCAAGCAAAGCAGGATACAATTTCCGGCGCTAAAATATACAAAGTAATGAAACATAACCTTATATTCTGCAAAACCACAATACCTAACTTTTGCAAAGTATAAGTAAGCCTGTTTATCTAATTGAACCGAAGAAAGAGATTTTATTCAATAGCAACTTCAAAAGGATTTTTTTCGTGTTATAGCAGATTACCGGATACAGGTGTTAACTATTGTCCATTTAATGACCATAAATATAGGATCATCTTCAAATACTAATCTGAAGTAATTCAATATTATACGTGATTATGAAAGTTGCATTAATTACCAGGTCGACCTTTTTTACAATACCCGGGGGCGATACCATTCAGATAAGTTATACAGAGAAACATCTTCAATCCTTAGGCATTGATGCATCTATTCTATTGACACATGATACGATAAACTATAGTAAATATGACCTGCTCCATTTCTTTAATATTGTACGTCCTGCAGATATAATGTATCATATAAAAAAAAGCGCAAAGCCATTTGTTGTATCCCCGAATCTGGTAAGATACGGCGATTACGACCAGCGATTTAGAAAGGGCTTCTCGGGCCTGATGTTAGGATTTTTAGAAGAAAATTCTATTGAGTACGTCAAAACGATAGCAAGATGGCTTAATGGCTCTGATGGATTGAAAAGTATTCAGTATCTCTGGAAAGGTCAAAAAAAAGCAATACAACAAATCCTGAGCAAAACTTATCTGGTTTTGCCTAATTCAGAAATGGAGAATACAATGTTGCGGGAACTGTATGGCATTGCACCCGAATATGTCGTTATACCAAATGGTTTTGATACAAACTTATTTGTTTATGATAGTACTATACCAAAAGACGATCACCTTATACTATGTGTAGCCAGGATTGAGGGTATCAAAAATCAAATCAATCTGATTAAGGCACTAAATAATACAAAATTTAGACTGCTCATTATCGGATCGTATGCTCCCAATCAAAAATCTTATTATGATGCATGTAAAAGTTTGGCAGCATCCAATATCAGCTTTATAGATCATATAAGTCAGGAAAAACTGGTACATTATTACCAAAAAGCAAAAGTCCATATCCTGCCCAGCTGGTTCGAAACCTGCGGTCTTTCTACCCTGGAAGCCGCGGCAATGGGATGCAATGTGATTGTAACTGACAAAGGTTATACCCGGGAATATTTTGGCGATTACGCACTATATTGCAATCCGGCATCGCCAGAAAGCATTTTGGATGCGGTTAACATAAGTTCGCAAAAAGAGCCCGATAATCTGCTGCGAACCAAAATCCTCAATAATTATACCTGGCAATTGTCAGCCTTACGCACCGCAGAGGCTTATAATCAAATCTTGCTGTAATATGAAATTGCGTATCGGCATTTTAGGAACAAGAGGCATTCCCAATCATTATGGAGGATTTGAACAATTTGCGGAGCATCTCTCGAAAGGTCTGTCCGAAAAAGGCCATGAAGTAATTGTTTATAATTCTCATAATCATCCATACCAGCACAGGAAATGGAACAATGTTGAGATCATTCATTGTTATGATCCTGAACGAACGTTCGGCACCGTCGGTCAATTCCTGTATGATTTTAACTGTATTCTTGATACACGAAAAAGAAATCTCGATGTATTGCTGATGTTGGGTTTTACAAGCAGCTCTGCCTGGGGCTGGCTCTATCCCAGGAAAACCCGGATCGTTTTTAATATGGACGGACTGGAATGGAAAAGGACGAAATATTCAAAAATTGTGCGCAGATTTTTATTATTTGCTGAAGGATTAGCCGTTAAATTCGGTGATTTTTATATTGCGGATTCGCCACTTATCCAATCTTTTCTTCTTGAAAAATATAATATCTCTAGTGAGTATATCCCTTATGGTGCGGAAATATTTCTGAATGAGAATCATCAATTACTAGAAGAATACCAGGTTACCCCATTTAATTATTATCTCCTGATGGCCCGAATGGAGCCTGAAAATAATATTGAAACTATTTTAGATGGTTTTAGTTGCAGCAATTCAATAAAAAAAATAGTGGTTATAGGCAATACCACCAACAAATTCGGAAATTATCTTTTGACAAAATTCCGGAGCGATGACCGGATACTGTTTATAGGAGCAGTTTATAATAATTGTCAAAAATTGCATACGCTGAAAACCTTTTGCCATCTATACTTCCATGGACATAGCGTTGGAGGTACCAATCCATCCTTACTGGAAGCCATGGCGAGTCGTGCACTGATAGCAGCTCATGATAACCGCTTCAATAAATGCATCCTTCAGAATAATGCTTTTTATTTTGAAACGATATCAGACGTAAAACATATTATTGAAAATACTTATCGGGATGAAACGGAAATGACAATGATCCAAAACAATCTTAACAGAATAAAAAGGGATTTTTGTTGGAATAAGGTCATTTCTGAATATGAACATTTTCTGAAAAATTGTGTGACCCATACAGTTCACAATGCAATATCATCTACGCTCCTTTAATTTATTTTTTTCAAGGCACACCCCGCCCTTATTCATCACTATAATAGCAAACACTGCACTTATAAAATAACTTGTAAGTTTGCTCCTGACTTAGCAGGTTAGCGATGAAAATTATATCACATTATGAAAATACTCCTTACCTATCTTAAACCCTATAAATGGCTGGTCGTATTAACCCTTTTTCTCGCGGCTATAAATACGGGCTTTTCTTTAATTGATCCCATCATCTTTGGAAAACTCGTAAAGCTGGCTTACGATCATCAGAAAACACCAGAAGGTTTTTATGCCTGGCCGGGCTTTCTTTCGATTTTATTGACATTGTTATTGGCATCAATGGGTGTGGCTATGGTAAGCCGGATCGCCAAAAATTTTCAGGATTATTTTCTGAATGTGATTATTCAAAAATTCGGTGCCAACGTTTTTACTGATGGCCTCAAGCATGCTATGAAACTGCCTTATCAGGAATTTGAAGATCAGCGCAGTGGTGAAACCCTGAGTGTTTTAGGCAAAGTTCGCAGTGATACAGAGAAATTCATGAGTTACTGTATCAATGTTCTATTCGGAATCATTATCGGTGTTGTATTCATTTCCATCTATGCTGCCAGTATACATCCTACCTTACCACTGGTTTATTTTGGCGGAATTATTCTGCTGGTGATCATTACCAATCTGCTGAGTAAAAAGATAAAAATTATCCAGAAAACCATTGTAAAACAAACCACCGCCCTCGCCGGCTCTACCACAGAATCTCTCCGTAATATAGAATTGGTAAAAAGCCTGGGATTGACAAACCAGGAGGTGAATCGCCTCAATAAAAACACTTTTAAAATATTAGGGTTTGAATTGACCAAAGTAAAAAAGATCCGGAGCATTAGCTTTATACAAGGAACATTTATCAATACCTTACGGCAGGTGATCCTTTTTATTTTAATGTGGCTGGTCTACGGAAAAGTGATGCCAGCAGAAGAACTGGTCACCATGCAGATCTTCTCCTTTTTTGTATTTGGACCACTACAGGAGATTGGAAACATCTTATTGTCATATCGAGAAGCTGAGGCCTCCCTGAATAATTTTAATACCCTTATGCAGAAAGCACCCGAGTTACAACCTGTTCATCCAAAACACCTGGGTGAGATAAAAACACTGCAATTTCAGAAGGTTGGTTTCAAACATCAAACTGCACAACAAAAAGCCATTGATAATATCCAGTTCTCAGCGGATATCGGGGACACAATTGCATTTGTTGGCCCTTCAGGTTCGGGCAAAACTACTTTGATGAAATTATTAGTAGGATTGTATCGCCCCCAACAAGGTAAAATACTTTATAACGGCATTGATGAAACTTCCATCAATTTTGATGATCTGAGAAACCAGATAGGGTTTGTAACCCAGGACACACAATTGTTTTCAGGTACTATTCGTGAAAACCTCACCTTTGTGAACCCGGCCGCAACAGATGGCGATCTGCACGAAGCTCTTAACAAAGCTTCGTGTCAAAGTTTATTAATGAGAGCAGAAAAAGGATTAGAAACTACCATCGGCGAAGGAGGTCTAAAATTATCAGGAGGCGAAAAACAGCGGATTTCCATTGCCAGGGCTTTGTTACGTAAGCCCCGGTTGCTTCTTTTCGACGAGGCCACTTCAGCACTGGATTCTATTACTGAAGAAGAAATTACTACTACGATCCGGCAGATTTCTTCATCGCGTAACCAAATAACTATTCTTATTGCGCATCGGCTATCAACAATCATGCATGCTGACCGGATTTACGTACTTGAAAAAGGAGAGATCGTAGAAACGGGTTCGCATAACAGCCTGGTACAGGAAAAAGGTTTGTATTTTGCTATGTGGAGGCAACAGATCGGAGAAAGAAAAAATGCCCCGTCGATACTGCCTGAGCAAAAACTCCAACCCGCCGATAAAAAAGAAACTGTTGCCGAATAATATAAAGAAACTTTCCGGTAATCATACCGCGTCCACAACAATCGTATTTTAATGCAGCCACTATCTGTATCGATCATCACTTTCAACGAAGAAAAAAATATTGAAAGATGCATTGAATCTGTAAAAACCATAGCGGATGAAATTCTTATTATTGATTCTTTTTCCACCGACAATACGGTAGCGATTGCCGAAAGTAAAGGAGCAATTGTTCACCAGGAAAAATTCAGGGGGTACATTGAACAAAAGAATTTTGCCTTACAATTTACCGCCCACCCGCTTGTTCTATGTTTGGATGCTGATGAAGCATTGAATGAAATTCTGATCCATTCCATCCTCGAAATAAAGACTGCAACGACGGTGCAGGCGTTTACTATGAATCGCTGCACAAATTATTGTGGCCGTTTTATACGGAATGGCCTCTGGTATCCAGATAAAAAATTGCGTTTGTTTGATAAACGAATTGCTCGCTGGGGTGGCGTAAATCCCCATGATAAAATCATACTTACACAACAGGTAAAGGTGCATCACTTAAAAGGCGATCTCTTGCATTATTCATACAATAGTATTGAAGAGCACATGCTACAAAATAATAAATTCAGCACTATATCCGCGGAAGCCATGCACAAAACGGGTAAGCGGACCAATCTATTCAAAATTATCGTTCATCCTGTCTGGGCATTCATCCATGGTTATTTTTTTCGTCTTGGATTACTGGATGGATTTTATGGTTTTGTAATAGCTATCAATGTTGCGCATCTTACCTTTCAAAAGCATACCAAGCTATATCAATTACAAAAAAATTAAAAAAGCCGCCGATAAGCGAATTATTATATCATAACTACAGCAATACTTTAGTTTTGTAATTGATCAATCCCCGTTTATGCCTGTTTCATCCAAACCAAATTTTTTTTGGAGCTTGTTTTCTATGAATTGCCCGCGATGCAGAAGAGGTTCGATGTTCAAGAATACAAACCCCTGGAACCTGAAAAAAGTTTTATCTATGCCCGATCGTTGTCCTGAATGCGGCCAACCTTTTGAATTGGAAGTAGGCTTTTGGTATGGGACCGGATTTGTGAGTTATGGTTTATCAATTGTTCTGACAATTGTAAGCTTTGTGGCCTGGTATGTACTGATCGGCATGTCAGTCAGGGACAATCGTTTCTTCTGGTGGATGGGCATCAATATAGCAATGCTTATTGTATTGCAACCCTGGTTAATGCGTCTGAGCAGGGTCATCTATCTGAATATCTTTGTAAAATATGATCAAAACTATAAGCACACTTCTGTGAAAAAATTCGATTACGATTCTGAATCTTACACAAAAGAAACCACTACAGATTAGAATCCTCTTTTTCTTCCCGCACCCGTAAAATATCGCTGAAAAAATTTGATTTCGTCAATGCTTCCATATCCCTCAATTCAACTTCTAAGGCACGCATACTAAGGGTAATTTCTACCAGAGATAATATCAATGAAAGCATAAAACTCAGCATACTTAAAGCAAAAATCCAATAGCTGGCCTGCTCCCATCCCCTGAAGATGCAATACATGCATACAACACAAAATAAAAAACTAACAACCCCCGAAGCCTGCATTGAACGGATAAGGCGAATTCGTGCACGAAGACTTTTTATCTGCGTAACAATATGTTTTTGATCCGGGTCCTGTTTATATTTATCATGCAGCTTTCTTATAAGACTCGCCAATGCAAGAAAACGATTGGTATAAGCCAGCATCAACAGTGAAATAGCTGGAAATAGTAAAGCCGGAGTAGTAATGGATAATTCCATGTACGAAAAATTATCGTCAAAAGTAGCTCAAAAAAAGAGCCGGGAAGAATCCCGGCTGCTATAGTTTATAAATCAGGTTAGTAAAACTATTAACGGATAATTTTGAAAATTATTATCTACTGTCAATTTTGAGTAAATGATAAGGGGATGTTCAACTTAATGCTAAAATTTCTTCCCATCCCATACACTCCTGTTCGCTGCGTTGCCATATTTTCTGCGGCATATTTCAAACGGCTTAAATGATTCTGATAAGCTACATCTCCAATATTCAATGCATTTAAAAAAATGCTTGCAGCCACTTTGTTTTTTGCCATGATATCTACCCCGATACCGGCATTGAACAATGTATAACCACTTGTTCCGGTTTCTGTATTATAGCCTGTAAACGGATTTTTCTGCGCGAATGTATTGTCTAATTCCGCCTTGATGGAAAGATTACGCAGGAGTTTGCCTTCATGAAAAAAATCGCCTCTTAGTTCAGAGATTAATCTGGCAGCTGGTATAAAAGGGATATTTTTTGTACCTCCGATGGCGGTATGAAAAAGTCCTTTTACAAATGAAAATGTATTTTCAATATGCAACCAGTCTAAAGGATGAGGATGAATATCAAATTTCAATTCGAGACCCGCAAGTTTGGCATTCTGTTGATTGAATTGAAATGCCGGGACTAAAGAACCGTCTACATCAATGGCAGAATCACCCCCACCCGTGGTAATTAGTTTGCGATAAAAAATAAAATTGTTGATCTCATTGTGAAAAAAACTTGCTTCCAGCGAAATATGCTCTGAGTTGTATTCGAAACCGCCATCCAGTTGCAGGCTTGTTTCTGATTTCAGGTTTTTATCACCATACTCATACCGGTTTGATCCTTCGTGTGCTCCATTGGAGCTTAGTTCGGGGATATTGGGGGCCCGGAATCCCCGGGCTGCATTCAGTTTAATAGTCACCATGTCTGAAGGTTGAATGGTAAAACCAATGCTCCCGGAAACATTGGAAAAATTTTTGGTGAAAGATGCAAACTTAAGATCAGTCCCTTCATAATAAGATTGTGAGTTAAGCGATCGGTGATCATATCTAACACCACCGCTCATGGAAACTTTATTCCAAATTTTTTGCAGATAGATAAAAGCTCCTATATCAAATAGAGAATATTCAGGAATCAAAGCCTCTTCCCCTCTGTTGTTGTTGGTCTGAGACATTCCGTTTAAGCCAATGGAGGTTCGCCATGATTTTATCTCTACCAAATGATAAACAGCCGAGTAGGTAACGGTCTGCAAATCAAAAAATAATTCCTTTTCTGCGGTATTGTCTGCACTACCAAACTCAATACGTTGATTTCGCTGAAAAGCTGTATTGAATGTGAGTCGTGAGTTCCCGATGTTAAAACTATTATCGGTAGCAATTTTGAAATGCCGGATAGTTTGTTTTGGAATTTGGGGTGAGATGCTATTGAAATCATCTTTTGAAGGCAAGCCCTCCACACCTCCTGGTAATGGTTTAATAAATCGTCCATCATCATTTCGGTCACCTTCTACAATGCCGAGGTCTTGATTAAATTGACTTAAGAGTAGATGGCTGTATCCCCAACTACTGTTGTAGCCTATATAGCCACCAAAATTTTTCTCATTGAACTTTGAGTTATAAACGCGTCCATCATATTTGTTTCTATAATCCGCAGCGGCTTTGAGTGATCCATAGGCATTCCAGTTAAACCCTTTTTGATTGCCGGCAATATTTGCACCGATACCGCGCAACCGGTTATTTGTTTGATAATTTGAAATGACATTGCCCCGTACAGTGCCTTCAGGCACGGGAACATTACTAATAATATTGATCACACCAGCCATGGCATCACTTCCGTAAATCAATGAAGCAGGTCCTTTCAGGATTTCAATTTTGCTTACACTGTACTCATCAATTTCAAGTCCATGTTCATCACCCCATTGCTGCCCTTCCTGGCGCACACCATCATTCAGAATAACTACGCGGTTATATCCCAGGCCCCGGATAACCGGCTTTGATATAGCAGGACCTGTTGATAACTGTGCTATTCCCGGTTGCTTGCTGATCGCATCGACAATATTCACTGAAACGTTTTTGATAAGATCCTGTCTTCTTATAATGGTGATCGGTGTAGGTATCCGCTTTACCTGTGTGGCAGAACTTACACCTGTTATAACAACGGCGTTGCGCTCCACTACTTCCGGTGCCAGAATAAAATCCTTTTGAATATCACCGCGCATTTCTACATATTCCGACAACGTGGAATAACCTATAAAAGAAATTTCTACCAGATGACGACCTGGAGGAATATTCTTCATAAGAAATCGTCCCTCCTGGTCAGTAGCTACTCCGGCTTTTATATCGGAGATATAAATGGAAGCCCCATTCAGGGGTATCTGTGAAGATGCCTGTACAACCCGTCCCGAAAAATTAGTTCTTACTTTTTTCTGATCTCTGTCTGACGTGCCCGTTCCCTGCTGGGCTAATATATTACCGGTATAAACGAATAAAAAAAATATATATACCCAGCTCTTTTGCATAAAATTACTTTTGACATGAATATTAACTTGGTGCGAAGAAGCGCATAAACTTACTATTTAGAAATAAATAAACCTGTCCGGAAAAACATATATGTTTTTCAAGAAACAAACTTACGCCACTGTGGGTGGGCCTCTTAAATCAAAAAAGAATTGATGGAAGAAGTAATAAGAAGTAAGAAAAAGATTTGTATTAATAGCAAAAGCTACCGGTAATCGTAATTCAATAATAATATTCTGATCAACAAATGGAGATTCGGCTACAAAATTTTCATCGTCACAATTAAACCGGTCCTTGCTAACCGAAACGCCCTGTTTGTCGTCTCGTATATGCTGGTGATTAGTCAGAATATCATGCATTCTCTGTTTAGGTGTTATGCCGATAGCAAAAACACATAGCAGGAATCCACTGATGGCATTTTTTATAAAGCGAATGGTATTCAAATTTTTACTTCAGGATTACAGTTAATGTTTTCTCTTAAATCGCTGCTTTGCCTTTCGAAGATGATAACATTTACCGGTAAAAAACCGACAATAGCTCGGAATTTTCAAACTTTTCACCAGCAGATTAGCCATTAGCCTAGTACCGGGGCTTCTTCCTATTTTTGAAATATATTTTTTTTGCCTTTTCAACCATGGCAACAAATTCTTTTTGTAAAGGATCTTTCGAATCGTGAGTCTGATGAGCCAGGAGAATGGCATCATTCCAGTTAAAGGATTTTGAATACCTGGATTCTTTTAACAAAGAGGCAAACATCGTAACTGAAGCGGCAAACTTATAGCAGTCTGGAATATCATTAAAATCAGTCATCGAATTCCCGCAGTTGTAAAATGAAGTGCGATTGGTCGAATCTCCCGGTGTTCTATAATGCACAATTACCTTTGCCAAACCATCCTTATGATACAACGATTCGGACAGACCATATTGCATATTTACTTCAAACAAAACCATTAAGGAATGCCCTGACCCGACTTCTCCACCTTCCACTTCACTTAAACTATCAGCAAGTGCTTTCAATTTATTATCATAACCGATGAGCCGGTACTCTTTTACCAGACTGGAATTAAATTGAATATTCAAGTAGGCATCGTCAGCAACTGTATAAAGTGTTTGCGTTAATTCCTTGACCAATACTTTTTCTGCCTCTTTTTCATTGTCGAGGTACGCAAAATTCCCGTTCCCTTTTTTTGCCAGCACTTCCAGTTTTGAATCTTTATAGTTACCCATACCAACCCCCAGGCAGGTAAGGTAAATGCCCGATTCCTGATGCTGGGTTATCAATTTTTCCAATTCATCCTCGGTGGATTGCCCTACGTTAAAATCCCCATCGGTGGCCAATATTACCCGATTATTTCCATTTGGAATAAATTGACTTTTTGCGACCCGATATGCAGCACGTATTCCCGACTCTCCCGGGGTAGCCCCTGCAGGAGTTAAATCTTCAATGGCCTTTCTTATTTTTTCTCTTTCCTGTCCGGATGTGGGAGTTAGCCACACGCCAGTTGTACTTCCATACACCACAATTGAAATGGTATCGGTATCACGCAGATTATCTACTAGTAGTTTAAAAGCTGATTTCAACAAAGGAAGCCGGTTGGGCAAATCCATGGAACCAGATACATCGATCAAAAAAACAAGATTACTAGGCGGTATTTTATCAAGCTCTATTTTTTTTGCGCAGACGTTTAAAAACAATAATTGGTTATCCGGGTTCCAGGGACAATCCGAAAAATAGGACTCGAATGTAAACACACTATCCTTATGCGGTTTCGTATAGCCGAAATTAAAATAATTCAACAATTCTTCTACCCGCACAGCATCTGCAGGAACAATAGTGCCCATGTTCAAAAACCTTCGAATATTGCTGTACGAGGCTTTATCGGTGTGAATAGCAAACCCGGTTTCGGGATATTTCCGCGAGTTCAGAAATTCGTTCTCTATTTGAGAGCTATATGTTTCACCGGATGCTGACCAGTTTTTTCTATCCTCCGGCTTCAAATTTTTGGTGAAAGATAATAAGCGATTTTTCCGCACATCAGCGGAAGCGTACAACATTTTTAATATGATAAACTGGTATTTGGCGGCGTCCAATTGCAGGGATATTGGATAATAACCATCCATGTTTACCGTAATGGAATCAATTTTTCTGGAAGTAGTTATTCCAAATGCTCCGCCGGAACCAGCGTGATAAATATACTTTGAGGAATGGAGCAATATTTTTGCATTGGGAAGGGGATTGTTCCGCTCATCCTTTACCTCACCACGTAAATAGTATTGCGCAGATACAGTGGCATAAAGGCCAATCAATAAAAATATGAGTATACTTCTTTTCACCCGGATATTTTCATATTCATTCCGTGGATTCCTTACGTTAAAATCAATTTCGCACTACTCTGTAAGCCGGTATATTTCCGGTATATTTCTTCCCAAGCCATCATAGTCTAAGCCATAGCCAACAACAAATTTATCAGGGATGGAAAAACCGAGGTAGTCGATATGCATGGGAAAAATAGTTGCTTCCGGTTTATGCAGCAAGGAAACAATTTTAAGCGATGCAGGCTGCTGATGCTGTAGTTGCGGAAGAAACTCATGCAGTGTTTTACCAGTATCTACAATGTCCTCGACAATAACCACATTTCTGCCAAAAAGATCCATATCCAATCCTATTGCAGTGACCACGTGACCGGTCGATTTAGAACCTTTGTAAGAAGCCAGTTTAATAAAACATATTTCCGCATCTATAGTAAGTTCCTTAAAAAGATCAGCGGCGAAAATAAAAGAGCCATTCAAAATAGCAATAAACAAAGGCCGTTTATCCGAATAGTCTGTGTTGAGTTGGTGGGCAATAAATCTGATTCTCGAATGAATTTCCTCTGCAGTTAAGTAGGGCTCAAAATTTTTGTCATGTACAAGGATGGTGGGCATCAATTAATTTTTATGAATAACCAGTTCTTGTCCGACCTTTAGTTCTAACCCCTGCAGGCTATTCCATTCCAGGATTTTTTCTACATCAACATTGTATTTTTTACCAATGCTATATAAAGTTTCTTTTGTTTGAACAATATGCCTGGTAGCTATACTCGCAGAAGCTGTTTTTTGAAAAACAGGAACATCAGTTTTGTTCACCACCATAATTTCCTGGGCAAGTGCAGGAGGTCCGGGGGACTTTGACTGCAGGTGTAGCTTGTGGCCCGGCGCCGGTTTCATATGGGGTTTGAGATGATTATACTCAGCAAGGCTTTCAAGCCGGATACCTTCTTCCTGGGCTATATCATATAAAGTTTCGCCTTTTGCAACAATATGGAATTCATTAGAGCTTACCTTACGCTTTCTTTGTAAAAACAGTAACTGGGCCCTCTTTAAAATATCTTCTACGTTAAGATCATTGAACTCTAATAGACGGCTTAATGAAACATCAAATTGCTGTGCAATACCTAGTAATGAGCTCCCCGATTGCGCGAAGACTACTCTTGTATTGTTAATTCTAAATTCTCCCTGCGGGTAGTCCTTTACAGGCTCGTCAAATCCCTCTTCGGGAGTTTCTAATGTTACAACATCACCCCTTACAGATTCCGGTGAGTAAATTGCTTTAGGCCCGGTCCCAGTCAGGGTTTCCCCGGAAGGTTCCAATTTTCCCATAGCAATGAGCGAATATTGATTGAGGCCGTATTCCTCAATCAACCTGATAATAATCTGAGAATACTTATTATTGGTAGCATAGCCGGCCTTCTTTAGTCCATAGGCCCACGCTTTATAATCAGTAGGATCAAGTTGGAATAGAGCAGAATAACGCTGACTCCCTTTTAGGAAATTCGAATGATCCTTATAAGAATCGGTTGAAGAAGTATAACTTCTGAAACATTCACCCCGGGCATCATCGTCATGGTATACTTTGTTGCCAGTCCAGGTAGCTTTACATTTTATTCCAAAATGATTTCGGGATTTTAGTACAAGGTCGCTTTTGCCAGCGGAGGTTTCATGAATGCCTTGTGCTAGTTTAATAGATGCCGGAACTCCCGTACGCAGCATCTCTTCAATGGCCAGCTGTTTATAATTGTTGATGTACGCAACAATATCTGCACTGTTTTGAGCCAGGGAAGCAATACTTAAAAAAAGGAAGAGTATCATTAGAAGCTTTTTCATCACTGTCAGGTTTTAATTTCTACAATAAATAACGGGATGCTCCGCTGAATTTATTTTTTCCGGATCATAAATAAGCCATCTCTGATTGTCAGCAGCACTTTTTCAACACTTTCATCCTGTTGTACATACTGATTAAATGCATGGATAGCCTTTGCATTTTTGCCGGCAACAGGATCTTCCAGCACTTGCCCATGAAACAAAACATTGTCTACCAGAATTAAGCCTCCACTTCTTACTTTGGGTAATACCAGCTTGTAATAGTTGATGTAATTTGTTTTATCTGCATCAATGAAGACAAGATCCCAGGTCTTATCAAGGCTCGGAATGATTTGTAACGCTTTTCCAATATGTAAAATTATCCTGCCTGCCTCTTTTGTCCTGTTGAAATTGGATTTTGCAACAGCTGCGCTATCTTCTCCAATTTCAATAGTATGCAATTCACCTCCGTTTTTAAGACCCTTGGCCAAGCAAATGCCACTATAACCTACAAAGGTCCCAATTTCCAAGACGTATTCAGGTTGCATCATCATGCTAATGATTTCCAAAAATTTTCCTTGTAAGGGGCCACTCAACATATGGTGTTCCGGGTGAGTGGTCATTGTGGAGATAGCAATCTGCCCCAGTAAAGAGTCCACCGGGGATGAATATTTTTCAGCATATACCTGGGCGGGAGGGGTAATAATATCCATAGTAAGTTTATACAAATATAAAGATGTACAATGAGAAGCAATTCAGCAGAAAGTTAAAGGTTGCCGGGAACCTGAACTGCCAATGTTCAACTTATACGTGCAACTACCCGGACTATTCTTGGTATAGTAGGATTAGAAATTGGGTTGAAGTGGATTCCTGGAATAAAACCTTAACACATGATCCACCACTTCTTCTGCAGTATCTGCGATCTGTAAAAGATCAAGATCAACGGCGGAAATATTATTCGTTTTCAACAACATTGTCTTTTTAAGCCAGTCTAATAAACCCGACCAGTAATCGGAACCAACCAATATCAAAGGCACCTGAGACATCTTGCCTGTTTGAATGAGCGTAGCTACTTCAAAAAATTCATCCATTGTTCCAAATCCGCCGGGCATCATTACAAAACCCTGGGAATATTTGGTAAACATTGTTTTTCGAACAAAAAAATATTCAAAATTCAAGTTCCCATCACGATCAATAAATGGATTGGCTTGTTGCTCAAATGGAAGATCGATATTTAACCCAACAGATTTGCCCGAACCCAATTGCGCCCCTTTATTGGCTGCTTCCATGATGCCAGGTCCGCCACCCGAGATAATTCCGAAACCTTCTTCTGCTAACCGTTTGGCAATTTCTACCGAAAGTTGATAGCATGGATCGCTCGGCGTGGTACGTGCTGACCCAAAAATCGAAATACAGGGACCAATTTTAGATAAAGCCTCAAAACCATCCACAAACTCTGCCATTATTTTAAAGATCTGCCAGCTGGAATTTGCTTTTGATTCTGACCATCTACGCTGCTTCGACATTCTTATCGAATCATTCATAATCTATAGTTTAGGATACGAGACAAGCAATGCCATCGACTCGCAATCGCGAAAGCGGATGGCATTCGTAATCGTAAAGAACGGTAAAAGAATGATTTTAGTTTACAGGCTCAGGCTTTTTTGAAATGGTTAACAGCCCCAGGAAAGTTAAGAGGCCATTGATCAACAGCAGTTCAATTCCTATCTGGTACCCGTTGAACCAATCCATTGCGTTCACTTTTAGGAAAAAGCATAGCACAGGCGCAACCAGGCATATAGCTACTACCAGATATGTTTCAGGTAGTTTTCTGGTAGTTAATATGCCGAAGGCAAAAAGTCCTAACAACGGACCATAAGTGTATCCTGCGAGATCAAGTATTTTATCTATAATAGACCTGCTTGCTATCTGGTGAAAAATCAAAATACAAATCATAAAAATAACAGCGAAAGAAAGATGTACCGTCAGACGTATCTTTTTTCGCTGCGCCTCTGTCAGGTCCTCTCTCCGTTTCACTCCCAGAATATCAATGCAGAAAGAAGAGGTGAGGGCCGTCAAAGCCCCGTCTGCACTGGGAAACAAAGCCGATATCAAAGCAATAATAAAAATGATCGCAATGGCCTGCGGAAATAATTGCAGAGCCACTGAAGGAAACAACCTGTCTCCAATGATATTTTCATTATTGGACAGAAACGCCCATTTCGTCGCTCCGTCCGGAGTAGCAACCTGTTGGTATTCCGCGCCCTGGTTCAGCATATACAAATACAACAACCCTCCCAACAGTAAGAATAAAAAATTTACAATGACTATGATCACATTGAACGTCATCATATTTTTTTGCGAATTTTTTAAGGTTTTGACGCTGATATTCTTTTGCATCATTTCCTGATCAAGACCTGTCATGGCAATCGTAATAAACATTCCTCCAACGATTTGTTTTAAGAAAAACCCTCCGCTTTTAATATCTGTATTAAAAATCTGCGTGTAGCCCTTGTCGCTCAGGGTCTGCATGGCAGCACCAAGGGAAAGATCAAGACTGCTGAGAATATATACAACACAAACGATCAATCCGAGCAACATAAAAGTTGTTTGCAACGTGTCGGTATACACAATGGTTTTAACCCCACCCTCGAAAGTGTACAATAAGATCATCAGAAGAATAATAAATGCGGTTACAATAAAGGGAATGCCGATGCTTTCTAAAATAAATTCCTGCAAAACAAAAATTACCAGGTACAAACGGGCGGTTGCCCCTACGGTTCTGGAAATAATGAAAAATAGCGCCCCTGTTTTATAAGAAATATTGCCAAACCTATTCTGTAGATAGTTATAGATCGATGTGAGATTCATTTTGTAATACAGAGGCAGCAAAACGAAAGCAATAACAAAATAGCCGATAAAATAGCCAATGACGACCTGAAAATAACCGAATGCCTTAAACGTACCAGCCGTATAGTCGCCTACTGTTCCCGGAACAGAAACAAAGGTTACACCGGATAACGAGGTACCCACCATCCCAAAGGCCACCAGCATCCAGTTTGAATTGCGGTTACCGATGAAAAAAGAATCATTGTTCGAATTCCGCGATGTATAATAAGCAACAACCAACAGCAATAAAAAATAACCAATAACAAAAGAAAACAACAAAATCGAAGACATAGGCAGTGAATAAACGTTAGTGAAAAATATCAGCCTGTATTAAATATAAGGTTTGAAGATAAAGAAAATTGTTACCAATTTTAATAAGATACCGTTATCTTACGAGCCGCCGGGCATGCTTTCAAAATCATAACACGGTTAATAAATCGATAGACAAATGGCACTTCAGTCAGTAGCGGTTTTTTGTGGGTCCAGGCTTGGAAAAAATATTTTATTCATGAAACATGCAGCAGAATTGGGAAAATTGATTGCTGTACTTGATCTAAAACTTGTTTATGGGGGCGGAAACAAAGGGCTGATGGGTATAGTAGCGGATGCCGTTTTAGAAAATGGGGGTAAAGTTTTGGGGGTGATTCCAAAAGTACTTGTTGGGTTGGAACACCAGCACGAAGGTTTAACAGATCTTGCCATAGTGCCAGATATGCTTAGCCGAAAAAAATTGATGTATGAAATGAGTGATGCTGCCATTGTATTGCCTGGTGGCTTTGGCACATTGGACGAGTTATTTGAAATGCTTACCTGGAATCAGCTAAAAATCCACAATAAAAAAATTTACATTTTAAATTCTGCAGGCTTTTATACCCACCTGCTGAATCATCTTGCCCTGTTACAAAAAGAGGATTTCTTATACGAACCGTTGAAAGACCGCATTATTTTTTGCGAAAACCCGGTTGAACTATTTAACAAGCTGGCTTGAAATTATAAGATAGAAGGCCGTTAATTCAATAATACCTGCCGATGTATTTACTGTCAACAATGGCTTTTTTTAAAAGCAAGGGATCAATGGGTCCCTGCCTTCCATACAAAATGTTTCCTGAAGGATCGATAAGAAGTGTATAGGGCAAAGCTCCCTGCCATTTCGGATCAATGGCTTCTATAAACTGATATTTGTTCTTACCACTATAAATATAATTTCTATTAGAGGCTTCTAATTTCTTTAACTTTTGAAGTGCTTTGTCTTTTTTTTCCAAATCGTCGAGAGAAATGGACACAAATTCAAAATCCCTTTCCCGGTACATGCGATCAATTATTACAAACTCCGGCATTTCCTGGACACACGGCGCACACCATGTTGCCCAAATATTGATCAATCTCAGCTTCCCTGACTCCTTATTACTTACAATTTTTTTTATGGAATTCAGATCTATAACCTCGAGATCCACAGGCAGAGCAGCCCATTTTTTGTATAATTGTTTATTGTAGTCCCCCTTGGATTTCCATTTGATTGAGCATCCAAAGGTTTTCGTCACTGCTTTTTCAACGGGCTTATTATTTAATAGGGCATCCATAGCGGCACGAAGATCTTCTGCATTTGCAGTTCCCGGTTTTTCTGATTCATCCAGTCGCCCGGTATAACGGAGCTTCCGCTGATCGTCAAAAACAAAAACATGCGGCGTGGCAATTGGGCCATAAGCCAGGGAAACCCGTTGAAGATCCCCATCATATAAATAAGGGAAATTGAAATGTTTATCCTTAGCGCGTATTTTCATATCGTCTAATCCATCGCTCAGATCAGTGTAACCCAATTCGCCAAGATTAATAGCATCCGGATTATTCGGGGATATAACCACAACGGCCACACTTTTAGAACTATAATCTTTAGTCAACCCGATAATACGATCTTCATATGCCTGGGCTGTGGGACAATGGTTGCAACTAAAAATCACCACCAATATTTTTTTTGTTGCGAAACTTGCTAATGAATACATCTTACCATCAGTAGCCGGCAAGTTAAACGTTGGTGCAGCAGAACCAATAGAAAGAGGCGCGGGATCAGTTTGAGCCTGTGATTTATGTAATTCAAATACTGCAAACAACACGAATAGTACTCTATATAAATGCATTGCAAGGAGTTTATTTCCCTTGTGTAAGGATATATTAAATAAAGATTCAAAACTTTCAAATACCCAAACTTCAAAAAAGCCGTTCGAATGAATGAACTATTAGATACTAAAGTCCAAAATTAAATCCGAAACTAAAAAAAACTTTTTCTCCATAGGGAGCCCTGGAATTCTGAAGCAAATCATATTGGGCCATTATTATAAAAGCCCCGCGACCCGCAGGAATCGCAGCCCCGGCACCGGCTAATAAGGATGGCACCATTTTACCATCTAATTTTAAGTCAGTCGTTCCGTTATCGAACTTCCGTTTGCCCCATATGTAATTCGCTTCAGGCTGCAATTGTAAAAAGGCATATTGGATGGGATAGACTCTTCCAAAAATATTCAGCCCTGCTACTCCAAAACTTTCTCTATAAGTCGGTTGGAAATATCTATACTTAGTACTGGAATAAATAAAATTGACTCCCACACCCGCAGCTAATATATCATTAAACCGGTATCCAACTTGTGGCGAAATATTTATAAGTGTAAAATCGCCAAAGCTCAATCCGAAATTTCCGCCGATAAACATTTTGTCTTTGTCAAAACCTTTTTTAGGTTCTTCTTCATCCTGCGCATACAAGGAAGCAATCGAAAGAGTGCTTATGAAGAGTGCCAATAGATATTTTATTTTCATAGTATTTGTTTTTAAATATTTAAGGTGAGCGTGAATAAAAGGCAAAATCAAAAAAAGTTTCTCGACTTCGCTCAATACTTTTTGTGAATGGTTCGACTTCGCTCACCATTCACCACTATCGCTCACTATTCATTATTTCAATCAAAGATTTTTCCAGCATTCAAAATATTATTGGGGTCGAAGGTTTTTTTTATGCCTCTCATGAGTTGTAATTGGGTTTTATTAAAAACGATATTCATATAACTTTTTTGAATTAGCCCAACTCCATGTTCTCCACTGAGCGTACCGCCTAATTGATAGACCAGTTCAAACAATGCTCGTATTCCTGCAATGATCTGCGGATCCTCCATACTGTTGGCACTGCCTGGCTTTTTTATGCGAATGTGCAGGTTGCCATCGCCTGCGTGCCCGTAACACACCACATCAAAATTATATTGAAGACCGATCTTTTTTACACCCCGTATCAAGGAAGGCAGCTCTGCCCTGGGTACTACAGTATCCTCTTCAATGGTATACCCATCAATCTTAACTGCTTCGGCCACCCTTCTTCTTAATTTCCACAACTCAGCTTTTTGCTGCGCATCATCGGCAAAATAAATTTCCCCGGTATCAAACCCGGTAAGCAATTCTGATATGGCTTCTATTTCAGCCATCAACGTATCCATATGATTGCCGTCGACCTCTATGATCAGATGTGCTTCAGTATCGTTTGTAAGAGGTACAACGCAACTATCAACAAAGGCGCTGACGATTTTCAACGCTTCGATTTCCACCAATTCAAGGACACTGGGGGTAAAGCCTGCACGAAAAATCGCACTTACGGCTTCTCCTGCTTTTTCGAGCGATCTGAAGGGAACGAGCATCAACAATTCGTAGCGGGGATGTGGAATGAGTTTTAAAACAATTTTTGTAACAATCCCCAGGGTGCCTTCACTTCCAACAACCAGTTGGGTTAGATTATAGCCGGTAGAATTTTTCAATACATTTGCACCCGTCCAGATAATTTCTCCGGTGGGTAATACCATTTGAAGATTCAGGACATAATCGCGTACAACACCATATTTAACGGCTTTAGGCCCTCCGCTATTCGCAGCAATATTACCCCCGATAAAACAAGAACCTCTGCTGCTTGGATCAGGTGGATAAAACAATCCTTTTTCCTTCACTGCATTTTGCAAAACCTCTGTGATTACACCGGGTTCGGTAGTCACCTGCAAATTGCGCTCATCAATCGAAATAATTGAATTCATACGATCCGTGGAAATCAATACCCCGCCGAGATGAGGCAAGGCACCACCACTCAATCCTGTTCCTCCACCGCGTGGCGTAACGGGAATTTTATATTGATTGCATATTTTCAGGATAGCACTAACCTCTTCGGTAGTTTTGGGCCTTAAAACCACTTCAGGTGGAAAGATTAAATGCTCTGTTTCATCATGACCATAGGACTTCAAAGAATCATCATCCATCAGAATATATTCTTTCCCGATAATTTTTTTAAAGCTTTCGATATGATCTGCAGTTAAACGAGCAATATCTACAATCATTTGTAAAAGATAATTTTTGTAAAAATCGGGTAAACAAGTCAATTGAAAAGGCCGTCAGGGATTCTTTAGCATATAGTTAAGTAAGAGGCTGGAGGCTGAAGTTTCGAGTCTGGAGTCGTTGTGCATGGCGGCTATGGTGCGTATTCATAGATTAGATCCCGACTATCGACTATTGGCTATGACTTTCTATCAGGAAATCTTTCTCCAAACCGTTTTGCCTTGCTGTGCATCCAGGAAACGTTTCAAGGGCAAATTTTCATCAGCCTTCAGTTCAGGATCATTATCTATGAGCTGTTCGGCCATCTCTTTTGCCTTTTCCAGCAGGGAGCGATCCAAAACGATGCTTGCCAGCTTAAAATTTAACAACCCGCTTTGTCGTGTTCCTTCAATATCACCAGGTCCCCGTATAGACAGATCTTTTTCTGCAATGAGAAATCCGTCATTGGTAGCACACATCATTTTCAGTCTTTCCCGTGATTCAATGCTTAATTTATTTCCGGTCAGCAAAATGCAGTAACTTTTTTCGCTCCCTCTTCCTACTCTGCCTCTTAACTGGTGAAGTTGTGATAAGCCAAACCGTTCCGCGCTCTCGACAACCATTACACAGGCATTCGGAACATCAACACCCACTTCAATAACGGTAGTGGCTACCATAATCTGTGTGTCGCCCTGGATAAAACGCTGCATATTTGTTTCCCGGATTTGCTGCGTTTGCTTCCCATGAACCATACTCATATAATATTTTGGTTCAGGGAAGTAAGCTTTTATGTTTTCATACCCTTTCATCAGGTTTTCATAATCAAGTTTCACAGACTCTTCGATCAAAGGAAAAATTAGATATACCTGTCGCCCTTTGCTTATTTCAGCTTTCATAAAATCCATTACTTTAGGACGGTGTAGTTCAGAGCGATGCACAGTCATAATGGGCTTACGTCCTGGTGGCAATTCGTCCATAATGCTGGTATCAAGATCACCGTATGCAGTCATAGCCAAGGTACGTGGTATGGGTGTTGCAGTCATCACAAGCATGTGTGGATGAATAACTGCTTTTTTCCATAACCTGGCCCGCTGCGCTACACCAAACCGGTGTTGCTCATCAACAATAGCTAGGCCCAGGTTATTGAACTGTACGGAGTCCTCGATTAATGCATGCGTTCCTATGAGGATATGCAGGAAGCCCTCTTGTAATTCACTCAAAATAGCTCTCCTTTCTGCAGTTTTGGTGGAGCCAGTTAATAAGCGCACATTTACAGGCAACCCTTTCAGCAGCTTTGTAATACTGTTATAGTGTTGGCGAGCCAGGATCTCGGTCGGAGCCATAAGACAACTTTGATATCCATTATCGGTGGCCAGCAACATGGTGAGCAATGCAACAATGGTTTTACCGCTTCCCACATCTCCCTGAAGCAAACGATTCATTTGTTTACCACCACCACAATCTTTTCTGATCTCCTTTAAAACTCTTTTCTGTGCACCGGTTAATTCAAAAGGGAGATTTTCGCTGTAAAAGGTATTAAACAATGCCCCAACCTGGTGAAACACGACACCTTTTGAAAACCGGTGCCGTTGTGAGCGAATCAGGCCTAACCTTACCTGCGCAAAAAAAAATTCCTCAAACTTCAAGCGAATCAAAGCCTGGTCAAAGGCTTCGTGTGCGGGCGGAAAATGTATATGATGAAATGCTTTGTACCTGGAAATCAAAGAGGATTGATTTAGTGCGGACAAGGGAATGTTTTCAGGAAGATCTTTTTCCCTTAACAGGCTTAATAAAGTGTGTGTGAGCTTCCCTATTTGTCTACCGCCTAATCCGTGGGCTTTTAATTTCTCTGTGCAGGGATATATGGGCTCGAGGAAATTTTTTTCAGTTTTATCAGGATTAAAATCCTCAACCTCAGGATGAGTGATTTGAGGCAACTGTTGAAAGAAACCCGCTTTTCCGTATACAAGATACTGTTCACCGACACGCAGGTTTTTTTCAATCCAACTGATACCTTGAAACCAGACCAATTCCAGTATCCCCGATGAATCTTTTAATTCGCCGACCAGTCTTTTGCCCCTGTTGGCACCTACGATTTCGAGGCTGATCAGTTGTCCGGCCACCTGGATATGATCTGTAGCAGAAGTAATTTCACGAATCAACGCAACCTTTGTTTTATCAATATGCCGGTAAGGAAAATGCTCTAGTAAATGCCTGAAAGTAAAAATACCCAGTTCTTTTTTTAAAAGGTCCGCGCGTTGGGGACCAACGCCTTTCAAATACTCAATGGGATTTGATAATATGTCTGCTGAAGATGATATAAGAATTCTTTCAACAAAAATAAGCGAAAGAAGAATTGGTAAAATAAGTTATAAAAGTGTTGCTTTCATGCATATCCAGCTGGTTTAATATGGTTAACATCGATGCACCCCGATTTTAAAAAAGGAAGCGGTAATTGTACTTAGAGATTTATGAATAGCGAGATGAAGGGAGAGTGTGTCAACAGGAGAATCACAAATTTTCCTCTTTTTGCAATAATGCATTGGGAGTATTGGCCAAAATCCAAAGATCATAAGCAAAATTATGGTTGTTGGCATAATCGATATCCAAATGAATTCTTTCTTCCACCGACATGTTTTTATTCCCCTTTTTAAGGATCTGCCATAACCCGGTAATGCCTGCAGGGGCAAGGAATCTTTTGGCCCATTCGTCTGTTGTTAATGTTTCAGCCTCGTATAAAGGCAAAGGCCTGTTGCCTACTATGGACATGTCTCCTTTAAGTACATTAAAAAATTGCGGCAATTCATCTAAACTTGTATTCCGTAAAAAATTTCCCACCTTGGTTACCCGGGGATCATTCGTCAACTTAAAAAACATCGGACTTTTTTTATCAATCACAACACGATATTGATTCAAATGATTCAAGTCATGAACTTTCCGGTCCGCACCAATTTCCATCGTCCGAAACTTGAAAAAATTGAATACTTTATATCCTCTTCCGACTCTGGGAGAACAGTACAACACAGGACCTTTCGACTCTAACTTAATAATTGCAGCTACAATTAAAAAAATGGGTGATAAAAGAGTAATTGCCACTACAGATACAAGAATATCAAAAAGTCTTTTGCCAAATTGCTTTATATAACCTTCTTTAGAATCTGGGGATGGATGATTTTGGTTATTGCTCTTCTCTGGCGATGAAGTCTTAATCTTTTTTAGAAAATTAATTTTTTTGATAAACTGGTTTACGGTGGCTTCATTTAAAATAAATACGTCATCGACAAACCCGTAATTTTTAAATTGCTGGTGGGATGCCGGGGAAGCATTGCTTGCTTCTACAATAACTGGAATAGATTGTATCTTTTGATCAAGTCCTTGAAAAAAAGCATTTAGATCTGCTACCCGGAAGCCATGCTGGATAATTATCACATCGGGCAAAGCAATCTGTCGGTTAAAAAGCATCCGGATTATTTGAGCACCCTTTGCTAAATCTTCGGAACAAAATCCTGCTTCAAAGTGGGACAAGAGTACAGAAATGATTTTTTTATCAGTTCCGATAAAGAAAAATTCTTTAGGCCCAACTTCCTTTTTTTTCGGTTCTGCGGGAACCGAATAGTATTTAAGCTTTCGCTTTGAGGGGGGAACAGTGACTAAAGCTTGCATTTCCATATAAGGTAGGTTTGACGATTAAGCCGGCAACATCGTTGCATGTGAATTTTTTGCCTGCACAATATTCTCAGTCGCCTCCAGAAGTTCAAGCGGATTAAAAGGCTGTGAAAAACTCTTGAAAACGTTAGAATACTCAGAGCATTTGACAATACTCTCCTCTTCCGTCAAATTAGAAAGAATTACGACCGGGATACGTCCGTAGAGTTCGCTATTATGCAGATTAGAAATCAATTCCCAATTTTCACAATCGGGCAATTGAGGATCTGCTATAATTAAATGCGGAATATTTTTTCGTAAGAGCCACTGCATGGTAGAGCAGGCATCCGGAAAAGATATAACGTTATATTTTTTACTTAAAATCGTTTGCAATAAGAAACGGATAGCCTTACTATCATTAATAACTAAAATTGTGTGTTTCATTTATAAAAAATTAAGTTCATGAAAACTTAATTTCTCAAAGGAATATGTAAAGAATCTCAATTGATATTGGAGTAACAAATAAGCTTCGCTCAATGGACTTTGGAGGTAGTTTTTCTTCCTGGGTATTAGGAGTGATATTGGGAATATGCTACTATTCGTTACCCGGGATTCTGAGATATTCTGATACCATTCAGAATAATGGGCTAAAGTAGAAACATTATTCGACATACCAAAACAATTTTAAAGCATTTTTCTTAGGGTTTATAAATAAAAAAAAATGGACCGCTACCTATTGATTCCTTAAGTTTTACATTATATTAACGACGCTTAATTTAATATTGGGATGCAAACCTTTCTTTTTTTTTATCCGTATCTATAAAAAAATCGAGCCAGATAGAAAAAAATCTCTATCTCCCTCCCCAACCAACTGCGAATGCAAGAATTTGATTTTAAAAACGATTCTTATTAAGTAATTTGTAAAAAAAGAATTTTTGGGCAGGAAAAATTTAATACTACTGTGCTTTTTTATACTAACCGTCCTGGGTGTTTCAGCACAAAGTAATTTCGAATTTGTAGAAAATAAAGGGCAATGGGATAACCTTATCAAGTTTAAAGGCGAATTATCTTCCGGCGCTTTCTTTTTGCAAAAAAAGGGTTTTACTGTTTTGCTTCATCATCCCAATGACCTATTATCCTTTAGAGGAGGAGATCATTCTCACAAAGAAGTTGAAACAAGGAGTAAAAACGCCAAAGGGTCAGATAAGGCTAAGTTTATAAAGCCATCTGAAAATTTGGAAGATCAGCCCGGAATACTGCGATCTCATTCATATAAAGTCGAGTTTTTAGGCGCCAATGAAAATGCTCAAATCGTGCCAGATCGTGAGCTTTCCTTTTATGCTAATTATTTTATTGGGAATGATCCTTCCAAATGGGCGACCAACGTCCGGGTATATCATGCGCTGGTTTATAAAAACATTTATCCAAACATAGATCTTCGATATTACTCTGAAAATGGCAAGCTCAAATATGATCTAATTGTTCACCCGGGGGGTGATGTTAAACAGATCGCTTTGCAATATACCGGTGTTGACAACCTCTCCATAAAAAATAAAGAACTGATTATCAAAACCTCGGTTGGCGATGTAAAAGAACTATATCCTTACACCTTTCAGTTTGATAACATCAAAGGAAAAAATGAAGTTGAATGTAACTACGAACTGGCCGGGAATAATACTGTAAAATTTTCAATAAAAAATTATTCAAAAGAGGCTACCCTGATTATTGATCCGATACTGATATTTTCATCACTGACAGGCAGTACTGCGAATCAATTTGGTTTTACTGCCACTCCCGCCCCGGATGGAAGTTTTTATTCTGCCGGAACTGTATTCGGGCAAGGATTTCCCACTACACCCGGTGCTTTCAAAACGACCTTTCAAGGTGGCACCGGATCGCAAGCTGGTGTGGATATTGGCATCATGAAATTCAATTCCTCTGGTACGCAGCGGGTATACGCCACTTATCTAGGGGGCTCTGCCAACGACTACCCTCACAGTCTTTTTTCGGATCCCCAGGGTAACCTGGTAGTAATGGGCCGATCTTACTCTACTAATTATCCCGGATCTGTTGTTGCACCCGGTGGTGGAGCTGACATTATAGTAACCAAGTTAACTGTAAACGGAAATGCCCTGATTGGTTCACTTAGAATTGGGGGTACCGGTATGGATGGAGTTAATATACAGGATCAACAAGAACAGGCAAAACATGATGATAATTCATTAATACAAAATTATGGCGATGATTCCCGAAGCGAAGTAATCCTGGATGGCGCCAACAATATATATGTGGCTGCTCAAACTTCTTCCTCCGACTTCCCAAAAATCGGTGCAGGATTCGACAAGTCATTTGGAGGAAAACAGGATGGTGTTGTTATGAAGATTGACCCAACCTGCAATTCGGTTTTGTGGACGACTTATGTGGGGGGCTCCGAAGATGACGGCGCTTTTGTTTTAGCATTACATCCAAGTGGTGACTTGTATGTAGCAGGTGCAACGGCGAGCACTAATTTAATGGGTAGCACCACTTCCACTATCCAGCCTTCCAATGCGGGAGGTATTGATGGATTTATTACCATTATTTCGAACGATGGATCTTCTGTTATTAAAACAACTTATTTGGGTACAGGGAATATTGACCTCATATATGGCATTCAATTCGACAGGCGGGGATTCCCTTATGTTATGGGCATTACGCGGGGAGCCTGGAGGGTTACTTCAGGTTTGGGTTTTATTAATCCAAATTCTAAGCAATTCGTAGGCAAATTACAACCCAACCTTTCGGCCTACGTATATTCAACCGTATTTGGCAATGGTTCTGCACAGCCCAATATATCTCCGGTTGCTTTTCTGGTGGATCGTTGCGAAAATGTTTACATTTCTGGCTGGGGCGGAAATGGAGGGGGTGATGGAAATCCAAATAAATTATATGATGTTGCCAGTTTAGCCGGCATGCCCATTACACCCGATGCCATTAAAAGTGTTACGGATGACAGGGACTTTTATTTTATAGTGATTCAAAAAAACGCTTCAGGATTGTTGTACGGAAGTTTTTTTGGCCAGGATGGCGGATATGGAGAACACGTGGATGGTGGCACAAGCCGGTACGATCAACAGGGTATTATTTACCAGGCAATGTGCGCCAACTGTAGCGGCGGAGCCACTTTCCCTACTACCCCGGGTGTCGTAGGACCCACCAATGGGTCTACAAGTGGCTGCAACCTGGCTGCAGTTAAAATTGCCTTCAATTTTGCAGGTGTTGCGGCAGGGCCGAAATCATATTTCAATGGCGCCGTAGATTCAGTGGGTTGTGTTCCCTTCACGGTTACATTACGGGATACCGTCCGCAATGCTAAAAGTTATGAATGGAATTTTGGGGATGGAACTCCCGACTTTGCAACGACCGATTTCGAAACGACTCATACTTATAATAACTTAGGTAACTATCTGGTACGATTAATAGCAATCGATTCTAATACCTGTAACGTCCGCGACACTGCATATATCAACATCCGTGTCAGGGATGATCCTGCGTCGCTAAATTTTAATCCGGTCAAATTGCCGCCGTGTGAAGCTTTATCGTATCGATTCGATAACCTTTCGATTGCTCCTGGCACCAAACCTTTTTCCGGAACCAGTTTTACCTGGAGTTTTGGTGATGGTAGTCCCCGCGTCACCGCAGGATCAGGACCTGTATTTCATACCTATACGTCGCCTGGAACTTATAAGGTGCGACTAATATTAACGGATACCAATTACTGTAATGCCCCGGATTCCCTGGAAAGAGAGCTTAGAATTGCGCCATTAGTAAAGGCTCAATTTGAAACACCTCCCGGAGGTTGTGCACCATACGATGCTCATTTTAATAACACGTCTCTTGCGGGGCAGCAATTTTTCTGGGATTTTGGAGATGGCACAACATCCAACGCCGTAAATCCGAATCATCTTTATCAGAATGTTGGCACTTATACCATCCGCCTGATCGCAATTGATTCCGGAACCTGTAATATTATCGACTCAACACAAAAGACTATTACCATCAGCTCTAAACCTACGGCCGATTTTTCACATGCACCTCTTCCGGCGCCAGAAAACAAGCCAACAATATTTACCAATCTTTCAATAGGAGGAGTCCGGTATAAATGGTTGTTTGGTGATGGAGACTCTACCATCAGAACAACCATGGATACTGTATTGCATCAATACAATGCCACAGGCACTTACCAGGCATGCCTCATAACCTTTAATCAGTTTGGCTGTACGGATACGATCTGTAAACCGGTAGATGCACGGGTTATACCATTGCTGGATGTACCCAATGCATTTACTCCCGGTAAATTTGGAAGAAACAGTGTGGTTAGAGTGGAAGGTTTTGGAATTGCCCGTATGAGTTGGAGAATTTTTAATCGCTGGGGCCAGAAAGTTTTTGAATCCAACGACCGGAGACTGGGTTGGGATGGAACTTTTAAAGGGCAACTCCAGGCAATGGATGTATATGCTTATACTCTTGACGTTGAATTTTCGGATGGAACAAAAACACGAAAGACCGGAGACATTACGCTTATCAAATAAAGCATTAGCTGGTGGTTTGCATTTTGCATTCTAATCATATATTGTTAAAAAAACCAAAACTGCTGTAACATGATTGCTTGAACCACTAAATTTATTCCAATGGCAGGAAAGAAGTTATTATCAGTGACCAGATCCAGCATTGCAGGATGCAGTTTCTTTTTAAATTGTTGTGAGAAAAAAACTACTCATAGAATTCATCTAAACGCAAAGCTATTGGTGGTATCGTTGCTATTGATATTCCAGAGCAGTTATTCCCAGGATCTTCATTTTTCACAATGGTTCAACTCTCCTCTTACTACAAATCCTGCCAACACCGGATTTATACCAGACGCCGATTACCGGCTGGGGGCCAATTATAGAAACCAATGGTCGAGCATCATGAGTGTTCCTTATAAGACAATGAGTATTTGGGGAGATGCACAGATCTTGCGTGATAGAATTGAAAGTGGATGGGTTGGCGTGGGCGGAGTAATACTTAGGGATGTGGCCGGTTCCGGGAAATTAACATCAACCAAAATATATGGATCGGTCGCCTATCACCAGATGGTAGGTGAGGCACACCTGTTGTCTGCAGGATTTAATGTAGGTTGGGCCAATAAAAGGATCAGTACTGCGGATCTTAAATTTCCTGATCAATTTGATGGAAAATTTTTTGACAATACCCTGCCTACAAGCGTAGTGATCGACAATCCCAATGTAAATTATTTTGATGTTCAGGCAGGCCTGAACTATGCCTATTTCCCAACCGAAAATCTATATATCAATGGCGGAATTTCAGCGCATCATTTAAACAGGCCCAGGGAATCTTTTTTTTCTGTAGATGATGCGGGTATCGATAACCACGTCTCCCCCAGGTATACGGCGTTTGCCAATGCAAGCATTAAAATGAATGATATGGTAATCATCAATCCCATGGCCTATTTTACAACACAGGCCAAGGCTTCTGAATTGGTGGGGGGAGCAAATATTCAGTATAACCTGTCGGGTGATGGAGAAACACTGTTAACCGGTGGTCTATATTATCGGCCCGGTGATGCCATTATTCCTATGGTCGGATTCGAGTGGAAAAATATTCGCCTTTCATTTACTTACGATGCCACCACTTCTTCTTTAAAACAATTCAATAATTCCCGTGGGGCCTATGAATTTGCTCTTGCCCGACATGGAATGTACAGCGAATACAATGGTAACAGGCGACAATCCTTTTGCCCGTCGTTTAGAAATTAGATTATTTGCGCTCTTTATTGTGTCAGTTTGTGCGTTTGAATCCAACATTAAGCTATTCTTCAATCCTGCGGCTGTTCATCCGATCTAGATGAACGTCCTTTCCTTTCTAAAGATTTTAGGAGGAATAATTTTTGTACTGTATCATCCAGGTTCAAATAAAGGTGCTGCCATGAAAAAACTTTTACCTGCTATTTGTGTGATGATATGTTTTTACCTTGTTGGTTGTATCAAAGATGACACTATTGTTATCGAACCTCAACAGCCAGTATTTGTCAACAAGAAATGGCAATTAACAGGCATGACCATGAAAATTGCCAACGAGCCTTTTTCTAACCGGTATGATTCATTACCGTCGTTCAGGAGGGACGATTATTTTCTGTTCAACCCCGACTCAACCTATGAATTAAACGATAACAAGGATACAATACCAGGGAAAAATTCGAAAATATTAGATGCAGGAACCTGGATTTTGGATCGAACAAATACAAACCTGCAAATGCACAGTACCGTATTCAATACAACTTATACTCCTGCAAAAATTATACAGCTCAATACCACTACATTATCGTTGGAAAGAACGCAGACCGGTGATGGCAGTGTTACAGTTACAACTTACAAGGCTTTGAACTGACCCCTATACAATTTAAGTATCCTGGTGATGGCCCGGAATTGTGTTGTAATTCCTGAAAGAGGCGTCGTTCCTTATGGGAATTTTCAAAGTATTTCCGTCGTCCAGTATACTTTGAAAACTGAATTTCTCTAAAGCATGAAGTTGAGCTTTTTTAAAAACCGGCTTAAGTCCACGGGAGGTATAGATAGCACAGAACGGTTCTGCAAAATTTTCATGATACACAAAGAAATCAAAGGCATTGTTGACCCTATATTGGTCTATAAGATTTTTAAGAGTCAGCTCATCCATGTCAATCAGATCACAAGCCATTAATAAAATATCCTGCTCGGGGTACTGCTTGTGCACACTCAACAGTCCTTTCAACGGACCTTTGATGTCAATACTATCGATTATTAATTGGTCGGGAGAAAACACACGGCTGTATGCTTCTTGCTGTTGTTCATGGATCGAAACCGCAAGAGGCATGTTGAGAGAAAGCAATTTGTCGGAGACATGCTCTGCCCAGGTTTTTCCTTCCTTCTCAATAAGGCCTTTATCCGAACCCATACGTTTGCTTTCGCCGCCACACAAAACAACGCCTAAAAGATTTTCCATGACCTGAAGAATTTGAATTGAAATATAACAAGTTCATCGATGCCACTTCTATAAGTGTACTCAATTTCCGATCTTATTATCTTATATAACAATTTGTTCTCCATTCTTTTTAATTTCTGAAAAATATTTACAAATCAGATAATAATGGCTGTTTGTTTAACCATGATTGAAAAGACATGTAGCCTTCTTCCAGTAGACTGACTGAAATTGTCTCATCACTCTTCAACACTAACACTTTTCTTATGCAGTATAATCGCAAACTTTAATGCTTATCGGGACAACGACTTTGAACAAGGCGATCAATATGTCTATGCAGATACCGTGCAAGGAATTTTTTCAATCTCAACAAAATCCTCTTTGGGCGCATTGCATGTAGGACATTGGTAACCGGTAATGTCTGTAAATAGTGTTCCTGCAACTATTCCATTTATTTCATCACCATACTCTTTATCGTATATGGTAAAACAGTGCTTGCATTGAAAAACTTTCGGTCCTGGCGCCGGAGAAATATTATTCGTGACGGGGTCCTGCTGATAGATTTCGTGTACAATCAAATCCTGCCTGCTTTGTAATTCATAAAAATATTTGCACAACGAAACCAGGTACACGCCCAGGTTTTCCTTTTCAATATTTTTCCGGAATACAATGAAAATTTTTGAGTTCGGATTAAAATCCTTTGTGTACAAAATATCGTAACGATCTAAAGTTTTTCGTTGATTGGCCGATTCATTGATGCCTTTACGAATGATGATTGATCCAAATAATCCGGTTTTGGGTTGGGTTTTAATGGCAAAACACAATCCAAATGTCCGGACATCATCTTTATCAAACTGTCGGATAATGTAACGTTTCAGATTTAGTCCATCTTCACAATGATCTTCAATTTGCCAGTTCAACTCATTGGATGCATGGCGAACATTGATTCTATATTTTCCGAGCGCATAATCCCATAATTTTCGATGGGCATGTTCAATTCCTTTTACAATGATGGATTTCCAGGGAGTTGTGTATATCTCACCGACTTTTGTTTGCATGCAAATGATACAGATATCTTTTAAAAACTGCATATCAAACAATTCATCCCTTCTATAAATACCCAGCCAGGTTTTATTTTCATACCTGTTGAAACCTTCGTAATACGGAAGTGTAAAATCGGGTAATTGCAAATCATCTGTTGCAGATCCATACATAAAATTTTGTTTGGCCTGAATGATTGAGTACAATAATTCACCATCAGCCATGGGTTGATCATAAAATGATTTTTTATCAGAAAAAATGACCTCCTCAATTAATTTACTTAAGAGAGGTATATCCTGCGAATACACTAGATATTTCCATCTGTAAAGAATTGTTGTTTTAGGAAACCGGATGTACAGATACCAATAATTGCCAGTGCCGGAGGAAATGAAATTAATATTGCCAGTAAAAAAAGGGACGAAGGTCTGATCGCAATCAATGATATTTATTTTTAATGCCGGCAAATAATCAAAGCCATCAAGAATATCCTTGTAAACTCCTTCGCTTAACCAGTTTGAATTTCCAAAAACATTTTCGGCAACATAGGAACTGACAATATTTGGGAAGCGATCGTTGTTAATCTCGAAATTTATCCCGGATTGTTCAAGCGCCTGGGTAAGATCTTCCGTATTCTTATCCGTAACTTTTATTACCAGTTGTTGCCGTGTTCCGAATTGCACATCGCTTATTCTCGCATTTTCGGCTGCTGTAACAATCGAAAACAAATCACCCGCCGACACAATTCCACCGGGTAAATTTATTTTTACCGTATTGTTTTTTTTAATCATGTTATATTTTTTATACCCGGCATTCTTATTCTTCTCATTGTATTATTATTCTAAAGCAGGAAGATATCAGTCAAGTGACATTCAGAGAAAACGTATAATTAAAAGGTCTATAATCGACCCTCTGAGATGCTTCGTACCTCCGCATGACAAGAACAAACCTATAAGGTCTGGTAATACTTTGAATTGAACAATTTGCAAAGACCTTATAGTTTCCATCATTCTGTTGTCAATGATCCGTTTCTAAGATGGTCCGTGTTGGTCGGTCAGACGAGGACGTCAGACCGGGGATTCTTTTTATGGAACAACTTTCAAGTATCCTTTGCACTTCTGGTTTACAGGAACCACACCCTGTTCCTGCGCCCGTAAGAACACAGAGGCTTTTTAAATCTGAACAACCCTCCTCAATCTTCATTTTTAAATTCTCAGACCCCACATTGTTACAACTACACACCAGTTTACCCAATACAGGTTCAGCCCTTTTTCCACTTCTTAGCAACTGCAGGCGTTTATCGCTGAGCTCAATCTTATTGGCGATGAGCTCTTTGAATTCCTGAAATTCACTTTTATCACCAATCAAAATAGCACCCACTAGTCTATCCTGGTGGACAATGCATTTTTTATAGTAGCGCTTCGACTTATCAATAAACACAATTTCTTCGTACTCGGTGTCATTGGGGCATTCCGGTATGCCCATGCTACACAAATCAAATCCATGAATCTTAATGATGTTCATCAAAAGGCTTTCCTGGTAGTAACTTGAAATGTCTCCATTGATAAATTGGGCCACCACTGCAGCCTGTTGTTCTGCGGCCGCGGTAATGCCGTATAAAAATCCCTTGAATTCCGCAATTTCGCCAAGCGCAAAAATACCAGGGTCGTTCGTTTGCAATCTTTCGTTTACAATAACTCCGCGCTGGCAATTCAATCCGCATTCTTTTGCCAATTCTATATTAGGAATTGTTCCAATGGCAATCACCATGGCATCACATTCAATCTGTCTGCCACTCTTTAATCGTATGCCGGTTAATTTTGCCTGCCCGTAAAACAGTTGTACTTCATCATCATAATAAATATCACAACCCTGCTCCACCATTTCCTCATGCAGCAACTGACTTCCCAGCGGATCCAGTTGCCTGTCAAGAAATCTTGATATACGTTGCACGATCGTAATCTTCACATTCACTTCACGCAGCGAAGCAGCCATTTCAAGCCCCAGCAAACCTCCACCCACAATCACTACATGCGCATTGTCCGGGATATGATTTTTAAAATCATCTGCATCGGTGCGGCTTCGCATGGTGAAAATTCCTGGCAGTTGAGGAACATTACGAGGTACTGCAGCACGGCTACCCGTAGCCAGGATCAGAAGATCATAATAAGTAGTTTGCCCGTTTGAATCCAATACACATTTATTCTCACGATCTATTTTGTCGACGCTTACCCCTTTATGCAGTTTTATGTTGTAGCCCGGTTCTTCCGATTCTTTCATCTTCACCAATTGGTCCCAGCTTTGAGTACCGCTGATATAATCGGGCAACATCACCCGGTTGTAGAAGGGGAAGTTTTCTTTACTGAAGATCACCATTTCATCCTCTTTGTTGATAGACCGGTACGACTGCACAAATCCATAAGCGCCGGCGCCGGCGCCCACAATAACAATACGTTGTTTAGGCTTCTTATATTTCTCTACTTTAACAGCACAGAATTTGAAGTCAGGTTCTTTTGATACCGGATCTAATAAATCATTCGTGATATTATTGGCCCTGTTCAGATCATTGCCTAAAATTTTTCCCCAATGCATTGGCAAAAACACAACCCCTTTTTTTATATCAGCAGAAATTTTAACCTTTACCCTTACTTCGCCCCTGCGCGATTGCACCATTACCAGCGATTCGTCCATGATATTCAGACGCCTGGCATCTGTGGGATGGATTTCAAGATAAGCCTGGGATATGTGTTTCTTAAGCTTGTTTACCTTTCCGGTTTTGGTCATAGTATGCCACTGATCGCGTATACGGCCGGTAGTGAGTATCAATGGAAAATCCTCATCTGGCATTTCGCTGGTTAAGCTATCTGGCACATTGTGAATGATGGCCCTGGAGGACGGAGTATAAAAGATTTTATCGCTGAACAACCTGGCCGTGCCTTGTCCCTTCTCCTCTTTTGTATAAGGCCACTGAACGGTGTTCTTTTTTTTAATGATACTGTAATCCAATCCGCTAATGTCTATATTGGTTCCCGCGGTCAATGCTGCATGCTCTTTGTAAATAGTATTGTAATCAGGATAATCAAAGCCGTGATATCCCATTTTTTGAGCAAAGCGATAAATAATCTCTGTATCAGGCAATGCTTCTCCTGGTGCATCGACCACCTTATCCAGATAGCTGATACGACGTTCGCTGTTCGTCATAGTGCCCTCTTTTTCTGCCCAGGTTGCTGCAGCAGGATTACATCGGCAAAGTGTAGGGTTTCCGGTTTGTTACTTGCCTCCTGTACCACTACAAATTTTGCTTTTTTCAACCCGGCCTCCACAATTTTTACATTGGGCAAACTGACCAGGGGATTGGTACAAACAATCCAGATGGCCTTTAAGCGGCCATCATTTAAGGCTTCAAACATTTCAGTAGCTGTTAGGCCTGGTTTATCGGAAATAACCGAACCTCCCCAGAATTTTTGTACTTCTTCCCGATGTTGAGAATTTAAAAGATTACGGTGTGCCGGTAACAAATTGGCAAGGCCTCCCACCTCCCTTCCCCCCATAGCATTTGGCTGACCGGTTAACGAAAACGGGCCTGAACCTGGCTTACCAATATGCCCCGTGATCAGGTTGAGATTGATTAAACTGAGATTCTTATTGACCCCGATAGAACTTTGATTAAGTCCCATCGTCCACATAGTAAGAAACCCTTTGGCATTACCAATATATTGAGCAGCCAATAAAATCTCTTCCTGAAGAATACCGCATACCTCAGCTGATTCTTTCAATGTTCTTTGGAAAACAATTTTTTTATATTCTTCGAATCCCTGGGTATTGTTTTTAATGAATTCTACATCAATATCACCGTTCTCGATCAGGCATCTGCCTATTGCATGATTTAGGGTGATATCGGTCCCCGGATTTAATTGCAAATGCAAATCTGCAATAGAACAACTATCTGTTTTGCGGGGATCAACGATGATAATCTTAACCTGTGGGTTCGCCGCTTTATGAGCTTCAATTCTTCTCCAGATAATCGGATGGCACCATGCCGGGTTTGCACCTGTTACAAAAAAACAATCCGCCTGTTCTATATCATCATAGCAGACCGGCACACAATCTTCGCCCAACGCCATTTTGTAACCAACGACTGCACTACTCATGCAAAGACGCGAATTTGTATCAATATTATTGCTACCAATAAAGCCTTTCATCAGTTTGTTGATTACATAATATTCCTCCGTGAGGCACTGACCTGAAATATAAAAAGCCACAGAATCCCGTCCATACTTTTCAATAAAGGTTTTAAATACCGCGGCCGTTCTTTCCAACGCTTCATCCCAACCCACTCTTTGCAAAGGCATGCTTTTATTATAGCGCATCTGCGGATACAGGAGCCGGTCGGTTTTATCGTTAACAGTATAATGAAGGTTCATTCCCTTGCTGCACAACATCCCTTTATTAACTGGATGATCCTTATCTCCCTCTACAGTGATATGTCCTTTTTTATCCTTATGTACAACAACACCACAGCCTACCCCGCAATAACAACAGGTGCTTTTAAAAGAATTATTTTGAAGATTGACTGCCATGAATTTTCGGATTTTACAACTTGTCTGCTTATCCTTTGCATGGGCAGACATTCTTTATCTGGACCGTTTTAAGTTGCTATTATTTTATCTATTTTAAAATCACCAAAAGCAACTAAGCCCTTTGCAAAGCAGATTCTGCCATAACAAAAGCCTCCTTCTTTGCGGATTTCAGATTTACTATTAGAACAATGAATCCGATTGCCGCTACACCCATTCCGATGTATAGAAAAGCCTGTACATAGCTGATATTATTTGATTTAAATAAAAAGCCTACCAGCATAGCACCAATATTACCGCCGGCCCCCACTATACCTGCAACACTTCCAATAGCATCCTTATTAATAAAAGGTACAATTGAATAGGTGCCGCCGTTGGCCATTTTCAAAAACAGTGCAAAGAACAACATACACGCGATAGCCATACCCAGGCTGCCGGCCTGTGCAAACAAAATAATGCCTACCCCTTCCAAAACCAGAAATCCGGCTAACAACAATCCCTTTCCTCTCAAGCCATAACGCTTTCCAATCTTATCGCTAAAAATGCCACCCAGCGCACGTGCAAAAATATTCATGAAACCAAATATGCTGGCGAGTGCACCAGCCGCAATCAGAGATGCATTGTAGTGATCTACAAAAAATAAAGCGGCAACATTATCAACGGTAATCTCTATACCGAAACAGGCTGCATAGGCCAGGGCCAGAACCCAGGTGCGATAATCTTTTAACGCGATCAAAAAGGTTCCTTTCTTCTTTACCTGTTTATTGCGTTGAATATCTTTGTAATTTCCTGCAGGCGTATCTTTTGTATACCGGTAATAAACAAAGGCCATAATCATTAATAATATCCCTGGTATAATCATGGCGTATCTCCATGAATTTCCTTTATCAATATACCCAAGCCCAACAAATGCAGCAGCAATCAATGGCATCACCAGGTTGGTAACTCCTCCACCAAGATTACCCCATCCACCAGCTACTGCATTGGCAGTACCCACTACACCGGGGCCAAACATCATCGACGTATGAAACTGGGTGATTACGAATGAGGCGCCGATAATGCCTATAGTAAACCTGAAAAGAAGAAAGCTTTCATAACTGTTGGCAAGACCGATACCTATGACAGGTATGGAACCTATTAATAATAAAATGGTGTATGATAAGCGCGGACCCATCGTGTCGCACAGTCGCCCGATAATTAAGCGGGCAATAATCGTTGCAGAAACGGAAGCAATAGTAATATTGCCAACCTGCTCCTTAGTAAGGTGCAAGGTTTCACGAATGATTGGCATAAGAGGCGCAATTCCAAACCATCCAAAAAAGCAAACAAAAAAAGTTATCCAGGTGATATGAAAAGTTTGCATCTGAATACCGCGAATATTAAAAATCTTTAATTTATCAAGTGGCTGATTCATAAATTTCAAAAGTATTAATAGGTAAGAAACCCGTGCTTACAGTTTAGTCATTGTAGCGTTCGAATAAAAAAGATCCGGTGCAAAGCGGAGCATTGCGTAAAACCAGCTTCCGGATTTTCTGTACGTGTCGGCCACGGCATCTGAGCTAGCCTGCCCTTTTGCAAAAGGCATACTTCGTGTGGCCATCATAGCACCATATCCAAACTCCAGGTTTGTAAATTTGTACATATTGTACTGCAGAATTATATCCAACTCATTACCCAATTGCCTTGTGATAAAAGATCCATCTCCTTTTCTCATATCTGTATTCAGGAAGAAATGGTGAAAATCAATCCCCAAAGACACCGTGTTGCGGGTATATTTCAATTTCAGATAAGGATTATTAAGGCCACCGGCCGGCGACCCGGTTCCGGTATAGAAATAATCCATATATCCCCAATGCCGGTGCGGCGTACCATAAAGGGGATCGAATTTTTCATCTTCCGGGCTTGACGCGTCGTTTCCGCTTAATACGTCGTACCCAGGTGTAATGCTGATCTTTCCTTTTTGGTACGCGGCGGATATTGTATAGTGAAAGGCCTTTTTCATTTTTACTCCATCACGGTTTTTACCAGACTGGGCATAGTAAGCTGCCTGAAAAGCAATTTTTCCAAATCCTGAGACATTGCCCATGGTATGATTGATCATCAATCCATAGGTATATCGATGATGAAGACCCGAGTAATCAAAACCATCAGCCGGGCCTGCTGTTACAAAACGTCGTCCATATACATATCCCGAGGCAGAGCTACCCACAGAATCAAGCCTGTATTTTCCGAAATTGTCATTGAAAAACAAACCCGAGAACTTCGTTAGCCCAAACTTGCGGCTGATGTATAAGCTGGTAAAACTTTTATAATCCTGGTTACCGCCGTTGGTGGAGGGAGGATTGGTCCATACCGGTGTGCCAGTTTTTGAACTGTTGACGGATGCGTTTCCTAAACCGGCAAGAGGAAGAATTCCTGCGGGAGTTGGCACCAGTACACCCAAAGAATTTTTAATATAAGGAGGTATATTAGCAGGAATGTAAGAAGTATTGGTAATGCCAAAAGCATCGCTATTCTGATTAAAGGCAAATCCTATATCTACCTGCAGCCCTTTATGAAATGTTTTTAATAAGGCCATATCATGGCGCCGGCCTTGTTGCAACCAATCTAAATTTCCAAGCAATCGAACATCATCATACATTAATTCCTGTCGTCCGACTTTCAAAGACATCAGATCAAACAGCTTGAATTTTATAGTGGTATCTGGCTTGTTGGCAAGCGTCAGTTCGGCCCATCCCTCATGTAACATAAGCTTGGTACCATCTGCATTGGAAATAGAAGAAGCATCCTGTCCCCAAACCCGCACATCCTGCAGGGAAACACCCAGAGTCAGGCGGTCCCATTTATATCCGAACGATAGCCTGGTTCTTTGTGAAGTAAAAATTGCAGATTTGGATCCTTTCAGAACAAGGTTACCCAGGCCATTTCGAACTTCAGTACGCGTACGCAACTGGCCAGTTAAAGAAAATTGCGCACTTGCAGAATGATAAGAAAGAGAAGAAAAAAACAGCAGCACTCCAACTGACGCAATACAAGATTTTCTGTACATTGAGTTAGTTTTAAGTTGTTAAAGCGATTTGAAACATTAACCCCGTTATGGACTACGACTCCTGGCGGGGTATTTTAATTCAATGGTATCGATGGAAGACTTCGATCATATTATATGGTTTGGTGAAAAAAATCTGTTTGCAAAATATTTAGTGATAAACCCTTTTATGGGTCAAGAAACCTCATATGCAAACAATCGTGGTAGTGCTTAAATAACACGCTTCGATGAAGCGATGTACTCTCTATTCTCAAAAGAAATGTTTCATATTAAAAATAAATTTTATTTAATACTAACTTTTCTTATAGATAGGTCAATTCCTTCTAAAAATTTTATATAAAAGATAAATATAGAAAAAAAACTCCAAAAATTCCTACGGCCTTCGAGACGAAAAACATATTTAATATTTATCAATATAATCCTAATAGTATTTTTATCGTGGTTCGCAGAACTTAATTTAGAAAAAATAGAGGAGCTTAGATCTTACTTTACTATAAACTATACACTTATCCGAACGCGTTCAATGGAAAAAAGTCGAACCCTTTAAAAATCGTAACAAATTAAAATTAATAATATTCAACAATATGACATACCGGTTTATAAATCTGGTGGATGAGAAACAAGTCTTACCGAATGATCGGGCTTGTTCTATTGTCACAGACTCCGCCTCTGTAAATCCAATTATAAAGCAGGGAATTCTTTAATGGTTTCACAATAGAAAACGTGGAAAACAATAAGCGTAAGAAATCTATTTTTTAAAGCGGCCTCCTCCCTCATTTCTGAACTTAAACGCACACCAAACTGAAGATTAATTGTAACTGATATGAGTTCTGTTGACTCGTAAACCTACATTTTCTCTTGTTGAATGAAGATGACATCACCAACACCGATTTTTCCTTCGCCTTTGTGCAACAAATTCTGGCCAAAATATATTTTATTATTTTTTTGACGGTATGCGGATAAAGTCTGCAAGGGTTCTTTGGATTTCATGCTATTATCCTGATTAATCGTGGTCACCACACAACGTGCACAAAGCTTCACGCCATAAAATTGAATATTGTTAATGATGAAGTGCTTCATTCCATCTTCCTGAAAAGCCTCTCCGCCGGCGAATACAATGTTGGGTCTGAAACGGTTCATCGGCAAAGGCTCTGGTAAACGTTTATTTAAATCATCAAGCGAAGACTGGCCTATAATAAGAAAAGGATATCCATCAGATAGGCTTGTGATTTCTTTATTGGCAGCATACCTGGTATCGACTCTTCTTTTTGAAGAGTCGGGCATAAACACCAATCTGCATTTAAGAGATAACATATCTGAAAACCACGCATCCACTTCGGAACTAATAAACTGCGCACTACATTGATCACTCCATACCTGCACTGTTGCTCTTTCTTCCGTTTTACAAAATGCAGGAATATTTACAATCTCAGCGGTGTTTATTTTATGTTGAACTGTAAGGCCCTCTTCGGATAGCTGTACCTGAAGTAAAGCCATTTGTGGAAAATCTCTTTGGGTGAGAAAACAATTGTTTTTGTCCACCAGCATCCAACGCCGGTCATGTTGAAACCCACGATCGGTAATGTTGGCCGTTTCGACAGCTATGCCTCCTAAGGATTTAATAGGATAAATAAATAATTCGCTTACTTTGAGCATGTCACTAAGTTACGCCCCGAACCGTCTATGACGAAACTAATCAACGCTGAGATACACTTTACCCTCCTGTATTTTTACGGGGTAAGTTTTAACCCGGTATTCATCACCGTTTAAACATTCTCCAGTGATCAGTGAAAATGTTTTTTTGTGGAACGGGCAGGCTACTTTTGGTTCACACTGATCACCCGTGCTGCCGATCATACCACGCGATAAAGCCATTTGTTGTTTATGAGGACAAAGATTCTGGGTAGCAAACCATTCGCCTCTTCTGCTAAAATTGAAGACAGCAATTTGCTCATCATTGTATTTAACGCATACTCCACCATTCTCGGGCACATCATCTGAATAACAAGCAAAAAACCATTTTCTCTCATCATTTAAAAAAATATCATTTAAATTATTTTGCATGATGGATTGAGAAGTATGCATAATTTGTTTTTTACTTTATAAACAGTGGATGCTTTATTCAGCAACCTTTATTTTATTGGTGGGCCCTATGGTATCGTACCAACCCCCTGGCCCCGCTGAAGGGGGGAATCAGGTCCATTCTTTTGCTTTTATTTGCTCCCTCATGGTTTCAAACCGGGTGGTCGGGTCTTTCTCCCGGGGTGCATTTATAAAATGATTGAATCGTTTTCTCATCTCTGGCTCTTCGATAGCTGCTTTCCATTCGCATTGATATGTATTGATATGTTGCTGCATAGTCGCTTCCAGTTCGGAATTAATTCCCAGGCTGTCGTTTATTATTACATTTTTTAAATAGGCCATGCCTCCATCCATTTTGTTGAGCCAGGTAGCTGTACGCGTTAACGGATCTGCAGTTTTTATGTAAAATAGGAGAAACCGATCGAGGTATTTAATACAGGTTTCATTACTAATATCAGCCGCCAGCAATTGCGCATGCTGCGGTTTGGAGCCACCATTTCCGCATACATATAAATTCCATCCTTTTTCTGTGGCTATGATTCCAAAATCCTTGCTCTGCGCTTCAGCACACTCGCGGATACAACCAGAAACACCGCCTTTTAATTTATGGGGGGCACGTAACCCTTTATAGCGGTTTTCAATCTCAATGGCAAAACTAACGCTGTCGTGCAGGCCAAACCGACACCAGGTACTACCGACACAGCTTTTTACTGTTCGCAAGGATTTACCATAAGCGTGCCCACTTTCAAAGCCTGCCTGTATCAATTCGTCCCATATATCAGGCAGATCACTAAGATGTGCCCCAAATAAATCAATGCGTTGACCTCCGGTGATTTTTGTATACAGCTTATATTTTTTCGCTACCTGCCCGATAACAATCAATTTATCCGGCGTAATTTCGCCCCCGGCGATCCGGGGTACCACAGAATAAGTGCCTCCTTTTTGAATATTGGCTAAAAAACGATCATTGCTATCCTGGATAGTTGCCTGCTTTAATATCAGGTCGTTCCATAAACTGGCCAAAATACTGGCTACGGCCGGCTTACATACTTCACATCCATCGCCTTTTCCAAAATGTTCCAAAACTTCATCATACGTGCGAAGCGTATTTATTTTTACCAGATCAAACAACTCCTGGCGGGAATAATTAAAATGCTCGCACACCGTATTCTTTACATAAATACCATTTGCTTTCATGGTTCCCAACAATAAATCCTTTACCATCGGAACACAACCACCACAACCAGTACCCGCTTTGGTACATTTTTTAAGACCCGCCACCGTTGTAATGCTTTGTCCTGTTACAGCCTGGCAAATAGTTCCTTTTGAAATGGCTTCACAGGAACAGATCAGTGCTTCATCCGGCAAGTTCATAATTCCACCGCCGCCTTTCTCGCCCGTGGTGCCACGAGTACCCAGGATAAGATCATCTGGATTCGGAGGTATGATTATCTTATTGTTGACAGTCTGCAGCAACATATTGTAGGACTCTGCATCGCCAATCAGAATGCCGCCTAATAATAACTTGCCATCATTACTAATATTTATTTTTTTGTATATCCCTTTGTATTTGTCCTCGAAGATGATCGTTTTGCAATCCGGGTCGGCCACAAAGGCATCCCCAAAGCTGGCGACATCAAGTCCTATCAGTTTCAGCTTGGTGCTCATATCGAAGCCGGTAAAATATTTTTTACCGCCGCAGAAATTTGCTGCAACCACTTCGGCCATTTCATAACCCGGAGCTATGAGACCATAAATTATTCCATTGTATAGTGCACATTCGCCAATGGCAAATATGCTTTCGTCAGAGGTCTGGCATTGCTGATTTACTACAATTCCACCACGGGGTCCGAGCTCCAGGCCCGCTATCCGTGCAACTTCATCCCTGGGTTTGATTCCGGCGGAGATGATCAGCATATCTATATCTAAATGAGAATTGTCTGCAAAGAGCAGGCTCTCGATCCTCCCGTTTCCGTCAATAGCTGAAGTATTCTTATTCACATGGATAATTACCCCTAGCTCATTTAGCTTTGACTGAAGCACCATGCTCCCGGCATGATCAATTTGACGAGGCATTAATCTTGGAGCAAATTCTATAACATGCGTTTCTTTAATACCCAGGTCCAACAGGGCTTTCGCTGCTTCCAGTCCAAGCAAACCCCCGCCGATTACAGCGGCTTTATTGACTTTAGGACTGTATGATTTTATAAGTTCAAGATCTTCAATAGTTCGGTAGACAAAAACTCCATCCTTTTCAATTCCTGGTATATTGGGAACAAAGGCAGAAGATCCCGTTGCCAATATGAGGTAATCATAGGATTGCATATATCCCTTAAAGGAATAGATTGTTTTTGACTGCCTATCTATTTTTCGAATGGGGTCACCCAGATGCAAAGTGATACCCCTCTCTGCGTACCAGGAGATACTAGCCATAGTAAGGTCCGCAGCCGATTTTCCATTAAAATATTCGCTTAAATGAACTCTGTCATAAGCAGGCCGGGGCTCCTCGCCAAATACAATTATATTAAATGCAGAAGATTTTGAGATCAGCTTTTCGCAGAATTTGTAACCCACCATACCATTGCCTACCACCACAATGGTGGGTTTACCATTTTGGGCCATAAAAAATTTTTAAGTGTTAAAGCGATTAATCTTGCCATTCATAACGCAGCTACGACCCAGACATTACGAATAATTACATTTAAGCAATCATGGCAATAGTATGGCAAAATTTTATATTTATCAAGTAAAGTTTTAGTTACTTAGTCCCTTTCCAACGATTTGTCAGTTATACAGCTTAATACCAAAAAGAAATTGATACATTATTTTTTAAAATAATATACAGAATTCCATCCTGTTTCTTTTCCGAATGTCGGAGCAGAACACAAATACAAATTGCCCTATATTTAATCTTCTGATTACGAAATTAGATAGTCCATTATGCTTCCATGGAAGACAATCATACAAATACAAAAAGATTGCGATACGCCTGTATATCTTCAAATCGCAAATGCAATGATCCAGGAAATAAAGAAGGGGCGAATTGGTCCGGGAATAAAATTACCGGGCACCCGAATGATGGCCGAAATCCTGAATGTACATCGCAAAACATTGGTAAATGCTTATGAAGAACTCGATGCCCAGGGATGGATTGAGATGAGACCATCTAAAGGCACATTTACAAATAACGAGCTACCCGAAATAAATCCCCTGAGATTTTCTATTAAAACCAAAAGGAATAAATCATTTCCGACAGAAACGGGATATCCCGTAAGAATAAACGACCAACTACGCAAACCTGTTTTACCAAACCGAAATATTACCGGATTCCATGACGGTCCTGACATGAGATTGATCCCTGTCGATGAATTGGGAAGAGCTTATAAAAGCATCTTGTCCAGAACGAACAATCTAAAGTACATGTCGTATGTAGAAATAGCAGGCGTACAAAAATTCAGAACAGTTTTATCAGATTATTTAAATACAAGCCGCGGGCTTCAAACTACGTTTGAAAACATCATGATAACAAGAGGAAGCCAAATGGGTTTATACCTGCTTTCCCTTGTTCTTTTCGCGAAGGGTGACTCGATCATAGTAGGGGATCCCAATTATTATTATGCCGATCACGTGTTCCTGAATGCAGGAATGACTTTACTCAGGGTAAAAGTGGATGAATACGGAATAGACGTTGATGCAATAGCAAAAATATGCACGAGAAAAAAAATTAAGGCATTATATATTACCTCACATCACCATTATCCAACTACTGTTACACTAATAGCTGCACGCCGAATTAAATTACTTTCTCTTGCAGAAAAATATGGGTTTATTATCATAGAGGATGACTATGATTATGATTTCCACTACCTAAGCAGCCCTATCCTGCCGCTGGTAAGTGCCGATACGAAAGGAATGGTTGTTTATATTGGAACACTGAGTAAAACCATAGGCCCTGCAATTCGCACAGGCTATATCATAGCGCCGCCTAATCTTATCCTCGAGTTATGCAGAATAAGACAGTTGATCGACACACAGGGTGATCCTGTTATGGAATTAGCACTCGCAGAAATGTTTGTGGAAGGAAATATTAAAAGGCACATGAAAAAAGCGCAACAGGAATATCACCGGCGCAGAGATTTTTTGTGCGACTATTTGCATCAAAAACTTTCAACCGTTATTGATTTCAAAATTCCAGATGGCGGTCTTGCGATCTGGGCAAAATTTGATAAATCTGTTCCTTTGCCTCCTCTCACTGAAAAATTAAGAGCCCAGGAACTTATCTTATCAAATGGTCTGATCCATAATAATTCTTCAATCTCGCTCAATGCTACCCGTATGGGTTTTGCCTGGATGAATGAAAAAGAAGCAGAAAATGCCGTGAACATGCTCGCCAGGACCATTCAGGCAAAAAAATAATAAAACAATCCAAAGATCATATAATACAACAACGCAAATTAATGTCATTCTTGGTCGCCGGCACTATAAGATATATATCAGCATGGTACCCCTCTAAAGTAACCGGACTACCAACTTTATAAAAACCGGATACTTTCATAGTCCAAATTCATTTTATTTTTGATGTACAACATTCATTAAAAATTAAATGTAGAGCCATGAAAAAGTTATTTATTTTATTCAGTTCAATACTGATCATTGCCAACTCTTTTGCTTACGGGGCGAACGACATTGATGAAAAGTTCCTTCAGTCTTTTTCCAGTAATTTTCCCAATGCGCAGAAAGTAATCTGGCAGGAATTGGATAACGCCTACGTGGTATCATTCATCGAAGATGAGATCCGGATGAGGATTATCTATCTGAAAAATGGAGTTTTAACCCACTTTCTCCGCTACTATCAGGAAGAGAATTTACCACTTGAGACTCGTATGAACATTAAAAAGAAATATCCTGACAAAAAAATTTACGGAGTTATAGAGGAAATCACGATCTCGCACCTCGGAAATCACGCAAAAACAGTTTATCATGTAAAACTGGAAGATGCGAATAATTGGTTCACAATAAGAATAGTGAAAAACAAAAAGTTTAAACTGGTCGAAATACTTAACAAAGACCTATAAACATTGGAAGTCCGAAGAAGTCTAAAGCGACTTTTTCGGACTTCCAATGTTATCACCCGGTATTGCATGTTTCCGCACAAATATGCCGGTTAAAAATCAAATTTCCCTGTCTGCATTTCCAATACACCTATTACAAGCATTTCAACGGCTTCGTGAAACTGTTTATGTTGTGAAATTTTATTACCGGTTTTCATTGAGCCAGGAGGCACAGCAAGATGATCAGAAAAACTTAGCCCACCTGCATTTTCAATATTCTTAGCATGCACATCATTCAAAGCGATAAAGTAACTCATGTCTTTTTGTTTTACTCATTGCAAAAATGACTATAACACCCGGTACACAGTATCCCTTAATACGGTGGTTTCTCAACCCCGATTCAGATAATGTGCTGATGTGCTAATCTAGTACTGACTTTCACCGACTGGGGGATGGAAAGAAAATAAAAAGTGAGCGGGTTTGTTTTGGCAACAGATACTAAAAGCAATTAATTACTGCTATGGCAAAAGCTTAACCATAATATTTTTATAATATACCCTGCTTTTCGGATCGTGGCCCTGCAAGGCAAATGTTCCTTTTGAAATGATCCGGTCACCCTTTGGGTTTTCGGGTTCAGTATATTCGTTAATGGTCTTTCCATTTAATTTGATCGTGACCGTTTTTCCCTGTACAATTATTTCCTGGGTATACCATTCGTTGTCTTTTACAAATGTTTCCCTGACATCCTGAATCGCGTATACGCTGCCGGTTCTCCTCCAGTCAGTATGGGAATTATTAACCTGGATTTCGAATCCTTTTGCAGGCCATGACTTTTCTTGAAATAGCGTGTGAAAATACATTCCGGAGTTCGATCCGGGTGTTGTCATAACATCTGCCTTAAAATGAAAGTTGGTAAATTCATGATTATTTACACTTCCTGCATAGAATAAATGGGCAACCTCTCCCTGGACCCGGATCATCCCGCTATCAACAGAAAAAGTTTCCGCATTCTCGCCCACCTGCCACCCGTTAAGTGATTTGCCGTCAAATAATGTTACCCATCCAGCTGCGTTCATAGACTTGGGACCGGCACAGGATAATAATCCCAAAACCGCAAAAAATAAGAGACAGAAATTTTTCATGTATTCAGTTTAATGTATATTATATCAGTCTTAATTGAATAACCACAGAACGTTTCAGATTTAAAAATACAACTTAGATTGACTACATGAATTCAATTTTGCACAAAACATGCTGCTTCATTTTTACAATGTCTGCCATTTTGTTGTTTAGTCTATGTAAAACCAAACAGCTAAGCCAGGCATCGCGCGATGCAGGGAAGGGATTAAAAGATTATTATAAAGACTACTTCCTGATGGGAGCGGCTGTTACACCTCGCTCTCTACAAGGCGCTGACTCTGCGTTAATCGTTCAGCAATTCAATAGTCTGACTGCTGAAAATGCAATGAAAATGGCACCGATTCATCCGAAAGAAAATGAATTTTATTGGAAAGATGCGGATTCAATTATTGCATTTGCAAAAGAAAATGGCTTAAAAATGCGTGGCCACACTCTCTGCTGGCACAACCAGGCACCTGGTTGGATGTTTAAAATGGAGAATGGAGATACCGTGACAAAAACAGTATTGCTGCAACGCTTAAAAAATCATATTACTCAGGTAGTGAATCGCTACAAGGATAATATTTATGCCTGGGATGTAGTGAATGAAGCAAT
>Ga0136634_10000066_pt1 | contig 48879 bp, 43 predicted proteins | sample AntDrymUQ8332106_2_FD_104654 | JGI IMG/M metagenome (GOLD analysis project Ga0136634, IMG submission 104654) | Polar desert sand microbial communities from Dry Valleys, Antarctica - metaG UQ833 (21.06) | ecosystem: Environmental > Terrestrial > Soil > Desert | place: Antarctica: Dry Valley... | reverse complement strand
TATAATGAGGTGTTATCCACAAAATGAATGTGGATTGTAAAAAGAAAAAAGTAGCAAAAAAGAAAAAGGTAATAATAGTAGTAATATTAGTTTATAAAAGTCAACATCATTCAGGCATCTACACACATCTTACTTCAAACATCATACATCAATCTTCGTACTTCGTACTTTTTCTACCATCCATCACCATCCAAAGTATTTCCAAGTCCACCTAAAAGACTTCCTTCTTCTTTACGCCTTACGGTTCCGTAGGAAAGAATCCGTCCTGCAAGTCGGCTAATGGGTAACGTTTGAATCCATACTTTTCCGGGGCCTTTTAATGTAGCAAAAAATAATCCCTCACCACCAAATAGGGTATTCTTGATACCCCCGACAAATTGAATATCATATTCTACTGTCTGACTGAATGCGACAATACAACCAGTATCTACCTTGATTAATTGGCCGGGTTGCAATACTTTTTCTGTTACATGACCACCCGCATGCACGAATGCCAAACCATCTCCTTCCAGTTTCTGCATAATAAATCCTTCACCCCCAAATAAGCCGGTTCCCAGCTTACGTTGGAATTCAATACCCACGGAAACTCCTTTTGCAGCACAGAGGAAAGAATCTTTCTGGCAAACTACTTTGCCATCCATTTTTAAAAGATCAAGCAAAATAATTTTACCAGGATATGGTGAGGCAAAACTTACTTTCTTTTTTCCGTGGGAAGTATTGGTAAACGCGGTCATAAATAAACTTTCTCCTGTAAGCAGTCTTTTCCCGGCAGACATCAGCTTTCCCATAAAACCCTGATTTTGCTTAGCTCCATCGCCAAAAATAGTTTCCATTTGTATCCCATCCTCCATCATCATAAAAGCACCACTTTCAGCAATTGCTGTTTCATTGGGATCAAGCTCCACTTCAACATACTGCATTTCTTCTCCATGAATCTGGTAATCTATTTCATGATTCGTTCTCATTTATTATAGTTTTTGTGAAGATAATAAAGATTAAAATAAATGTATTTGGCTAAATGATAAAAGGGAGAATGAGTATGAGATTCTTATTTGATTGTGGCTACCAGTTACAAAGAGATGAAGCTAAAACGCAAAAAAATGCCATCCCGGAAATCCGGGATGGCGAACCTTAACCAATCGTAGGAACTGCCTGACTATTTAGCAACACTTATTTAAAACCAGCTTCCAACGAATGCCTTATCCACTGGTTGGTCTTTCAATTTTCTTTTACGACGGTTTACTTCATACTGATGCCGGAACATGGTGATTAACATGAGCGGCATAAAAACAAGCGTCAGAGGTGGGATGCCTAAAAAGGAAATCCATTTACCTCCATACATTCTGCGCATAGGGCGTTTAAGTCGTTCTGCGATGAGATACATGCTTGGAACAATTACCAGCGTCATAAAGAATGCAAATAATAATCCGAATATAATGGTCCATGATAATGGTTTCCAGAATACAGCATTATCCCCGCCAAAGAAAATATTCGGATTGAGTTCAGAAAACATGCGAATAAAATCAATATTGAAACCAATGGCTAATGGAATCAGGCCCAGAATGGCAGCTATTGCAGTAAGCATAACCGGTATAATACGTGTTTTACCTGCCTGAATAATAGCTTCACGGGTTTTCATTCCGCGTGCTCTCAATTCATCTGCAAATTCAATAACAAGGATACCATTTTTTATAACTATACCCGCAAGTCCAATGATTCCGATTCCGGTCATTACTACCGATACCTCCATTCGGGTAATACCAAAACCGAGTAGTACTCCGATTACACTAAAAATAATTTCGGTAAGGATGATTACAGATTTACTGACAGAATTAAACTGAAGGATAAGGATAAACAAAATCAACATTAGTGCAATCACCAATGCCTGAAATAAAAATGCTCCTGTCTCAGCTTGTTGCTCACCTTCGCCAGTCTGGCTTATAGTAACAGTTTGAGATATATCAGGCCGTTCGGAAAAAGCAGCAATGTGAGTTGCGAGTTCGGCATTAACTGAAGTTGGGGTGTACCCTTGTGTTTCAATAACATTTGATCTAAGGGTAATGACTCTTTTTTGATCCTTACGTTTAACGCTTCCAAGCGTGCTTGTATAATCCACCTTTACTACTGAGCTCACCGGAACACTTTTAAGGGCCCCTCCTGAAGACATATCCTGGAAACTGATATTCAGATTCATGATGCTGGCAAGGTCATTTCTTTGAATCTCAGTATTGCGCAATTGAATTTTATACTCATCTTCTCCGTCTTTTATTTTGGAGACTTCCCTGCCGAATAGGGCTGTCCTGATTGCCATTCCCACCTGCCCTGTCGAAACGCCTTCAATCAAAGCTCTTTCTCTGTCTACGGTAAATGCTATTTCAGGATTTGACAGATCTACATCCATTTTTAATTCTTCCACCCCTGGAGTTTGAATCGAATCAAGATAGTTTTTCAAAGCAACGGACGTCTTTATCAGGTCATCAAAATTTTCACTGCTGATCTCAATATTCACGGGCGGATCGGTGGGTGGTCCACCCTGTTCCTGGTTTACTGATAACTCTGCCCCGGGAATTCCTCTTACAACTGCCCGGATTGAATCCAGATAAGGAACCGTTGATACGCCATGACGCTTTTCAAATTCTACGAACGATATCTGGATACGACCTAACTCTGGCCTTGTGCTTCTGTCACCACCCATAGGATCACCTGCACCAACTGCAATATTTGTTATGACACTTTCGACTACCGGGTTTGCTTTCCCGTTTTCCATATTTAATACTTTGTACACTCTTTTCTCCAGAACTTTAGCTATGGAGTCGGTATACTGTACATCAGTACCTACCGGCAATTTCATATATACAAACACCTGGTTAGGATCCCCGCTCGGGAAAAAAACTACAGGCACTTTTCTTGCACCGAAGAATAATATTGAAAAAATAAATAGAACGAAAGTTCCTACCAGTAGCCAAACGGGTCGCCATCCATTTAATCCCCAACGTAACAATCTTTCGTATTTGCCCATAAGCCGGGGAAGAAAACTATTTTGAAAATTGTGTATCAAATCGTTCAATAAAAAATGATTGAACAATACCATCAACACAATAAATAGGAGGAGGTTACCAAGAAAAGTAAATCCCATGATGTCTAACAAAATGCCAACCCCAACGGCTACCCACAAAACAGGTTTTCTAAAAATTTCGCTTTTGCGCTTTTTAATATCAACTTCAGGATGATTCATGAAATCTACCGCAAATACCGGGTTCATGATAAACGCTACTATAAGCGAAGCAGCCAATGTAAATATGAGCATTGTAGGCAGATAGATCATAAACTTCCCTATGATGCCCGGCCAGAATAGTAAGGGTACAAATGGTGCCAGCGTTGTGAGTGTACCCGCTAATACCGGCACAAAAACTTCACCTGCTGCCACAATCGCCGATCGTTCCGGCGTAAGCGCGCCCTTACTTTGTACTAAGATGCGATGCGTATTTTCAATAACCACAATGGCATCATCCACGATGATTCCCAGACCAAACAATAATGCAAATAAAACCATGAAGTTTAGGGTCAGATCTGATCCTATGATCACTTCTGCTGCTGGTAAGAACAAAAAGGCAACGAACATACTGAGAGGAACCGACAATGCCACAAAGAACGCATTTGAAACTCCCATGAAAAACATTAGGATAATGAGCACCAGTAAAAATCCAATGACAATTGTATTCACAAGCTCGTTGAAAGAAGTGCGGGTAAGCTTGCTCTGATCTCCTGTTATGACCACATCAAGGGCGGGAGGAAATTCAGTGGCAATTAGCTCATCTACTACTTTTTTAACATCATCTGAAGTTTCGATAAGATTCTCCCCCGCACGCTTGATTATATTTAAAGTGATTACTTTTTTTCCATTGAGCCGGGCAAAGCTTTCCGTTTCTTTTATGGTATCTCTTATGTCTGCAACATCTTTCAGATATATGGGTGCGCCTTTTGTATTTCGTACAATAACTTTTTCTATATCAAAAGCTGTTTTGAATTGTCCCTTCAATTGCAGGTTCCTTTTTGTATTTCCAACATCCAATAAGCCACCTGAAATATCTAAATTTTCTCTTGCTACAGCATTTGCAATATCATCGTATGTAATACCGGCATTCTGCATACGATAATTATCCACGTTTATCTGAAATTCTCTCTCCGGTGCGCCAACAAGATCTACGCGGTTGATCTGTGGTAATTCTTCCAGCCTGTCCTCCAATTCATCTGCATATTTTTTTAAACTCATGCCATCATAATCACCGCTTACATTCACATACATGATCGGCATATCAGAAAAGCTCACTTCCATTGCTGTTGGCTCTTCGGTAAGATCAGTAGGCAAATCGGGTTTCGATTTGTCAACTGCATCTCTCACTTTTTGAAGGGCGATATCAGTGGTGACATCAGTATCGAACTCCACCGTTATTGCAGAATAATCCTGTACGGAGGTACTGGTAACTTTATTAATTTTTGCTCCCGATATGCCTTTAATCTGCTTTTCAATGGGTTGCGTGACGAGGTTTTCAATATCTCGTGGAGAATTACCTACATATATGGTTTGTACATAAATAGTAGGGATCACTATATCAGGAAACTGGGCTTTTGGTAGTGTTACAAACTGATAAATCCCGGCAAGACTGACAAAAAGAATAAGCAGATAAATGGAGGATTTATTTTTTACACTCCAGGTTGTTGGTCCAAATTGTTTAAACCTTTCTTTAATATTTTCTAAAGCGCTCATAAAATTAGTTTTGCAATGTTGTGATGGTCTTTTAATTTCCTTCGCTTTGTTGTTTCGCCTTTGCCCATTCTATACTTTTCTCTCACAACAATTTCGTATCAGACTTGGGCTGTTGTAATCAACTGTCCATCATACAATCCCTGAAATCCCTCCACGATTAATGTATCGCCACTCTGTAATCCATTCTTTACTTCCAACCTGTCTCCGTACAGCTCACCGACTAAGATTACTCGTTTGCGGGCGATCATTTTTCCATTTTCTTTTACAGCTACCATGACGAATTTCCCTTTTTCATCATTTTGCAATGTGTTTACAGGTATGCTGATTGCTGTAGAAGAAGCATAGTCTTGTATCTTAACCATTGCCAATTGATTGGGCTTAAGATTTTTTCCGGTTGGAATTCTTGCTTCAATATCGAAGGCACGGGTATTGGGATCGATCACTTTACCTACTACATTTACTCTTGCTCTTAGCGTATCGTTATTTTGTTCGGGTAAGGTGATAAGTAAACTCGTGCCTACACGAACACGGTCCAGATAGTTTTCTGGTACTTTTACAAGCACTTTCAGATCGGATGTATTTACAATACGAATTCCCGCCTGCGGCACAGCGGCACTTTGCGGAGAGAAAAATTCACCTACTCTTACATTCATCTGGTCCACTACTCCACCAATCTCCGCATATACATTTGAAAGATTTACCTGTTCCTGAGCAAGGCGCACATTGGCACGGGCTGCATTCAACTGACTGACAATCGTCTCCGCATTTGTTTTTGCCTGCAGTACCTGCACCTCGGTACCTATGTTCTGCTTCCACAAATTCTGTTGACGTTCAAAAATACTTTGCGCCAATTTTACCTGAGATTCGAGACCTGCTATTTGCTGCTGGGCTGCCGCTACACCCTGCCTTGCCAATGCATCATCCAATTTTAATATAATCTGGCCTTTGCGAACAGACTGACCCTGGTTTACATAAATTGCTTTTACCGTACCACCTTGTCCACGTGGCGCTACATACGCTATATTTTTAGCATCGATCTTTCCTTGAAGGTCAATGTAATGGCTAAACTTACCTGGTTCCACAATCGAAAGGGTAACAAGTTTCTCTTTCTCTTTGGCACCCCCCGTGGTATCTAGTTTTGCAATATCTTTTTCAAGAGCTATGATCTCTGTACTCAGATTTTTTTGTTCTCCTTTTAATTTCTCCAGCTTTACTTTTTTATCATTCAATTCCCCTTTTCCTTCTTTGGTAGTATTTCCACATGCTGTAAGTAATACTGTAAAAATTCCGAGATAAACAGCTTTAAAAATGTTTCGCATATGATTGAGTTTATAAGTCATGGTTAGTTTAAATAATTATAATTTGCCGGTTGCCTTTAAGAAATCTATTCTCGAAATAATTGCATCATATAAGGAGCTGATATAATTGGTTTGTGCGGCTTTTAAATCTGTTTGAGCAGCAGTAATTTCGATATTCGATCCCAGGCCCATTTCATATTTCTTTTTAGTTTGATCATACACCTCAAGCGCCAACTCCATATTTTTTCTTTGAAAATCCATGGTAACTATGGCAGACCGAAAATTCGTTCTTGCCTGCTCCACTTCATTATCAATGGAAAGCCGAATATTTTCTATATTATTTATACTTTGCTGAAGCTCTAACTGGGCACGGCTTATTCTTGCATTCGTAGCAAACCCATTGAAAATAGGAACTGCAATGCGTAGTGAAATAGAGGAAGCAGTGAAATAGTCGCCCTTATAAAAATCAAATTTATCGCGCTGTGCAATTTTCGAATAGCCTGCATTTAAACTGGCAGTGGGCAATTTACTCAATTTGTAACGGCGTATATTATACTCTCCAAGCTTTCTGCCTAGTTCAGCATACTGAATTTCTTTCCTGTTTGAATATTCATAAGCGCTATTTTCAAGAAGACCCTCTTTGATTTCCTCATCGCTCAACGAATCTGTAAGAATTAAAGAATCGCGGATAGGCATACCCATTAAAAATTTCAAACCATAATACCCGTTCTCAATACTATTGAGCGCCTTTTGCCTTTCCGTTTGAAGGTTTACAATCTGAACAGATACTTTGTCAACATCTAATTTTTCGGCAAACCCGTTTTTGTAGATTTCCCTCGTATCACTCAATAATTTTTCAAGCCTGCTTATATTGGCATCCAGCAATTCAATTTGGGTTTTACTAACTACTAGTTGGTAGTAGATCTTATAAATATTTGCCTTGATTTGTTCCTGAGTAACCTCAACATTCTTTTTTTGAAAATCAATCGTTGTTTTTCGGGCTTTCAGACCAATAAATACCTGGCCATCAAAAAGGATTTGATTTAGGTCCACTCCTGCGTTTGCATTGTATTTGGTACCAAACTGCGCCTGGATAATTCCGAAGTCCGTAGGTGAAATGATTGCACCGCCTGTGCCATTTTTAACACCCTCCTGGGCCAAAACACCATAAGTTCCCGCGGCAATAAAGTTGGGAAACACTGATACCGCTACATTTGGATTGTAAGTAGCTCCCATATTACCATTAATCTGGGGATAGGCCAGTGCAGTGATCTCCCTGTTTGTCTGCTGCTGGATATTTACATTTACGAGCGCATTTTTGACCTGAACATTATTTTTAGTAGCATAGTCTGATGCTTGCTTAACAGACATTTCAAATCTGTTTTGGCTAAATGAGGTAACACTTATGGTTACTGTTAGGATGGCCAATATGTTCTTCAGGAGGCTTGTTAGATAAGGTTTCATTGTTTTTGTTGCTTTTTTATTCTTTCCTGTTGATACTTTAAAATCAGTTTATGTCCTTTCAGGGAGGCAACCCCGTAGAGGTAATGTTCAATCAGCTGTTGCTGAACTACCGCCAGGTTATGCTTGGGTCTTGAATAGAACTCAGGGTTAAAAGGAATCATCATACTTTCTACCCTATAGCGGGCCATTATTTCGATATCGATCTCCGGTCTGTAAAATTCTTCTTTTATACCACGTTGTAAATTTTTACTGATGATATTAAACAAGAAATCATGTTTGTGTTTTAAAAACCGCGCAAAAGCCATTGGATGAAATTTTTGCATATCATAAATTACTGACGGATGCATATTGACAAACATCTGTTCAATCATTTCCATTGTTAAGAACACTTCTTCCACTGCATTTGTTGATCCGATACGATTATTATTGCAATTTTCTTTATTATAATCTAGTATTTCTTCCAGAACAGCATCAACGAGTTCGTTTTTATCTGCAAAAAACTGGTAAATTGTTTTTTTGCTGATTCCTAAGGAAAGGGCAATATCATCCATGCTTACACTACGAAATCCGTACCTCATAAACAACTCATCTGCTTTATGCCTGATGCGTTGTTTTGTATTAATCTCTGTAATCATCATGGACCGCAAAACTATGGAAACTTGTATCGATTCCAAAGTTTCCGGAGTTTTTTTTATATTAATTAATGATTAAGAGATGACCGGCAAAATATTTTGATGAATGGTTTTGTCGTTTTTTCACCTATATCGGCCAATTGGGAATACTTACCTTTGACGGTTAATAATCCATTCATGAAGTCTTCCTTTGCATTCCGAAAGCTATTTCAATATTTCCTCCAGGGACTTATCATTCTGGCGCCAATTGGAATAACTATTTGGGCAATAACAGCCCTGTTCAATTTTATTGATGGCATTTTACCCGACCTCATCGAGCGGGTATTTCCACACTTATTGGGCACTGATGCCCAGGGAAATGCACGGGAAATTCCAGGCTTAGGATTTCTACTGGTTATTGTAATAGTGTTATTGGTGGGATATATTTCATCCTCATTTATCGTTGGCCGTTTAGTAGCCTTGCTGGATAAAATTTTGGAAAGGGTTCCGGGCATCAAGCTGATCTATTCAACATTAAAAGATTTCTTTGAAGCTTTTGCAGGTAACAAACGCAAGTTCAATAAACCTGCGCTGATTAATATCGGAGCTCCTGATGTATGGCGAATAGGCTTTATTACCCAGCAAGATGTTAGCGATTTCGGGCTACTTGAACATGTAGCGGTTTATATTCCCAAATCTTATGCATTCACCGGCGATCTATATTTTGTAAAAAAAGACAGGGTCCGTGTTTTGCTGGAAGTCAGCTCAGGAGATGCAATGAAGTTTGCCATTTCGGGTGGAGTAACTGATATTGAAGATGACAACCCTGTTCAGCATGCATTTTCACCAAAACCAGAAAACAGAACTGGGGAGCCATGAAGCGTATTCTAACATGTACGCTTCTGATGTTAGTTTACACTAAAACATTCTCCTGGGGATTTTATGCACACAAACGAATCAATGCGTTTGCTGTTTTTTTATTACCTCCCGAAATGATGGTATTATACAAACCTAATATTTCATTTTTGAGTGAGCATGCTGTAGATCCTGATAAGAGACGCTATGCAGTTATTGAGGAAGGGCCCAGACATTATATAGACATAGATCACTACGGCAAATATCCGTTTCCATCATTGCCCAGAAAATGGGAAGAAGCCACAAAATACTATACTGAAGATACCTTAACCAGATATGGTATCGTGCCCTGGTGGATCCAAACGATGCTTTATAAATTAACCTTTGCATTCAGGGAAAAAAATCAGGGGAAAATTTTAAAGCTTTCGGCAGAGATCGGACATTATATTGCAGATGCCCATGTACCCTTACATGCCAGTAGTAATCATAATGGCCAATTAAGCGGACAGCATGGCATCCACGGCTTCTGGGAATCCCGGATACCCGAATTACTGGCTGAAAAAGAATGGGACTTTTTCATCGGGAAGGCAGATTATTTAACCAACCCATTGCAGTTTACCTGGCAACGTGTGCTGGAAAGCGCTGTCGCTGCAGATAGCGTTTTATTAACTGAAAAAAAATTAAGTGCCCTATTTTCGGAAGACCAGAAATTTTCTTTTGAAAATAGAAATGGCCTCATACTACGTCAATATTCCTCTGATTATACCATTGCATATAATAAAAAGATGAATAATATGGTTGAGAGGCGAATGCGGCAATCTGTTTATGCAGTAGCCTCTTTTTGGTACACAGCCTGGGTTAACGCCGGGCAGCCTGACCTGAAAAACCTTTCTAATAAAACATTCAGCGAGTTAGAATTATCAGAGTTTGAAAAATTAAATTCTTACTGGAAAAGTGCGAGAATTACTGACAAAAGCTGTGAGTAGTCAGAAATCAATTCACTATCCACTGAAATAAATACTTTTGCAACTCTTTTAACTTTTAAATCTCATCATAGGTGGTGTATAATTTTAACGGAGGGCCTAGTATACTTCCCAAAGTGGTTTTTGAAGAGGCCAGCAAAGCTGTTTTAAATTTCAATAATACTGGATTATCCATACTCGAAATTGGTCATCGTACGGATGCATTTAAAGCTGTTATGGACGAAGCCATTAGCCTTGTAAAAGAGCTGCTGCAGTTAGATGAAGAGCATGAAGTAATGTATTTACATGGTGGCGCATCCACACAATTTTTCCAGGTTCCTATGAACCTGTTGAATGAAAATGAAATGGCGGCCTATACCGATACAGATATATGGGGTTCCAAGGCGATCAAAGAAGCACGGTTATTTGGACATGTTGAAGTTGTTTGTAGCTCAAAAGAGGCGGGCTATACCTATTTACCCAAAGAATTTCCAGTTCCCAAAACGGCCAAATACCTGCATATTACCACCAATAACACCATTTATGGAACCCAATGGCAGGATCTCTCATTATTCTATGAGGCAGGCGTTCCTCTTGTTGCAGATATGAGTAGTGATATATTCAGCCGGGAAATTGATTTTAATAAATTCGATCTTATCTATGCGGGAGCTCAGAAAAACATTGGAACGGCAGGAGTAAACGTGGTGATAGTGAATAAAAATATGCTGGGGAAAGTTAACCGCAAGCTGCCTGTAATGATGGACTATCGAAATCATATTGAAAACGGATCCTTACTAAATACTCCGCCTGTTTTTGCTGTGTATGTTTGCATGCTCACTTTGCGTTGGCTGAAAAATGAAGGAGGCATTGCTGCGATCGAAAAAATAAATAATGAAAAGGCTGCATTACTGTACGATGAAATCGACAGCTTACCTTGTTTCAAGGGCACTGTTGCAAAAGAAGATCGCAGTAAAATGAATGTTTGTTTTTTAATGAATGATCCTACTCTGGAAAAAGAGTTCCTGGAAGAATGTAAACAGAATGGAATGGTAGGTGTTAAAGGTCACCGGACTACAGGGGGATTCCGGATTTCCTTATACAATGCACTTCCTTTAGAAAGCGTAAGAGTATTGATAGCGTTAATGAAATCATTTGCGCATAAGCACTCCTGAACGCCGATTTTCAAGATAGTTAGTTTTTTTATCAGAAGTCAACACAGTTAATCATAGTCAATCAATAAACAGAAGTATGGCATTTATTGTTCCTTTCAAAGCATTACGACCCCAACCTCAATACGCAAAACAGGTTGCGTCACGTCCGTATGATGTATTGAATAGCAAAGAAGCAAAACAGGAAGCAGCCGGAAATCCTTTTTCATTCCTTCATATCACAAAATCAGAAATAGATCTTCCGGAAAATACCGATATTCATTCGCAGGAAATTTATGATACCGCAAAAAAAAATCTGGGTGCATTCTTACAGCGTAACATTCTGTTTCGCGAGGAAAAGCGTTGCTATTATATCTACCGTTTAGTAATGAATGGTAAAAGCCAGACAGGATTAGTATGTGGAAGTTCTGTGGAAGATTACGAAAATAATATCATCAAAAAACATGAATTTACCCGTCCTGAAAAAGAGCAGGACCGAATTAATCACATTAAAACTACCGGTGCTCAAACAGGAAATGTTTTTCTCGCTTACAAAAATGTTGCTGAAATTGACTCTATTATTGAGATATGGAAAAACAATCACGATCCCGTATATGATTTTGTGGCACAAGATGAAATCAGTCATACCATTTGGGTAGTGAATGATAATCACGTTATCACCTCTATCAGTAAACTCTTTAATACCGAAGTTCCCCATACTTATATTGCAGATGGCCATCATCGGGCAGCTTCAGCAGCGAAAGTAAGATTAGCATTGGGCTCCGATGCAACAGAGGAGGCCAATTACTTTTTAACCACTTTATTTCCTGCCAGCGAATTGAATATACTCGACTATAATCGTGTTGTAAAGGATCTTAACGGATACTCACCGCAAATACTGATCAGTCAATTACAGGAAGATTTTTTAATCACTTTGAGTCCCGAAGCTGTTCATCCAGCACAATTACATGAACTGGGTATGTATCTCAATAACCAGTGGTATATCCTTACTGCCAGGGAGGGCACCTATACCCATGATCCAATCGGCATATTGGATGTGACCATTTTATCAAATAATATCTTAAATAAATTATTGAATATTAAAGATCAACGAACCGATAAGAGAGTTGATTTTGTGGGTGGCATCCGCGGGTTAAAAGAACTCGAACAAAAAGTAAATAGTGGAGAGATGGCGGTTGCATTCAGCTTATACCCGGTTAGCATTGAACAGTTATTTGATATTGCAGATAGTGGCAATGTAATGCCCCCAAAAAGTACGTGGTTCGAGCCAAAACTGAGAGATGGGTTGCTAACCCACCTTTTTAATGACTAAGTGTGGCTCAAGAATTTCCACTACGAACTTCAGGAGTTAAAATTTTAACAAAGTCACCCTATACATACTTATGGTATCACTTATCTTTGAAGGCATAAGATTTTCAGTTTAGTTTAATGGCACACAGATTCTGTCTCTTCCCTGTTAAAAATTCATCGATGAAACATTTTATTTTCTCCATAAGCTTGTTTTTTTGTCTCAGTATAACTTTAATCGGACAGGATAGTACATCTATGCACCAAAATGCTAAAGCTTTTATTCGGCAGGGTGACTATAGTAATGCTATCCTGGTATTGAATAAAGCCTTACAATCCGATCCGAATAATTTTGAAATTAAGAAGGATCTGGCATTTGCTTACTATTTACACCGCGATTATGTAAAAGCAATGGAAACCGCAAAACCTTTGGCGGAGGGAAATAATGCCGATGTACAAAGCTACCAGATATTAGGAATGGTTTATAAGGCTATTGAAGAAAGAAAGGATGCTGAAAAAATGTATAAGGCTTCTATCAAAAAATTTCCTAAAAGTGGGGTTTTGTATAATGAATATGGAGAAATGTTGTGGAGTAAAAAAGATTTTACTGAGGCGGTTAAATTGTGGGAGAAAGGAATCGAAGTGGAACCGAATTTCTCTGGTAACTATTACAATGCCGCTAAATATTACTATTTCTCTGTTGATAAAGTATGGGGAATTATTTATGGAGAAATTTTTGTAAACCTTGAAAGCTACAGTAAGCGAACTGCTGAAATTCGAAATCTGCTGTTGGACGGATATAAAAAATTATTTACAGACGCAGATCTGGCAAAAAATCAGAATACCAAGAATGAGTTTGTAAGGGCCTTTCTTGAAACTATGAAGAAGAATTCGTCTGTGGTAAGCAATGGTATTACTCCTGAATCCTTAGTAGCCCTTCGTACAAGGTTTATCCTGGATTGGTATACGGGTAATACAGGGCGGTTTCCTTATCGCTTGTTCGATTACCAGCTCCAGTTATTGAAAGCAGGTATGTTTGATGCTTATAATCAATGGATATTTGGAATTGCCAAAGACCTTGCTGCATTTCAGATATGGACCACTACTCATACTGACGAGTACAATAAATTCAATGCTTTTCAAAAAAACCGCGTGTTTAAATTGCCAGAAGGTCAATATTATCAGGCAACAACAGCAAAATAGGTTTTTTGCGCTCCTATCCTTAAACCGTGAAATCAGCTTGTATATATTCGGCCTTCAATCATTTGAGACACGCTTCGATGATACATGACTCCCTTTTCTTTCCTCCATTGCTTCATGAATACTCCCAATTCTCTTCTTGCGGCTGAGTTTTGTTGAAGTAAGATCCCCCGCACTTTTTTTATTCCTGCATATTCACTACTTTGAAAATGGTAACATTGTTGAATCATTCTAACATTGCTCATTATGACCCACCCCAAACGACTCTTCGATTGCCTTCAATATCCCCTGGAGAGATCATCGCTTCCTGATATGCTTGCTGCGAAAGAAAATGGAAAATGGCGAACCTATAGCACGCAGGAAGTAATAGAAACAGTTGATAAACTCAGCCTGGGGTTGATGAATCTGGGAATTGGTCAGGGTGATATGACAGCAGAAGGCCGCGATAAAGTGGCAATACTTTCAAAAAATCGTCCTGAGTGGATTATGGTTGATCTTGCTGTACAGAAAATTGGAGCTATACTGACACCCATTTACCCTACCATCAATGTCAATGAACTGGAATATATTTTAAATGATGCACAGGTCAAGATCGTATTTGTTCATGACCAGGAATCTTATCATAAGGTTTTGAGTCTTAAAGAACGTGTTCCATCAATACAGGAGGTTTTCACTTTTGACCAGGTTGTCAATTCGAAGCATTGGAAAGAAATGTTGGTACCTGTAACCGAAGAAGGCAGACAAACTATTAAGAATATTTCAGATAAACTGGTTTACGAAGATCTGGCCACAATTATTTATACTTCTGGCACCACAGGCAAACCAAAGGGTGTGATGCTGTCGCATAAAAATATTTTAAGCAATGTATTAGATAGCGTTTCTCGATTTCCTCCGGGTGCAAATATGAAAGCTTTAAGCTTTCTACCTCTCAATCATATTTTTGAACGGATGATTACCTATCTCTATTTATATAAAGGAATTTCAATTTACTACGCAGAAAGCCTCGAAACAATCGGAGATAATTTAAAGGAACTAAAACCAGAACTTTTCACAACGGTGCCCAGATTATTGGAAAAGGTATATGATCGTATTATGAGTAAAGGCAACGAACTTACCGGAATTAAAAAGAAATTATTTTTTTGGGCACATGAATTGGCCACCCAGTATGAGATAAATAAAAATATGGGCGCTATGTATGATGTTCAATTGACTTTAGCGAATAAAATAATATTTAATAAATGGAGAGAAGCCTTAGGAAATAATATCCGTTGTATCGTTTCAGGAGGCGCAGCTTGCCAGGTACGGCTGATCAGAATTTTTACTGCAGCCAAAATTCCCATTCTTGAAGGGTATGGATTAACTGAAACTTCACCGGTAATCAGCGTAAACAGCTTCCAGATAAAAGATAGAATGTTTGGCACCGTTGGGCCATTGATCGACAATGTTGAAGTAAAGATTGCAGAAGATGGAGAAATATTATGTAAGGGACCGAATGTAATGATGGGATATTATAAAAGCCCTCAATTGACTGCTGAATCGATCGTTGATGGTTGGTTTTATACAGGAGATATTGGAATGATGGTTGATGAAAACGAAAAAAAACCCGGTAAGTTTCTAAAAATTACTGATCGTAAAAAAGAACTTTTTAAAACAAGTGGTGGAAAATATGTGGCCCCTCTTGCTATTGAAAATAAATTGAAGGAATCTATGTTTGTAGAACAGGTAATGGTAGTGGGAGCAGATAAAAAATTTGTTGGTGCCCTGATTATTCCCTCTTTTTCGAATCTAAAAGATTGGGCACGAAAAAATGGTATTAGCGAAACTAACAATGACGGATTGCTCCGAAATCCAAAAGTTATAGAAATGTATACCGACCTGGTCGAAAGTTTTAATAAATATTTCAACCCTGTTGAGCAGATCAAAAAATTTGAATTGCTTCCTAATGAATGGAGCGTGGAAACCGGCGAAATGACTCCTAAGATGAGTTTAAAAAGAAAAGTGGTAATGGAAAAATTCCGCGACCCTATTGAACGGATTTACTCATGACTTACAAATAAAGATTGTTTCGAATGGGCATGGTAAAGTCAGTTTCTCTATTAATTTGTAACTAGCCCTCTCTCCTCTGTATTCTGTATTGTGTATTCTCTATTCTCAATCCTGTATTCTTATTTTGTATCCTGTATCGTGCATGCTGTCTTCTCTATTCTCCATCCTTCTGATTAAGAATTAGCTCATTCTCTTAATCATCTTCCCCAACATCATCAATCCATATTCTATATCCTCACTCCATGGTTTTCCATAACCAATGCGTACATAATTCGAGTAATTGCTACTGGGTGAAAATATCTGCCCGGGAGCTACTGAAATATTATGTTTGAGTGCCTCTGTACATAATTTATAGGCATTCACTTTTTTATTCAGTTCTATCCACAAAACAAATCCACCCTGTGGCCTGGAAATTTTTGTATCCCGTGGAAAATATTGAATGATTCCCTGTATATATTTCAAACATTGGGTATGCAGTGCCTTTCGAAGATTTTTCAAATGATATTCATACCTGCCAATACTTAAAAAATGAGCCATCGCAACCTGGGTTAATGTAGGACTGCTAACTGTATGCATCATTTTTAATTGTATAACCTGCTGGAGATATTTCCCCGGAAGGATCCAACCCACCCGATAACCGGGTGCCAAAGATTTGGAAACAGAAGAGCAATGCATAACCATCCCCTTTTTATCATAATACTTGCATGTTTTTGGACGATTCTTTCCAAAATATAATTCACCATAAATATCATCTTCAATAAGGGGTATATTATATTTTGTTATGATCTCCACCAATTGACGTTTATTTTCATCAGGCATACAACTTCCAATAGGATTGCTGAAATTAGGTACCAGCAAACAGGCTTTGACAGGAAATTGGCGAATCACTTTCTGAAGGCTTTTAAGATCAGGGCCTAATTCAGGATCAGAACTGACTTCAACTACTTTCAATCCCAAACTTTCCATAGCTTGGTAGATGCCGAAGTAAGAAGGTTTTTCAACCGCCACCGTATCACCTGCTTTTGTAACTGCACGAAGACATAATATCAACGCCTCCATGCATCCTGCCGTAACGACAACATCATCAGAGGTTACATTTCCACCCCAGTTAAAGGCAAGCCTGGCGACTTGTTTTCGCAGGTCTATATTTCCTTGCACCTGTTCATATCCAAGACAATGATCATTGGAAGTACGCAATGCGTGCAATACTGATTTATTAAGCTTTGCAGCAGGCAACAATTCAATAGCAGGAACGGCAAGAGCAAAATTGATGACATCAGTTGCTTTTACATCTTTGTATACCGTAGTGATCATATCCTTTATACTTACTTCACTAGCAACAGGGTCGGCCAAAAAGGTATTTGGCATGTCCGGAAACCGCCGATGATTAAACCGAACATAGTAACCCGATTTGGGCCGGGACTCTATCAAACCTTTCCCTTCCAGGAGGTAGTAAGCCTGGAAGGCAGTACCCATACTGATTCCATATTCATCACTTAAAACTCTAACAGAAGGAAGTTTGTCTCCGATGCGTAGGATATCATCGGCTATTAATTTTTCAATACCCTCTGCTACCTGGATATAAATATGCTCACCAGCTGGAAATTTAATCTTACTCATGGATTTAAATCTGATATAGTCGAATTTACTAAAACTGAATCTGTTTTTCCTTAACTATATTATAGATTTTTGTAAAATAATTAGTGATCTGTTAATCGGTTGCCTGACATTTTCAATCTCTTTAACTTTCACTTTAATAATATGAATATGAAAAAAGAGGAAATAATAGTAAAAGAAGAAACATTAGACCCTGGTGATTGGGAAGCAATGAAAACGCTTGGTCATAAGATGATTGATGACATGTTCGCATATCTTCAACAGGTGGGTGAACGACCAGTATGGCAACAGATACCAGCGAATACTAAACAATATTTTAAAGACGCTTTACCTTTTCAACCTCAAACTCCGGCAAGCATTTACGAAGAATTTACCAAACATATTCTCCCATATACAAAGGGAAATATTCACCCACGATTCTGGTCATGGGTGGAAGGGGGTGGCACACCATTGGGGATGCTTGCGGATATGCTGGCATCCGGGATGAACCCGAATAATGCTTTAGGTGATCATGCGGCTATGTATATAGAATACCAGGTTATTGATTGGAGCAGGCAAATGTTTGGCTTTCCTTCTTCAGCAACCGGGATATTACTAAGTGGTGGGAGTATTGCGAATATAACTGCGCTTATTGCTGCCAGGAATAATTTCAATAAAAACATCCGAAGCCAGGGGTTACATGCACTGAATGCGCAACTGGTGGTCTATACTTCCTCTGAAACCCATACCTGCGTTCAAAAAGCCGTGGAAGTTATCGGCATAGGTAGTCAATACCTGAGGCAGATACCGGTGGATGAGAATTATCGTATTCGTATTGATCTGCTACGAAAAACAATTGCAAACGACAAGCAGGCAGGGCTCTTCCCATTTTGTATTATTGGAAATGCAGGAACTGTTAATACCGGTGCCATAGATGATCTTGACGAATTAGCATCCATTTCTAAACAAGAAGGTTGCTGGTTCCATATTGATGGTGCTTTTGGGGCCATCCCAAAATTGTTACCGGAATTCGAAGCAACCCTCGCCGGTATTGAAAAAGCCGATAGCCTGGCATTTGACTTTCACAAATGGTTATACGTAAATTATGAGGTTGGCTGTGTACTCATCCGCGATGGTGAAGCGCATCGCAATGCTTTTTCTGTTTCTGCAAATTATCTGCTGAGTCATGAAAAAGGACTTGCGGCTGGACCTGAGCCTTTTTCACATTTCGGGATGGAACTTTCAAGAGGATTCAAGGCATTAAAAGTCTGGATGTCCCTAAAAGAACATGGCATTGAAAAATACCAACGGATGATAAGACAGAATCTGCAGCAGGCTCAATTTCTTGCAAATCTTATACAACACTCAAATAGCTTTGAACTCCTTGCAGAAGTTTCACTTAATATCGTTTGTTACCGGTACAATCCCGGTAATCTTACAGATAACGATTTGAATACATTGAATAAAAATATACTGATGCAATTACAGGTTCAGGGTATAGCATCACCTTCCTATACGTTGTTGCAGGGCAGGTATGCGATCCGGGTTGCGATTACCAATCATAGAAGCAGGAGGAAAGATTTTGAAATACTAATCACTGAAACCAGACGCATTGGGGAAGAGTTATACAAAAACAATTATTCATTGCAGATCTAACAGGGAAATCTCTTAAATGTAATGTATGATCACTATCAATGATTATGATCCCAGGTATCAGCCTCATTTTGAATCCCTGAACAGGGTATGGATTGAAAAGTATTTCAGGATGGAACCACGTGATGAATACGTATTGACAAATCCGGAAGAAGCCATCATTCAAAAAGGCGGCACTATCCTCATTGCATTGTACGATGGTTCTGTCGCCGGGGTAGTTGCACTTATAAAAATAGATAATGATACTTACGAGTTTTCAAAGATGGGAGTGCATGAAGATTTCCGGCGGAAAGGAATCGCGGAGGCCCTCAGTTATGCTGCATTTAAAAAAGTAAAAGCATTAAAAGGTAAAAAAGTAATATTATTTTCCAATACCCTCCTTGAGGGGGCAATTTTATTATACCGGAAACTAGGCTTTACAGAAGTGCCATTAGACAACGCTAACGAATACGAACGTTCGAATATTAAAATGGAAATGGAGATAGAAACCAATACTCAATAAGTAACCAGGATTGTTTCAAAATAATTAAATTCTAAAACAAAAAATGATTATACATGCAGGACACTATTCCAACCGGTAACACCATCTGGTTCGCGATATTGGTTGTCAATATCTTCCATCAGCATACGGTCATCTATGATGAATTTGTAATGGTACTTCCCTTCCGGAAGCATGGGGATTTCAATACTCCATAGACCATCCTTTTCAGGTATTAAGGGTAATTCATTTTTTGCCCAGTGATTGAAAGTGCCAGTAAGAGAAATATGATCTGCGCAGGGATTCTCAATGTAAAATTCAATGGTCTTTTTTGTCTCGTTAATGAAGGGAGATTGATGAGGTTTCATAGTTTGCAGCTTTTGAAGTGAATAATAATAATTACCTCACAGTCGCGCAATAGTGTATTGGATAGGAAGGTAATTTTCAGAACATAGAAGGTACATCGATTTTCAGGCAAAAAATACAATGTGCCTATAATTATTTTTCAATCCTTAAACGTCCTTCATTAGCAATAATTTACATTCTCAAAAGCGGGAATTATTTCTAAAAAAAAAGCCACCCTTCGGGTGGCCTTAGAAGATGTCCTGGCTTTATCGTTTTGCTAGATCCAACTTTTTGAAAATTGATTTCACTACTTTTTCCATGTCATCTTTGGAAATGCTTTTTCTTGTAACTTCTGTTTCCGCCCATCCCTGCCAAACCAGTTTATCAGAATCATTATCCACTATATTAATAGTAATAGTTCCGGACTTGTATGGCACAGCATAATTGTTTTCTCCCAGGTATTGTGAGGGAGAGTAATAAGAATTAATCCTGCGCGTATAAGGATTATAAAAATACCTTACCGAAGAGCGGGAATATACAGATTCGGATTGACGACGAGTTTCATTCTCAATCATGATGTCATAATCGATTAATACATCTGCATTCGATTTCGCTTTTTGCCAACCATTTTTTTCCAGCTCTTTAGTTACAAGATCCATAAGGAAAGCTTCTTTGAAATCTTTATATTGCTTGCCATTCTCCTGCTTTGTTCCGCGTTCATTGATCCAGGCAAACGTTTTATATTGTTTAAGATCTACTGATGGATCTTTCTCTACATAAGATTGAACACCACATCCTGCCAAGACGATTACAGCTATCAGTAAAAAGCTGCCGATTCCTAGATAATTTCTGTTCATAGCTTTTTATTTTTTTATTATGAATGTTATTGCATTAATAACGAGAGACTTGCTCTTACCGATGTTAATAAGTCGCCAAAACACCGTTAAGAAAATGCTAGAATTGCTGCCCGTTTAAGAACAAACTAAACTCCGAGAAAAATTAAACAAGGTTTGCTTTTGCATACAAGCAACAAGAGTTAGCTACTCCGAAAGTTTAAAATATCCTATTTTTAAAAGTGAACCGACTTTCCTTCTTCTTAGTCATAATTTCTTCTGGCCTTTGTATCATATCATGCCGGCAACCCGCTACACCGATTTCTTTTTACTATTGGAAAACAACCTTCCAGTTGAATCCATTTGAAAAGGAAGTTCTTAAGGATAATCAGGTAAACACTCTGCATCTTCGGTATTTTGATATTGACTACCCATCCGGATCAGTTGAACCGGAGCCCGTATCTCCAATAAGCATTAACATTTCTATAGAACCATATAGAATTATACCTGTTGTGTTCATTAAAAACAGGGTTTTTGAGCGGCTCAATTCCGCAGGGGTGAGGGATATGGCTATGAATATTTTATCATTCGTCACGCAAATAAATAATACTCATAAAATTCAAGCCAATGAAATCCAGTTTGATTGCGACTGGACAGAAAAAACTAAAAGCAGATATTTTCTTTTTATTGAAGAGTATCGTGCATTATCTAAAAACAGGATATCAGCCACCATTCGTTTACACCAGGTGAAATTTCATCAAATAACGGGTATCCCACCGGTTGATTATGGAGTACTGATGTATTATAATATGGGAGAAATCAATACGGGAAATACCAATTCAATCTATGAAAAGTCGGTTGCAGAAAGATATAATTCATTCATACAATCGTATCCATTAGCTCTTGATGTAGCACTTCCAATTTTTATATGGGGCTTGCAGATCCGGGAAGGGAAAGTTTTTCAATTATTGAATAAAATGAATTTTTCACATTTTGAAAAGGATTCTAATTTCATTTCTATTAAAAAGAATTGGTTTTCTGTAAAGCATGGTTGTTTCAAGGGTGGATATTATTTCCAGGAATTCGATTTAATCAAAATTGAAAATATTTCAGCCGCAAATTTGTTTGAAATTGTGGATCAGATTAATCGGAACTCTAACCATAATATCCGGAACCTTTTATTTTATGACCTGGATAGTGTTAACATTTCTCAGTATGAAAAAGATATTTTCCAAAAAATTGTACGCCGTCTTGATTAGTATCCCTGTAATCGGGTTGGGTATTGCAGTGGCCTGTGGAGGCGGGTATTGGACTGAGTACGGCACATCAAATTTTACACCAGAGGCATTTGTAGATAGCACCTATAAGCCATTCTTCTATTCGCAGGATTTTTATTATGGAATAGGGCACGATGATGCACATGATACACGATTTAATGAAACCAATACCCGGGAATGGTCGGGTTATTTCAATAATGAATTGCCTGTAGATGAATTGCGTTACATGCTTACCGGCGCAACGCTTGAAAGTATTGACAGCGCTTCATCATTCCTCGCCGGAAAATTGAAAGTATTACCTCTCAAAATGAAGGCGTTTAAATTATTTCAAACCAAACCAACGAAGAAGACTACTGGTTTCATCAGATATCTTATACTTGCCAAACAATGCGAAACTTTCGCACTAAATAACTTTCAATATAAATGGGATTATGAGCCAAAGGGGAACAAAATACAGGATAATGTAAGCAGGTTGAAAAAAGAATTAGGGCAAGGATTCGACTTAACATCCGAATCTTTTTTACAACAACGATATTTGTTTCAGTTGATCCGGTTCCATTTTTTTAATAGCTCCCCCCAGGATGTGATTACTCTCTTTGAAAGAAATGAAATGAGATTTCCTAAAACCAATATATATTATCGCAGTTTAGCCTACACTGCAGGTGCCTACTATAAACTGAAAAATTATAGCATGGCCAATTATCATTACAGTAAGGTGTATGATGGTTGTGCCGAGCTTAAAACGGTTGCGCATTATAGTTTCCACCCGCAGGATCAAGAGGATTGGGCAGCAACGATAGCTTTAGGCAAAACCTCCGATGAAAAGGCGACACTGTGGCAAATGATAGGAATTTTTTATTCCGATGAAAAGAGTGCGATCAGGGAAATATACACGTTGAATCCAAAAAGTGAAAAACTTGATGTGTTATTGACAAGAGCAATAAACATTGAAGAACAAAAATTCGGTTCGTGGGACGATAAAAGAAATGGCACCTGGATTGATCTTATGAAGGATGGTACAAATAAAGACCTGTTAACCCTCGTAATTCAAATTGCTGAAGCTGGTAAAACAAAAAAGCCATACTTATGGTATATCGCAGCAGGTTATCTCAACATGCTGGATAGAAAATACCATAAAGCCAAAGAATTTTATGCAAATGCAGAAAAAACATTGCCCAGGGAATTATTGTTACAAGCACAGCTTAGGTTATTAAAACTTCTCAATACTACTGGCGCTTCTACCCGTATTGATTCGAAACTTGAAAACGATATTTTAAAGGATTTAATTTGGCTTCACTCATCGCCGACACCAAATTTGAGATTCAGCGATGCATACGAATGGATCAGGCAAACATTGGCTACTAAATATTACAACCAAAAAGAGTTTGTGAAATCAGAATGCTTTAACAGCAATTCCTTTTTTTATGCAGATGATAAAAATGTGGAAGCAATGAAAAACTTTTTAGATAAGCCGGCAAAATCCCCCTACGAGCAATTGTGTTCTAAGTTGTATATCATGAAAAAAGAAGATCTTTTTGAGTACCAGGCAATCCGGCTGGCTTTCGAAGATAAATTAACGGAGGCAATAACAGCCATGGAAAAAACCGGTTCCGCGGCAGTAGCACTGCCTGCTAATCCTTTTAATGGCCGGATAAAGGATTGCCATGATTGCGATCATGAAGCAGCCCAAAAAATAAAATACACCAAGCTTTCCTTATTAAAAAAGATGAAAGACATGCAGGATAAAATAACAGAGGGAGCAGAGGTTTACAACAATTCTGTGCTTCTTGCCCATGCTCATTATAATATCACTCACTATGGCAACGCGCGCCTGTTTTATGAATCCAAAGTGTTTGGAACAGGGCATTATTCTCCATTTATTATTGATAGTGTATTCAAAGGTTTTCTTACAGGGATGAAAATGGCAGGTAAATATTATTCAAGTGCTTTAAAGGCAGCACAGAATGATGAGCAAAAAGCCAAATGCCATTTCATGATTGCAAAATGCGAGCGTAACCAATGGTACAATGATAATTTCTATTCTCAAACCGGTAATGAACATGCAGAAAATACAAAAAGCGATTTTATTGCCTGGAAGGGATTCATAGCGTTGAAGCAATATCCAAATAGCCAGTATTATAAAGACGTAATCCAGGAGTGCGGCTATTTTAAAACTTATACCCTTCGATGAATAGGTGGCTTTTGTACTAATGAATTGTCCTCTATAATTCGGTCACTGATTAACTGGGAACCTGGCTCAACCGATGTATCAACCTGGATCGCTTGGAACATAAGAAAAAAAAATATTATTTTAAACTCCCTTCGAAGCAGGAAATTTAAAAGAACGGCGTCTTAATCATTGACAAATTCATAAAGCAAGTTAGTTTAGTACCCTGCATGTCTATGCAGGGTTTCTTTATTAGTCCTCACTAAGTCTAAGCAGCCTGATTAAAAGGTTATCTTGAAGCTTTGATCCTTGAAAAAATCTACCATGCTTATCGTGATTTCCATTATCGGGGCAATTTTAATTATTTCGATAAATGTATTTATGCACCAGCCCCAATTCGGTAAACCATCATCAGGTGAACGCCTGGGAAGGATCAAAAAATCACCGCATTTCAAAGACGGGCAATTTCACAACCTTAGCAATACCCCAGCACTTACTGAAGGGACCAGTTATTACAGAGTATTAAAAGAATTTTTTTTTCTGAAAAGTAAAAGGGGAACTCCCGGGATGGCATTACCTTCCAGAACGGCAGACCTTTTACATTTAGATAAGGAAAAAGATGTTCTTGTATGGTTTGGACATTCTTCCTACTTCATGCAAATTGATGGTAAGAGAGTACTGGTTGACCCTGTATTCAGTGGAAGTGCTTCTCCGGTAAAATTTACTACCAGGAGTTTTAAAGGGAGTGATCTATATATGGCTCCTGCGATTCCGGAGATCGATTATCTATTTATCACGCATGATCATTGGGATCATTTAGATTATGAAACCATAAAAAAACTAAAGCCTAAAATTAAAAAAGTAATAACCGGGCTAGGGGTGGGAGCACATCTGGAGTATTGGGGTTACGATAAAAATATTATCATTGAAAAGGATTGGAATGAAGAGGTTCTTCTTGAAGAAGGTTTTACACTGAATACAGCACCCACCAGGCATTTTTCCGGGCGTGGGTTTAAGAGAAACGCCACTTTGTGGATGTCGTATATTTTTAAAACCCCCTCTATGAATATTTTTATAGGAGGTGATTCTGGTTATGATAGTCACTTTACTGAAATCGGAAAGAAATTTGGACCATTTGATCTCGCAATCCTCGAGAATGGACAGTACGATAAAAACTGGAAATATATACACATGATGCCTGAAGAGGTGGTACAGGCTGCACAGGAATTGAAGGCAAAAATATTATTATCTGTACATTGGTCTAAGTTCTCACTTTCCCTACATGCATGGGATGAACCCATGATCAGGCTAATCAAAGAAGCTCGCAGAAAAGGGTTACCTGTATTACATCCAATGATTGGGGAACTTGTCTATTTAAAAGAAAGCAGTCTGTTTTAATGCCTGGTGGGTTGCTGTAAAATGAAGAACACTGATTGTTTTAATTCCGAGGAGGCTGCTTTATCGGCTTAAGCAAATTAAGTGACCACGGAAATTTCTAAAGTGGAGTGCTTTTATTGAATTTGTCTCTATATTCAATAGGTGACAAACCTGTTGTTTTTTTAAATATCGTTCTAAAAGCTTTGGTATCCGAGTAACCCACTTCCTGCATAATATCATCTACATTTTTTCTTCCGAGTTCAAAGCTTTTTTTTGCAGCTTCTATTTTCACTTTATGGATGTATTCTAAGATTGTACAATAAGTAGCCTTTTTAAACCTTCGTTCAAGTGTTCTTCGACCAATAGCCATGAGTATTGACAATTGATCGATTGTTATTTTAGTCTGAAAATTTTTTTCTATAAATAATTGTGCTTTTTTTATGGGTTCATCATGGTGGTCCCTTCGCCCCTTAAAAATGGTAAATGAAGATTGATTGTTACGGTCTATCTCTATTTCAAAATATTTCGAGCACTGGATTGCTATTTCCCGGCTGGTATATTTTTCGATCAGGTGCAAAAGAAGATTCCAGAAAGAATTACCACCTGCACTTGTATAAATACCATGCACATCTGTAATTATTTTATCCGATTCCAGCTTCACATCCGGAAACATTGTAATGAATTCATTTGCGGCCGACCAATGGGTAACACAAGCTTTGTTTTTGAGTAACCCTGCAGATGCAAGTAAGAAGGAGCCCAAACAAAGGCTCGCCACTTCTGCGCCATCTTTATATTGCTTGCGAATCCAGGGAAAAAAATCCTTATTTAATGAGATAACTTTTTTCATTTCACCATTAACCGCAGGTATTATGATAAGATCTGTTTTTTGAACTTCTTCCAATACCATGTTAGAACAAACAGTAAAGTAATGATCGTATACCTGTACTTTTTTTGTAAGCGCTACCAGGTGCACATTGAACAAAGCCGGTTTACCGGAGCGAACCAAAAAATCATTTGTTTTAGTGAAGAAAGTATATGGCCCTTCAATGCAGCCTAATGCAGCATCTCCCAGTGGAACGAGGATTGATATATGTTTCATGTTCCAAAGCTAAGAGAACGTACTGTCGCAATCAACACCGCAGATTGCCGTATATACACCCTTTAAATTAGATATCCACACAATAGATTTGCATTAGAAGTTTTACCTGCAAAATTGCTTAAGGAAAAATATCAGACCATTAACCAAATAAATCTATTTAAAATGAAAGAGCATACTATTAAAAAATCGATCGACATCAATACCCCAAAGGAAATAGTTTGGGATGTTTTGCTTAATGATAAGTTTACCCGCAACTGGTATGCGGAATTTAGCGAAGGCACCTATGCAGAAACGGATTGGCGAGAAGGTAGCAAGGCTGTGTTTACCGATAATTCCAATTGCGGGCTTATAAGCAAAGTGATTGTGAACAAACCTTTTGAAATTATTTCTATGGAGTACCTGGGTATGGTTGTAAATGGTGTGGAGGATTATGACAGTGAAGTTGCGCAGTCGGTAAAAGGCGGATTTGAAACCTATCGATTATCAGAAAAAAATGATGTAACGCGGTTGTCCATTGAATGCGATATGTCGGAAGACATGTTTGAGTCCATGTCACACGCCTGGGAAAAAGCATTACAAAAAATAAAGAATCTATCAGAAGCACAGAAACAAGTGCAATTATAAAAACCCTTAAACCATTACACACATATGGCTCAGATTAATGCCTATTTAAACTTCAACGGCAATACCCGCGAAGCAATGAATTTTTACAAAGATTGTCTGGGAGGGGAATTGACACTTCAAACAATTGAGGGCTCCCCCTTCGAAGCACAATGCCCTGCTGCGATAAAGCACCAGATAATGCACTCAGCTTTAAACAAAGAAGGATTGATCTTGATGGCTTCAGATATGATAGCCCCTGATGGACTGCACCCCGGAAATAATGTTTCTCTTTCTCTAAACTGCCTCAGTGAAGATGAAATCAATACTTATTATTCCAGCCTATCTGTTGGAGGAAAAATTATAGAACCGTTAAAGCCGCAGTTCTGGGGTGCAATATTTGGTTGCCTGACAGACAAGTTTGGAATCAGGTGGATGCTTAACTATGATAATAATTCCAAAAATTTATAGAGAAACTTACATTCAATTAAATAAATTCTTTACTTCAAAAAAGTAGAAATATGAAAACCTTCAAGAAAGTACTCCTTGTTATTGCAATCCTTATTGCCATTCCGTTAGTCATAGCATTGTTTGTACAAAAAGAATATGCGGTAGAACGTGAAATAACGATCAACAAACCAAAACAAGATGTCTTTAACTATGTGAAACATTTGAAAAACCAGGACAATTACAGCAAATGGGTAAGATTGGATCCTAATATGAAAAAGAATTTTCGCGGAACAGACGGCACAGTCGGTTTTGTATATGCCTGGGACGGAAATAAAGAAGCTGGTAAAGGTGAGCAGGAAATAAAGAAAATTGCAGAAGGTAAAAGAGTTGAAGTTGAAATTCGATTTGTAAAACCATTTGAAGGAATTGCAACTGCCCCCATTGTAACCGAAGAAGTAACTGCAAATCAAACAAAGGTTACATGGGCTTTAAAAGGACAAAGCCCTTATCCAATGAATTTCATGAATCTGTTTATGGATAATATGTTGGGGAAGGATTTAGAAACCAGCCTTGCAACATTAAAAGGCGTTCTTGAAAAATCTTAATTTGTAAAGCCGAAGTTTTTTACTCGTTTTATAATTAATCAGCCAATAATTCATTTAATAAATAAAGGATTCCTACATCGCAAATAGGTAGAATGGCCAAAAATAAAAACGATCCAAAACAGGACGCGGAGAAAGTGAATGAATTTATGGCGAATCTTGAGCACCCGTTAAAAGCAGAGATTGAAGCCCTTAGATTAATTATTATGGGGGCCAATAGCAAACTTGCTGAACGCATAAAATGGAATGCGCCGAGTTATTACTATAAAGATGACCTGGCAACTTTTAATACCAGAGCCACCAAGCATGTTCATATTGTGTTTCATCATGCATCAATTGTTACCATTCACTCGGATATTTTAGAAGGTGACTATAAAGACCGGCGAATGGTATACCTGCGCAATATGGAAGATGTGAAAGCCAATAAAAAAGAAATTGAAAAAATCATGAATGAATTGGTACAGATACTGGACAGATAATGAGTCCTTGTATCTTCTCAGGAAACTTTACGTGTATCATTTTTTTTGACCGGGGTGATTTGCTTTGATATTCATAGCGGCCAGCCGAACTGTTTCATCGATTCGTTTTTGCCTCGTCTCTGGTCTTTTAGCATTGGAAATCCATTCTAAAATACCTTTGGCAGACGAAGGTGAAAACCCTTTAAAGAATTGCCTGGCGGTTTTGTTTTTATCGAGTGCTTTTCTTAAATCATCGGGAATGATCTTTTTATCAATCTCATCTAACGCATTCCATTTTCCATTTAGTTTAGCCGTTGCGACGGCTTTAAGCCCTGCCTCCATCATAAGTTTGTCCTTTATCAGCTCCTTAACTTTTTTCTTATTTACTGCACTCCAATTACTCTTAGGATTCCGTCTGGCAAAAAACTGGCTGTAGCTTTCTGTATCTCTTTTAATGGCTTTACTATCTATCCATCCAAAGCATAATGCTTCGTCTACAGCTTCCCTGTAGTATACACTAGAAACGCTGCTTTGCTTTTTATAAATAATCAGCCATACACTTGATTGTTTTGTATGATTCTTTTCCAGCCATTTTCTCCATTCTTTGCGAGACTTGGCATAAAAGGTCGTTACACCATCTTTTAATTCAATCATGGTTATAGTAATTCCGTACCAAAGAAACAGTATTTTATCAAATGAAGTGGCTTAAAAAAACACTGAGTTTCCATACTCAGCAATCCTTAATGAGGAGTCATCGAAGAAGCAATTATATTTTAGAAAAACGAACCTGGAATTAATAAAATAGAATAATTCGGATGCATTACTTTTTACAACGTAGCCTTATCAAGATTAAATTATAGAGACATTTTAAATCCATGAGTGCCCGTTTGAGTAATCTTACACTAAGGCAACACCGTATCCGTGGTTTTTTTGCTTTGGTTTTCTACTCCATAATATTGATAGGCATTATAGGCAATGGGAATGCCCAGAACAACCCCTAAAGTGAGCCAGCCAACTATAGAATTTGATAGATTAAATGGCCCTCCCGGCAAGGGAGTAATTCTCAGGATTACCTGCCCCATTATTACGGCCACAAAAACACCATATAACATTCCTACAAGATACTTATTGAACCATAAAAATTTTAATTTGGGAAATACAAAGAAGAATAAAAGTGTAAAAGCAAATGCGATAAAATAATGGAAAAATAAACCCAGGAATGCGACTCCATTGCCGCCTTTCATAGATGATTCAAGACCTAAGGCACCACCGGCAATGTAATGAAGCATTTTATCTGCAAATTTGCCTGTTATGATCCATTGTGTTACATAAGCTGCTACCAGGTCGGTGGTTCCGACGAATAAACCCGTAAGAAGAACTGTTTTGAAAAACCTATTCATTTTTATTTTTTTAGTAATGGGTATGTATTTAGAAGGAACCGTGGGGAAATTCTTATTTATATTCCGGACAAGCAAAATTGGTTAGGATAATATTAAATTCACAATCAAAAGCCGTTCAAATATTTTCAAAATGCAGTCAAACCTGAGCAAGGAGCGAGAGTTGGTAAAATTATGCATGGCCGAACTGTGCAAGGAGGCTGGCTTTGCAGATTCAGAAAATATGATCCAACGCGACCTGGAGTTTTTAAGTGAAAGCATTTTAGCCAAAACAGGGGTCTTGATAAGTTTGTCAACAATTAAACGACTGTTTAATGAAGAGTTTTCCCGTTTACCGCAAATAGCAACCCTCAATGCTATTGCTATGTTTTTGGGGTATCAAAACTGGCAGGGCTATAAATTGAAAAAGTGCGAGCCGTTAATTATACAGGATAAACCCCGGGAACAAATCCCTATTTCTTTGAGTGCTCACCCGAATAAATTTTCCTACACCAGGTTTCTTTTGTTAGGGGGGTTTCTATCAGTGGTTACCTTGGGTTTATTAGCTATGCTGAAACTTGGAAAACCCGGGTTGAGCAATTTTGGAAAGGCACAGTTCTCTGCGGATAAGGTGACGCGAAATGATCTGCCCAACACAGTTGTATTTAAGTATAATATAGATGAGGTTACAGCCGATAGTTTTTTCATTCAACAATCATGGGATAAAAACCGGCGTGTCAGAATATATAAAAATAACTATACGCTTACAGATATTTATTTCGAGCCTGGCTATCATACAGCAAAACTGATTGCCAATGATCAAATCATCAAAACCTTGGATGTGAGTATTCCTACCGACGGTTGGCTTTTTTATGCCAAAGAAAAAACACCCTTAAGTAAACCCATATACATTCATTCAGCAAAAGGCTTTAAAAGCGGCCCTATTAAATTCCAACATGATGATCTTTTGCACACCCAGGTTGAAATGAAAAAGGAAAATGAATATGTGCAGGTTTATTTCCCAACTAAAATTGAAAGCAGCAGCGATAATTTTATATTGAAATACAGGATCAGGGTTACGGTACTGAACAATGATTTTTGCCCCTATTTTATGGGTGAGATTTTTTGCCAGAAAAATTTTATGTTTTTTACAAGTACTCCAAAGGGTTGTACCAGCGAGGTCCACGCCCAATTTGGGGAAAAATATATAAGTGGAAAAACAAATGATCTGTCCGCACTGGGTGCGGATGTAAAATCCTGGCAAAATGTGGAGGTAATCGTTAGAAATAAACAAGCTCATATACGGATAAACAATGAAGTAGTATTCGCCACCAACTATCAGCAATCGGGTGGATTGATCACAGGCCTTGGATTTATATCCAATGGAATAGCCGAAGTGGATTCTGTTGATTTAAAAACGATTGAAGGAAAGACGATTTATAGCAAATCAGAATGAGTATTGATTATCCTGCCTGATACCTTAAGGCTTTTCAGAACCACACCCCTCAAATTTTTTTTAAGAATTAATGATTACACTCCAAAAATGAATTTGTATCACTAATAGGTGAATACTTGGTCTCATGGCAGTGTTATGTTTAACGAAATTATATTGTTGGTCAAATATAGTTAAGCAGAAAAAATTAAATTTCAATTTCGATCCTTGTTTAACCCTGTATTCTGCTGAGTGAACATCCAAATAACTAATTTGCTTTTTCATTATGTATCATCAATGGGTCATTGCATTTTAATAGATGACTCTCATTTATTTACTTTAACTCAAATCAAGTGGAAAAATTTGCATTGCTTGCCAGAATGGAAGCCAAGCCAGGAAAAGAAAAGGATGTTCTCGCTTTTATAAAAAGTGCATTGCCCCTTGTAGAAGCTGAACCCGATACAGTGAACTGGTATGGTTGGCAGATAGGGCCTTCAACATTTGGCATCTTCGATACATTCGAAACAGAAGATGGAAGAAAAGCCCATCTTGCCGGCAAGGTTGCTGAAGCATTAATGGCGAATGCAGGCACCCTGTTAGCTAAAGATCCTGTTATCGAAATGGTGGACCTTTTAGCAGTAAAGGGATAGCGATTATTGGTGGGTTCTTCTTCATAAATTTTGATGCAACAATTCTGACATCAACTGATGCCAGCTAGCCTTATTGTGTAGCTTCTACCCGTATTTCTCCATTGCATTTATCACGAATTTTGGGTTAACGTACAATGCTTTTACGATGCAGTTAGATTCTGAAATCGTAAATGCTGATATTATTATTATATTCGGCAATTAGTTATTTCCTTCGAATCCCCCCGCACTCAGTCAAACCCGATAGTTAGTCACTTAACCCTTATAATATGCAAGTAGTCTCCCTTCCCCGGACTATATCCCAAAAACAGATTTCGACAAAGAGGATCGCATCCATTGATTTATTACGCGGCCTTGTAATGATTATTATGACATTGGACCATGTGCGGGATTATTTTCACGCAGATTCGTTACGCTATGAACCTACAGATCTTGAACAGACTAATGTTGTTTTATTTTTCACCCGTTGGATAACCCATTTTTGCGCACCTGTTTTTGTTTTTCTTGCCGGTACTTCTGCTTTTCTTTCAGGTCAGTACAAAACAAAAAATGCACTGTCATTTTTCTTACTTACAAGAGGTATTTGGCTAGTGTTCCTCGAGATTACGGTAGTAAGTTTTGCCTGGTCTTTTAATATAAAATTTCCATATACCGGATTGGCAGTGATATGGGCATTGGGAATAAGCATGATTGCTTTAGCCGCTCTGATTTATCTTCCCAAAAAAATTATTCTTATTCTGGGAATTATCATTGTAGCCGGCCATAACCTGCTTGATCCCATACATTTTGATAGCTTTCTTTGGTCTTTATTGCATGAACCCAATGTTTTTCGCCTTGATGAAAGCCGATTGATTAGAACAGCTTATCCTATATTAGCATGGATAGGTATTATGGCGTTGGGTTATTGTTTTGGTAGTTTATATTCCCAGGGTTTCACTGCTGCCCGAAGAAAAAAATGGTTACTGATAATTGGTAGTTTTGCTTTTGCGCTATTTATTATAATAAGAGCTATTAATTTTTATGGTGATTCTAACCATTGGTCTTTTCAAAAATCGCCGGTCTTTACTTTATTATCTTTCCTGAACACCACCAAATATCCGCCGTCTTTACTTTATTCCCTGATGACGCTGGGGCCGGCCATTATGTTTTTAGCATTCGCTGAAAAAACTTTCAATCGTTTAACGAAGTCAATCATCCATATTGGAAGGGTTCCCATGTTCTTTTATATTCTTCATTTGTACCTCATTCACCTTTTAGCAATGTTTGCAGCAGAAATTTCTGGTTTTAATTGGAGTGACATGATCCTGCAACGCAGGGTATGGGTAGACCCCCAGTTAAAAGGTTATGGATTTTCACTGGGAATAACATACCTGCTCTGGGTAGGGATTGTTTTTTTGTTATATCCATTGTGTAAACGCTTTGACAAATACAAGACGGCACACAAAGAGAAGTGGTGGTTGAGTTACCTCTGATTGTAAAAGGAGTTTAGCTAACACAATACTTAATGGTTAGCTTATTGATAAGAGAGCCCTTGAAATTGTGAAGATTCGTAATAGAATGGTTCGAAATTATCTTCTGCAATGATGCAGGATACCATCATTTCTTTAAAATCAAGATTGCCGAATAAACTGGCAACAGCGCTATCAGCCGCATCGAGACCAGTAGCAATTTTTACGAGGCCATTGAGGGGAACAAGCTTTGTTGCATCAAACACCACCCATTCATTCCCAAGATACGCTTCAAAGCATGCATGGAAATCCTGGGGATATAGCTTATATGCATAACCGGTGAAGTAACGTGCCGGAATAGTTAAGGCTCTGCACAATGCAATTCCCAGGTGAGCGAAATCTCGGCACACACCGGCTAATTCGGTCACTGTATCGTAAGCAGATGTTTGCGCATTGGTTGACCCGCTTAAGTATTCAACATTGCTGTGAATCCAATCAGTCAACGCTAACACTTTTAAAAAGGGGTTTGTTATGCCTCCGAATTTACTACGGGCAAAACGAAATAGTTTATCAGACTGACAATACCTGCTCGGATATAAATATGAGAATACCGAAGCATCCAATTGACCCACTTCTACTTCCATCAGGTCAGTGTGATCTGTTTGCTTATAAAAATTATCAACAATTGCTTTATAAGAAATGGAAATTTCTTCTTCCTTTGAGAATTCAAGGCGGATCAAACGGTGAGCCTGAGATTCAGCGGTCAATTCTTCCACTTTTATATACGGTTCAATCACCAGTGCTTCTTCGAGAACCATTTGTTTTTGCGTTCTTAAAGCATGAATATTCAGTATTAATGTACTTGGTGAATGAACTATATATTTCAGTTCTGCCTTAACTTCCAATTTCATTTATGGGGTTGATTGTTGTGAAAGTTTATTAAAAGTGACCTCCATCCATTCTTCAGGAATATTCTGCAGGGCTCTTTTTAATTCTTCTGCCCATTGTGTAGAAACATTTTCGAGATCTTTTTTCTCATACCTGTGTTCGGCAATGTAAAAGCTATCTTTTCTATAAAGCACCACATCAATTGGAAAATCGACATTATTCGAACTGACCCTGGTGGAATCAAATGCAAGAAACCCTGTTTTTAAGGCAAGTTTCATGCTTGAATTTTCATTAAGGGTACGATTTAAAATTGCCTTCCCATGCCCGGAATTGCCAATAACAACGAATGGCGCGCCCTGTCCCAGCTCAACCCAATTGCCTTCAGGATATAATAAAAACAACCTATGCTCTTCATCGTCTTTTAACTGACCTCCTATGATTGTATGAAGATCAAATTTGAAACCTGATTTTTCGAGATAGGCCTTATCTTCTTCTGCTACCCTCCTTACCTGTTCCCCAAAAGCATTTACCACTTTATATAATTTATTATTCTCTTCCCTTTCAATAAGCTCTTTAAAATATACAGTGGCCTTATCTCTGATTGATCTCAATCCACTGGTCATTATAAATATGGAGTGCTTGTCTTTTTGCTCTGTCATTATTTTCACCTTAATGCTGGTATCAGTTCCCGAGGTGATTCTTGTATCGGCTAACGCTACAAGACCTTCTTTGACTTTAATTCCGAGGCAGTATGTCATAGTATTTATTTACTGGCTAAAAATAATGATAAACAGGTAAGCTCATGTGGCAATTAAAATAATTAGTTAGGTTAATGAGGAAGATTAGGCCTGTTTTGCGAGATCCGTTTTGCAGATGATTTCGTTTGTCAGGTGTTCTTAACAATCAAACTATTCCAAATTTGATTACTCACTAAACCTCGAATGAATGTTCAGGTAACATTAAAAGCGAATTAGGAAAGGCTGTAATACTTAACTACTAATAGCTCAAGTTAAAAATATTTTTATTTAGAAAATTTATTTTACTTCTTCAAATTGTTGTCTCAGTGGTAGAATTACATTGAAAACGGCACCTTTCTCACTGCTACCGGTTGCATTAAGTTCTCCATGATGGTTCAATACTATTTTCTTACACATCGCCAATCCAATTCCGGTTCCGTCATATTCTGACTTGCGGTGAAGCCTCTGAAAAATGTTAAAGATCTGTTCAGCATATTCCTTTTTAAATCCAATACCATTATCTCTAACCTGGATTTTGTAGTATTCCATTTCCTGGGTCAACGTTAAGCTTTTCAATTCTTCTTTGGTGAGTTTAGTGGAAGTAATAGTTATAACAGGTTTTACATCCTGCCTGACAAATTTTAAAGCGTTGCCTACAATATTCCCGAAGAGTTGAGCCATTTGAAGTGGAATGGCTTCAATGGTGGGTAAATCATCCGAATGAATAGTAGCACCCTTTTGTTCAATCAATAGGTCATAATCGGTTTTAATAGTCTCAACGATGTGGGTCAAATTTACGAGTGCAAGTATTTCATTTTCTTTTACCAGTTCGGAATAGGTTAAAACATCCCTGATCAGGTTATTCATCCTGGAAGATGAGGTATTGATTTTATCTAAATATTTCCTGGAATCTTCATCCAATTTTTCAGCAAGGCTTTTCTCCAGCATGTGGGCAAATGTGCTTATTTTCCGAAGAGGCTCCTGCAAGTCGTGGGAAGCTATATATGCAAATTGTGCAAGTTCTTCATTAGATTTTTGCAGATCCTTATTAGCTCCTGCTAATTCGACAGTACGTTTCGCAACAACTTCCTCTATTTTTTGTCGGGCTATCACCTGCGCAGTAACATCAATGGCAACAGCAAGAATTCCTGAAACAGACCCATCGAACTCACGGTATGCTTCATATAAAAAATTTATATAAACCGTGTCGAGACTACCGTTGCGTGGGAGTCTAACAGGAACTCCCTGGGCAGAATATGATTTGCCCGTTTTATATACTCCATCCAGTAGGGTTTCAAAACCCTGGTCTTTGGCTTCTGGCAATCCTTCGAAAATGGGCTTATTCATAACTTCATCTGCTTTTTTCCCCCATAATTCAAACATGCGATCATTAGCAAGTTCTACAATATGATTGGCCTGTTTGAAGATGCACATGGCAACCGGTGCCTGTAAAATTGTGTTGCGGAGATTCTGTTCATTTTCGAGGATGGCTTTTTCTGCATTTTTTCGCTCAGTAATATCAACGCTTGAGCTTATATACCCGGCGAAAGATCCATCTGGCCGGTAGCGGACAGGCCCCTGTGCGAGTAACCATCTATATTCTCCTTCTTTATTCAGTATTCTAAACTCCCCGGACCATGGCTCTCTTTTCTCAAAAGCCTGGAGATAATTATTAATAAACTTTTGCCTGTCTTCATCATGTATGAAATCTAACCAGCCAAAATTTATTAGTTCTTCCATGGATCTACCAGTAAGGGTGATCCATCCTTTATTGAAATATGTTGCTTTGCTTGTTTCATCGCTGGTAGCAATCAAAACCTCTGTTCCATCTGCCATGGTCCGGAATCGTTCTTCACTTTCTTTCAGAGCCTGCTCTGCTTCCATTCGATCCGAGATGTCTGTGTTCGTTCCAAACCAATGCTGAATTTTGCCTCCACTATCATGTACCGGTAAAACCCGGGTGAGGAATTGCCTGAACCTGCCATCGCCCCCTTTTAAGGGAAATACCATTTCAAATGGTTGGCCGGTTTCAATGGAGGCTTTCCATTTTTGGATTACCGCTGGCAGCTTTTCAGGATCATGCACAGACTGCCAACCCCAGCCTTCCATTTCCTGAGGTGTTGTTCCAGAATATTCATACCATTTTTTGTTATACCAATAGATCCAGCCCTCTGCATCGGCCATCCATGCAAGGTTTGGAATATTATCGGCCATCATCCTGAATCGTTCTTCACTTTCTTTCAAGGCTTCTTCCGATTTCTTTTTGTTGGTGGTTTCGATAACGGTAACCAACACCCCACCTACTTCCCCATCTTCCTTTCTTATCGGGCTATAGGAAAAATCGAAATAACATTCTTCAACAAATCCATTCCTGTTCAGAGGCAACATAAAATCAGGGAAGCCAACCGCTTTTCCATTCATTACACCATCAAACATCGGCCCTATGATATTCCATATTTCTGCAAAAGTTTCACGGGTGCTGATTCCTAATGCCTTTGGATGTTTGGTAGATCCAAGAATGGGTCGATAACTATCATTGTATAACTGAATATAGTCCTGGCCCCAGGCTATATACATTCCGAAAGGATTATCGAGCATTACTGCCACCATGGTTTTCAATGGCTGTGGCCAATCTCTGGGATCTCCTATTGAAGTTTTGTTCCAGTCAGTTTCCCGGATGAGTTGCCCCATTTCACCCCCTCCGGAAAGAAAGTACAAATCGCTAGCTGTTTCGGATACTGTTTCCATAAATTAAATTTGAAACTCGCACTAACCTAAAATGGGTTTCAGAATATTCACGAGGTCCTCGTATTTGTCTGGCTTGGTAATAAAATGAAGTGCTCCCAATTCCTTCATGAGTTGAATAGTTGTGAAATGGGAAGAAGTTGAAAAAATGATAACTGGAATTTTTTTTAAATCTAAGTCCTTCTTGATAGAAACAAGAAATTGCTGACCGTTCATTACAGGCATATTCAGATCAAGAAATATTACATCAGGTTCAATCTCTTTTGCGAGTAATTTAGCAAGAGCTTCTGTGGCATCATACAATACTGTACATTTTATTGAGAGGCCCATTGCCTTAACACTGGAAAGAAAAATCTCCTGATCGTCTTCATCATCATCTATAAGAAGGATATTTTGATATTTCATTTAGTGAATGAATATATGTAAAACAACTATAAATAGTGGAGAAAGATGGAGAATTTAAGTACGGTCATTGAATAATGGATTCAACAAGATTCAGGTTGCAGAAAATGGTTGCAAAGTGAAAAACCACGGCTAAATTCCTGGCAGCAACTGACGTAGGAGTTTATAAGAAAAACCTACAGAATACTGAGAGTATAAGTCCGGTAATAACCACCTTTAAATTACTCTAACGACAGTTGTATTATTATACCATCTCAATTTAGACTTTTGAATATTTGGCAATTACCTTCATTTCTTTTCAAGCGTCTTGATCCAGGCTGCGATTTTCTCAGCGTCTGCCCTGGGAACCTGGGGCATGGGTGGCATGGCAACAGCATAATCGGGCCAGTTTGAAGGTTTTGGACTATAGATTAATTGAACCATTCTTGCGATCGAATATTTACGTTTAGCAATGTCTTCAAAAGAAGGACCTACCTGTTTTTTTGCAGGGTTATGACATGATGTACAAGTGTATTTTGTAAGCAACGGCTTTACAGAAGCATACGTTGTGGTTATTCCTGTTAAAGTAGTCTTTGTTTTTCCTGCAGGATCATCTGCACTTTTTACCTCCGTACTTTTTCCCTGGATCGCTTTGCTTTTTGAATTTGCAGGTTTGGTTGACTTTCCGGAATTTTTCGTGCTTACTTCCGTAAGCAATAGTTTTTGCCCTTCAGGAATATTGTTCAACGTATAATAAACAATAGGATGCACCAACGAATACGAATTTTCTTTGTCTCTGAGTCCGTCTAAAGTAATGGTATGAATATAATAACGCCGTAATTTATCAACAATGATACGAGCCCTCATGCCATCACCGGAAACTTTCACTCCTTTGATTATATGCTTTAAACTATTAACGGGGGGGCTTCCATACACAGCATGATATTTATACGTCCAGCTTTCAACGTTGTACGAAGCAATGTCTTCTGCGTATTTTTTATCGACTGGTTGAGTGAATTCAATTTCAAAGCCATCTGGCATTGCTTTTACAGTTCTCATTTCAAATGGCACCCGATTGTTCCAGACCAGTCTTTGCAAACCCTGGTTGGCATCGCCGGCAGATCCCCACCCGCGATTGGTTTCCCCCACAAACAAGGATCCATCTTTGCCCCAGGCTAAACGCACAATACCAGATTGAAAGCCACTACGGAACATCCAGGCAGCACCTTGTAATTCACCATTTACTTTTTCTAAAAACACACGACTTAAAATACTTTGTCCCTGGTCTCCAATTAATAGCTGACCTGCAAAAGGCCCAAATACTCCATCAGGTATTTTCACAATCTCGGCCGTAGAGATGCCTAAAATTCCGTGCGGTAACCATACTAAAGGCAATTGCAATTCAGGTATAAATGGCTTCATATCTGCCTTGGTCATAAATTTTTCATTGATGATATTTTGAGGTTGTACCGGGCGACCTTCTTTATTAAACTCACGGCGGGGGCTGATCTTTGAAAAAATTTGCTGCTGGGTAACTTTTACTAACAAGTTTGCGGTCGTGTCCCAAACCAGGCCTGCAGGATGGCCGGCAAATGAGCCTTTCTTTATCGGCATGATGCTTCCTGCTCCAACCCAATCGCCCTGGTTATCGGTATAATACAATTCACCATCTATCATGCTGATACCGCAAGGGGAACGTAGACCAGTAGCCCAGGGCTCCATCGTACCATCTTCCTGTATGCGCAGGGCCCATCCACGCCAGGGAACCGTGGCTGTCGGATGCCACCACTCCCCGGGAAAACCAAGATTTAGTGTTACAAAAAAAGAACCATCAGGAGCGATCTTCGGACCAAAACTATACTCATGATAATTGCCCGATAACGGCCATGCATAAACCGTCTCAAAAACATCAGCTTTTCCGTCTCTGTTGATATCCGTCATTTTGGTAAGCTCCCCACGCTGTACACAATATAAGGACCCATCTTTATAGGCCACTCCCAATACTTCATGTAAGCCGCTGGCAAACTTGCGGAAAAAAGGACGCTGGCTGGCAGGGCTTTCTACAATAAAAACATCACCCCTCCTTGTTGTCACTGCAAGGTCACCGTTAGGCAGCGTACACAGGCCTCCTACTTCCAGAATGTTTCCTTCCGGGGAGCTAACGCGCATGATTCTGAAATAATCTTCTTCCTTTGCAGACTCCTGGGATTTTGCAGAACTTTCCAAAAACAAAACACCCAATAATATTAAAACCGCCTTATAAAAAATATTTTTCTGAATCCCTTTCATATATAAAATCTATGGAGGTTAAAAAAGAATAGAATACTTAATCTTATTTTTCACAGGAATTATCAATTCCTTTTTGTTATTGCTATCACGAATAACAGGTTTTGCGCCGCCGCCATCGTCTATCTTCAAATAATACGATTTATTATCTAAAAGATACAAGCCATTGCCTGTATCTTCGATAGTATCGGCTTCAGCTAAACGCAGTAATAAATCTTTACCATTATTTTGAACGGTAATCTCCCTGCTGATTCCTTCGTTATTATCTAAAATCCTTATCGAATCACTAACTGCACTTCCGTATATCAGGTATTTGAAAACCGGACGGCTTTCAGCATCCAATACATACCCTTTAGGGCGAAAGCCTGTTCCTGCCGTATCAACGTTCCAAAGTGCTGCAGATGTAGAAGTCAAGCCAATGTTCAAAGCCGGTTTTCCCAGACGTAATAAACTACCTGTTGGTCTTGACGACCCATCGCCTCTTTCGTGCCACATGGGTGTAGCATCTAAAAAACCACCGCGCCAAACTTGTGCTATGGTCCCATTATCCATATCATAAGTATAATGAACTCCAGTAGGGCTACCCACCGATACAGCATGAACGAGCCTGCGATTAGGGATATCTATAAAACTACGCAGGATGGTATTTTGATTTGCTTCTATCAGAATGGGGTCCACGGGATCCGGACCAGGACTATTCGCATCACTAATAATATATTCACGTATTCCCGGGCCTGCAATTGCCAAACCAATGGAAGGCTTGGCCCAATCTAAAAATTTAGAATATAAAAGTTCGAAAGGAAGTTCACCAACTGGAAGCGTGGCTTTTATTTGCCCGCTTCTTCTTCCTAACGGTGCCACTACCTGGTTGTTGATTTTTAATGAACCACGACCGGCAGCTGTTGATAAATTAAAAATGTATTCTCCCGCTTCTTTCACCTTTAATGTACCCGTATAACGCAACATAAAAGTATCTGGTAAATTATTGAGATTAGAACTCAATAAAATAGAAGGCCCCTGTGCTTCAGGAGGAAGTTTGGAATAGTCTGGTTCTTTTTCAAACAGTCCTTTGAATACAGAATATTTAAGGTTTATCAATTCCGGGCGGGGTTTGTCATAATTCATAAACCGGATATTACGGAAAGCCACGGCTCCATGATCACCCTGAATGCGTAATGGTCCGGTACTTTTTTCTGCATTCATTGCTCCACGGGTAGCACCATACATTTCAATGTTTTCGTGAACGATGACACCATTTAATTCAACACGAAGCATGCGGGCATTTTCAATTTTGTTACCGGTACTATCAAAGCGTGGTGCCTGGAAAGAAATTTTCAAATGCTGCCACAGGCCGGGTGCCTTTGTAACAGATTGGCGGGGTGCATAGCCTTCATATCCTTCGTTGCCTTTACCCCGGGTTGTATCCCAGCGCTGGTAAATGCCACCATTATCACCCGGTTTTGAATGCACCGAACCCCAGTTATCCATCAATTGAACTTCATAGTTACCTTGTAAATAAATACCGGAGTTAGACCCTTTGGCCAGCATAAAATCCAATTCAACATCAGCATCACCATGTTCCAGAATGGAATACAGATCTGCGCCCGGACTTTTCTTATCCGGTAGATTAACCAGGATTCCAGTACCCTCGGTCAACATTAAAACATCCTTTGTATTGAGATTGGCTTTTACATCACCGGCAATTCGCCAACTGGATGAAGACTGTTTAAAAAAAGACAAATCTGTAAGTGGAAGATTGCTTTGGGCCACCCCGGAAACAATAAGCAATAAATAGAAGCATGCGAGACAAGCGATATGTTTCATACTGGGTAAAAAACCTATTAAATTGTTTTGAAAATCCTTCGAATTGTGCGTAAGATATAGAATGATTCACAGTTCTGTTTTTGGAGTGTATTAACGGACTATTCCGTAAGGAATTTTGATGGAATCCATTTAGGCTTTCATATTTATCTTTGAATTAACTATTGTAACAGATTAATACATTTGATAAAAAAAATATGCAACCTCCAAAATATGTCCACGGATACTCGGAAAGGGAGGCTTTAAGGTTGAATGATCAGGCTGATACCCTGGATGATATTATTCATAATGATACCCTATTTCCTCCGGACAGTTTCGTACTTGAGGCAGGATGTGGCGTGGGCGCTCAAACAAAAATCATTGCAGCGAAAAACCCCGATTCAAAATTTTTATCTGTTGATTTATCTGAAGATTCAGTAAGGGAGGCGCGGGAACGGATAGGGAGTTTAGGGATTCACAATGTTGAATTCAGACAGGCAGATATTCATAATCTGCCATTTAAAGATGCCAGTTTTGATAGTGTAATCAATTGCTTCGTACTGGAACATCTCAACATCCAGTGCATGCTCTTGAAGAATTGAAAAGGGTATTGAAAAAAGCTGGTAATATGATCCTCATTGAAGGAGATCATGGCTCCACTTTTTTCTATCCTGATAGTAATGATGCCCATCTCGCTATCAATTGCCAGATTGATTTACAAAAACAAAATGGGGGTAACGTAAATATTGGGAGAGAACTCTATCCTTTGTTACAATCAATTCAACTTTCTGATATCTCGGTTTCACCTCGAATGGTTTATGTAGATGCCAGCAGGCCTCACCTGGTGGAAGGATTTATCAGGAATACATTTACTGCAATGATCAAAGGGGTAGGTGACAAGGCCATAGAAAAAAGGAATGATCAATCGATTGGTGTTCGACAGAGGTGTACAGGATCTTTACCGGACAGCTGAACCGGATGGTGTTTTCAGTTATACATTTTTCAAAGGAGCAGGAATAAAAAAATGAAATTCTACCCCGAAAGTTCCAGTGAGTTAGGAAGTGAAAAGCAATCTCCTTTCACCCCCTAACTATTTATGTGAAAAGTTATTTCGCTGTTATCAATAAAGGCCGAAACAAGTTTCTTTTTAATTTTGCTCTCCCGATAAAACGGTTGCCATCTATTTTATAAAAGTCTGAAGGGAAGATCATAATATCTTCATCTCTGGTATCAAAAAGTAATTCCTTACTGAGGATTCCATCCTTAGAAAGTTTGGAAACAATCACCTGACCACCGAAGCCATCAGCATGCATTTTGGGTTCCTGGTCTTCGGCCATTTTAAGATTTTTCAAATTATCGAGATACAAAAAGTAATATCCTGACGCATCACTTATAAGTTTAAAACTCATGGTACCGGTTCCATTGCTACCCACCTGCCTTTTAGGAATCTTCCTGACCCATTCAAATTTGCCTGTTGCATCAATTTTGCATCCCAGTATATCATCGTAAAAATAAGTGTAAGTAACACGCGTAACTCCTGTTGAGCTTTGGGACATATGACTTACTATCCGGAATTCTTCACAGGAAATAAAAATAGTTCCATCACTTTCAACCAACACATCTCTTACCCTCAGGTTAGCAGCTTCATAATCATCCTTTTTTTCAATGTTCCTTCTTTTTCTTGCCGATTCAAATTTCTCCAATTCTTCTTTCGGAAATTCAAAATAACCGTTTTTATATTGTACCAGTTTTCCATTTTGGTCAAGCGTAGCTAAGAAAATTCCATCGGTTCCTGTGCCTCTTGATTTTTTACTATAAGTGCAGGCGACGATCATATCGTGTAGTGAATTTTCAGTTAAGGTAGTTTCGTTAATGTAAAAGCCCTCGAGGGAAATGGGCGCAATGGCTATTTTCTTATTGTCTTTCGAAAATTTTAATACTTCAAAATGGTAAGCCGGATTACCCGTGCTTTTATCTCTTTCTCTTCTGGAAGCATTGTCATACACTTTGGCAAGCATATAAGCATTGCCTTTAGAATCCACGGAAAAATTAGAATTATCCATAATGGCTTCTGTGTAAGGCATGGTAAATTCATTTCCCCATATTTTTTTAAGGTTTTCATCAAAAACCTGAAAGCCTATTTTGTCATAATTTTTTTTATCATTTTTTTGTTCGGGCATCAATCGATAAGTAACCAATAATTTTTTTCGTTCCGCATCATAAGCATATTGATACTTATCAGTCATTTTGAAATTATAAAATCCCTTGCCCACGGGAACTCCGGCCATTTTTGTAGTCTCAAACATGAGCTTGTTTGCATCCGTTATCTTCCCGGTTACCACATCTATTTTATCATAGTATAACATTTCCTTCCCGCCATCTTTTTCCCAATCGCTATGGATCCAGTAATAATTATTATTGCTGAAATCCACCACCATTTCGCTGTTAAAATTTCGTGTTACCTCCTGAAGGTCGATTTGCTTTTCAATGGTTTTACTCAATGTTTTGGTGTTGAATCGCACAATAATCAATTCTTCCTTTTTTAAAGAAAGGTTCACGATACCATCTTTTTCATTTCCGAAAAAAGCAAGGTCAACCGTTTTTCGTGGAAGCTCATATTCAGAACCGAGTTTAAATGAAAATTTTGAACTTTGACCATAAGACAGTGAGGATAATAAACAGGCAAGTAAAAAAGAAAGGTTTTTCTTCATATTTATAATGTTGAGGGGTTTTAATTGTTTATCTTATCGTGACTGTCTGTAACTACTATCAGGTTGCCGTTATTGTGCAGCACCATTGTTAAAACCAAAACCCCAGCCCAGTGGTAAGTATCCTTCGGTTACGTCTGAAAAAAATCAAGGGATCTTAAACTTATAATCACTGGGCCATCTCTGATTATTTACTTATTTTCTCCTTACCAAACCTGGTATATTTCCCGTGAACCCGAAGTATACATTTCCTGGTAACCCGCCATAGCTTCATTCATTTTCTTCATAGCCTCAGTATCTTCCTTATACTTTTCCCAACTCTGTTCGTAAGCTGTAAGGTTTTCATACTTGCTTACCATTACTACCTTGTTATACTGCCCGGTCATATCCGTCATGATATTCACCAATTCGGTATTACCAGACATCACTTGCTTGAATAATTTTGCCAGTTTAGATGCGTTGCCTGGTTTACAAATAAAAGTATCGTGAACGATAATCATAATTATGAGTTTTTATTAATATTCGAATATTTTCTGTGCATTTATAATAGCATTGTTGTTAATCCAGATGGTCCCTAATTGGTTTCTACATATTTTTTAAAGTTATCTAAAATGGCTTGCCACCCACCTTTCTGGACTTCAATGGAATGGGTGTTTTCGGGGTCAAAAGTTTCTATCACTTTTGTTTCATCCCCATTACCGGTAAAATGGATAACGACTTTTCTACCATCCGCCATCGTATATGCAATGAGTTCATTCAATTTTACATCATCGTATACTCCTCCGAAATCAAAACTAAAACTGCCATCTTTGGCAGCCATTTTTGAAAGGAATTTGCCTCCAGTCCGTAAATCATTTTCTGCAAATGGTGTGTGCCAGTCGTCCGAAGCATTATTCCATTGAGTAATGTGTTCGGGCAATGTCCAAAATTGCCAAACTTTTTCCAGTGGTGCATGAACGGTATTCTCTACAGTTATGCTTTTCGTAATTGTTTCTTCCATTTATTATTTTTTTTAAAATTGAGATGATATTGATCCAATGATGCAAATTAAGTGAAGAAGTGGAAAGCAGGGCAGTGTAATAGTGACAAAACAAGGACTTATGGCGACATCCAAAGTGGAGTTATAACTTCGAAGTTGTTTACTTGAAGTAAATATTAAGTTACAGATTTCCGGATATCCGCTCCATTAAACCGTGTTGTTTTTACTGTTTGTTTCCTTATTGAGAAGGGAGGCGATTTTATTATATAATTCCTCGGGCATAAATGGTTTTTGCACTACTTCATCAAATCCTTTATTAGAGAGGTAACTATCCATATCGTCGAATGAGGCTGCTGTAAGTGCAATAACGGGTAAGTCGGGAAATTGGTTTTTAATGATCCCCGTTGCTTCATAACCATCCATTACAGGCATATCCAGGTCCATTAAAACTAAGTCGAAATTTCTCAGGCGGATAAACTCCACTGCACTCTGACCATGAGAAGCAAGAAAAACATTCGCTTTCCATTTTTGCAAAAGGCGGCTGGCGACAATCTGGTTCACTTTACTATCCTCTGCCAGCAATATATTCATATTTGCAAGGGCAAGATTGTTTTCTCCTCCGCCAACAATTTTGCGGGGAGGTGAATAAGATGATTTTGGCAGATCCACTTCAAACCAAAAATGAGAACCTTTTCCATATTCGCTTTCCATCATCAGTTTTGTATTCATCAAACCAAGGATTTTATCGGCAATACTTAGCCCTAGCCCAGTACCTCCAAATCTCCTTGTAGTATCAGGGTCAGCCTGGCTGAAGCTTTCGAATATTTTATCTATATTTTCCATTCTGATTCCTATCCCGGTGTCGATAACATGGAAGGATACCTGATAATTGCCAGAGTTCATACTGTCCTTTATTACTGTTCTGAAACTGACACTTCCTTTTTCCGTAAATTTAAATGCATTGCCTAGCAGGTTGATAAGAACCTGGCTTAACCTTACTTCATCACCCTTTACAAAAATATCTGCCAGGCCCTGCGTTTCTATTATTAATTTAATGGCTTTCAACTTGGCAGTGCCTTTGAAAATAGAATGAGTCTTGTCAATGAACCGTTTCAGGTTGAAGCGTTTGTTTTCCAATGAAGATTTGCCGGCTTCAATCTTTGCAAAGTCAAGGATATTGTTGATTATTTGCAAAGTATGTTCGCTTAAATCCTGTAATGTCATTAGATTCGGCAATTGAGAAGGGAGGTTTTCTTCGTCTTGCATGATCCTTGTAATTCCAATGATGCCATTCAGTGGTGTGCGTAATTCATGACTCATATTACTAAGAAACCGGGCCTTTGCTTGATTCGCTTCTTCTGCTACTTTTTTAGCGTTGATCAGTGATTCTTCTGCTTTCTTTCTTTCTGTAATATCAGTACTGCTGAATGTGGCTCCCTGGATCTTACCTTCCATATCAAAAACGGGTACAGCTTTAATCTCATAGACTTTTTGATTCAATTCTGTTTCCTGTACGATCTCCTCCCCACTTAAAACCAGGAAATATTGCTCTTTGAAAACCTCAGGGATCGATTGCCAAATGGCATGGTTTCTAATATTAACACCAGGCTTCAGACCTGAATGACCGAATTCTTTTTCAATCGATTCTACATACTTCACATTTGTTGCGGTCAGATGGAAATCATTATCGATACTCCAGATTGCCGCCGGAGCATTATCTAATGTAGCCTGCAGGCTGATGCTTTTTATAAGGAGGCGATTTTGTTTCGCGAAATTGTTCAGGATAATATAGGTACTATACATAACAAAAAGCAAAAACGCGATAATGATATTTGTAATGGAAAGTATTACTATGGAATCGGAAGACAAATCTGGGAAATGTGGATAGGGGTAAGTAGTAAATCTGGAGATCAGGGTATATAAAAGTGCAAAGGAAACGTAGAATAGGATTATTACTCGGTTTTTAGCCCAGGAAAATATATTCATGGCGGTGGGCAAAAAGGCAAACAGGTAGAGAAAAACCGGGATCGTTTTACCAGCAATATGATCATAAAATGCCACTGCAACGAAAGTGGAAACAATTAACATGTGTTTACCGGCCTGGGCGCGGTTGAACCTGGTAAGTAAAAAAGCTGTTAAATAGAGCGAGTACAGGATGCTGACTCCCGAAAAGTAAAAGATAAACTGCCCTTTTAATAGGATGCCTGCAACAATACCGTGGATCACGCAAGTCATAAAAGAAGCCAGCCAAATCATGTTCGAGTAAACAACCTGTCTTACACTTCGGCCCCCTTCAATATGATGGCAACCATTGATGCGGATGAAAGTTATAAATGCACTGATCCTTTTCAACGGGTTATGGATTGGTTATTACAGTAAAACGATTTTTACGCAGGTTTAAGTATTAAAAAAGAATAATTAGGCGTAATTACTTACGAGTACTGACAATCCTGTTTGTAAGCACATAGTCCCCAGCATTTCAGACATTATTGTTCTAAGTTGTCTTAATCGGCTGACGAGATCCGAAATAGGCATGGCCTTAAATGATCTATAAGAAGAATCTAAACAAATTCTGGAAGAGCGAATATTTGATAAATATTTTATGACATAATTTCAATTAGGTGTCCAATTCCATAATCTCCTTCATAATTTGGTTGTAAATCCTACATTCAACCACTAATCAAACTAACAAAAGTTTTCTCAATTAATAAGGATACCCATCACTCAATAACTATATTATATTATTACATGGAACCATCACTAAAATTTATTGGAGAAATTCATTCAGAATTAAAAATTCTTAAGGATTGCCCTTTACAGGAAAATGAAAATAGCCCGCCAGCAGGAATACTGATGT
>Ga0136634_10000065_pt1 | contig 49098 bp, 42 predicted proteins | sample AntDrymUQ8332106_2_FD_104654 | JGI IMG/M metagenome (GOLD analysis project Ga0136634, IMG submission 104654) | Polar desert sand microbial communities from Dry Valleys, Antarctica - metaG UQ833 (21.06) | ecosystem: Environmental > Terrestrial > Soil > Desert | place: Antarctica: Dry Valley... | reverse complement strand
GGGACACCACTGAACGACGAAGCGATCATCACGTGCCCGTTGTGCGGCACGCAGGGACGGGAGACGATGCCTGAGGACGCCTGTCGGCACTTCTACCAGTGCTCGGGCTGCGGCGAGACGCTGCGGCCCCGCGATGGAGACTGCTGCGTGTTCTGCTCCTACGGAGACTCGATCTGCCCACCGAAACGAGCCGACTCACACTGACCCACTACCCAGCGGCGCGGCCCCCTCGACCAACGTCCGCCCGCGTTCGTAGTCCTCGTCGCGCTCGTGCGTGAGCACGCCCACGACCACGCCGTCCTGGCGGTACCACGCGGTGAAGCCATCGGTGTGCTCCGCGACGGCCACCTCGTCGAAGCCGTCGCCCCACGCTGCGTACTTCAGCGTCCGATCACCGATGGTGGACCAGAAGCCGGGGGACTGCGCCCACTGCTCCGGGTGCCCGGCCGCCGTCGACCCTGCGATGCGGCCCATCAGTTCGGCGTCGCCCCAGTGTTCGACGACGAGGCGACGCCCGGCACGGGCGTTGTACGGATAGGTCACGTCGCCGGCGGCCAGCACCCCCGTCGCGCTCGTGCGCATCTGTTGGTCCACCGCGATGCGGTCCTTGTCGATGACCAGGCCCGCGCGCTGGGCGATGTCCACGCGTGGCCGGACTCCCACTGCCGTCAGGATGAGGTCCGCCGCCACATGGTCGCCACCGTCGAGCCGAACGCGTCGAGCTTCCTCGATCTGCTGGATCGATGCTCCGGTGATCAGCTCGACCCCGGCCGCCCGGAGCCACTTGACGATCCGCGCCCCGATGTCCGCCCCGAGCCGCTTGGCGTGCGGTGTGTCCTCGTCGGTCACGAGCGTGACCTCGAGGCCTCGTGAAGCTAACGAGGCGGCGGCTTCGCACCCGATGAAGACGGAGCCGACCACGATCGCGCTCCGTGCGTTGTCGGCAGCGGCGACCAGACGGCTCGCGTCGGCGAGCGAGCGCAGGAGCAGGACGCGCGAGTCGTCGCCGCCGGGCACGTCGAGGCGACGCGGCTCCGCGCCGGTCGCCAGCACACAGGTCTGGTAGCCCAGCATCCGGCCGTCGGACAGCTCGACGGTCCGGGTCGACGGGTTCAGCGATCTGACCCGCGTTTCGAGCTCCATCACGATGCGCTGGTCGCGATAGAAGGAGTCGTTCTCGATGCCGATGTCGCTGGCGTGGCTATCGCCGCGGAGGAAGTCCTTGGACAGCGGCGGCCGCTCGTACGGCATGGCGGTGTCCGCCGAGAGGACCATGACGTCACCCTCGCCACCGGCATCGCGGAAGCCCTTGGCCGCGGCGACTCCCGCCGGCCCGCTCCCGACCACGAGCAGGGAAGCCGAAGTCGGTCGCACTGCAGTGGTGGTCATCGGAGCCTCGTCGATCCGGTTCTCACGGCGCCACCTGAGGCTCGACCGGGTCGATCACCCAGTAGTGCGCGACACCGGCGGCGGCTTAACGGGCCGGCGTGGGTGAAAGGCCCGCTCCACGGCAGCGTTGTCACGACGTCCATGGTGCCTCCTCGTCAGCTCTGTTCGCCACATCGGCGGAGCATGCCGCGACATCGCGATCCGCGGGCGCCGCCGGTCACACGCAGGCCGTCCACAGGCAGGCCGTCCACAGGCAGGCCGTCCACAGGCACGCCGACCCGCGTCGGTCGTCACGTGCAGAGCAGTTTGATCGGTTTCCTGGCCGTCGGTCGCTGGCCACCGGTCACTGGTCAACGGCCGGCACCTGCGCCAGAATTCGGTCGTGGATCACCTTCCGGAAATGTCGGACGAGGTTCGTGCCGCCAACCAGGGCTGCTCGAGCAGCGTGGGGACATCGGGCAGCCTCGGGGTCGCCGGCAGTGCGGGTACATCTGGAAGCGTCGGGGTCGCCGGCAGCGTCGGGACATCCGGCAGCGCGTCGGTGGCGGGCAGCGCTGGCACGTCGGGCTCCGCTGGCGTCGCGGGAAGCGTGGCGACCGCAGGAAGTGTGGCCGTGGCGGGCAGCGCAGCCACCGCCGGCAGCGTGGCGGTGGCGGGCAGCGCAGCCACCGCCGGCAGCGTGGCGGTCGCGGGCAGCGCAGCCACCGCCGGCAGCGTGGCGGTGGCGGGCAGCGCAGCCACCGCCGGCAGCGTGGCCGTGTTCGCGAGCGTTCTCACGGTCTTGAGTGTCGGCCTGACCGCGTGCGTCGCGTGCCTCGCCTGCGTGCGCTGCCGGCGCTGCGTGGCGTGTGTGGGATGCGTCGATTGCGTGGACTGCATCGGGTGCGTGGGGTGCGTGGGCCTGCGCGGCGCGGTGCGCCGCCGCGGCGTCCACGCCTGAACGAGCCCCCGAAGCGTCAGCCCTGACCAAGACGTGTTCGGCGACTCCCGGGACGGCCCGTGATGTACGAGTGTGTCGTCGGCTCAGCGGAAGACGACCGTCCGGCGACCGTCCAGGAGCACGCGGCGCTCGGCGTGCCACCGTACGGCCCGGGTCAGAGCACGGCTCTCGAGGTCCCGGCCGATCTCGACGAGCTCGCCCACGGTGTGCGTGTGGTCGACGCGCTCGACGTCCTGCTCGATGATCGGGCCCTCGTCGAGATCGGCCGTCACGTAGTGCGCGGTGGCCCCGATCAGCTTGACGCCGCGCTCGTGCGCCTGGTGGTACGGCCTGGCGCCGGCGAAGCTCGGCAGGAACGAATGATGGATGTTGATCGCTCGGCCGGCCAGGTCCGCGCACAACTGCGGCGACAGGATCTGCATGTAGCGCGCGAGCACGACCAGTTCGACGCTTAGCTCCGAGCACAGCGCCCGCAGCGCGCCCTCAGCCGCAGGTTTCGACCCCGCCGTCACCGGCAGGTGGTGGAACGGCAATTCGTAGAAGCGAGCCAGTGGCTCCAGGTCGGCGTGGTTGGAGACCACCCCGACCACCTCGATCGGCAACCAGCCGGAGCGCTGGCGGAACAGCAGGTCGTTCAGGCAGTGGCCCTCGCGGCTCACCAGCACGAGTGTGGCGGGCCGGTGGTCGGCCCGGCTGAGCTGCCAGGACGCCGCGAACGACTCGACCGCGGTCGCGAGCGCGGCGCGTACGACCTCTAGCTCGGCAATCACGTCGACCTGCACCCGCATCGAGAAGCGGCCCGATCCCGGGTCACCGAACTGCTGGCTCTCGGTGATGTTCCCGTCCAGACTCGCGAGCGCACCGGACACCGCGTGCACGATGCCCGGCCGGTCGGGGCAGGTGAGGGTGAAGACGTACGCGGTCACGGCGTCAGGGTAGGCGTGAGAACACTGTCCCGCCGGACCACCGGTAGTTCGACCATCCGATCGTGAGCGATGGGTGCGCGAAGCGCGCCCCGAGTTCTATCAGCTGGTCAACGCAGACCTCCTGCACGTCGTCCCCTGGGAGACGATCGGCTGAGCGGCTCGTCGTCTGTTCGACAGCGGTGACCGGACCGTACGATGAGGCACCGCCGACACAGATCCCGAGAGGGCCCGATGCACCCAGAGCCCAGCCAGCCAGGACCCCTCGACGACAAGTTCTCGACCCTCGGACTCACGTACGACGACGTGCTGCTGCTTCCGGCGGCGTCCGACGTCGTGCCGACCGGGGTCGACACCTCCACCCGCCTGACCCGGCGCATCACGCTGCAGCTGCCCCTGGTGTCCTCCCCGATGGACACGGTCACCGAGGCGCGGATGGCGATCGCCATGGCGCGCCAGGGCGGCGTCGGCGTGCTCCACCGCAACCTGTCGATCGAGGAGCAGGCGACCCAGGTCGACCTTGTCAAGCGGTCCGAGGCCGGCATGGTCAGCCATCCCGTGACGATCGGCCCGGACGCCACGATCGGCGAGGCCGACGCGCTGTGCGCGCACTACCGCATCTCCGGAATGCCGGTCGTTGACGAGGCCGGAGTGCTGCTCGGCATCGTCACCAACCGCGACATCCGGTTCGAGTCCGACTTCTCGCGTCAGGTGCACGAGGTCATGACGGCGATGCCTCTGGTCACCGCGCCGGTCGGCACGAACGGTGACGAGGCCATGGCGTTGCTGCGCCAGCACAAGGTCGAGAAGCTTCCTCTCGTTGACGACGCCGGACGGCTGCGAGGCCTCATCACGGTCAAGGACTTCGTGAAGTCCGACCAGTTCCCGTACGCCACGAAGGATGCGGACGGGCGCCTCGTCGTGGGGGCTGCCGTCGGCGTGGGCGAGGACGCGTACAAGCGGGGGATGGCACTCGTCGAGGCGGGCGTGGACTTCCTGGTCGTGGACACGGCGCACGGGCACTCCCGCGGCGTGCTCGACGCGGTGGCATGGTTCAAGGCCGCGACGAGCATCGACGTCATCGGCGGCAGTGTGGCGACCCGGGCGGGTGCGCAGGCTCTGGTGGACGCCGGCGTGGATGCCGTACGAGTTGGTGTCGGGCCGGGCTCGATCTGCACCACCCGGGTCGTCGCGGGTGTCGGCGTCCCGCAGATCACCGCGATCTTCGACGCCTCGCACGCAGCTCATGCCGCGGGCGTGCCGGTCATCGGCGACGGCGGGCTGCAGTACTCCGGCGACATCGCGAAGGCGCTCGCGGCCGGCGCCGATTCGGTGATGCTCGGAAGCCTGCTAGCGGGTTGTGAGGAGAGCCCGGGCGAGCTGCTGTTCATCAACGGCAAGCAGTACAAGTCCTACCGAGGCATGGGCTCGCTCGGCGCTATGAGCAGCCGCGGCTCCGCGCGCTCGTACTCCAAGGACCGCTACTTCCAGGACGACGTTCTCAGCGAGGACAAGCTGGTGCCCGAGGGCGTCGAGGGCGAGGTGCCCTATCGCGGGCCGCTCAGCGCTGTCGCGCACCAGCTCATCGGCGGGCTCCGGGCGGGCATGGGCTACTGCGGCGCCGCGACGGTCGCCGAGCTGCAGCAGGCCCGCTTCGTACGCATCACCGCTGCCGGCCTCAAGGAGAGCCACCCGCACGACGTCCGCATGAGTGTCGAGGCCCCCAACTACCACAGCCGCTGAGGTCCTCCCCGATGACCGAGATCGAGATCGGGCGGGCCAAGCGGGGCCGCCGGGCGTACGCCTTCGACGACATCGCGGTCGTCCCGAGTCGCCGCACACGGGACCCGCAGGAGGTGTCCGTCGCCTGGCAGATCGACGCGTACCGCTTCGAGATCCCGCTCATCGCAGCGCCCATGGACAGCGTCGTGTCACCCGCGACCGCGATCGCCATGGGCCGGCTCGGGGGTCTGGGGGTCCTGGATCTCGAGGGGCTGTGGACCCGGTACGACGATCCCGAGCCGCTGCTCGAGGAGCTCGCGGAGCTGCCCTCCGAGCGGGTCACGGGCCGGATGCAGGAGGTGTACGCAGCGCCGGTCCGGGAGGACCTCATCGGCCAGCGCATCCACGAGATTCGCTACGCGGGCGTCACGGCAGCCGCCTCGCTGTCGCCGCAGCACACCGCCCAGCTGCACAAGGTGGTGATCGACGCCGGCGTCGACTTGTTCGTGATCCGCGGCACCACCGTCTCGGCCGAGCACGTGTCAGGCAACGCTGAGCCGCTCAACCTCAAGCAGTTCATCTATGAGCTCGACGTCCCGGTGATCGTGGGAGGCTGCGCGACCTACCAGGCCGCGCTGCACTTGATGCGCACCGGCGCGGCCGGTGTGCTGGTGGGTTTCGGCGGCGGATCGGCACACACGACGCGTACGGTCCTCGGTGTCGCGGTCCCGATGGCTAGTGCGGTCGCGGACGTTGCGTCGGCCCGACGGGACTACCTCGACGAGTCGGGCGGGCGCTATGTCCACGTCATCGCCGACGGCTCGATCGGGCTGTCCGGTGACGTGGCCAAGGCGATCGCGTGCGGCGCGGACGCGGTGATGATCGGCTCCCCGCTCGCCCGTGCCAGCGACGCGCCAGGGCGCGGGTTCCACTGGGGCTCGGAGGCGCACCACCTCGAGCTGCCGCGCGGCGGGCGCGTGCACGTCGGGACGGTGGGCACGCTCGAGGAGGTGCTGGTCGGGCCCTCGCGCGTCCCGGACGGCTCGATGAACTTCGTCGGCGCCCTGCGTCGTGCTATGGCGACGACGGGCTACTCCGACCTCAAGGAGTTCCAGCGTGTCGAGGTCGTCGTATCCGGATGACCCGGACGCGACGACCTCGACGTCACTGGTCTCAGCTGCGAGCGAGGTCGTCGGCGGCCAGCCGGTCGACGAGGTCCGGCACGTTGCCGGTCTTCGGCAAGCCACGGCGGGACAGCTCCGTCGCCAGGTCGGGCTTCCGCATGCCGTCGTAGCGTTCGCGGGCGGACGTACGCTCACGCCTCGCCTCTCGACGCTTGGCGTTGCGGGCATAGCGGGCCTGCTCAGCCTCAATGCGTTCCGCTGCCTCCCGCTCTGCGGCGGCCGCGCGCTCCGCTTTCGTCCGCTCGCGGGTGGCCTTGGCTTTGGCCGCTCGATCGCGTTTCGCCTGCTCGACCTTCGCCTGCTCGGCGTCGGCGTGGGCCTGGTCTGCCTTCTCGCGAGCAGCGGCGGTGCGGACCTTCTCGGCCTGCTCACGTGCTGCCTGCTCAGCCTCGGCACGGGCAAGTTCGGCCTCGGCCCGCTCGGCCTTGTTGGCGGCCTCGGCACGCTCACGTTCGCCGCGGTCGCGCTCAACCGTCTCGCGGGCAGCGGCGTCGCGGGCCTTCTCGGCCTGTTCGCTCACTGCCTTCTCGCCCTCGGCACGGGCAAGGTCGGCCTCGGCACGCTCGGCCTTGTTGGCGGCCTCGGCACGCTCCCGTTCGACCTTGTCGCGCTCGACCTTCTCGCGAGCAACGGCGGCGCCTGCCTTCGCTGCCTGTTCGCTTGCTGCCTTCTCGGCGTTGGCGCGCTCGGCTGTGGCACGGGCTCGTGCTTGCTCTGCCGTGGCAACTGCCTGCTCGCGCTTGGCCTGCTCGCGCTCGGCTGTCGCGTCCTCAACGACGCGGGTGAGCGCGGGCACGGTCGGCCGAGCACCCTTGGCGATCGAGGGGCCGATCCGTTTGGGCGCCATCGGGGGAACGCGCAGCGCAGCGCCAGTTCCTCGCATGCCGGTCAGAACAGCGCCGGCGACTCGTTGGACGTACTCCTGGTTCGCCGTCCCGAGCCGCACCAGGAGAGTCACCCACGGTGCCAGCAGCACTGGTGCCGGCATCTTCGGCGCCCGCAGCATCTCTGCCGGCAGGGGGTTGGCAGCACTCCAGTCGAATCGCGGCCACGCGCGGAGCGCGCCCGCCGACGGGACTGGAGCACGTCCATTTTTTGACGGAGCTTTCACTTGTTGCACCATGATCGGGCCCATTCGTTGCGTAACCGGCGAGTCCAAGAGGATCTCGACATTGACTGTACGCGCACGCGCTTGATATCTCAAGCAGAGGCCGACAGGCGTGGACTGTCGGTCCGGATCACGACACTGTGCGTACGTCCGAGCAACCGGATCGGCTGCTACCTCCTGGCGCAGAGACCTAGAGGTGCGCCCAGGCTTCGGTCAGCACGGAGCGCAGGATCTGCTCCATCTCGTCGAACTCGCTCTGGCCGACGATGAGCGGTGGGGCGAGCTGGACGACCGGGTCTCCCCGGTCGTCGGCGCGGCAGTAGAGCCCAGCTTCGAACAGCGCTTTGGAAAGGAATCCCCGCAGCAGCCGCTCGGACTCGTCCGCATCGAACGTCTCTCGCGTCGCCTTGTCCTTCACGAGCTCGATGCCGTAGAAGTAGCCGGCCCCGCGTACGTCGCCGACGATCGGCAGGTCGAGCAGCTTCTCCAGCGTCGACCGGAACGCCGGCGCGTTCGACTTCACATGGTGGTTCAGGCCCTCACGCTCGAAGATGTCGAGGTTCGCCATCGCCACCGCCGCCGACACCGGATGCCCGCCGAACGTGAAGCCGTGCGCAAACGTGGTCGACCCCTTCGCGAACGGCTCGAATAGTCGATCGGATGCGATCATGGCGCCGATAGGGGAGTATCCCGACGTCAGGCCCTTGGCGCAGGTGATGATGTCGGGCACGTAGTCGAAGTCGTCACAGGCGAACATCGAGCCGATGCGCCCGAACGCGCAGATGACCTCGTCCGACACCAGGAGCACGTCGTACGTGTCGCAGATCTCGCGCACGCGCTCGAAGTAGCCCGGCGGTGGCGGGAAACAGCCGCCGGAGTTTTGCACCGGCTCGAGGAAAACAGCGGCGACGGTGTCCGGCCCCTCGAACAGGATCGCCTCCTCGATGCGATCGGCCGCCCAGCGACCAAAAGCCTTACCGTCCTCGCGGAGGTGGTCAGGAGCGCGGTACTGGTTGGTGTTCGGCACCTTGTGGGCGCCTGGCACCAGCGGCTCGAACGCCTCCTTGGCAGCCGGGATACCGGTGATCGAGAGCGCTCCCTGCGGCGTGCCGTGATAGGCGACGTGACGCGAGATCACCTTGTGCTTGTTGGGTTTTCCGATGAGTTTGAAGTACTGCTTGGCAAGCTTCCACGCAGTCTCGACGGCCTCGCCTCCACCGGTGGTGAAGAAGACACGGTTGAGATCGCCGGGTGTGTGCGCCGCGAGCCGCTCGGCCAGGTCGATCGCCGCGGGGTGCGCGTACGACCACAGCGGGAAGAACGCGAGCTCGCCGGCTTGACGGGCTGCGGCCTCGGCCAACACACGCCGGCCATGCCCGACCTGCACGACGAACAGTCCGGCAAGGCCGTCGAGGTAGCGGCGTCCCCTGTCGTCCCAGATGTACGCGCCCTCGCCGCGGGTGATGATCGGGACCTCACTCCCCGCGTACAACGGGGAGTGCCGCGCGAAGTGCATCCAGAGGTGGTCACGCGCGGCCTCGGTGCGTGGCGTTCCGAGCGGTGTCCGACTGGGCGTGGTGCCGGTGCCGGTGTCGGTCGGTGTGTCCATAGGTGTCGTGGTCATCGTGTTCCCCAGTCGTAGCGCTGCTTGTGAAGCTTGAGATAGACGAAGGTCTCCGTGCTGGTGACGCCGTTGATGTTGCGGATCTGGTTGCTCAGCAGGTCCAGGAGGTGTTGGTCGTCCTCGCACACGACCTCGACGATGAGGTCGAACGACCCGGCCGTGAGCACGACGTAGTCGACTTCGGTCAGGTCCGACAGCCGGTCGGCAATCGCCGAGACATCGCCTTGCGTACGGACGCCGATGAGTGCCTGGCGCGAAAAGCCCACCTGCATCGGGTCCGTGACGGCAACGATCTGGATGACCCCGGCGTCGAGGAGCTTCTGCACCCGCTGCCGTACGGCCGCCTCGGACAATCCGACTGCCTTGCCCATCGAGGCGTATGAACGACGCCCGTCCTGTTGCAGCTGCTCGATGATGGCCTTCGCGATGGGGTCGAGAGCGACGAGGTGCCGCTCTGGCATGGACATGGGCCGATCCTCCCGACCGCGAGCGCCCAGCGCAAGTGAATCAGTGTCGAAGCCGGCCCCCAACTGCGGATTCCGGCTGAGAGGTGGCGCGACACCATTGATCCGAGCGGCTCGAGCCGCATACGCTGGCGAGCCGGGCAACGCCGCCCGTAGCGGACCGAGCGTGGTGCGCGGGCCGATCTCCAGTGGGGAGTCAGCGTGTCGGATGTTCGAGTGCTGCGGAGCTTCGTGGGCGGCCAGTATGTCGACCCGAGTGACGATTCGACGATCAGCGTGGTCGACCCGTCGACGGCCCGGCAGGTGGCGACCGCCCCGGTGAGCACCACGGCGGACGTCGACCGGGCGTACGAGGCGGCCGTGACGGCATTCCAGACCTGGGGCGATACGACGCCGGCGGAGCGGCAGCGGGCGATGCTGCGGATCGCCGACGCGATCGAGGAGCACGCGGACGAGCTGATCAAGCTCGAGGCGGCCAACACCGGCAAGCCGAACGCGTTGACCGCGAGTGAAGAGATCCCGCCGATGGTGGACCAGATCCGGTTCTTCGCCGGGGCGGCACGGCTGCTCGAGGGCAGGTCCGCGGGCGAGTACATGAGCGGCCACACATCGTACGTACGGCGCGAACCCGTCGGTGTCATCGGGCAGGTCACGCCCTGGAACTACCCGATGATGATGGCAGTCTGGAAATTTGCCCCGGCTCTCGCGGCCGGCAACACGATCGTGCTGAAGCCCAGCGACACGACGCCGGAGACCACGCTGCTGATGGCCGAGCTCGCCGCGGAGTTCCTGCCGCCGGGGACGTTCAACGTCGTCACGGGGGACCGCGACACAGGCCGGGCCGTCATGGCGCACCCGGCCGCGGCGATGGTGTCGATCACAGGCTCCATCCGTGCGGGGATGGAGGTGGCGGCGTCAGCCTCGAGCGATCTCAAGCGCGTGCATCTCGAGCTCGGCGGGAAGGCGCCGGTCGTGGTGTTCGACGATGCCGACCTGGCGGAGGCGGCGGCCGGGATCGCCGGGGCCGGCTACTTCAACGCGGGACAGGACTGCACGGCCGCCAGCAGGGTGCTGGCGGGCCCGCGGATCTACGACGACTTCGTCGCCGCCCTGTCCGAGCAGGCCCGTACGACCCGGGTCGGCATGCCCGACGACGACGACGCGGCCCTCGGCCCGGTCAACAGCACGGGCCACCTCGACAAGGTCACCGGGTTCCTCGACCGGCTGCCGGACCACGCGACCGTGTCCGCCGGGGGGCATCGGCGCTCGGACCTCGGCGACGGGTACTTCGTCGAACCCACTGTCATTGCAGGACTCCGCCAAGATGACGAGGCAGTGCAGAACGAGATCTTCGGCCCCGTGATCACCGTGCAGCGGTTCACCGACGAGGACGAGGCGGTGCGCTGGGCCAATGGTGTCGAGTACGGCCTCGCGTCGAGCGTCTGGACAAAGGACTTCGGGCGCGCCATGCGAATGACGAAGCGGCTCGACTTCGGCTGCGTCTGGGTCAACACGCACATCCCGATCGTGGCCGAGATGCCGCACGGCGGATTCAAGCACTCGGGGTACGGGAAGGACCTGTCGGTCTATGGACTCGAGGACTACACGCGCATCAAGCACGTGATGGCCAAGATCGACTGACGCTCAATCAGTCGCTCTGGCGCAATCACACCGGATCGACCTTGAGCAAAGTTGGGCTCCTGTGCGTAGTTTCCCTACGTACGGTAACGTCGTCAACCGAACGTTTGACGTTTTTCCCTTTCGCACCATAGCCTCCGTTCGTCCGGCATACATAGGTCGATGCTTTCGGAGGGCTCAGCCTCGCGACGTCTGGCGAAGTACATCGGCACGAGATATGTGCTGCGGGCAACGGCAGGTGTCATTTCGGTGGGACTCGTGTCTGCGGCGCTCGTGTTGTCACCAGCAGCGGCGACCGAAGGGGACGACCCGTCGAACGTCGTCGTGATCATGACCGATGACCAGACCCTTGAGCAGTTGCGAGTGATGACTGCCACTCAAGCCTACTTTGAACAGAACGGCGCGACGTTCGACAACTTCATAACCTCGCTCGCGGTCTGTTGCCCGTCACGCGTGACATTCCTCACCGGACAGTACGCACTGAATCATGGTGTGCTCGACAACGGTCCGCCGCACGGTGGATATTTGGCCTTCGACGACACGAGCACGCTGCCGGTCTGGCTTCAAGAAGTCGGTTACCGCACGATCTTCATGGGGAAGTACCTCAATGGCTACCACACGCTCGACATACCGCCCGGTTGGAGTGACTGGCAGGGCTTGATGAACAATCAGTACTACGGCTATGCGGTCAACGACAATGGCACGAAAGTTCCGTGTGGCAGCGACCCGGCGGATTACCAGACCGATGTCCTCGCTGACCAGGCGGTCGCAGCCATCGACGAGTCCTCGGCCATGAGTAGCCCGTTCTTCCTCTGGGTGTCCGCACACGCTCCAAACAACGAGGCGGGCGCGCTGCCGCCCCCGGCTCCGCGACACGCCGGGGTCTTCGCGGCTGAGCCGCTGCCGCAGGGCCCCGGGTTCAACGAGGCCGATGTCACGGACAAGCCCGCCTACATCGAGGGGAAGGCGCTGCTCTCGGACGCGGTCGTCGACGAGGTCACCGCCTTCTATCGCGCGGAGCTCGACACACTTCTCGCCGTCGACGAGATGGTCGACCGAATAGTCACAAGGCTGACCGACCTCGAGATCATCGACTCAACGGTTCTCTTCTTCACATCCGACAATGGCAAGATGCACGGCGAGCACCGACTGTCAGACCGTAAGCGAGTTCCCTACGAGGAGTCCAACCACGTCCCACTCCTCGTCGCCGGACCCGGATTTCCCGCTGGCGCGCACATCACCGAACAAACGGCCAACGTCGACCTCGCGCCGACCATCGCCGGACTCGCCGGCGCCGTCTCCGGCCTGGCGACGGACGGTGTCGATCTTCGGGAGCTCGTGAACGCACCGGCTGACTATCAGGACCGCGCGGTCCTTCTCGAACGATACGAGCAGGACTGTTTCGAAGGCGTACGCACGCCCACCCACACCTACGTGCGGTACACGACCGGAGAGGAAGAGCTGTACGACCTCGGTGCGGATCCGGCGCAGGTGCAAAGCCTGCACAACGACCCTGCTGGCGCGGCAATGAAGGCTGACCTGTCGGCACGGTTGGATGCGCTGGTTGCTGATGGTATAGAACCGTGTGAGACCCCAGCCCCAGTGCTGCGGGTCGGGAACGCGGCGGTCACCGAGAGCCGGCAGGGCACTGTCAGCGTCTCGGTGCCACTGAGCCTCAATGTCGAGAACGACACCGTGACGGCGTCGTACACGCTGCAGCCGCAAACCGCGGGCAGCGCCGACTTCGTGGTCAAGTCCGGCTCGGTCAAGTTGAAGAAGGGCCGGTTAGTGAGCTCGATCCCGGTCACAGTTACTGGGGATTCGGTAGCCGAGAGCGACGAGATGTTCGAGGTGGTGGTGACATCGGTCACGCCTAGCATCGGCGTTGAGCGGGCGGTGGGCACAGTCACGATTCGGAACGCACCGTCCGCCGCTCTCCCAGCACTCAATGCCGGCGACGTCGCGGTGGTGGAGGGTGATGAACCCGTCACGTCTACGATCGACCTCGTCTACGCCACCGTATCGTTGTCCAAACGCCTCACAACGCCACTGGTCGTCGACTACACGACCGCGGACGGGACAGCACTCACCGCCTCCGATTACGAGGCTGTCACCGGTTCGGTGACGATCCCTACGAAGAGCAACTCGGTGAAGATCCCGGTCGTTGTGCTCAACGACGACTCGGACGAGGACGACCAGACCTTCACGCTGAACATCTCCACGACAAGTGGCTCGGTCACGATCGGTCAGTCGGTGGCGACGGTGACGATCTTGGACGACGACTCCGAATGAGTGCTTCCGTAAAGCAGTAGTGGGCGGCCGCAATGATGGTGACGTGACCGCACCCATAGCTACGCCACCGACCACACTGGATGCTGGCGACCTGACGCTTGTCGCGTGGCAGCCGTCGGATGCCGCACGAGCGCTGGACGCCGTCCGTGCCTCGCTGCCGGAGCTGGCGCCCTGGATGCCCTGGGCCACCGACGCGTACGACCTTGCCGCAACGGAGGACTTTCTCCGCCGCACGGGCGGTGCGTGGCTCGACGGCACCGCGTACGGCTACGCGCTCGTCGCGACCGACGATCCGGACGGCACGGTGCTCGGCAGCGCCGGGCTGCATCGGCGCATCGGACCCGGCGCCTTGGAGATCGGCTACTGGGTGCACAGCGCGCACACCCGGCGTGGGATCGCCACCCGGGCTGCGGCGGTGCTGACACGGGCCGCGCTCGACCTTGCGGACACGACCACCGTCGAGATCCATCACGACGTGACGAATGCGGCCAGCGGCGCCGTGCCGAAGCGGCTCGGATACACACTCCTTGCGACCGTGGATGTCACGCCGGAGGCGCCGGCGGAGACAGGTCGGCGCCACCATTGGCAAATCCGGAGCGCGGACTACCCGGCGAGCCCGATCCCCGCGCTGCTCGGCGGGGACCCGCCGCGTGGCGGGCGAGTCCAACGATGAGCGCGGTTGCGCCGTACGCCACTGTGCTCAACGACAATGGGCTGACCGGCTCCCATGTCGCGCTGCGACCGTTGCGGGCAGGCGACGGACCGGCTCTGTTCGCGGCGCTGCGGGACCCCGTCGTCTGGACGTGGCTCACGGTCCCAGCGCCTCCGAACGAGGCGACGATGAGCCGCTATGTCGACGAGGTGCTCTCCGAAGGTGAGGCGGGTGCCCGGTTCTGCTGGGTCGTGGAGGCGGAGGCGACGGTCGCAGGCTGGACGTCGTACGGCGACATCTCCCTGCAGGACGAGCGGATCGAGATCGGTTGGACGGCGTACGGCCCGGCCTGGCAGCGCACTGCGGTCAACACGGAGACGAAGTTGCTGCTGCTCCGGCATGCGTTCGAGGTCCTCGGCTACCACCGCGTCGCGCTGAAAACGGACGCGCGCAATGAGCGCTCCCAGCGTGCGATCGAGCGCATCGGTGCGGTGCGTGAGGGTGTCCTTCGGGGCCATGTGCGGCGGCCCGACGGGACGAAGCGGGACACGGTCTACTACTCGATCCTGTCCGACGAGTGGCCAGCCGTACGTGCCAGCCTGCTTGCTCGCCTTGCGAGCCGGCCGGGTCCCGTTCAAGCGCCTGGCGAGCCGCGCTGAGTTCAGCCGAGCTTCAGGATTGTGTTGATACGACTGGGCTTTCGCCGTCACACCGACGGCGCAGTCCAGGGAGAAGCCATGAAACGAACCGGTCTTGGCGCCACTGCCGCGATCCTGGCCGCCGGAGTGCTCACCGCGCTGCCCGGCGCCGACGCTGCAACGGTCGACCACACGAGACCCTTCAAGGTGGCCGACTTGAAGGTCGAGATCAACGCCACCGACGGGGATGCGGGGCTGCAGGTCTTCCTCGATGACGATGCGTGGAAGGAGATCAGGATCGTCAACCCGCACGGCAGCGTCCTCGCCGGCATGCAAGCCCGCGGCGACCTCAAGGACTACGGACTCACCGAGCTGTTCTCGGAGAGCAGCGAGCCGCCGTTCGACGAGTTCCCGCTGGCGGAGTTCAAGAAGCTCTTCCCGGAGGGCACGTACGTGTTCTCTGGCGTGCTGGTCGACGGGACGAAGCTGCGCAGCGAGGTGCCGCTGACGCACGACTTCCCGGACGGGCCGACGATCCTCGCGCCGGTGGAGGGCGGGGAGCTCGCGCTCGCCGAGGTCGTGGTGCGGTGGGAGCCATCGCTCCGGACGCCGCCTGACGTCGAGATCGTCGGCTATCAGGTGATCGTCGTGCGCGAGGACGGCGCCCGATCGATGGAGGCCGACCTGGCGAGCTCGGCCAGGACATTCCATGTCCCGGTGGAGTTTCTCGAGTCCGGCACGGAGTACAAGGTCGAGGTCCTCGCGATCGAGACCAGCGGCAACCAGACACTGACCGAGGTCGCGTTCTCGGTCCGGTGATCAACCGTGCGCCGACGCCGCAGCTGCCTGCGGCGTCGGCACCTGCGGCGCGCGGGTGGCTGGGGAGTGACTTCGACGAACTGTCAGGCTGATGATCGTCGGACGACCAGCTGCGGCTGGAAACGTACGTGCTGATGGTCCACCGGCCGTCCCGCCTCAGTGGCCTCGATCGCGGCGTAAAGGAGCCGGGCGCCCGCTCTGCCCAGCTCCTCTCGGGGCTGCCTGACCGACGAGAGCGGCACTGCTGCCGCTGCCGCGAACTCGATGTCGTCGTAACCGACGATGGCGATGTCCGCGGGCACTCGCACGCCGTGCGCCGTGAAGCCCTGGAGCAGGCCCAGAGCGACGAGGTCGTTACCGGCCAACACGGCCGTTGGCCTGGTGTCCAGGTCGAGGGTCGCGAGCTCGTCTGCGGCCTCCCGGCCGGCCCTGAAGGTCAGCCCGGGCGTGGACACTGTGAGCAGAGTTGCCTGTTCGAACGAGCCGAGCTCGAGGTCTAATCCTTCCCGCCGCTCGCGTACCTGCCGCAGTGTGGACGGTCCACCGACGAACGCCAGCTGACGGTGGCCCTTTTCCAACAGGTGCGCTGCGGCCATCCGACCGCCCACGACGTCGTCGACCGACACGGACGAGTACAGGGCCCGATCCGGGAACCGGTCGAGGAAGACCACCGGGATCCCCATCGCGGAGAGCGAGTCCAAGAGAGCGGGTTCCTCGCCGGTGGGGGCGATCAGGACACCGCGTACGCGCTGCTCCTTGAACAAGTCGAGGTAGCGGGCTTCGCGCTCCGCGTCGCCGGCACTGTTGCCGGTGAGGACGATGCCGCCATGCTCCAGAACCGTGTCCTCCACGCCCCGGGCGACATCGGCGAAGAACGGGTTCGCCGAGTCGATCACCACGAGCCCGACCGCCCGGCTCGAGCCGGCTCGCAGTTGTCGTGCGGACTCGTTGCGTACGAAGCCGAGCGCATCGATCGCCTCGTGGACCCGTGCCAGCGTCGACGCGCTGACGAGGTGCGGTCGGTTGAGGACATTCGAGACGGTCCCCACCGAGACACCGGCCTCTCTCGCGACCTCTCGGATGCTGTTGCCGGGTGAGGGGGCCACGGCTCGCTCCCGTCGTCGACCGGCATCGCAGTTCTCACCCTAGATGACCCGGGTGAAACGTGTCAGACACCACCCACGCGCAGCGGCGCCGGATCACCAAAACGTTTCAACGAGATGACGGCGAAGGGGTTGACGAGGAAGGAGTGAGCCGTTAAGTTGCGCACTGAAACGATTCAAATCTGCAAAACCTGCGCCGCGCAGTGGGCGCTGACCAATCCCGTATCGGAGAGTGATGACATCGAGTGCGGAGCCTGCAGTCGTCTTGGCGCAGGTGCGAAAGGCGTTCGGCCCGGTCGTCGCGCTGCGGTCGGGCGGCCTGACCGTCTATCCAGGATCGATTCATGCCTTGGTAGGGGAGAACGGGGCGGGCAAGTCGACCCTGGTGAAGATCATCGCGGGGCTGTACCGACGCGACTCCGGGCAGTTCACACTGCATGGTCGCGAGGTCGACTTCACCGCCACCGCCGAAAGCAAGCACGCCGGCGTCGCCGTGATCTATCAGGAGCCCACGCTGTTCCCTGATCTGTCGGTCACCGAGAACATCTTCATGGGACGCCAGATCCTGGGCGCCGGCAGGCGCATCGACCGCCCCGCGATGCATGCGGAGGCTGAGGCATTGTTCCAGCGGCTGGGCGTACGTATCGACCCGCGCAGGTCGGCACTGGGCCTGTCCATCGCCGACCAGCAGATCATCGAGATCGCGAAGGCGATCTCGCTGCAGGCATCGGTGCTCATCATGGATGAGCCGACCGCGGCCCTCAGCGGTGTCGAGGTCGATCGACTGTTCGCCGTCGCTCGAAGCCTCCGTGACGAGGGTCGGGCGCTGGTCTTCATCTCGCATCGTTTCGACGAGGTCTTCGCCCTGTGCGACACGGTGACCGTGATGCGCGACGGCGACTACATCGACACCAGGAAGACAGCCGAGACGTCGGTCGGGGAGATCGTCGCCCTCATGGTCGGCCGCGAGGTCGACAATCTCTTCCCCAAGACCGTTGCCACGATCGGCGACCCGGTGCTGAAGGTGTCCGGCCTGTCTTCGGCGGGGGTCTTCCACGACGTGTCCTTCGAGGTCCGCGCAGGCGAGATCGTCGGCCTTGCCGGCCTCGTCGGCGCCGGCCGCAGCGAGGTCGCGCGTGCCGTGTTCGGGGTCGACTCCTACGACTCGGGGTCCGTCACGATCAACGGCACGCTGGTGCCGCGGGACAACCCGAGAGCCGCCATCGGCCTGGGCATGGCGCTCATCCCCGAGGATCGTCGCCAGCAAGGGCTCGTGATCGATGCGTCGGTGAGTCGGAACATCGCGAGTGTGGTGCGCTCCCGGCTGTCGACGTCCGGGCTCCTGACAACGGCGATCGAGAACACGATGGCCGGAGCCTGGGCGGCCAAACTCGAGGTCAAGACGAGCTCACTGGACATCGACGCGGCCACGATGAGCGGTGGCAACCAACAGAAGGTCGTCATCGCGAAGTGGCTGGCCACCAACCCGTCCCTGCTCATCATCGACGAGCCGACCCGCGGCATAGACGTGGGGACCAAAGCGACAGTGCACGGCCTGCTGTCTGATCTTGCCGGCCAGGGATTGGCGATCTTGATGATCTCGTCCGAGCTTCCCGAGGTGCTCGGCATGGCCGACCGCGTCCTGGTCCTGTGCGAAGGCCGCATCACAGCCGGACTCAGCCGCGCGGACGCCACTCCGGAGGCCGTGATGCACGCAGCCACCCACTCTCTGGAGGTCGTCCGATGACCCAGCTCCTAGTGGCGCCGAGCCGGATGTCAACGACCCAGCGTGTCGTCACCGGGCTCCTGCATTCGCGCGAGGTCGCGATCGTCCTGGTGCTGCTGGCCGTCGCGGCGGTGGCGACTGCGAAGACGTCGAGCTTCCTGTTCAGCGCCAACAGCTGGCGTGACCTGCTGTTGACGCCGTCGATCCTGATCCTCCTCGCGGTCGGACAGGCGGTCGTGATCATCACTCGGAACGTCGACCTGTCGGTGGGGTCCGTCCTTGCTCTCACGGCGTACCTGACCGGACGATTGTTCATCGACAACCCGGGAATCCCGATCGTTGTCGTGTTCGTCGCCGGGCTTGCAGCCGGTGCGGTCCTCGGCCTTGTCAACGGGGTGATCATCGGGTACGGCCGGGTGCCGGCCCTCGTGATCACCTTGGGCACGCTGTACATCTACCGCGGCGTGGTGCTGTCGTGGGCTGGCAGCGATCGGATCAACGCCTCCGATCTACCGAGTGGCTTCCTGTCACTGGGGACGAAGTCGGTCGCGAGCGTGCCGGTGCTGACCATCATCGCCGTTGCCGTGTTGGTCGTCGTCGCCTACTACCTGCACTCGAACCGAGGCGGCCGCGAGCTCTATGCGATCGGCTCCGACCCCGATGCCGCCGTTCTGTACGGCCTCGCCGTCCGGCGGCGGGTCATCGGCGCCTTCGTTCTCAGCGGCGCCCTCGCGGGACTCGCCGGCGTGCTCTATACAGCGCGCTACGGGACCGTCAGCTCCGGTGCGGGGACGGGCATCGAGCTCCAAGCCGTCGCCGCCGCGGTGATCGGAGGGGTGGCGATCTTCGGCGGCAGCGGGACCGTGTGGGGCGCGGCCATCGGTGCCGTCCTCCTCGTGACCATCAACCGGGCGCTCCCCATCGCTGGGATTCCGGACTTCTGGCAACGGGCAGTCGTCGGTGCGCTGATCATCGGCGCGATCGTGCTCGACCGCATCCTTGCCGCCCGCCGGGCGCGCAAGCTGATCGAGGCGAGGGACGACGTATGACGACCACCACCTACCCCGACTTCGCTCAGCCTGCCTGGCGGCGGTGGCTGTTGACCCGGGAGTCCGCGATGATCGCGCTCGTCCTGGCGACCGTCGCGTACGCCATCGCGAGCATCGACAACTTCGCGGGCCCGCTCACGCTCACCTACCTGCTCCTCGACATCGCCCCGATCCTGCTGATCGCATTGCCGATGACGCTGATCATCGTGACCGGTGAGATCGACCTGTCTGTCGGCAGCGTCGTCGGGTTGTCGAGCGTGCTGTTGGGCGTCACCTACCAAGCGGGTGTGCCGATGGCGTGGGCGCTCGTCGTCGCGATCCTCGGCGGGGCGCTCTGCGGCGCTCTCAACGGCTATCTCATCGCCCACCTCGGCCTCCCATCCCTCGCGGTGACCATCGGCACGCTCGCCCTCTTCCGGGGGCTCGCGGTGGGACTGCTCGGTACCACAGCCGTCACCGACTTCCCCGACTCATGGACCGACCTCGCCACGAACGAGATCGGCGGCACCGGCATCCCGCTCGTCATGATCGCGTTCGTTGTGCTGGCGGTGGCCTTCGCCGTCCTGCTGCACTTCTCGACCTTCGGTCGCGGTGTGTACGACATCGGCCTCAACAGTGAGGCGGCGCACTTCACCGGCGTGAACGTGCGCCGCACGAAGTTCATCCTCTACGTGCTGGCTGGAGCGGTCTCAGCCTTTGCCGGCGTCTTCTACACGTTCCGCTTCGGCAGCGCCCGCGGGGACAACGCCACCGGGCTCGAGCTTCAGGTCATCGCCGCGGTGCTGCTGGGCGGGGTGTCGATCTTCGGCGGGCGCGGCCGACTCCACGGCGTGATCGCCGGTGTCCTGCTCATCGGTGTCCTGTCGAGCGCGCTGCGGCTGGAGAGCGTCACAGTCAACGTCATCAACATCATCATCGGCGTGCTCCTCGTGGCGTCCGTCATGTCCACGAACCTGTTGGCGGCATTCAGGCGAGCGACCGCCAGCTGGAAACGATCCACCGCTCAGTCCAACGCGACCGCAACCGGCGCGGAATCCTCACGGAAGGCACACGTATGAACCGGCGCAAGCTCAATCGGTCATCGGCACTGATCACCCTCGGAATGAGCGCTGCGCTGCTGCTCTCCGCCTGCGGCGGAGACGACGACGCGGGAGGCACGGACGCCACTTCGGGCACTGACTCGGGCTCGGACTCCGAGATCAGTGTGACCTTCCTGCCCAAGAACCTGGGCAACCCCTACTTCGACACGAGCGACGCAGGCGGTGAGCGCGCCATAGCGGAGTTCGGTGGCACGTACGAAGAGGTCGGCCCTGACGCCGCGACCCCGGATGGGCAGGTTTCATTCATCAACACGGCCGCGCAGCAGGGCGTCAGCGCGCTTGTCGTCTCCGCCAATGACCCCACGGCGATCGGCGACGCCCTCAACGAGGCGCGCGACGCTGGCGTCAAGGTCGTCACCTTCGACTCCGACACCGAGCCCGAGTTCCGTGACCTCTTCATCAATCAGGCCAGCCCGGAGGGCATCGCCAAGGCTCAGGTCGACCTGATTGCCGAGCAGATCGGCGACACCGGTGAGGTAGCGATCCTGTCGGCCACTGCAAACGCGACGAATCAGAACGCGTGGATCGAGCTCATGGAGGCCGACCTCGCCGAGAACCACCCGGACATAACCCTGGTCGACACGGTTTACGGCGACGACGACGACCAGACGTCCTTCGACAAGACAGCGGCGCTGCTTCAGTCGCACCCCGATCTCAAGGGCATCATCTCGCCCACGACGGTCGGCATCGCGGCAGCCGCCCGCTACCTCTCCACGTCGGACTTCAAGGGCGAGGTCGCGCTCACAGGTCTCGGCACGCCGAACCAGATGCGTGAATACGTGGAGGACGGGACCGTCACCGCCTTCGCGCTGTGGAACCCGGGCGATCTCGGGTATCTCGCGGCATGGGCGGCCAAGGCCCTCGTCGACGGTGACATCACCGGTGCCGAAGGCGACACCTTCACGGCCGGCGACCTCGGTGAGTACACCGTCGAAGCGGACGGCGTGGTCCTCCTGGGTGACCCGTTCGTGTTCGACGCGGACAACATCGGCGACTTCGACTTCTGAGGGTGCCTCCACCCCGGGGCGGACCCGTCCACCCCGGGGCGGACCCGCCCACCCCGAGGGGCAGGAGTACATGGCCGACCTGTTCGAGGGCAACGGCGGCAGACCCGCCGACGAGGCGTTCGTCGTGCTCACGGAGGTCTTCAACCTTGCTGATCAGATCGCCCGTTGACAGCTGCCACGCCTTGACACACCAATCGGAGAAGGTCTTTCGACATGACGACGTTTCACGACATCGTGACCAGGCTCGAGGCGCTGGCCATCGAAGTGCCCTCGTGGGCTTACGGCAACTCGGGGACACGCTTCAAAGTGTTCGGCTCGCCGGGCACCGCCCGCACGGTTCAGGAGAAGCTTGCCGACGCCGCAAAGGTGCATGAGTTCACCGGGCTCGCGCCCACCGTTGCGCTGCACATCCCGTGGGACAAGGTCGACGACTACGGGGCGCTCCGCGCGTACGCCGCCGATCTCGGCGTGGGTCTGGGCACAGTCAACAGCAACACGTTCCAGGACGACGAGTACAAGCTCGGCAGCCTCACGAACACTGACCCGGGAGTGCGTCGTAAGGCGATCGACCACAATCTCGAGTGCATCGGGGTGATGAACGCTACCGGCTCCCGTGACTTGAAGATCTGGCTTGCGGACGGCTCGAACTATCCCGGCCAGGCCGACCTGCGGGCACGTCAGGACTGGTTGGCTGAGGGGCTAGCGGAGATCTACGCGCAGTTGAGTGGGGACCAGCGGCTCGTCCTGGAGTACAAGTTCTTCGAGCCGGCGTTCTACCACATGGATGTCCCGGACTGGGGCACGTCGTACGTGCACTGTCTCGCCCTGGGCGAGCGTGCGGTTGTCTGCCTGGACACGGGACATCACGCGCCGGGCACGAACATCGAGTTCATCGTCGCTCAGCTGCTGCGGCTGGGGAAGCTCGGGTCCTTCGATTTCAACAGCCGGTTCTACGCCGACGACGACCTCATCGTCGGCAGCGCGGACCCGTTCCAACTGTTCCGGATCATGGTCGAGGTGATCCGCGGCGGCGGATTCGGCGCCTACTCCGACGTGGCGCTGATGCTGGACCAATGCCACAACATCGAGCAGAAGATCTCCGGTCAGATCCGGTCGCTGTTGAACGTGCAGGAGATGACAGCCAGGGCACTTCTCGTCGATGCGGTCGCACTCGACGGGGCGCGGTCGGCCGGTGATGTGCTCGGGGCGAACGAGGCCTTGATGGATGCCTTCTACACCGATGTACGCAGCGACCTCGCCGGCTGGCGCGAGTCTCGTGGCCGCCCTGCGGACCCCATGCGCGCATACCGCGCAAGCGGATATCAGGCACAGATCGAGGCCGATCGCGTCGGCGGCACCCAGGCAGGATGGAACTGATCATGGGGAATCCGACGGCGGCACAGCTGGTGAGCCGGTCCAACCGGCTCGGCTCGGACCCCAAGAACACCAACTATGCCGGCGGCAACACGTCCTCGAAGGGCACCGGGACCGACCCGGTGACCGGCGAGCCCGTGGAGCTGGTGTGGGTGAAGGGGAGCGGGGGAGACCTCGGCACTTTGACCGAGGCCGGGCTCGCCGTACTCCGCCTGGACCGGATGCGTGCCCTGGTCGGCGTCTACCCCGGTGTCGAGCGCGAGGACGAGATGGTCGCGGCGTTCGACTACTGCCTGCATGGCAAGGGTGGTGCAGCTCCGTCGATAGACACGGCCATGCATGGCTTGGTGGATGCGGCACACGTCGACCATCTGCACCCAGACTCTGGGATCGCCATCGCAACGGCCGCCGACGGTGAACATCTGACGTCACTCATCTTCGGCGAGAAGGTCGCGTGGGTGCCCTGGCGCCGGCCGGGCTTCCAGCTCGGGCTCGACATCGCGGACATCAAGGCGAAGAACCCGAGCGCCCTCGGCTGCATCCTGGGCGGGCACGGCATCACCGCGTGGGGCGACACCTCGGAGGAGTCCGAGGTGAACTCGTTGTGGATCATCGACACCGCGGCGGAGTACATCTCGGCGCACTCGAAGTCCGAGCCGTTCGGGCCGGTATTGCAGGGGTTCGAGGCGCTAGACGAGGCTGCGCGCCGAGTCAAGGCTGCTGCGCTGGTCCCGACGATCCGCTCGATCGCATCGCAGGACCGGCCGATGGTGGGCCACTTCACCGACAGCGCCGTGGTGCTGGAGTTCCTGTCGCGCGCCGAGCACGCGCGGCTGGCCGGGCTCGGCACGAGCTGCCCGGACCACTTCTTGCGTACGAAGGTCAAGCCGCTGCTGCTCGATCTGCCGTCGGAGGCCTCGGTCGAGGACTCGATCGCGCGGCTGCGTGAGCTGCATGCGACGTACCGGGACGACTACGCGGGCTACTACGACCGCAACGCCACGGGGGACTCCCCGCCGATGCGCGGTGCCGACCCGCTGATCGTCCTCGTGCCGGGGGTCGGCATGCTCAGCTTCGGCAAGGACAAGCAGACGGCCCGGGTGGCCGGCGAGTTCTACGTCAACGCGATCAACGTCATGCGCGGCGCCGAGGGTTTGTCGACGTACGCCCCTATCGACGAGGCGGAGAAGTTCCGTATCGAGTACTGGGCCCTGGAGGAGGCCAAGCTGCAGCGCATGCCGAAGCCCAAGCCGCTCGCCTCCCGCATCGCCTTCGTCACCGGCGCCGCGTCGGGGATCGGGAAGGCGATCGCGCGCAAGCTCGCGGCAGAGGGCGCTGTGGTCGCCATCGCCGACCTCAGCCTGGAGAAGGCTCAGGCCGCAGCGGCTGAGCTCGGCACGACGGACGTGGCTGTCGGAGTGCAGGTCGACGTCAGTGACGAGGCGGCCGTTGCGGCGGCACTGGATGCAACGCTCCTCGCGTTCGGCGGCGTCGACCTCGTGGTGAACAACGCGGGCCTGTCATTGTCGAAAGCGCTGCTGGAGACGACCGTGGCCGACTGGGATCTGCAGCACAATGTGATGGCGAAGGGCTCGTTCCTCGTGTCGCGTACGGCCGCGAAGGCGCTGATCGAGCAGGGGCTCGGCGGCGACATCGTCTACATCTCCAGCAAGAACTCGGTCTTCGCCGGGCCGAACAACATCGCGTACTCGGCGACAAAGGCCGACCAGGCGCATCAGGTGCGGCTGCTCGCGGCAGAGCTCGGCGGTCACGGCGTACGTGTCAACGGGATCAACCCTGACGGCGTCGTGCAGGGCTCCGGGATCTTCGCCGGCGGGTGGGGCGCCAACCGGGCCGCCGTGTACGGCGTCCAGGAGAAGGACCTGGGCGCGTTCTACGCCCAGCGCACGCTCCTCAAGCGCGAGGTGCTTCCTGACCACGTGGCCAGCGCGGTGTACGCCCTCGTCGGCCCGGACCTCACGCAGACAACCGGGCTCCATATCCCGGTGGACGCCGGCGTCGCCGCAGCGTTCTTGAGGTAGCGCACATGGTTTCTCGACCGGGCGAGCCGGTCTCGGTTGCGGCGATCGACCTCGGAGCGTCCAGTGGTCGGGTCGTCGTGGGCGACGTCGGGCGGGATCGGCTGGCGCTGCGCGAGGTAGCCCGCTTCGCCAACGACCCGGTCCGCCTCCCGGACGGGCTGCACTGGAACGTCCTCGAGCTCTACCGTCAGGCCGTCGCGGGGCTGCGGGCCGCAGTTGCCGCCGCCGGATCACCGGGCCTGGCGAGTGTCGGGGTGGACTCATGGGCCGTGGACTACGGGCTCATCCGCGGCGGCAGCCTGCTCGGGATGCCGTTCCACTACCGCGACGAGGCGCGGGCGGCGGGCGTCGACGCCGTGCACGCCGTCATTGACCGCGCAGCCTTGTATGAACGCAACGGCCTGCAGTTCCTGCCCTTCAACACGATCTATCAGCTCGCCGCCGATGAGCGCCTGAGCCAGGCCGACCACGCGCTTCTCATCCCGGACCTCATCGGCTATTGGCTCACCGGTCGGATGCACACCGAGCGCACCAACGCGTCCACGACGGGTCTCCTTGATCAGCGCACCTGGGACTGGGACGCCGAGATGATGGCGGCGCTCCACCTCCACTCCGACCTGTTCGCGCCGCTCGTCGATGCCGGGTCCGACCTAGGGCCGTTGCTGCCGCAGGTACGTGCGGCGGTCGGCACAGCGTCGTTGCGCCTGATCGCCGTCGGGTCCCACGACACCGCATCAGCTGTGGTCGGCGTGCCCATGGTCGGCGACGACGCCGCGTACATCTCCTGCGGCACCTGGGGACTTGTCGGTCTCGAGCTCGAGCGGCCGCTCGTCTCGGCGGCGACTCGCGCAGCGAACTTCACCAACGAGGGCGGGGTCGATGGCCGTACGCGCTTCCTCACCAACGTCATGGGTACGTGGCTGCTGTCGGAGAGCATCCGCACCTGGGAACAGCGCGGGCACAGCACATCACTGACCGAGCTGCTCGATCAGGCCGGCGCAATCACCGCTCCCGTTCCGGTGTTCGACGTGCAGGACCCACGCTTTCTCCCGCCCGGAGACATGCCGGCGCGCGTCGCGGCTTGGTGCGACGAGCGAGGCATTGCTGCCCCCGGCTCCCGCGCCGCCGTGGTCCGCAGCATCGTCGAGAGTCTCGCCGCAGGCTTCGCCCAGGCCGTCGATCAGGCCGAGATGCTCTCCCGACGCGCGATCCGCCGCGTCCATGTCGTGGGTGGTGGATCCAGGAACCGCCTGCTGTGCCAGGCGTTGGCCGATCGATCTGGCCGGACCGTCATCGCCGGCCCGGTGGAGGCGACGGCCCTCGGCAACGTCCTGGTCCAGGGCCGCTGTCTCGGAGCTGTCTCGGGCAGCCTTGATGCGTTGCGCGATCTCGTCGCACGGTCGCACGACCTCGCGTCGTACGAACCGGTGTTGCAACGGTAGAACGCGCTCGGGCTGTGGGGCCGCGGCCGGTGGCTCACCCGCGAGGGACCTACAGCCCTCCCCGCGGGGGCTCGCCCGTCTCAGGCACCAGGATCGGCGTGTCCGCGTCGAGCGTCTCACCGCGGAAGAACGGGCGCAGCTTCATCATGCATGCAAGCATGAGCGGCACTCCGAGCGCCAGCATGCCAACGCCGATGACGAACACACCGCCGATCCCCCCGAACACCGTGTAGCCGTAGTCCGCGTCCAGCATGTCGCCGGCGCTCTTGACGAAAGCCCACGTCATGGCGAGGGCGCCGATGAGGGGCAGCAGACCGCGCAGGAAGAAGTTTCGGGCGCTGGTGAACAGGGTCCGGCGGAAGTACCAGACGCAGGAGTACCCAGTGACGCCGTAGTAGAAAGCGACAGCAAGCCCGAGGGACGCGATCGAGTCGAGCAGTGCGTTCTGGCTGACGAAGGAGAGCACGAGGTAGAACCCGATCGCGGTCAGACCCATGACCAGGGTGGCGAACGACGGCGTGTGGTACTTGGGGTGAACGGTCGCAAACTTCTTCGGCAGCGCCCCGTACACGGCCATCGCGAGTGTGCCGCGGGCCGTGGGGAGGATCGTGGTCTGCGTCGATGACGCGGCCGAGATCGCAATGGTCAGCAAAAGGGCCGAAGCCATGAAGGCACCCATGACCGGCTCGCCCATGACCGACAGCACGTCGTCGATGTTCTCCTCGTTGGCGAGGCCGAGCCCGGTGTCGCCGAAGCCGCCGTAGGACTGCACCGCGACGGCGACCATGACGTACGTGAGCAGCAGGATCACTGTGCTGATGACCGCCGCTTTGCCCGGCGTGTTCTCGGAGTCCTTGGTCTCCTCGGTCACCGCGAGGCACGAGTCCCAGCCCCAGTAGATGAAGATGCACAGGATCACGGCGGCGGCGATCTGCGACGAGGTGAGGCCCGCCGGTGAGAACCACTCCAGCGACGGTCTCACGGCCTGGGCGCCGGCCGAGTCGGCGAACACCTGGACGAGCGCGACCACGCTGAAGAGCGCGAGGATCGCGAACTGCACGATCACCAGAACGTTCTGGATCCGCTCGGACAGGACGATGCCGCGGTAGCTCACCCATGTCATCGCCGCGATGAAGATCACGCCGAACAGGACCCGGACGGTGAGGGACTCGGCCCAGGAGTCGAGCCCGAGGAAGTCCAGCAGGTAGATGCCGGCGATCTCGGCGACGTTCGCGAGCACGATGATCGCCGACACCGCGACGCCCCAGCCACCCATCCACCCGACGTACGGACCGAAGGCCTTCGTGCCCCAGGTGAATGTCGTGCCGCAGTCCGGCGCGGCGCGGTTGAGCTCTCGGTAGGCCACCGCGATGAGGAGCATCGGGATGAAGGCAAGGATGAACATCGCAGGCGCTCGGTCCCCGACCTCGAAGACCACGTAGCCGAGGGTTGCGGCGAGGCTGTATGCGGGCGCGGTCGACGCCAGCCCGATGACGACGTTCCCCCACAGGCCCAGAGCGCCGACTTCCAGACCCTTGCCTGCGTGAACCTTCGTCGCATCAGCCATCAGCTGCATTGTCCTTCCGCGAGGGGCCTCGGGCAGCCGAATGTACTGACTCCGTAGGGGGTCGGCAAGGGAACTGCTGAATCGGTGGTGCAACACCCGTATTGCGATAGATTCCTCGCCATGCGGATTCTGGTGGTCGGCGCCGGCGGGGTCGGCGACGCGGTGGCGCGGATCGCGGCCAGGCGCGGCTTCTTCGAGCAGCTGGTCCTTGCGGACTACGACCTGACCAAGGCGGAGCGGACGGTCGCGGCCGTACGCGAGCGCCATCCCGACGACACGCGGTTCACCGCCGCCCGGGTCGACGCGTCGTCCGCGCAGGCAGTGGCCGAGGCGGTCCGCGCACACGGCGCGACGCACGTTCTCAACGCGGTCGACCCGCGCTTCGTCATGCCGATCTTCGAGGGTGCGTTTGCTGGTGGCGCCGACTATCTGGACATGGCCATGTCCTTGTCGCACCGCCATGCGGAGCGGCCGTACGAGCTGGTGGGCGTCAAGCTCGGGGACGAGCAGTTCGCCGTGTCTGGCGAGTGGGAGGACGCCGGGCGGCTGGCCCTGGTGGGCATCGGAGTCGAGCCCGGGCTGTCCGACGTGTTCGCCCGGTACGCCGCCGACCACCTGTTCAGCGAGATCGACGAGCTCGGCACCCGGGACGGCGCGAACCTCAGCGTCGACGGCTACGACTTCGCGCCGTCGTTCTCGATCTGGACCACGATCGAGGAGTGCCTGAACCCGCCCGTCATCTGGGAGAAGGAGCGCGGGTGGTTCACGACCGAGCCCTTCAGCGAGCCTGAGGTGTTCCACTTCCCCGGCGGGATCGGGCCGGTCGAGTGCGTCAATGTCGAGCACGAGGAGGTCCTGCTGATGCCGCGCTGGGTCCAGGCGCAGCGGGTGACGTTCAAGTACGGGCTCGGCACCGAGTTCATCGATGTCCTGAAAACACTGCACAAACTCGGTCTCGACGGGACCGACCCGGTACGCGTGAAGGGCGTGGAGGTCGCGCCCCGCGACGTGGTCGCGGCCTGCCTGCCCGACCCTGCCGGTTTGGGTCACCTGATGCACGGCGCGACGTGCGCGGGTTTGTGGGTGACCGGCAAGGGCAAGGACGGCGCGGTCCGTGAGGTCTACCTCTACCACGTGTCCGACAACGCGGACACGATGGCGGAGTACGGCGCGCAGTGCGTGGTCTGGCAGACCGCGGTCAACCCTGTGGTCGCACTCGAGCTGCTGGCGAACGGCACCTGGTCCGGCTCCGGCGTTCTCGGCCCGGAAGCCTTTGACGCCAAGCCTTTCCTCGACCTGCTGGCCGCCGACGACGGCTACGCCTCGCCGTGGGGGCTCGAGGAGCGCACGCCCAGCTGAGGCACCCGCGCGCTTCCTCGCTGCCCGAGTCGTCGGGCTCTCCGAGTCGCCCTCGATCACGACCACCTCGTACGCCGCGTCGAGCCGCAGGTCGACCCCCGCCGGCCAGGCACCGGATGGCGTCGGGCGCGCCGGGCGTCGGCGACTCCTACTAACGTGGGACTGACACGCGCCGGACCTGATGGCGACGTTCCTCGTCACCGCGTCGGTGGGCGACCAGGACCTGACCGAGTACACGACCGACGGCGGCTTGCCAATGCTGGACGCCGTCGGCCGCGACCTCGCCCGGGCGCCGACAATGCATTGGCGCGCCAAGGCGAGATCATCGAGTTCTTAGAGGGGATTCTCGGGCCGACACTCGCGCCCACCACCGCCCTGCGCCCCCCCGCGGCCCCGGCCTCGGCCTCGACTGGCGACGAAGGTCACCCCTGTGCGCGACGCGCCGGCCCACGCACACACCCGCGCCCACCACCGCCCCGCGCCGCCTGCGGCCCCGGCCTCTACCCCTTCACGTCGGCGGGCGGGATCATCGACGACCAGGGCGTGGGGTACGCGCTGGAGACCCAGACCCGGCCCATCTACTCGAAGAAGCCCGGCGTCGCGGTCGTCGCGCACGCGGTGGCGCACCAGTGGCTCGGCAACGCCGTCACCCTGCGCCGCTGGCGTGACACCTGGCTGAACGAGGGCTTCGCGACGTACGCCCGCTGGCTGTGGGGGGAGCACCTGCACGGCCGCACGCCTGCGGAGCGCTTCGACGACCTGTACGAACGACGCCCGGCCGACGACCGGCACTGGCGCACGCCCCCGGGAGACCCCGGAGCACCGCACCTGTGCAGTTCCGCCGTCTACTGGCGCGGCGCCACGACGCTGCAGGCGCTGCGGGAGAAGGTCGGCGACGAGGCATTCTTCGCGATCCTGACGACGTGGGTCGAGGTGCACGACGACGGTGACGCCACGACGCTCGAGCTCATCGACCTGGCCGAGGACGTGTCGGGCCAGCAGCTCGACCTGTTCTTCCAGACCTGGCTGTATGAGGCCGTCGCACCCACCGACTGGTGACCGGTCCCGCCCCGTCCCCGGCGATGGTGGCACCGTGCATGGTCAGCGGGCCGCGCTCAGGCCGACAACCTCCACGGCGGCGGCGCATGCTGCTTCGTCCTCCTCGCCGGTCCCGCCGCTGGCGCCGATCGCTCCCAGCAGCACGCCGTCGCGGTAGAGCGGCACCGCGCCGGTCTGGGGCGTGAAGCGCCCGTGCGTCATCGTCGTGATGGCCTGGGCGAAGTTCGGCATCTGCGCCATCCGCTCCTTGAGCCCCGCGCTCGGCGTGCCGTACGCCGCGGCCGTCCACGCCTTGCCGTGCGCGACGTCTGCGCTGATCCACGGAGCGCCGTCCATGCGGCTCAAGGCGACGAGGTGTCCGGCCGCGTCCATCACCGCGAACGACATGGGGATGCCCACGTCCTCTGCGGCGAAGCGGGCGGCGGCGATCAGGGCCAGGGCTTCCTCGAGTGTCAACATCGACCCATCCTCACCGACGGCGCGCGTCGGCGGGCCGGCGCGGCAGTAGAGCCCGGCGCCGAACAGTGCCTTGGGCAGGACAACGGCAGCAGCGATCGTCGTCCTCCTCACCCTGCTCGGGTCGCCCACCACCGAGGGGTGACCGGTGGGCAAGGAAGGCGAACAGATGCTCAGCCGGCGGGCGGCGAGCCTGCTCGAGTCTCGACGAGGACAGCGAACCCGTCGATCAGGCCCTGCAGGCCGAACTCGAGGAGCGCCTCGCCACTCATGTCGAAGGCGTCGTCGTCGAGACCGGCTACATGTGGATAGCGACCGCTCTCCATCGCCGCGGTGAGCACCGGCTCCTGCGCCTTCCAGAACTCCTCGTTGCTCACGCCCGTTATCCGCTCGGCCAGCTGCGCACTGTTGTGCGTACGGGCGGCGCTCAGCGCGAAGGCGTCGATCGCCACGATCACGGCGACCTGCTCCTGCCCGGTAAGACCGGTGCGCTCCAGCGCCGCCAGGGCAACGTCCAGACCGCGCAGGGCGTTCGGGCCGAGGAGCGGCCTTGTTTGGTCCACCAGCGGGAGCCAGCGGTGCGTCGTGTACAGCGCCCACAGGCCGCGCCCCAGCGCCTGCATCGCCAGCCGCCAGTCGGCGCCGAGGTCGGTGGCGTGGTCGACGTAGTTCACGCGTTCCAGCATCAGGTCGAGCAGCTCCGCCTTGCCAGGGACGTGGCGGTAGAGCGACATCACGCCGACGCCCAGCTCACCCGCCAACCGGCGCATGGACACTGCCTCCAGCCCTTCGGCGTCCGCCACCGCGACGGCGGTGTCAACGATCGCCCCGAGCGTGAGCTTCGGCTTGGGCCCACGGGTCGCAGGCCGGTCGTCGTAGTCCCACATCAGCGCGAGGCTCCGGTGGATGTCTCCGCTGCCGCTGTACACCTCGGCCATCCCGTGTCCTCCTCGCTCGATCGGCAATGGTCTCGCCAACAGTAATGCGTAGTGTGTACGCTTGCCTGCGTACGGCGTACCCAGATCAGCCTCAGGAGGATTGAATGGCAGGTTCTGGCACCCCGCAGCCCGCGCTGGCCATCGACGCGCGCGGCCTCGTGAAGCGCTACCGCGAGGTGGCTGCCCTCGACGGGTTCGACCTCGCGGTGCCGTACGGCACGGTGCACGGCCTGCTCGGGCCCAACGGTGCGGGCAAGACCACGGCCGTACGCGTCCTCGCGACTCTGCTGATCGCCGACGACGGCGAGGCGTTCGTCGCGGGCGTCAACGTGGCGCGCGATTCGCAGGAAGTGCGGCGGCGGATCGGCCTGGCTGGGCAGTACGCCGCGGTGGACGAGGTGCTGACCGGCCGCCAGAACCTCGAGCTGTTCGGTCGGCTCTTCCATATCGGCGCCAAGCGCGCCCGGCTTCGCGCGACCGAGCTGCTCGCGCAGTTCGAGCTCAGCGAGGCCGCCGACAAGGGCGTGAAGGCGTACAGCGGAGGCATGCGGCGGCGCCTGGACCTGGCCGCGAGCATGATCCTGGCACCGCAGGTGCTGTTCCTGGACGAGCCCACGACCGGGCTCGACCCGCGTGGGCGCAACGAGGTCTGGGGCGCGATCCGGGCGCTCGTACGCGAGGGGACGACCGTCCTGCTGACCACGCAGTACCTCGACGAGGCCGACCAGCTCGCCGACCGCGTTTCGGTCATCGACCGCGGGCGGACCATCGCGGCCGGGACGCCGACCGAGCTGAAGTCAACCGTGGGCGGCGACCAGATCGAGGTGCTGGCCGCCCCTGGCGCCGATCTGTCCCGCGTGGCAGGCGCTTTTGCGGGCGTTGCGACCACGGAGCCGGAGGTCACCGTCGAGCTCCGGCGGGTCACCGCGCCCGTCGCCGACCGGGTGGCGGCGCTGACCGCCGTCGCCGGCCGGCTCCAAGCCGACGGCGTCGCCGTCGCGGACATCACCCTGCGCCGGCCGACGCTCGACGACGTGTTCCTGCGGCTCACGGGCCATCGGGCGGAAGGCTCCGACCTGACGAAGGAAGAGGCGCTTCGATGAGCACGCTGACCCCGTCCCGCGTGACCGACCTGACGCCGGAGCGGCACTCCGCGATGTGGTGGGCGGTCGCGGACAGCTGGGCCATGGTTCATCGCGGCCTGCTGTACTACCGGCGTCAACCATCGATCATCGCGTGGCAGCTGGGCTTTCCCATCGTCTCCGTGCTGCTCTTCGTGTACGTCTTCGGCTCGGCGATGGAGATCGGCGGCGGTGCCGACTACATCTCGTACGCCATGCCCGGCATGTTCGCGATGACGATGGCCTTTGGTTTCATGAACACCGCGTACGGCGTGGTCGTCGACAAGGAGAAGGGCGTCACCGACCGGTTCCGCTCCATGCCGATGGCCCGGTCGGCGGTGGTGAGCGGCCGCGGCGTCGGCGACGTGCTCGGCGCCGCGGTGGATCTGGGCGTCCTCGCCGCGATCGCCGTCGTGTGCGGCTGGCGCTCCGACGGCGGCTGGCTCGCGACGGCGTACGCGTTCATCCTCCTGCTGCTATTGCGGTTCGCGCTGATCTGGATCGGGATCTTTCTGGGACTGCTGGTGCCCGGCCAGGAGCAGGCCGGCAACCTGTTCGCCGTCGCGTTCCCCTTCGGGATGCTGTCGAGCGTCTTCACCCCGCCGTCATTGATGCCTGACTGGCTCGGCTTCATCGCGATGTGGAATCCCGTCTCGTCCACGGCCAACGCGATCCGCGAGCTGTTCGGGAACCCAGTGCCGGTAGGGGAAAGCTGGATCGAGCAGCACGCGATGCTGATGGCGCTGGTCTGGCCGATCCTGGTCACGGCGGTCTTCCTGCCGTTGGCCGTACGGAAGTACCAGCGGCTCTCGCGTTGAGCCCGCTCAGCCGGCGACGGCCGTGCGCAGCACTTCGAGCGCGTCATCGAGCACTTCGTCGGTGATCACCAGAGGTGGCAGGAACCGCAGCACATTCCCGTACGTGCCGCAGGTCAGGGTCACAACTCCGGCGGCGTGGCAAGCCTTGCTGATGCGCGCCGCCTCGGCTGCGTCGGGTGTCGTCGACCCGGGCTTCACCAGCTCGACGGCCAGCATTCCCCCGCGACCACGGACGTCTCCGACCTGAGGATGCGACCTGGCGAGATCTTTCAACGCCGGTAGCATCTTCGCCTCGATCTCGCGCGCCCTGGCCGGCAGGTCGAGCTCCTCCATCGTCGCGATCGCACCGAGAGCGGCCGCACACGCGACCGGGTTGCCGCCGTACGTCCCACCTAGTCCACCGACGTGCACGGCATCCATCAACTCGGCACGTCCGACGACTGCCGCGACGGGTAGCCCACCGGCTATCCCTTTCGCCACCGTGATGAGATCCGGCACGACACCCTCGTGATTGCAGGCGAAGACATCTCCGGTACGTCCGAAACCGGTCTGCACCTCGTCGGCGACGAAGACCACGTGGTTCGCGCTGCACCACTCGGCGATGGCGGGCAGGAAGCCCGGCGCCGGCACCACGAACCCGCCCTCGCCCTGGATCGGCTCGATCACCACACACGCCGTACGATCCGCACCGACGTGCTTCTCGATCACCGATATCGCCCTGACAGCAGCGGATTCGCCGTCGATGGGAGTGGGCTCCCGGAACGGGTAGGACATCGGCGCGCGATAGATCTCCCCGGCGAACGGCCCGAAGCCCGTCTTGTACGGCATCGCCTTGGCCGTCATGGCCATCGTCAGGTTGGTCCGGCCGTGGTAGGCGTGGTCGAACACGACCACGGCATCGCGGCCGGTCGCGTGCCGGGCGATCTTGACCGCGTTCTCGACCGCTTCGGCCCCGCTGTTGAACAGCGCCGCCTTCTTGACGTGGTCGCCGGGCGTGATGCGGACGAGCGCCTCGCACACCGCGACATACCCCTCGTACGGCGTGATCATCACGCAGGTGTGCGTGAATGCGGCGACCTGGTCGATCACCGCCGCTACGACACGCGGCGCGGCGTGGCCGACCCCCACGACGCCGATGCCGGAGCCGAGGTCGATGAGCTGGTTGCCGTCGACGTCCACCAGGATCGCGCCGCTGGCCCGCTCGATGTAAACGGGCAGCGTGGTCGCGACGCCAGCTGCGACGACGGTCGCCTGCCGCGCGGCCAACGCCGTCGACCGCGGCCCCGGGATGGACGTCACCAGCCGCCGCTCCTGGGTGACGGGCGTGCCAGTACGGGCGTCACGGTCTGTCGTCATGCCGCGATGCTAGGGCCGCATGCTCCGCTCTCACCCGGGACCGGCGCTTGGGGGCACCGATTGCAGATCGCGGTCGGCGCGTCCCGCACGCCGCACCTGACCTGGGTGTGAGTGGGTCTGGGTGCGAGCGGGTGCTACTGCCGCCGGTGGTGCGATAGTCGCGATCTTGTAGCTGGTCGATGACGGAGGGACCGAGATGGCCGACACGAACCTGAGTTTCACGTACCGCCTTCCCCTCACATACGTGCGGGTGGTGGGCGAGGTGCGCACGACCAAGAGCAGCCTGCCGGGCGAGGAAACGACCTCGGTGCGGGAGCTCGCCGTCACCACCGAGGTGGGCGCCGACCTGCTGACCGCGATCAGGATCGACATCGATGCGGCCTCCATGGCGACTCAGAAGGCGACCTGGACCCTGCTGCCGGACGGGCGTCTCACGGGGTCGAGCGTTTCGACCACCGTCGAGCCGTTGGCGGGGTGGAAGGCGGCGCTTCAGGTGGGTGCTTTCGTGGCCGCAGCGGCCGGCGCCGTCGCATCGGGCCCACCCGGCTGGGCGAGTCTCGGACTCGCGGCCTTGGGAGCTGTCACCGCCGCGTCCGTGACGAAGGCCGTCGCGGAGTCCCTGCCGGCTCCGACCGGCACGGACCGGGCGTTGCAGGCGCTGGATCCCACGACGATGGGCGTTCGACCGGAATATGTGGTCGAGCACGAGGTCGAGGCGCGGGTCCTCGGTGCGTACCGCTTCGCGCTTGCCGCCGGCTCGGCGGCGCATGCGGAGGCGGCTCTAGGGCTGGCCGGTCCTGATCCGGCAGCGACCGCCGCCGCCCTGCGCGAGCTGGACAAGGCCTTGCAGTCGGTCCGACTCGCCGCGGCGGTGAGCGAGGCGGCGTACACCCGCTGGCTTGACGGCAAGCGCACAACGGACGTGACCACCGTCGACGAGCGGCTGCGCATCGACGACATGCCGACCTCGGCGGAGCTCCGTGGCTGGGCCGCAGGAGGGCGTGGTGAGCTGGTGTGGACAGCACTGGCCACGACGCACCGGGTGGCGATCTCCGTCGACCTCGCGTCCGTGCCGGAGGCAGACTCCGCGCACGAGAAGCGGAGGGCGGGCGAGCCGTACATGCCCGAACTGCCACGAGACATCCTGTTCTACCGCCCGCCGCGGTGGGCTGAGGTGACGGTGTGGAACGTCACCCCGACCGACGAGGCGGACCGATACACGCTGACGCCGAAGGAGCTCGTCCGGATGGCGGTGTCCTATGCCGGTAACGAGACCGCGCTGAACCTCGCCACGCCGGGCAGCACCAGCGCGGTGACAGCGGCGTTCGACGAGAACGGAGCGCTGACCAGCCTCGCGACGGAGGTCATCGACCCCCGGCTGCAACGCGCGCGGGAGATAGGCGAGCTGCCCGAGGCGCTCAAGGGTGCCGCCACGGCCGGAGCGGACGTCGGGAAGCTGTTCGCCGGGCCGACACTGGTCGAGCGCGCCGCCGAGGCGAAAGCCGCGGCTGAGCTCGGCCTGGTTCCCACGCCACCGGACCCCCTCCAGGCACTGCGTGATCAACTGGAGAAGGACAGGCTCATCGCGCAGTCCAAGATCGCGCACCAGCTGGCCACGTCGTCGTCCCCGCTGGCCATCGTCGTACGCGTCGACGAATCGGGGCTGTAGCGTACGGCGCTGCATCAGGCAGCAGCGGTCCCACGACTCCTCTCCTCCGGGGGCTGTGCGCGGGGGGGGGGCGATCGCCGGCGAGGAGCAGGAGGGGGAGGGGTCGTGCGCGCCGTCGTGGTTGATCGTTTCGGCTTGCGGCCGTCGCTGCAGCACGTCGCCGATCCGGTCTGCCCGCCGGACGGCGCCGTCATCCGCGTACACGCGTGTGGCGTGTGCCGAAGCGACTGGCACGCGTGGCGCGGCCACGACGCGACGGTGACGCCGCCGTACGTCCCCGGTCACGAGTGGGCCGGCGAGGTCGTCGAGGTCGGTGCCGACGTACGCGGCTGGCGCGGCGGCGAGCGGGTCACCGCGCCGTTCGTCCAGGCGTGCGGGATCTGCGGGCAGTGCGCCGAGGGCGAGCAGCAGGTGTGCGCCGACCAGCGTCAGCCGGGCTTCACCCACGACGGCGCCTTCGCCGACCTCGTCGTCGCGCACCGCGCCGACGTCAACCTCGTCGCACTGCCCGCCGACATGGACGCGATCACCGCCGCGAGCCTGGGTTGCCGCTTTGCGACGGCGCACCGGGCGGTCGCAGGTCATGGCGGCGTGCGCACCGGTTGGTGGGTCGCCGTGCACGGCTGCGGCGGGGTCGGGCTGTCCGCCGTCATGATCGCCCGGGCGCTGGGCGCGCGTGTCGTAGCAGTCGATGTGAGCGCGGAGGCGTTGCGTGTCGCGGCAGGCCTCGGCGCCAAGGTTCTCGTCGACTCACGCGAGACGGAGCCGGCGGCTGCCGTACGGGACGCGACCGGCGGCGGCGCGCACGTGTCGCTCGATGCGTACGGCAGCACCTCGACCTGCCTTGCGTCGATCGCGAGCCTGCGCCCGCGCGGTCGCCACGTGCAGGTCGGGCTGCTCGTCGGGGGCTCGCCCACGCCTGTTCCGATGGACCGCGTGCTTGCCGAGGAGCTCACGCTGGTGGGCAGTCACGGCCTCGCGGCGCACGACTACCCGACTCTGCTCGAGCTCGTGGCGAGCGGAGCGGTCGACCCGGGCCGCCTGGTCACCCGCACGATCGGTCTGGACGAGGCTGGTGACGAGCTGGTCGAGATGGATGCCGCGGGTGGTCGCGGCGGAATGACCGTCATCGACCTCCGCCGATAAGCCGCGACCAAGTCACTCGCCGAGGAACCCCGCGCTCCCACTGGGACGAGCTCCGCTTACCTGGTGGTTCGCAGAACGCCCATACCGCCGCGCTCGCAACCGCCAGGTAAGCGAAGCTCGGCGACCGCGCAGCAGCCGCGCGCTCAGGGGTGTGCGGCGAGCAGCGCCGGGGCCACGGCCATCAGTGGTGCGCGGCGAGGTGCTCCCGCAGCAGGTCCAGGCCGAAGTCGCCGCCGGGGTTCCGCAGCACCGAATGAACATGGTTAGCGTCGTTCTGGGTGTTGTCGTACTCCACGAAGAACGAGGGTCCCGCGAGACGGTAGTACTGCGGGCGTCGATCACCCGCCGTACGCGGGCCACCCCAACGACCGGCGACCGCGAAGCGCAGGTCCCCGATGTCCGGCGCGAGCAGCCGCCACCACGCGTCGGACTCCTCCGCCGGCAGCCGGTCGAGGTAATGCCGGACGAGCACCTGGGCGGTCGTACGCGCCGACCCCTGCAGCTCGGCGAAGCGGACGCCCTCGGCGTCCGGCATCTCGTCCAGCGTGGGTGCGTTCGTGGTCAGGAGGTCGGCCGGCGCCTCCGTGCTGAGCAGGGCGGCGTCGCGCTGGGTGGCGTTGAGCGCATCGAACAGCTCCGACGCGAGGTCGTCCTCGGCCGCGAGCGGGCGTACGACCACGGCGCCCGACGCGGCCAGCACCGACGCCGGGTTCGCGCCCAGGAACAACGGGGTGGCGGCGATCTCGTCGTCGACCAGGGTGACGTTGAGGCTGACGTGGTGGCCCTCGAAACGCCAGCCCCACGTCGCTGCGCCCGGCCGGCCGAACACCGTCACGTGGTAGTCGGCGCGATGCCGACCGCGAGCGCCCCCCTCGACCCGGTCCAGCACGTCCTCCAGCCCGATGATCGTCGTGACCGCTGCGAAGGCGGGGAGGCTCAGGCCGGCGGCCGCAAGCAGGTACGCCCGCTGCTGCTGCGCCGCGTCCATGTCACGGAAAGACAAGCCCGCCCGCGCCCGCGGGGTGTAGTGCCAGTTCGTCCGCTCGCCCCGGGTCCTGCCCGGCTCCGCCGTATCGAAGGGAAGGGTGGCCGTGGCGCGTCCGGAGTTGTCGAGCGACTGGAGGAATGCCTCCACCGCCAGGGTCATGCGCGCGGCCGACCCTGTCACCGACGCTGCTCCGGAACCAGCACTGCTCACGCCGCCACCTTACGATCGGCAGCCGGGCGCCGACCGCGCGCGCGGGGCCGGCCCGGTCGCTCCTTGGGCGCCCCCGCGCCGAATGGTCACTTCGGGTCGTGGTTCGAGCGTCTCGGCGGACCCGAAGTGACCACTCGGCGAGAGCGAATCTCAAGCGCCCCCGCAAAGTGAGCCCGAACAAGATCAAAGGTCACCCGCCGCAGCACACGCCACGCACGCGACCCTTATCAATCTCCAGGCACGGCCGCGGGAGCCGAGGGGTGCTACGCCCGGCTCCCGCTGCCGACCGCATCGTCGAACAGACCACGGTCCCCGTCGCGGCGGGTCCCGTGCCAGGACCGCCACAGTGCGGCGTACGCACCGTCGGCAGCCATCAGCTCGTCGTGCGACCCGAGCTCGCTGACCACACCGTCGTCGACCACAGCCACACGGTCGGCGTCGTGCGCGGTCTGCAGCCGGTGCGCGATCGCGATGACCGTACGGCCGGTGAGGACCGCGCCCATGGACCGCTCGAGGTGGCGGGCAGCACGCGGGTCGAGCAGGGACGTCGCCTCGTCCAGCACCAGGGTGTGCGGGTCGGCGAGCACCAACCGGGCCAGCGCAACCTGCTGCGCCTGCGCCGGCGACAGCACGTGCCCCGCCGAGCCGACGGCCGTCTCCAGCCCGAGTGGCAGGTCCTCGACCCACGACAGCGCATCCACGGCGTCGAGCGCAGCACGTACCGCATCGTCATCGGCACCGGCGCGGGAGAGCATGACGTTGTCCCGGATGGTCCCGACGAACACGTGGTGCTCCTGCGTCACCAGGCACACCCGCCTCCGCAGGTCGTCGAGCTCCAGCTCGACCAGCCCGACCCCGCCGAGCTCGACCGAGCCGGTGCGCGGCCCGTCGATCCCGGCGAGCAACCGACCCAGCGTCGACTTGCCTGCACCGGACGGGCCGACGATGGCGAGGCGCTCACCCGGCAGCAGGTCCAGGTCGACGCCGTGCAGAACGTCGCGCCCCGCGGTGTACGCGTAGCGCACGTCCGTCGCGACCAGCGTCTCGTCGAGCGGTTCGCGACCCGACGCCGTCCGGTCCGGGGGCACCTGTGAGACACCGACCAGCCGCGACATCGCGGTCGCGCCGAGCTGCAGCTCGTCCAGCCAGGACAGCAGCCGGTCCATCGGCTCGATCAGCTGGTTCATGTACAGCACGACCGCCGTGACCTGCCCGAGGCTGGCAGAGCCGTTCGCGTACAGCAGCCCACCCACCAGCAGCGTTGACACGGTCGGCACGACATAGGAGGTCTCCGTGGCCGGGAACCACCAGCTCCGTAGCCAGAGCGTGTAACGCTCCGCGGCGTACGACGCGGCCACGTCCTCGTCACCCCGCCGCACGCGACGGCCCTGCAGACCCAGCGTCTCGATCGTGCGCCCACCGTCGACCGTCTCGCTCAGCGTGACATTCATCTGGGAGTACGTCGCCATCTCGCGCTGGTAGCCGTCGGGCGCCCGCTTGAGATACCACCGCGTGCTGACCCACAGGAACGGGATCACCACGAGCGCGGACACCGAGATGAGCGGGCTCACGAATACGGCCGCGCCGACCGTGAGGACCGTCGTGATGAGCGCGACGAGGACCTCGGGCACGGCGAAGCGCACCGACCAGCCCAGTTGTTCGATGTCCCTGGTCGTACGCGTGAGAAGGTCACCCGTGCCGGCCCGCTCGACCGTCCCCAGCGGCAGCCGGAGCGTGTCGGCCACGAAGTCCTCGCGCACCTCGGCGAGCATCCGCTCACCCATCACGTCCGACGCGAGCCGCGCGGTCCTGGTCAGGACGGTCTGGACGAGCACCGCGAGGGCGAGCAGCAGGCCGATGCGGTCGACGTGCGCCATCGTGGTGCCCTGTTCCAGCGACTGCACGAGACGACCGATCAGGTACGGCGCGACGAGACCGGCGACCGTCGCGAGGACGTGCAGCAGCACGACCTTGGCGACCTCGCGCGGCCGCCGTGAGAACAGCGCCCGCGCCGAGCGTCGTACCGCCGCCACGTCGGCGATCGGCAACCGCTCGCAGCTCATGTAGCTCCTCCTCTCGATGGGTTCCTGACCAGAGCGTCCATGATCATGAGGATCGGACGGTGCTCTGGCACCACTGAAACCTCATGATCATGGAAGCGGCGGACGGCGTCCGGGTCGCTGGGGCGGTCGGAGCGGGCGGGTTGACGAGACTCGCTCATGACTCCTCCTCCTCGTCCCCTCGGTTCACCACGGCCCGATAGCGCCGCACCCTGTCGAGCAGCTCCTCGTGCGTTCCCTCCGCGACCACCCGGTCGTCCTCGATGAAGACCACGTGGTCGACCTGGTCCAGCACCAACGGGCTGGCGGTGAGGACGACGGTCGTACGGCCGGCCCGAGCGGCCCGCAGCCGCGCGGCGATCCGGGCCTCGGTGTGCGCGTCGACGGCACTCGTCGGCTCGACCAGGACCAGGATCTCGGGGTCTGCGACGAGCGCCCGCGCCAGCACCAGGCGCTGGCGCTGACCGCCCGAGAACGAACGGCCGCGCTCCTCGACTTCGGCGTCCAGACCCTCGGGCAGCGCGTCCAGGACGTCGCGAGCCGCAGCCGCTTCCAGCGCATCGAGGACCGCGAAGTCGTCGCCACCATGCCGCGGGTCGAGCTCCTCCCGCAGCGTCCCGCTGAACAGCCGGGCATCGGTGTCGTTGACCAGGATGCGCGAACGCACCTGCGCGAGCGGCAGCTCGGTCAGTCGTACGCCACCGAAGGTGACCGGCTGGTCCGGCTCGGGGTCGACATGGCGACCCAGTCGGTCGGCGAGCGCCGCCGTCTCGGTCGGCTTGGCGCTGACCACTCCGGTCATCAGGCCGGGTCGCACGACCAAGCCTGTCGTCGCGTCGACCAGCTCGGCGCCGTGCCGCGGCGCCGCGGCGGGGTGGGACGGCTCCGGCAGGCCCGCCTCCATCGACAGGATCCGGATCGTCCGCTTGGACGCGACGAGAGCCCTCGTGACCTTCTGGACCGTCTCGGTGAGGACCCGGAGCGGCGAGACGAGGAACGCCGCGTACCCGTAGAACGCCACGAGCTCTCCGACGGTGATGTCTCCCTGCACGGCCTGTCGCGCCGCAAGCCAGGTCACCAGCACGACGAAGATGCCGGGCAGCAGCACACCGCTGGCGTCGAGCACCGACTGCACGCGCGCGACCCCCACGCCGGCGTCGCGTACGCGCTGCGAGTCCCGCCGGTACCGCGCCTCGAAGACCTCCTCGCCGCCGATCCCCCGCAGCACCCGCAGGCCGGTCACGATGTCGCTGGCGAGCGTCGTCAGCTCGCCCACCTGGTCGCGCTGGGCGGTCTGACGGCGGTGCAGCGGCTTGATGATCGGGCTCACGGCGACCAGCAGGACCGGCACGCCGATCAGGACCAGCAGCCCGAGCTGCACCGACGTCGACAGCAGGATCACCGCGACCACGACGAACGACACGATCGCGCCGCTGAACCGCCCGAGAATGTCCATCACCTGGCCGAAGTGCTCCAGGTCGCTCGCCCCCACGCTCACGACCTCGCCGGTGGCGACGCGCTTCGGCAGGCTCCCGCCCAGCTTGACCGCGTGCCGCGTGACCAGCTGGTAGACGCGGTACGCCGCGGTCAGCCAGTTCGACACGGCCGCCCGGTGCCGCAGCACTCCCGCGACCGCCCCCACGACCGCGAGCCCGAGCAGGATCAGCACCCATTGGACGAGAGCGCCGGTGTCCCGTGCGGTGACCCCCTCGTCGATGCCCTTGCCGAGGACGTACGGGGTGAGCGCCTGGGCGAGCATCCAGATCGTGCCGAACAGCATCGCCACGAGCACGGAGGTCCATTGCTTGCGCGCGACCCAGACCAGGAAGCGGGTCGGTGAGGACACGACCGGCTGTCCGGGATGTACGAGCGGGTGAAGGCGCACGTGACCTGACGGTACGACGATCCCCCGACAGGCACGACTGCTTTAACGCCTGGGGGCTCCCGGTGCAGGGACGCGGTCGCCCTCAGGTGCTTGCGTGGAACTACGCGGTGGCCGGCACAGACGCCCGACGCCGAGTCAGTCCACGAGGCGCAGCACCAGGTCCAGTCCGTGTGCCGGACCACTGGTCCGCGGCAGCAGGAGCGTACGGATACCGAGCTCGACCGCCCCGCCGTCGTCGCGCCAGCTGTCACCGACCATCAGCGCCCGCTCCGGCTGGACGTCGATGAGCTCCAGCGCCCGCGCGAAGATCGCGACGTTGGGCTTCACGCTGCCCGCCTCATACGACAGGACGACGGCGTCGAGGAGGTCCGTGAGGCCCGCGCGGTCCAGCACGGCGCGCACGTCGATGCCGACGTTCGAGACCAGCGCGGTCTTGACGCCGCGCGCGTGTAGCTCGCTCAGGACGGGAATGGCGTCGTCGTACGGGATCCAGGTCTCGAGGAGCATCGCATACAGCGATCGCGCCAGCTCGGCGTCGACGTCCGGCATGGAGGCGGCCAATGTGTCGAACACTCGGCGATGCGCGACGGGGTCGAGGTCGCGGGCGCTGTCAGGGTCGACCTCGCGGGCGCGCTCCCAGATCCGTTCCATCCAGCCGGCGAGCCGGGCCGCTTTCTCTGCACCGAGCGCGCTGGCCGGGTCACCGTCTCGCCCTGCGTGCTCCCACGCGAGGCGTATCCAGATGGCCGCGTCACCCTGGTCGACCAAGGTCGAGTGGAAGTCGAACAGGACGCCCTCGATCGGCGCGGGCTCGGGAAACACTTGTCGGTGCACCGCCTCACATAGCAATTGGTGGAAGGTGGTTGGTTCCAAGCCATCGAAAGCAACCATCTTCCACCAATTGCGGAGTTGTCCGGCTCCCCCGACGCGGCCCCGCCCCGCCTGTCGAGGCGACCGGTCGACCTGCTGCTCGACTAGGCTGCTGGCTTCCCGCCACCTCAGTTGCGCCCATCCACGGAGGTCGTGCGTGACTTCCCATCCGATCGGGACCGAGCCGGACGAGGCTGTCGCCTCAGCCGACGGCACTGCAGTCGATGACTTCGCCGACCGCCTCGATGGCACGGCCGTCGCAGTGGACGCCTTGGCCGACGCGTCTCCGGAGACTCTCCCGCACGACACTGTCCTGGTCGTCGACTTCGGCGCGCAGTACGCGCAGCTCATCGCGCGGCGGGTGCGGGAGGCTCGGGTCTACTCCGAGATCGTGCCGTCGAGCATGCCAGCGGCCGAGATGCTCGCCAGGAACCCGGCGGCGATCATCCTCTCTGGTGGGCCGTCGTCGGTGTACGAGCCGGGCGCCCCTCAGCTCGACCCGGCGATCGTCACAGCGGGGGTGCCGGCATTTGGCATCTGTTACGGGTTCCAGGCGATGGCGCTCGCGCTCGGCGGGCGGGTCGCGCAGACGGGGCAGTCGGAGTTCGGGCGTACGCCCCTCACCGTCACGGCGCCGGGCGCCCTGCTCGACGGGCTGCCCGCGGATCTGTCGGTGTGGATGTCGCACGGCGACTCGGTCAGCGTGGCGCCGGACGGCTTCACCGTTTTGGCGGCGACCGAACGGGCCGCCATCGCCGCGTTCGAAGACACCGGCCGCCGGCTCGCCGGGGTGCAGTTCCACCCCGAGGTGCTGCACACCGCACATGGCCAGCGGGTGCTCGAGCACTTCCTGTACGACATCGCCGGCTGCCGACCGACCTGGACGATGGTCAACATCGTCGAGGAGCAGGTCGGGCGCATCCGAGCCCAGATCGGCGATCGGCGGGCGATCTGCGGCCTGTCCGGCGGGGTCGACTCCGCGGTCGCGGCCGCGCTGGTCCAGCGCGCGGTCGGTGCCCAGCTGACCTGCGTGTTCGTCGACCACGGGCTGCAGCGGGAGGGCGAGGCGGAGCAGGTCGAGCGGGACTTCGTCGCCGCGACCGGTGTCGACCTTGTCGTGGTCGACGCGCAGCAGCGCTTCCTCAGCGCGCTCGACAAGGTTTCGGACCCCGAGGAGAAGCGCAAGATCATCGGCCGGGAGTTCATCGGTGTGTTCGAGGACGCGGCGCGTACGGTCGTCGCGGAGGCCGATGCGCATGGCGAAACGGTCGACTTTCTCGTCCAGGGCACGCTCTACCCCGACGTCGTGGAGTCCGGCGGCGGCACCGGCACTGCCAACATCAAGAGCCACCACAATGTCGGCGGCCTGCCTCAGGACCTGCGGTTCGAGCTGGTCGAGCCGCTTCGGACGCTGTTCAAGGACGAGGTGCGAGCGGTCGGGGAGCAGCTAGGCCTGCCGCCCGAGATCGTGTGGCGACAGCCGTTCCCCGGCCCCGGTCTCGGCATCCGCATCGTCGGCGAGATCACCGCGGAGCGCCTCGCCACCCTGCGTGCGGCCGATGCGATAGTGCGCGAGGAGCTCAGCCGCGCCGGCCTCGACCGCGAGATCTGGCAGTGCCCGGTTGTGTTGCTCGGCGACGTCCGATCCGTCGGCGTCCAAGGGGACCTTCGGACGTACGGCCACCCGATCGTCCTCCGCCCGGTGTCCAGCGAGGACGCTATGACCGCGGACTGGTCGCGCCTGCCGTACGACCTCCTCGCCACGATCTCGACCCGCATAACCAACGAGGTCCGCGAGGTCAACCGCGTGGTCCTCGACATCACCAGCAAGCCGCCCGGCACGATCGAGTGGGAGTGAGTGACCTCGACGCACTGGTGACCCGACTCACTCCATGTCGTTATTCAGTTGCACAGAGTTGAGAGTCGCGGCACGTTGCTCCCAGGTAACGCATCGACTCGGGAGAAGTCATGAGTGCACGAGAGGCGACGGGTAAAGCCGCATCGAGCGGCACGGGCAAGGTGCTGCCGATGATTAGGCCAGTTGTAGGTGTGATCCTGGCGGCCATTGTCGTCACGTGGGTCGTCCGCAGCTGGACTCCGGGTCAGGTGGCGGCGGCTGCTGCCCTCCTGCTTCTGCTCGGCTGGCTTCAGTGGCTAGCCAAGGACCATGCGGGTGCCTGGCTTCTCGGCATCCTTTTGCTTGTGACCGCGCCCGCGCTCCTGTTGCTCGCAACCGACCGGAGCACAGGTGATCTCCGTTCTGCCCTTGAGTCGTTGGTCTTTGTCTATGCGGCGGGCGCAATGGGCGGCCTTGTACTCGAGCTGCTGAGCGGAAAGTTGTACTGGCTCGAGATGCCCTCACGACCACGGCGTGCTCCGAAGAAGGTGCAAGGGCCAACGGGATCGGCTGTCCCGGCCGAGGCTGCACATGTCGACCCCGCCGACGCTGCAGCTGGCAGCGCAGCCAAGGCTGCGACCGATGCTGCGGCCAAGGCGGCGGCCAAGGCGGCAGAGAAGGCGGCAGAGAAGGCGGAGGGCGAGGCGGAAGGCGGCTTCGCGCCGCACGGACTTCGCCTCGACGTCGGGTTCATGGGTCGGATGTTCGCGGGCGGGCTCGCAGCGGTGGTGTTCACCATCCTGTTTGCGGTCCTGGTCGACGAAGCCGATCTCCTCGCGCTCACTTCGATGCGGGAGCCGGACAATCTCGCCTGGGCGATCGTCGCGGGCGCGGTTTCCCCCATGGTCTGGGAGAACGTCGGCGGTCTCGCGCAGTCCCGACTGGGACGGATCCAGGCGCTTCTGGATCAAGCCGCTGACAACGCGGCCGTGGTCGCAACTCCTGAAGCCGTCAAGAAGGGAACGGTCATGGCGGCTGTCGCGGCAGCCGCGCCCGCCCAGTTGATCACACCAGACACGGTGGACGCGCTGGTCGCCGCCCGGTCAGTCGGCGAAGTCACCGCGGCCATAAACACGGACGCAGGGCTGAAGGGCCTGCAAGCCAGCCTTGCAGACAGTGTCCCGGTGGACGTGAGTGCGCTTGCCGCCGCTCACAAAGTGTCAGCTCTCCTTGAGGCCGCCAAGTACGAAGCGACTCGATAGGACCGACGCCATCTCGCGCTTCACTATCGTCTTTTCTTGACGACCGGTCTGCTCGCCAGCGTGCTGATGCGGATGTTCCGGGCCAGGCACTCGTACCGCCCTCGTCGGGATGATCCCCCGGCGCCGTGCCGCAACTACGTCTGCGGCCGAGGCGGACAGCCCCCGCCTCGGCCCCGAGCTCCCGCTTCGTGTCGATGAAGTTGTCGCGGACCGTCGTGTCATTCGGCCTGGATAACAGACAGGACGTTGCCGGCCGGGTCCTTGAACCACGCGATGAGCGGGCCGCCGCCGCGGAATACGCCCTTCTCGTCGGTCTCCATCTCCGTGCCGCGATAATGCTCGAACTCGATGCCCAGCTTGGCCAGCTCATCGACCGCCGACTCGACGTCGTCGACCGGGAAGTTGAGGATCGTGAACGACGCCGCGCTGTGGTCCGCGCCCTTGCCGTAGATGATGATTCCGTTGGTCTCCGCGATCTGCAGCGTCAAGATGCCGTTCTCCTCCGACACCTCCAGTCCTAGAGTCTCGCCGTAGAACTTCATCGCTATCTCGACATCATCGACCGAGAAGCCGCTGAACGCCTTTGTCATCCTGAACATGCGTGCTCCTTCGTTTGGGTACGGGTCGGGCGCTTGCGTGTCCGGCGCTGCCTCGCGCTCGGCCGTTCCGGCTCGGTCGCGCCTACCCGCCCTCCCTGACGCGAGGTAGACGACGCGCTCGGCGGAAACTCATCGGTCTCCGCGCGGCTCGATCCGATCGGGTAGACCGAACACCGCGAACAGCTTGGGCTCGATGAAGTGCGTCAGCTGCGCGATCCGACCCCCGGACACCTCGACCACGTGGATCGCGAACGGCTCGTGCCGCCCTCCCGGCCCGCTCGGCCGGTACTGCCCGTACCCCTGGAGCCCCGACGCCTCGACCGGCACCAGCACCGACCCCTCACACCCGCTGCCGGGTCCGGCGAGCCACCGGGCGATGTCGGCGGGGCCCCGCAGCCACAGGTCGTACGGTGGCATGGTCTGGGTTGCGTCCTCGTGCAGCAGCGACACGAGCGACTCGATGTCGTACCGCTCGAAGGCGTCGACGTAACGCCCCAACAGCGCGCGCTGCACATCGTCCATCGGGTCGAGCACGAGTGCAGACCCGTGCTTCGCGGCCATCGTGGTGCGAGCGCGTTGCAACGCGCTGTTGGCCGAGGCGACCGTCGTGTCGAGGAGCTCGGCGACCTCGTCAGCCTTCCACCGCAGCACGTCCCGCAGGATCAGCACGGCGCGCTGGCGAGGGGGCAGGTGCTGCAGTGCGATGACGAACGCAAGGCGGATCGACTCTCGCGCGATCGCCAGCTCGGCCGGATCCGTGCTCTCCGGCAGCACGCGGACGTCGGGGATCGGCTCGACCCAGGTTGCCTCGGGAAGCGGCTGGCCGAGCGACCGCTCGACGGGCACCGATGCCGGCCCGAGGTCGATCGGCAGCGCCCGTCGCCGGCGGCCCGCGAGCATGTCCAGGCAGACGTTCGTCGCGATGCGGTAGACCCACGTCCGCAAGGTCGACCGCCCATCGAAGCGGTCCAGCGAGCGCCACGCCCGGATCATCGTGTCCTGGACCGCGTCCTCGGCGTCGAAGGTCGACGCGAGCATGCGGTAGCAGTAACCGGTCAGCTCGCGGCGGAGCTCCTCCAACCGGCCCGGAAGGTGTCCGACCACCTGTCCCCCGGCGGGCCCCCGTCCGCGCCCAAGATCCGCCGGCGCCGCCTCCGGATCGTCGCTGGCGAGGCCGGTCGCGAGGCTTGTCATCACGGATCTCCTACCACTGGTGGCGAACGTGTCCGGAACGGACGTCATCGACGAGGGTAGGGCGCGGTGCCGACAGCACTGTGGCTGGCCGGGGCTGGTGACCTGCGGCGGTAGGGCACTCGGCCGCCTTACGTGGCACCGGGTGCACTTACGTGGCGTCGGCGCCACGTAACACCGCACGGAGCCACCGATACGTGGTCAAGGAGGTGCCGTCGGCGTGATCGGTCGACGTATTGGGCGAGTCTCAGCGCAGCCGAACTCCCCACACCGAGGTCGTCGACTGGCCGGGCTCCAGCCGGCGGACTCCCTCACCACTCTGGAACGCGTTCGGCGGGCAGGTCATCGGCTCCGCTGCCAATCCACGGCGTCGGCGGGCAGCGCTCAGCGTGTCCGCCGTGTAGAGCTGGATGATCGGGTACGACCCGTCTGCCCACAGCTCGACGGTCGTCCCGTCGGGGCGGCCGAGTC